>Ga0315338_1000848_pt1 | contig 51000 bp, 48 predicted proteins | sample ASW8metaG_FD_204518 | JGI IMG/M metagenome (GOLD analysis project Ga0315338, IMG submission 204518) | Ammonia-oxidizing marine archaeal communities from Monterey Bay, California, United States - ASW #8 | ecosystem: Environmental > Aquatic > Marine > Coastal | place: USA: California | collected... | reverse complement strand
GATCGACCCAATCGTGCCCGGCGTACATCAGAGCGCCGAAATCGCCCGTCTCTTCGCGGAAGGCGAGGAGCTGATCGACCACGTGATTGACGGTGCCATGGATCACCACCGCATCGACGATGCCCTCCACCGTGACCGATTCGTCGGGCGCGTCGGGGTCTTCCTTGAACAGATTGGCGCGACCGGCGCGGATGAGCTTGCGCGAGAGCTGCGAGTAATAGAAATGGTAGGGACCGTCCGGTCCCGTGCCATAGTCGCGCGCGACCGCGTCGTCATCGGCCACGAACACGCTCTTGGCCACGCGCCAGTCGGCGCTTGCCGCCGTCCGCCCGGTCTGCGCACAGCCCTCGACACGGTGGAGCCCATGGGTCGCCACCCATTTCGGCAGCAGGAAGTTGGCCGAGATGGTCGACCACCCGCGCGCGGCCGCAGCCGTCACGCTCTTGGAGTAGGGCTCGACCGCCGTCACCACGATCGGCGGGTGGGGTTTTTGAAACGGTGTCAGCATGACGCCCTGGCCGATCTCCTCCCACAGCGTACGCGCAGTCGAGATGGTCCAGAACTGGCCTTCGAGATTGTAGGGCGCGGGCGTCGTCCACAGGGCGATGATCATCTCGATGGCCTCAGCGAACATCGCCCGGCGATCCTTGTCCAGGGTGCCGAACGCCTCCCAGTCCGAAGGCAGGCCGCCAGGGCTGATCCCGAACAGGAACCGGCCCTCGAGCAGGGTGTCGATCATCGCCACCTGCGCCGCCACGTGGGCCGGATGACAGTTCGGCAGGTTGACGGTGCCTGAGCCAAGCTTGATGGTGCTGGTGTCGTGGACCAGGCTGGCGAGGAACATGAGGCTCGAGGTGACGGTTTCGGCGCGGTCGGTCACATGCTCGCCGACGAACGCCTCCGTGAAGCCGAGCTTTTCGGCGAGCAGTATTGCCTCGCGATCCTCGGCCAGCGTCTCTCGGTAGTCGCGCCCGGGCGGGTGCAGTGGCATCGTGAAAAAGCCTAGTTCCATCGGGCGCTCGCAATCCCTGGTTGATGTTCGCTCCAACCAGAGTATCCCTGGGTCGGCGACGGAAATCCATCGGCGGGGCGGCTCCGCTCTCGCCGGGTTGAGATCAGATCCATGACGCGCAGCGTTTCGACTGTCGGCATCGTGATGCTGCTCGCCGTGAGCGTGGGCTGGGGCGTGAGCTGGCCGATCTTCAAGACCGTTCTCGCCGAGGTGCCGCCGTGGACGTTTCGCGCGCTTTGCGTCGGCGTGGGGGGCCTCGCGTTGCTGGTCATCGCGCGGCTGTCGGGGGCGTCGCTGCGAGTCGGGCAGGCCGAGATCGGGCCGCTTGTCGTCCTATCGCTATTCAATGTGACGGGCTGGAACCTGCTATCGGTCTACGGCGTCACCCTGCTGCCCTCGGGCCGGGCTGCGATCATCGGCTTCACCATGCCGTTGTGGGCCGTGGTGTTCAGCGCGCTTCTCCTCGATGAGCGCATCACTCGCGCCAAGGCGGCCGGACTGGTCATCGGCCTCGCCGGCTTGGTGGCGCTGCTGGGTGAGGACGTTCTGGCGCTCCGGTCGGCGCCGGTCGGGGCGCTGTTCATGCTGCTCGCCGCAACCTCGTGGGGAGTCGGCACGGTGCTAGTTAAGTACTATCGCTTCTCGCAGCCGAGCATCGTGCTGGCGGGCTGGCAGCTCCTGCTCGGCGGCGTGCCGATCTATCTCGGCGCCCTCGGCCTCGAAGCCGGCGAGGTCCGGATGCCAAGCCTGTGGCCATCGCTCGCACTTGTCTACATGATCGTGGTCTGCTTCGTGCTCTGTTATTGGGGATGGTTCAAGGTGTTGACGTGGCTGCCGGCCGGGGTCGCCGCCTATGGCCTGCTGCTGGTGCCGGTGATCGGCGTCGCCAGCGGCGCGGCGATGCTCGGCGAGCCGATCGGCTGGCCTGAGCTGAGCGCACTGGTGCTGATCGTAGCCGCCATCGCGACAGTGGTGCTGCCCGAGGCGCGCGCTGCGCCGGCTGTCACGTGAGCGCGCCCGGCGATCCGGACCTGGCCGCCCGCCTGCGCCGCGAGGTCGAGGGCGAGGTGCTGTTCGATCCCCTGAGTCGCGGCCTCTATAGCACCGACGCCTCGATTTACCAGATCGAGCCGGTCGGCGTGGTGGCGCCGCGCAGCCACGAAGACGTGCGCGCCGCCATAGCCATCGCCGCCGAGGCCGGAGTTCCCGTGCTCGCCCGCGGCGCCGGCACCTCCCAGGGCGGCCAGGCCGTCGGCGCCGCGCTCATCCTCGACTTCACCAAGCATCTCGACCGTGTCGTCGAGCTCGATACGCACGCGCGCACGGTCAAGGTAGAACCCGGCATTGTGCTCGACCGCCTCAACGCGCGGCTCAAGCCGCACGGCCTGTTCTTTCCGGTCGATCCCTCGACCGCGAGTCGCGCGACCATCGGCGGCATGGCCGGCAACAACAGCTGCGGCTCGCGCTCGATCCGCTATGGCAACATGGTACACAACGTTCGCGCCATCGACGCAATCCTCGCCGACGGCACCGAGGTGCACCTCGCCGAGGTGCCGGGCGACACCGCCGCGCTGCCGGCTGGCCGCTACCGCGATCTGGTAGGTCGACTGCGCGCGGTGGCGGCGCGCGACCATGACGAGATCGCCGGCCGCTTCCCCAAGTTGTTGCGGCGCGTCGGCGGCTACAACCTCGACGGCATCGATCCGGCTGGCCACAACATGGCGCACATGCTGGTGGGTTCCGAGGGTACCCTTGCGGTGTTCCGCCGGCTGACGCTGGGGCTCCAGCCGCTGCCTACCCACCGAGTGCTGGGGATTGCGCACTTCCCTAGCCTTTACGCGGCGATGGTGGCGGCCAAGCACATCGTCTCTCTCGATCCCGACGCCGTCGAGCTAGTCGACCAGACGATGGTCGATCTGGCGCGCGACATCCCGACCTACCGCCCGACCATCGAGCGGATGATTCGCGGCGCGCCGCAAGCCATCTTGCTGGTGGAGTTCGCGGGCGACGAGGTGGCGGCGCTGGCCCGGCGCCTGGTCGAACTGGCCGCGCTTCTGGACTCGCTTGCCGACGCCGGTCCGCTGGTCGAGGCGACCGATCCGGCCTTCATCGCGGAGGTGTGGGAGGTCCGCAAGGCCGGCCTCAACATCATGATGTCGATGAAAGGCGACGGTAAACCAGTCTCGTTCATCGAGGACTGCGCAGTCGCGCTCGACGATTTGCCCGACTACACCCAGCGCCTCAACGAGGTGTTTGCCCACCACGGCACCCAGGGCACCTGGTATGCCCACGCCTCGGTCGGGTGCCTGCACGTGCGCCCGATCCTCAACATGAAGGACGAGGCCGACGTCCACAAAATGCGCGCGATCGCCGAGGAGACGTTCGCCATCGTGCGCGCCTACAAAGGCTCGCATTCAGGCGAGCACGGCGATGGCCTGGTGCGCTCGGAGTTTCACCAGGTGATGTTCGGCCCGCGCATGGTCCAGGCCTTCGAGGAGATCAAGGCAGCTTTCGACCCGACCGGGCTGCTCAATCCGGGCAAGATCGTGCAGCCGCCGCGCATGGACGACCGCTCTCTGTTCCGCTATCGCCCCGGCTACGCAGCGCGCCTGCCGGACACCACGCTCGATTGGTCGGCGTGGGGCGGTTTCGCTGGCGCCGTCGAGATGTGCAACAACAACGGCGCCTGCCGCAAAACCAGCGGGGTCATGTGCCCCTCATTCAAGGCGACCCGAGACGAGAAGCATCTGACGCGAGGGCGGGCCAACGCGCTGCGCCTGGCGATCTCAGGACAACTCGGGCCCGATGCCCTGACTTCGGAGGCGCTGTACGAGACCTTGGATTTGTGCATCGGTTGCAAGGGTTGCCGGCGCGAGTGCCCGACCGGCGTCGACATGACGCGGATGAAGACCGAGTTTCTGCACCACTACCGCCACCGCCATGGGGTGCCGTGGCGCGAGCGGCTGATCGCCCACCTGCCGGCCTATGCACCGTGGGTGGCGCGCTTCGGCCCGCTGCTGAGTTTGCGTGACCGGGTGCCGGGTTTGGCAGCGTTGAGCCAGTCGCTATTCCATCTGACGGCGCGGCGGCCGCTGCCGAAGTGGCGTGGGAACGGTGCGGAGTGGGGCAGGGGGGCCGAGCCCGCGACCGCTGATGTGGTTATGTTGGTCGACACCTTCGACCGCTATTTCGAGCCCGATAACGTGCGCGCGGCGCTGGCCGTGTTGGAGGCCGGCGGCTACCAGGTCGCCATCGCCGGCGACGGCGGCGTGCGCCCGCTCTGTTGTGGCCGCACCTATCTGGCGGCTGGCCTGATCGAAAGGGCGCGCACCGAGGCGCGACGCACCCTGGCCGCACTCGAACCCTTCATCGCGCGCGACGTGCCGGTGATCGGGATCGAGCCGGCTTGCCTTCTGACGCTGCGCGATGAGTTTACCGCGCTCTTGCCCGGCCCAGGGACCGAGAAGCTCGCGGCTCAGGCGCTCTTGTTCGAGGAGTTCCTCGCCGCCGAGGCCGATGGCGGCCGTCTCGATCTGCGCCTCAAGCCGCTCGAGGAACGTCGGGCGCTGGTGCACGGCCACTGCCACCAAAAGGCGTTCGGCGCAATGGCGGCGGTCACCCGGACGCTGGAGCTGGTTCCCAACCTCGAGGTCGAGGTCATCGAGGCGGGCTGCTGCGGCATGGCCGGCGCCTTCGGCTACGAGCGCGAGCACTACGAGATGTCGCTACAGATCGGCGAGTTGGGACCGCTACCGGCGGTGCGAGCGGCAGCGCCCGAATGTCTGATCGTCGCGGACGGCGTGAGCTGCCGCCAACAGATCGCCCACACCACACCACGCACCGCCCAACACGCCGCCCGCGTGCTGGAGGCGGCGCTGGTTTAGCGGCGTCGCGCGCGGTTACGGCTTGGTATCGAGGAGCTCGCGGTAGACGCTGAGGTCGAGTCTCCCCGCTTCGGTGAAGATTCGCTCGGCCTGATAGCCGCCTCGCCCCGCGAGCACGAGGTGGTGCGTGGGGAGCACTTCGCGCACCGTCGCGAAGACGCGCCGATGGGTGAGGGTGGGAGCGACGAGGGCCGACCATAGCACGCACGCGAGGCCCGCGAGGCGACCGACCATGGCAGGCTTCCGACCGCGAACCGGCGGCGCTAAACTGGTCGATGCGGTGGTGGGCCGCGCTGGGGCGGTGTTCAGGAGGGCTTCGATGGAGCTGCGCGACAAGGTGGCGGTGGTCACCGGCGCCACCAGCGGCATCGGCTGGGCGGTGGCCGAAGACCTGCGCCGGGCCGGTATGCGGCTCGTGGTCACCGGCCGGCGCGAGGAACGGTTGCGGGCGCTGAGCGAGGCGCTCGGCGGTACGGCCTACGTCGCCGGCGACATTGTCGATCCGGCGCTCGCCGGAACACTGATCAAGACCGCCGTGGCGCACTTCGGCCGCTGCGATGTGATGGTCAACAACGCCGGCATGATCGAGCTTGGCGAGGTCGCGGCGATCGACATCGAGCGCGTCTGCGCCATGGTGAGGCTCAATACCGAGGCCGCCTTTCGCGTTATCTACACCGCCTGCAAGCATTTCCTTGCCCATGGCGGGGGGCAGGTCGTGAACACGAGCAGCGTGCTGGCCACGCGAGTTCGCGAGCCGTTCGGCGCTTATGCCGGAACCAAATCCGCCATTGAGGCGCTGTCGGAGGCCTTGCGGCTCGAACTCGCGGGCACCGGTGTCGGCGTGAGCTGTGTCCAGCCAGGGCTGGTCATGAGCGAGCTCTACGACGATTGGCCGATCCACCCGAGCAAATCGCGCGGTATAGAGGAGCCCCTGCAGCCGGAGGACATCGCGCGCTGTGTCCGCTTCATTCTCGAGCAACCTGCCCACGTCCGCATTCCGCGCCTGATGGTGCTGCCCGCCGAACAGGTGACGTAGAGCCGCTCTTAGGTCACCACGAAGCCACGCGCGCAGGGGTCGCGATCGTCGATGAAGATGGTGTTGAGGCCAGTGACTCGGGCCCAGCCCTCGATGCTCGGGACAATGGCTTCGATGTCGCCGAGCCGCGCGGTCGCCTCGACCCGTCCGGTGAACAGCGTGCCGATGATGCCTTCGTGGACGAACGACTCGCCGACCGCGAGTTCGCCACGCGCCGCCAGTTGCGCCATGCGCGCCGAGGTGCCGGTGCCGCACGGCGAGCGATCGATAGCCTTGTCGCCGTAAAACACCGCGTTGCGGGCGTCGGCGCGGCGGTCGCGAGGCGCGCCGGTCCACAGCACATGGCTCAGGCCGGCGATCTCCGGGTTCTCCGGATGCACGAACGCCCAGGCCTCGTTGAGCATCCGCCGTACCACCGGGCTCAGCCTCTGAATATCACCAGGCGTCAAGTCCGCCAGGTCACGGTAACCGGGCTGCGGCTCGATGATGGCGTAGAAATTGCCGCCGTAGGCCACATCCACCGAGAGCTCGCCGCGCCCAGGGACGTCGATCTCCAGCCCCCGCGAATGCACGAACGACGGCACGTTCAAAATGCGCACCGTCTCGACATGATCGCCGACCTGGTCGTAGTGTGCCTCGATCACGCCGGCCGGCGTGTCGAGCCTCAATAGCCCCGGCGTCCTAGGCGCTACCAACCCGCGCTCGATGGCCACGGTCACCGTACCGATAGCGCCGTGTCCGCACATCGGCAGGCAGCCACTGGTTTCGATGAACAGGATGGCAATGTCGCAGTCCGCGCGCGTCGGCGGGTAGAGGATGCTTCCTGACATGATGTCGTGGCCGCGCGGCTCGAACATCAGCCCGGTCCGAACCCAGTCGAACTCATCGATAAAATGCTGGCGCCGTTCCAGCATCGTCGCGCCCGTCAGCGCCGGGCCGCCCGCCACCACGACTCGGACCGGGTTGCCGCAGGTGTGGGCATCGATGCAAAAATAGGTGTGGTTCGCCATGTGCATGGTTTCACGTGAACCGGTCGATGCGGAACGGCGCCACATCGATGTCGGGCGCACGGCCCGAGACCAAGTCCGCGATGACACGCCCGGTGGTGGCGCTCATAGTCAGTCCCAGGTGGCCGTGGCCGAAGGCATGGAACACGTTGGCGAAACGCACTGATCGGCCGATCACCGGCAGCGAGTCGGGCGAGGACGGTCGGTGTCCCATCCATTCGCGGCCGCCCTCGGTGTTCAAGTCGGGGACATATTGCTGGGCGCGCTTGGCTAGCGCCTTGGCGCGGTCGTAGTTGGGTGGGGTCTCCAAGCCGGCGAGTTCCACCGCGCCGCCGACGCGCAGGCCCACCGACAGCGGCGTCATCACGAATTGGTCGTCGGCGAAGGCCACGTAGTTATTGATCCTGACGCCGGGGTCCGGGATGGTGGTATTGTAGCCACGCTCCGATTCCAGCGGAAACGGCTCGCCGAGCTTCTTCGACAAGATGCTCGACCAGGCGCCAGCGGCGATGACCAAATTGTCAAATGTAATTGCCTCGCCCCGGTCCGTGCGAGCGCTCCGCGCCCGGCCGCCGGCCGCGTCAAGGTTGTTTATCGTTGCCGCCACGAACCGAGCGCCGCTACGCTCGACCAGATCGGCAATACCCATCACCAGAGCGCGGGGATCGGTGTAGTGGGCCCAATCCTCGACGTGGTAACCAACCTGGGCGCGCGGTCCGAGACAGGGTTCGCGGTCCTCGATGTCTGCCCGATCGAGCTTCGTGAACCTGACCCCGAGGCGACGGCGGAGCGCCCAGCCGTCCTGTTCGGCCGCCAAGTTCCGCGCCGAGCGATAGACGTAGAGCGAACCTTGCTCACGCAAAAGTCCAGTCAAGCCTGCCTCCTTGAGAAGGCTCCGGTGGTCGTCGAGCGCCGGTTCCAGGAGACGCGCGAGCGCCATCGCGCCGGCTTCCAAACGCGCGCGCGGACTCGACCGCAGGAACAGGTAGAGCCACGGCGCGAGGCGGGGCAGATAGGACCAGCGAATGCTGAGGGGCCCGAGCGGGTCCAAGAGCCAGCCCGGCACCTGAAAGACGACCCCCGGAGCGGCAAGCGGTATGACCTCGGCCTTGGCGATGCCGCCGGCATTGCCGCACGAGGCGCCGTCGAACCGTGGGCCCCGGTCGACCACCGTCACCGCGTGGCCCGACTTGAGCAGGTGATAGGCGCAACACAAGCCGACGATGCCCCCGCCTATGACAAGTGTTCGTCTCTTGAGCCGTGCGAGCAACACTCTATCGCTTTTCAGGTTGTGATCCGAGGTCGGCGTCCATTGCCGGCCTTGGATCACACCACCTGCTGCGACTGGAGTCCATTGGGCTCAGCAGGGGCCGGTGTATAGGTGAGACGCTGGCTGGTCAGGGTGGCAGGAAATAAGATATCCGAAGCTCCCGGCGACGACCGCCAGGATCTCCTCCATCGTCATGTCTTGGGTCACGTTCCCAGCGGGTAAAGCCACGCGAAGTCCCAGCGCGAGCCTTACCTTGACCTTGGCAAAAAGGACGCGCTTGTGCGTGGGCTCTAGTTCCTTCTTGGTGACAATGGTTTCAACAACTGCTCGCTCGTCCTCATTGAGCCAATAGGCGGCTGCGATCCGATCGAAGCCCTCGGCAATGAGGCCACTGTGGCGGTTGTTGATTGCTGTTCATGCAAGGCCGTGCGGAATTCCACAACCGCGCATAAAGTGCATGCATTCGGCCGTGAAGATGACGTCAATCATTCATCCGCGGCCTCTCGCGACGGGCCTGTCGCTCAGGACCATGTGAGCGACGCCGTCGCCGACGTTCACACGTTGGGTCGGGTGTCGAGGGCGGTCTTGATGATGGTTTCGATGCGGGTGCGTTCCTCGCCGATCAGGGTCAGTCGGGGCCGGCGCACCATCTCGGCGCCCATGCCGGTCATCTGGTTGGCAAGCTTGATGTACTGGACCAGCTTCACATCGACGTCCAAATGCAAAAGAGGCATGAACCAGCGGTAGAGGGCGACCGCTTCCTCGATCTGGCCAGCTTGAGCAAGCTCGAACAGGCGGACCGATTCGCGCGGGAACGGATTGGCTAGCCCCGCCACCCAGCCGACCGCCCCGAACAGCACGTTCTCCAGCACCAGATCATCGACGCCGCACAGGATGCGATAGCGGTCACCGCAGGCGTTGAACATGTCGGTGACGCGGCGGCTGTCGTGCGAGGATTCCTTGACCGCGACCACCGTCTCGCAATCGGCGAGCCCGGCGAAGTCCTCGGGCGTGAGATCTACCTTGTAGCCGATCGGGTTGTTGTAAATCATGATCGGCAGGTCGACGGCGGCGGCAAGCGTGCGGAAATGCGTCGTCGCCTCGCGCGAATCCTGCTTGTAGACCATACACGGCAAGGCCATGAGCCCCGCGCAACCCGCGCGTCCAGCCGTGCGAGCAAACTCGACGGCGAGATCGGTGGTGTATTCTGCGACGCCGGCGATGACGGGGACGCGGCCATCGACGGTCTCGACAGCAGTTCGCAACACCGCCTCTTTTTCGTCAGGGCGGAGCGAGCTGTTCTCGCCCAGTGTACCGAGCATGATGAAGCCGCCCACTCCGGCCTCCACACAGGACTCAATGTGGCGCGCGGTCGCCTCCAAGTCCAGGTGTCCATCGCCCTTGAATTCCGTCATCAAGGCCGGCAGCACGCCATTCCACTCGACCATTATCGTTCCCTCCTGGTCAACTCGATCAACCGGTGGCCGCTCTCGCCGCGACGAGGCCTAGTGAGCCAGCAGTACTGGCAGCGTGGCGGCCGACAGAATGTGTTGCGTCGCACCACCGAAGATCATCTGGCGAAACCGGCTGTGGGTGTAGGCGCCTTTGATCAGGAGGTCGGCCCCGGTCGCCCTCGCCTCGGCGAGAACCGTTTCACCGGCGCTCGCGCCCCTGGCGGGCGTCACATGCCGGGCCGAGGCGTGAATGCCGTGCTGAACCAGATGCGTGACGACCTCGCAGCCGCTCGGTCCCGGCACCATTCCCCCCTCGACCGACAGAACCTCGACGGCCTCGGCGGTTTCTAGCAGAGACATGGAGAGCGCGATGGTGCGCGCTGTCTCGGTGCTGCCATTCCAGGCGATGACGATTGAGCGGCCGACCTCGCCCGGCGGGGCGCCTGCCGTCAACAGGACCGGGCGGCCGCTCTCGAACAGCGCCGCCTCGCAGGTGATCATCCATCGGTCTGGACCCGAAACCGCCGAGCGCCCCATGGCGATGAGATCGAAGACCCGCCCCCGCTCGGCGACGAGTTCTCGCTCCAGGCCATCCGCCTCCCGCCACCTCGCGCTGGGTCCCGTGGTGGCGGCTCCCGCCGCGAGCCCCGCCGCGTCGAGGGGCAGGCCGAGCCGCTTGATCGCGGCATGAAAGCGGGCGCGCACGTGGTCGGCGCGGCGCTCGTCCTCATCGTCTTGCCAGGCGACGTAGTCGGGCGGGATCGCCATCTCCCCGGCGGCCACGATCCGTGGCGGCTCGCGCACGAAGAACCCGGTGATATGGCCGGCGCAGCGGCCGGCGATGGCCACCGCCGTCGCGAGCGCCGCCTCGGCGGCCTCATCGTCGTGGAACACCACCAGAATCGACTTCATCACCGCGCCCGTCCCGCCACCATCCTCACACCCCACGGTCTCCCGCACCAGCCTCACCCAATGACGCATCCGTGATTCAGTCTCGGGTTGAACCAATAGCTACCACAGAGCGTATGCTGGCGCTTGTAGATGGAAATAACAGACCAATCACAACGGTAGCGGTCCAAGCCCATGGGAATGACTACGAGAGCCACATCGACGTTGATCTGTCTGGAATGCGCGCACGCCAAGCTTGAGACGATGCCGACCGACACCTGCCATGCCTCTATGAGTGCGAGGACTGTAGCGTGCTGATGAAGCCATTGCGGGGTGATTGCTACGTGTTCTGCTCCCGTGGCGATGTGCCGTGTCCGCCGATCCAAGAAGCGCTCGCGGGCGGCGCGGGCGGCGAGCTAGTCGAGCGGCGTCGAGTAGATGTAGTCGGCTTGTCGTGACAGGCGAAGCAGCCGGCCTGCACGTTGGCATCAATTTTCTGTCGGTCCGGCGCGTACGCCCAGCAGCCCGTCGCCTGTGACGGCGCGTCCTTGCGCTTGTAGAGCATGACTCGAAGCGGCCCCTCATCGAGGTGCTCGCCGTCGCGCACCGGCCCATACACCTTGCCGATGGAGGCGGTTCCCTGGGGATGAATCCTGCGCTGTGGGGCCTGGTGAGCGCACTGAGCTGGGGCTCGGCCGACTTTCTCGCGCGACTCGCAGGCCGGCGGGTTGGCGCCGTGGCGACCACTTTAGGCATGCTCGGATCGAGCACACTGCTGCTGACGCTATGGATTTGGTACTCCGGGACGCCACTGGTCTGGGACCTTGAGGCCGGGATCTACGTGCTTATCGCGGGAAGCGGGGTGATGGCGGCGACCCTGATGTTTTACGCGGCGCTCACGCGCGGCCCGGTTTCGGTTGCCTCACCGCTGATCGCGAGCTATCCGGCCTTTGTCATCGTCGGTGCCGCGTTTCTGGGCGTCCTGCCGACGCCGATCCAATGGCTCGCCATTGTGGTCACCATGGTGGGGGTGTGGGTCATCTGCCGCGCGGGCGCCGCCGACACGCGTGGCGGGACGTTTATCACCATGACCGTGCTCCTCGGCCTGCTGTCAGCCATGTTGTTCGGCGTGACGGTACTCGCCGCGCGGGAAGCGGTGGTCGTGCTGGGTCAGACCCAGACGGTGTGGCTCGCGCGCGCCGTCGCTGTGGTCATTCTCGTTCCGTATGTCGTGCTGACGCGCTCAAGTGCGCGAATCCCCTTCGCCTGGTGGCCGGTCATCGCCGTCATGGGCATGCTCGACGTTTGCGCCTACTTGGCGTTGCTGTTCGGGTCGGTCGGCCGCGGGGCGCCGCTCGCGGCTGTCACCAGCGCGGCCTTCACCGTCGTCACGCTGGTGCTGGCGTGGGGATTCCTGCGCGAGCGCATCGGTCTGCAACAATGGCTCGGCGTCGGCCTCGTTGTCACAGGCGCGGCGATGCTCGCATACTTTGGCGTAGCGCCGGACTAACCCGCGGCGTCTCGCTCGTGCAGAGGAGGCGGCTGCCCGACGGGCGAGAGCGCGGTCGTTCCCGCCTGTAGCGTCACCCACAATCCCGGCAACCTCAGCGCCGCCGAGAGCACGGCGATCTGGTGCCAATGCCTTACGGGCTGGGGTGAGTTGATTGATTTTGCCAGCATCACTGGCGACGATATCGTGCTGGTCACGGTGGCATCGAGCAGCGCCGCCCTCAGCGCGCTGCAGATGGCTAAGGCTGAGGGCGCCACGGTGATCAGTCAGACTCGCACGGCGGCCAAGCGCGACTTTATGCGCGAAGCCGGCGCCGATTGCGTGGTGGTGACCGACGAAGAAGGCCTTCCCGGGCGCGGCTTTACCGTTGGCTACGACCCCATCGGCGGGCACTTCTGCGGCGATCTGATCGCCGCCGCCCAGCCCAGCTCCAAGATCATCGTCACCACCTACGACGCGTGTCGTCGGAGCGGATTTACGTGTCGGTAGCTTGGAGTCTGGTTGAGCAGGAGCACGCGGGTCGTGGATGCGCTACTCGATGACGCGATGCGGGTGCAGCGCCATCCAGTGTCGGGCGATCTCCTCGCCCGTGCAGATCCACACCTTGTCGTGGCGCAGCACGTGATCGAGGAAACGCGCCAGGCCAAGGGACTTGGCGGGTCGGCCAATGAGTCGATCGTGGATACCGAGCGACAGCATCTTGGGCTCATCGGCGCCCTCGGTGTAGAGCACGTCGAAGGCATCGCGCATGTACTGGAAGAAATCGTCAGCGGTATTGAAGCCGCTGTTCTCGTTGAACCGGTTGTCGTTGGTCTCGTATGAGTAGGGGATCACCAAGTGGGGCTTACCGCCGACCTCGACCCAGTAGGGGATCTCGTCGTCAAGCGCGTCGCGGTCGTAGAGGAATCCGCCCTCCTCGACGACCAGCCGGCGCGTGTTGGGACCGGGGCGCCCCGTCAACCAGCCCACCGGGCGCTTACCGCACACCCGTTCGATCCCCTCGACCGCGAGCCGGATGTGTTCGCGCTCCACCTCTTCGGGCACGTTTTGATAGTCAATCCACCGCCAACCATGACTGACAATCTCATGGCCGGCCTCCACCATCGCCCGCGCGACCTCGGGGTTGCGCACCAGGCCCATCACGACGGCCAACACGCCGACGTGAATGCCACGCTCCTCGAACATCTGGAGTAGTCGCCAAATACCACGACGGCTGCCGTAGTTGAACGAGCCTTCGACGTGGATGCTGCGCTGGCCGTCAACGGCTGGGAAGCCGATATCGGTCAGCATGCCCTCCGATCCTGCATCGCCATGAAGGATGCTGGCCTCGCCACCGGCTTCGTAGTTAAGCGATATCTGCAGGGCGACGCGCGCGCCGCCGGGCCAACGCGCGTGGGGTAGCGCGCGGCCGTAGCCGACCAGATCCCGCGGGTAGTCGGGATCGGGCCCCGGCACCAGAACTACTCGGCCGCCGCAGACTCGCGGTCGCAGCCCGCCTTGATTAGCGCGATCGTCTCGTCAGCGGTGTAGACGTCACCGAAGCCCAGCAGAATATTAGCGAGAGAAGCCCAGTGCTCTTCATCGTCGCGACCGGCATTGGCATCGGAAATCATCAGGGTCTTGAAGTTGCGCATCGCCGCTTCGCGCGCCGTCGATTCACAACAAACGCTGGTGACCGTGCCGGCGACCAACACCGTGTCGATGCCGCGCGACCGCAGCAGCTCCTCAAGCCGCCCGTCACTGCCGACAAAGGCGCTGAATCGGTTCTTGCTGACGATCGAGTCCTCGGGCCGAGTGTCGAGTAGCGCGTATATCGCGTGGCTCGCCGCCCCTTCGCTCAGCGCGGCGCGCAATCGCTCACCGGTCGCCGCATCGAAGATGTGATCGTACATGATCGGCCATCGATCCTCGGCCTTTGGCCCATAGGTCGAGACGATCCAGACGACCAGCCCGCCGGTCTGGCGCAGGGCCTGGTTAATGCGATTGATGCGGGGGACGATGTCCCGCGCCATCGGAATCTCAGCCACCGCCCCCTCGGCGACAAAGGCCTCTTGCAGGTCGATGACGAGCATCGCCGTGCGGGCCGGATCGATGGTCTCGAAGGTATGTATACGACCGCGTCGGGCCATGCAGCGATCGAGAATGTCCTGAGCAATTGCGCCGGAATGCATGGGGTCTTCCCTCGCCAGTTGGATACTAGGTGAGAATTGTGGCGACTCTCCTGAACCAAGTCCAGTGCGCCGCCCTGGTCGAGACTCCTTGAGAGGCTTGAAATTCCTGCGCGCGTCGGCCATCTAGTGCGGGGTCTTTAGCGCCATGATTGAAACTAGAAATCTCAGCAAGACATTCGGGCCGCTCGTCGCGGTCGATGATGTCTCGTTCGTGGTGAAGCGCGGCGAGGTCCTCGGATTTCTCGGCCCCAACGGCGCTGGTAAGTCGACGACGATGAAGATGCTCGCAGGCTTTTTGCCGCCAAGCGGGGGAAGCGCCCACATCTGTGGCATCGATGTCGGCCACGACCCGATCGCCGCGAAATCGCGTATCGGCTATCTGCCGGAAGGTGCACCGCTCTACGGTGACATGACTCCCGCCCAGCTCCTGGATTTCGTCACCCAGGTGCGTGGTCTTGGTCGGATTGAACGGAGGCGGCGCACGGAGGCGGCGGTCGAAACGGTCCAGCTGCACGAGGTGTTGCACCGTCCGATCGACACTCTCTCCAAGGGCTTCACGCGCCGCGTAGCACTCGCCCAGGCGATCGTGCACGACCCCGACGTGTTGATCCTCGACGAGCCCACCGACGGGCTTGACCCCAACCAAAAACACGAGGTCCGTGCCCTGTTGCGAGCGTTGTCTGGGAATAAGGCAATCATCGTGTCGACCCATATCCTTGAAGAAGTTGACGCGGTGTGCACGCGGGCCATCATCATCGCGCGCGGGAGAATACTGGCCGACGAAACGCCGAGCGATTTGCGAGCCCAGCATGGGCGCGCGAGTCTGGATGATATCTTCCGCGCGATTACACTAGGCAAGAGCGCCTGACGGCGCCTGGCGGGCTAGGGGCCATGGGTCAAATCTGGGTGATCATGCGCCGCGAGCTCATGGCATACTTCTCCACCCCTCTCGCCTACGTCTTCATCGTAATCTTTCTTGCGCTCCTGGCGGCGACCACCTTCTACATGGGCGCCTTCTTTGATCGCAATCAGGCTGACCTACGGCCCTTCTTTAGCTTCCATCCCTGGCTTTACTTGTTCCTGATTCCCGCCATCACCATGCGGATGTGGGCCGAGGAACGGAAGACCGGCACGATCGAGTTCTTGATGACGTTGCCGATCTCGACCAATGCGGTGGTGATTGGCAAGTTCCTGGCGGCCTGGCTGTTCGCCGGTCTGGCGTTGTTGCTGACCTTCCCGATGTGGATCACCGTCGAGTACCTTGGCGATCCAGACATCGGCGTTATCATCGCCAGCTACATCGGCAGCTGGCTGGTCGCCGGCGGTTTTCTCGCTATCGGCGGTTGCGTCTCGGCGCTGACCCGCAATCAGGTCATCGCCTATATCGTCACAGCGACCGTTTGCTTGCTTATTCTCACCAGTGGTCTGCCGGTGGTGCTGGGCGCATTTCAGGGCTGGGTGCCACCGCTTGCGGTCGACATGATCGCTTCACTCAGCGTGCTGACCCACTTCGAAAGCATCACACGCGGGCTGGTGGACATCCGCGACCTCATCTTCTTTATCTCGCTCATTGTCCTGGCTCTGGTCGTCAACGCGGCGATCGTCGATCTACGCAAGTCGGCATAGCGCCATACGGTGGAACCAAGAATGCTAGGCCGCAACGCGCTCAACATCACCGCGATCCCCTTGGCGATCGTGCTGTTTCTATCGATCATGGTGGTCGCTAATACGGCCCTAAAGACTGTCAGCCTCGACCTCACGGAGAATCGGCTCTACACGCTCTCCGACGGCACGCGCGAGATCCTTGAGGGTATCGAAGAGCCAATCGTCCTGCGCTACTACGTCTCGTCCCTCCTCAAAGACGAGGTCCCTAGGCTCTCGACTTACGCAACCAGGGTTCAAGAGCTGTTGGAGCGCTACGTCGAGATCGCCGACGGCGGGCTTGTCCTCGAAGTCCAGTTTCTCGAGCTGTTCTCGCCAAATGAGGATCGGGCGATGGCGTTCGGGTTGCAGTCGATACCGGTCAACGTGGAGGGCGACCCGGCCTTTTTTGGTCTCGCCGCCACCAATAGCACCGATGACCTCGAGGTCATTCCTTTCTTCGCGCCCGACCGCGAAGGCTTCCTCGAATATGATCTCACCAAGCTGATCGGAAACCTGGCCAACCCCGAGAAGCGCTCGGTCGCGCTGGTGGGGAGATTGCCGCTGGCCAGCGACCCGGCGTTCCAGAATCGACCGTGGCTGATCCACGACCAGATCAGCGAGTCCTTCGACCTGCGCACCCACCCGGGCGTCTTTTCGGTGATCGACGCAGAGTTCGATGTCTTGATGATCGCTCTACCCGACGCGCTTGAGGACAAGGAGCTCTACGCGATCGACCAATACGTGCTCGGTGGCGGCAGCGCCTTGATCTTCGTCGACCCCTTTCCCGAGATGCCGCAGCGGTCGTGGGGGTGGGAGCCGGGTGGCCGGGGCCTCGAGCCGTTGTTCAAAGCCTGGGGCCTCGACGTCGACCTCGGGCACGTGGTCGGCGACCGGCTGTCGGCACAACGAGTTCGGGTTCAGAGCGGCGGCCGACAGCGTGCCGTCGACTACCTGCCGTGGCTCGCGCTCCGGCCCCAGGCGCTCAACGGCGACGACGTGGTGACGCGCGATCTCGCCCACCTGAACATGGCGAGCGTGGGCGTTATCGAACGGCGCGACGATGCCGACGTATCGCTGTCGCCGCTCATCGCGTCAAGTCCCGAATCGATGCGCATTGGTATTGATCGCGTGCGCTACCGGCCGGACCCGATTGGCCTCATGAACGACTTCGTCCCCGAAGGCCAGCCCCTCACTATAGCCGCCCGACTCAGTGGTAACGTAAGAAGCGCATTCCCCGACGGGCCGCCGCGCGACGCCGACGGATCGGTGCCCGAAACCGTACGGGAGCGCGAGCATCGCGCCGCCTCGGTCGACCCTATAAACGTCATCGTGGTCGCCGATACAGACATTCTTTATGACAACCTGTGGGCGAACGCGGAGGGCATCCCCGGCCAGCGGCGGGTGACGCCGTTCGCCGCCAACGCGCAGTTCGTCATCAACGCCCTCGACAACCTGAGCGGCAGCAGCGGTCTCATCAATCTGCGCAGTCGCGGCCTGTCGTCGCGGTCGTTCGAGCGGCTCGAAGCGATCGCGCGCGATGCCGAGACGCGCTATCGCGCCAAGGAGCAGGAACTCAACGAGAAGCTGGCTGCAACCGAGTCTAAGATTCGCGATATTCGAGTCGACGCCAGTGAGACCGCCATCTTATCGCGCGAGGAGTTTGAGGCAATGCGGGAATTCCGCGCGGAGGCGGCGACCACACGCCAAGAACTGCGTCAGGTCCAGCTCGCGCTGCGCCAAGACATCGAGCGCGCCGAGACATGGATCAAAGCCATCAATATCGGCGCCCTACCACTGATCGTCGGCATCTTGGCGATTGTCCTTTCCGTCATTCGGCGGCTGCGTATGGACTGGCGGTACGAAAAGAACATGGTGGCGCTGTGAGCCCGCGTTCGGTGATTGTGCTGGCCGCCGTGACCGCCGTAGCACTCATAGGCGCCATCGTCGCGATGATCGCCGAGCCCCGCGCCACCCCACGTTCGTCCGAAGATCGACTGGTATTGGCGGGGCTCGCCGAGCGGATGTCGGAGGTGACACAAATCGCGATCGTCGGCGCGGGGGACGACCTCACGATGACACGCGACTCGAGCGGATCGTGGTCGATGCCGACCAAGGACGGCTTCACGGCCAAGGCCGATCGGGTGCGCGAATTCCTGGTGGGCCTTGGTGATCTGCGCTACCGCGAGGCCAAGACCGGGCGCGCGGAGCGCCATGCGCGGCTGAACGTCGAGGACCCCGGTGCGGAGGGCGCGCAGTCCAGCCTGGTCACGCTGCGCGACGCATCCGGACAAGAACTCGGATCGGTCATCGTCGGGCGCCCGCGCTCATACGCCTTTGGCGCCAATCAACTGAGCACATACATTCGCCTGCCTGGCGACCCTCAGACGTGGCTTGCCACCGGGCGCGTCGACGCCGGGGCCAGCTTCCGCGACTGGGTCGATCGCAACATCATCGATCTCGACATGGATGTGATTCGGAGCATGTCCGTGCGCCAGCCGGACGGGACCGAACTCACCGTGTTGCGCCGCGAGGGCGAGCCCGGCTTTGTCGTCGCTGGAGATCCCGCGATTCCCAGTGGCCAGCGGCTCGACCAGTCGGAGGTGAATTTTCTGTCGACCGGCCTCGCCTACCTCGATCTCGACGATGTGGCCGCAGCCCAGGGATTCGCGTTTCCCCTGCCCGTCCACACAGCCGAGGTTACCCTATCCGACGGTCGGCGGATCATCGCCGAGACCGCCGACCACGACGGTGAGGTTTGGGTCAGGCTACGCGCATTTCCTGCGCCGGACGGGGACAGCGGTTGGGTCGAGAGCTTCAACGCGCGCGTTGGGCCGTGGGCCTATCGGGTTCCCGACTTCAAGATCAAGAAGCTCCGTGGCACGCTGGGCGACCTTCTCGAGCCCATCCCCCAAGAAGACCCGGAACCAACTCAGTAGTTGGCCAGACCAATCAACGCCGGATATTCGGTCGTGATCAAATAGGTCGGAATGCCGGTCAGATATGAGCTCATCCGTCCCTTTCTCTCGAAACGCCGCCGGAAGGCGATCTCGTCGAAGCAGTGGCCGAGCTTGGGAACGATTCCCCCGGCGATAAATATACCGCCGCGCGCGCCCAGAGTGAGCGCCAAATTGCCAGCGGCCGCGCCGAGTATCTCGCTGAAAACGGTGATGGTCTCGCAGGCGGTGCGCTCGCCCGCCAGGGCGCGCTTGGTGATAGGCTCGGCGCCGTCCAGGCATTCTCCTGTCAGCGCTCGATGCACCGCGGTGAGTCCGGGCCCCGAGAGCAATCGCTCGAGCGACAGATGGCGATCGGGCCCACCCAGCGTACGAAAGATGCCAACCTCTCGCTCCGTCTGTGGCGCAAATTCGGTGTGCCCGCCTTCCCCGGCAAGCGGCGCCCAGCCCGATTTAGTGGCAATAAGCCCAGAGACGCCGAGACCGCTGCCGGGTCCCAGAACCCCGAGCGGGTGGCCCGCGGCCGCGTTGCCGCGGCCGATTTGCTGGCGATCCCCGGCCTCGAGCCACGGCAACGATAGGGCGATCGCTGTAAAATCGTTGATTACGGTCAGCCGATCAAGACGCAGCTTGTCTTTGATTTCGCTGACCGAGAACTGCCACGGATGGTTCGTCATCGTGACGATATCCCCAGTCACCGGCGCGGCGACGGCGAATGCCGCTTCGGTTGGGCGCACGATCGAACCGACCTCTTCAAGGCAAGCCTCGACCGCTTGTGCCAATCCTTGGTAGCGCTCGCAGGTGTGGACGATCGCGACGCCGGGCCGGTGGCCGGGATCGCTCAGGGCGAAGCGCGCGTTGGTCGCGCCGACATCGCCCAATAGACGGGCCGCCATGGCCTATGCCACGACCGGCGTGGTCTTGGCCGCCTGCAAGGTATCGACGAAGTTGCGGCGCCAGGCGGTCACATCCTCCGCCTGCAGCGTCCGCATCATCGCCTGCCAACGCTCGTGCCGTTCGTCGCGAGACATCCGCAAGGCACGATGAATTGTTTCGGCGACCGTTTCGATATCGTAGGGATTGACTATCAGGGCCTCGGCCAACTGCCGCGCCGCGCCGGCGAAGGCGGACAGGATCAATACGCCGGGATCGTCAGGATCCTGCGCAGCCACGTATTCCTTGGCCACCAGATTCATGCCGTCACGCAGTGGCGTCACTAGGCCAACCCGGGCGGCCATGTACATACCCACGAGAGCTTGTTGGCTGTAGGCCTTGTTCAGGTACCGGATCGGCACCCAGTCGAACTCGGCCAGTTGTCCATTGATCTGCCCCGTAGTGGTCTCGAGGAAGCTGGTGGTTTCGCGGTAGCCGGGCACCTGGGTACGCGACGGCGGCGCCACCTGCATCAAGACGAGATTATTGCGGTATTCAGTATGGCTGATCAGCAACCGCTGGTAGGCCCGCAGTCGCTCGGCGATGCCTTTGGTATAGTCCAGTCGATCGACGCCGATGATCATGTCCCGCCCGTACAGGCTTCGCCGTACGCTCTGATAGCGACGACGCGCTTCGGGCGTCTGAGTGTATGCGGCAAAGACGTCAGTTTCGATCCCGACCGGAAAGGCGCCGATGCGGACCGTCCGCCCAAACGCTTTGACGATCCCCCTTTTGCTCACCGACCCGCCAGCCTTCTGAACCACGTAGTCCTCGAACTGGCGCTGATCGTTAGCGGTCTGAAACCCAATCAGGTCGTAGTCGAACAGCGCCCGCACCAGCTCCTCGTGGCGCGGGACGGCGACCATGACAGAGGCCGCAGGAAACGGGATGTGAAGGAAAAAACCAATTGGTGCACGGCAGCCGCGTTCCTTGAGTGCGCTGCCCACCAAGACAAGCTGATAATCATGCACCCAGATGATGTCGCTGCGTTTCAACAACGGCATCAAGTGACGCGCGAACTGGTCGTTGACCTCACGGTATGCCGCGTAGAACGCTTGGTCGTACGCGATCAGATCGAGGCGATAGTGAAACGCGGGCCACAGCGTCTGGTTAGCGAACCCCAGATAGTAGGCATCGAAGTCTTTCTGCGAGAGATCAATCGTCGCGTAAGTGATTGACTTCTGTCCGCTGATGCGGGGCCGCCGCGCACGGCGCTGTGCGACATTGCCGCTCCAACCGAACCATAGGCCGCCGCGTTCTTTTAGGGCCGCTTCCACGGCGACCGCCAAGCCCCCGGTCACCGCGCCATCGCTTGGATTGGTGACACGATTGGAAACAACGACCAGTCGACTCAAAGAACGGACTCCCAGCCCTTACTCAAGCTCATGGCGCTGTTGATGATGCCAACCAACGAGTAGGTCTGCGGAAAGTTGCCCCAGGCCTCTCTGGTGTCGGGATCGGTATCCTCGGAGAGCAGTCCGAGGTGGTTGCGCGCCAGCAACATGCCCTCGAATACCTCGCGGGCCTCGTCGACTCGCTCCAAGGCTACCAGAGCATCGATGTACCAGAAAGTGCAGATGTTGAAGGCGTTTTGCGGCCGGCCGCAGTCATCCTCCACGACATAGCGCATGAGATGGTTGCCGCGCCGTAGTTCCTGCTCGACCAACGCGACGGTGGCCTTGAATCTCTCATCGGTGGGGGTAAGCAACCCGACGTCGGAGATCAAGAGGAGGCCGCCGTCGACTCCGTCACCCCCAAAGCTCTCGACGAAACTCTGCCGGTCCTCGTTCCATGCCTTGTGCAGGATCGTGCGGCGCACCGTCTTCGCCCGCTCCTTCCAGTGGCTCGCGCGCTCTTGAAGTCCCATGTGACCGGCGATCTTGCTCAGCCGATCGAGGGCCGCCCAGCACATCACGCTCGAAGAGGTATGCACGTGCGAACGCGTTCTCAGCTCCCACATGCCCGCGTCCGGCTGATCGTGCAGTTCGTAGGCGCGGTCGCCCGCTCGTTCGAGGCGATGAAAATCGTCGATGCCGGCTGGCCGGAGCAGGCGCTCGTCGAAGAACGCTTGGGTCGCCGCCAAAATGACGTGCCCGTACACGTCGTGCTGCAGGTGCTCGAAGGCCTGATTGCCGACCCGCACCGGACCCATTCCGCGATAGCCGGGCAGCGACGTAATCTCGCGCTCCGTCAGGCGCGATTCGAGTGCTATGCCGTAGACCGGCTGGAGGTGGCCGTCGTGCGAGGTGACGAGAATGTTGAGGACATAACGCAGATAATTCTCCATCATCGAGACGACACCGAGCCGATTCAGCGCGCGCACCACGAAGAAGGCATCCCGCAACCAGCAATAGCGGTAGTCCCAGTTGCGCCCGCTGTTCGCGACCTCCGGGATCGAGGTCGTCATGGCAGCCACGATCGCGCCGGTCTCTTCGAAGCTCGAGAGCTTGAGCGTAATCGCCGCACGAATGACGGCATCTTGCCACTCTAGCGGCACCGTCATGAGGCGTACCCATTCGCGCCAATAAGCAGCTGTGTTCTCGAATAGCCATCGGCATCCGTCCGACACGGTGCGTGGAAACGTTTCGTCCGGGCCCAGGATGAATCCGAGCGACTCTTCGAGCAGGAACGGTGTCTCGTCGAGTACATAGGCGATCGGTGCATCGGTCGTCAGACGCAGCGTCAGGTCGGCCCCGACATACCGGACGTGATTGCTGCCGTGGGTGGTGACGGGACGGGCCGACCCATAGTCAACCGCGGGCCGCAGAACAACCCGGATGCGCGGCAGGCCGGCGATCGGCCTCACGGTACGAACGATCATCGTCGGCCGATAGGACCGGCCGTGCTGGTGGAAACGCGGCGCGAAATCGGTGATCTCGATCGCCGCGCCATTATCGTCATAGAGGCGCGTGATCAGAATCGCGGTGTTCTTGAGATACTCCTGCTCGGACCGGACTTGGTCCTCAAGGGCCAGCGCGTAGACGCCACGGCCAGCCCCCTCGTTACGCTGGTCAAGCAATGCGCAGAAGACGGGGTCGCTGTCGAACCGAGGCATGCAGGCCCAAACGATCCGGCCGACCCGGTCGACCAACGCGCCGAAACTGCAATTGCCGATAACACCGAGGTTGAGATCGGTCATGGGCGGGCGCTCCGGCGCGCGACAATTTGGCTATCCGGGAGCAACCCATGCAGCCAGCTCAACAACGCTGGTACGCCGTCGGTGCGGAACCTGGCTAGCGTCGACCTGCTGTCACCCACGCGAATGCTGATGCCGCTTCGCGCGTTAACCGCGGCAAAACCGTCCTCATCGGTCACATCGTCACCGGCGAACAACGGTATGCGTCCCCCGAATGGGGCCTCCGACATGAAGCGTGTAATGGCCGTCCCCTTGTCTATCCCGCGCGGCTTGATCTCGAATACCATCTTGCCAGCGAGGACGCATAGGGCTTCGTGTCCAGCCAGCGCCTCGGTGACCGCTTCGCGACAGGCAGCTTCGGCGTCGGGTGCGCGCCTGTAGTGCAGAGCTACGGTCCGCCGCTTGTCCTCGATCTGGAGGCCTGGAATGCTGGCAGCGAACGCCTCCAGCGCTTCGCGCACTTGGACAATGTCACCATTGGCCGTGTGAACATCGTGAGTCTCTCTTTGGGCGTGGCGCCATTCAAGACCATGGAGACCCGCCGTGGGCAGCGAGAGCGGCGCCAGAAATGCGTCGATCTCACGGACGGGGCGGCCACTAATGACCGCCAGGGCGCCACCCAGCGCGTCATGTAGGCGCATCAGCGTGCCAGGAAGCGCAGCGTCCACCTCGACCAGGTGCGGCGCCTCGGCAAATTCCGCCAGCGTGCCGTCGAAGTCGAGAAACACCGCCCAGCGCCGATCAAATTCCGGCAGCCGCTCGAGTTGTGACATCATTATCCGGTGACAAACGTACTGAATGTATATTAATTCGAAAGTGATGCTCGCACGTCAGCCTCACTCCGTTCGTGCGATAGCATAGATATTCGTCGGTTGCGGCCGAATCTACACAAATCGCAGCAGCGGCCCAGGCCACGGCATCGCCAGCATGTTTTGCCGGTGTCGCGATTGCGCTACATTTGACTATGGCGCAAATCGCGGAACTTGGACGGCGGATCGAACTGGTATCGATGGACCCTCATTGCCACGACATCACGATCGGGCTTTATCGCGACGTCGCCGATCAGGCGGTGGAGTTCACCGCCTTTAGCTACAGTCGCCGCGAGGGCGCCGTCGAGCGGGTTGGTTTTGTCAATCAAGCGATGAAGGTGTTGGGCGGGCTCGAGGCCTCGCCAGACGCCCCCGACCGCCTCCGGTTTCCATGCGGGCAGGATCACCGGCGCGCGGTGCAGCGCCTGTTCATGGATGCTTGCAAGATCGCGTCGAGCACGCCTCTTGAGCCGCGCGCCATGAACATCTTCGACAAAAAATCACAGCTCACCATGATCGCTACAAGCGAAGGCGGGGGCCGCTACCGCGTGACGTCGGACGGGACCGGGCCTGAAGCCGAGCGCCGCATCGATGCCGTGACCAGGGGCCTGGTGAGACTCGCCGAACTCGAGTCGTTGGAGACGGGCGCGGCATCCTTCCCCTGCGGCTACACTCACGACCGACTCGTCGGCCTGCTGCTCAAGCGGGCGCTCAATGTCCGGGTCGCGATGCGCGAGGCCGAGGCGGCAGCGGCTCGCGGTATCATGGCCGCACCCAGCCAACAGCAGGCGCCATGACGTCAACGAGCACGCAGGAGGCCACGACGATGACCACCCATCCTGCCGAAACGATGTCGAGCCGCGAGCGTGTCATCGCCGCTCTGCGGCGTCAACCGGTCGATCGCACGGCAGTGTGCAATCCGACCTCGGTGGCAACGGTCGAGCTGATGGACATGGTCGAGGCACCGTTTCCCGTCGCCAATCGGGATCCCGAACTCATGGCCGCGCTGGCCTTGACCGGCCATACCGAGCTCGGCTTCGACAGCGTGATGCCAGTGTTCTCGATTATCCAGGAGTCCTCCGCACTGGGCTGCAACATGCAGTGGGAACAAAAGGACAATTGGCCGACGGTCCGTATGCGCGAACCGATCTGGAAGGACGTCGATGACATTCGCATTCCCAACGATTTCCTCGCCCACCCCGACATGCGCTGTGTCACCGACGCGATCGTGATGCTGCGCCGCCAGCTGGGTGATGAGGTGGCGATCATCGGCAAGACCATGGGGCCGTGGACCTTGGGCTACCACTGTTTTGGTGTCGAGCCGTTCTTGCTGATGTCGTTGGACGACCAAGCCAAGACCAAGTTAGCGCTGGAGCGGATGAAGGAGGCGACGATCTTGTTTGGCCAGGCCCAGATCGACGCCGGCGCGGATGCGCTTACGCTCCCCGATCATGCGACCGGCGATCTGGTGAGCGCGGATTACTACCTGCGCTACCTGAAGGATCTCCACATCGAGTTCGCCGAGCGCCTTTCCGTGCCGCTCATCCTACACATCTGCGGGCGCACGGTGGATCGCATGGGCTACATCGCCGAGACCGGCATGGCGGCATTCCACTTCGATTCCAAGAATAAACCCGCTGAGTCAATGGAAGCCGTCGATGGTCGCATCGCCTTGATCGGCAACATCAACAACCCCGAAACCCTGTTCGCCAAGGGTCCGGAGGAGGTGCGCGCCGAGGTCTACGCCAATCTCGAAGCGGGTGTGCAGGCGATTGGGCCGGAGTGCGCGATTCCGCTCCAAACGCCAATTGAGAACCTGACAGAGATTGTGCGGGCGGTACGCGACTGGCACGCGGCGCGCGCCCACTAGTCGATCCTCCCCGCCCCAGGAATTCCACGGACATGGCCGAACTCTCGGATATCGCCAACGCCGCGATCCGTCAGGAGATCGAGGAGTACATCGAGCGCCCCGAGGAGGTCGCGCGCATCGTCGAGATGTTCGCGAACGCCCGCGAGACGATGCAGGACATCGCCGCGGCTCTCATCGAAGGAGAGCATCACACCGTCGATGCGCTCACCGCCCGCGCCCTCGAAGGCGGTATCGAGGCGCTCGAGGTCATGGACGACGGCCTGATCGCCGGCATGGCTATCGTCGGCATCAAGTTTCGCGAGGCCTTCATCTTCGTGCCGGAGGTGCTGGCCTGCGCCCGCGCGATGAAGGCAGGGATGGCGCACATCGAGCCCATCCTGTCAGCTGCCGGCGTCGAGCCCGCCGGAAAGGTGATCATGGGCACCGTCAAGGGCGATCTCCATGATATCGGCAAGAATCTTTGCATCATGATGCTGCGGGGATCCGGCTTCGAGGTCATCGATCTCGGCGTCGATACCTCGGAGGACGAGTTCATCGAGGCGATCGAGGACCACCAGGCGCCGCTGGTCGGGATGTCGGCGCTGCTGACCACCACAATGCCCAACATGGGCAAGACCATCGAGGCGTTCATCGACGCCGATCTCCGCGATGACGTCATAGTCATTGTCGGCGGCGCACCGGTGACCCAGGAGTTCGCCGACGACATGGGGGCCGATGGCTATGGCAAGGACGCGCTCGACTGTGTCGCGCTAGCCAAGCAGCTGATCGAAAGCGGCCGGTAGGCGCTGAGCATATGGCGCGCAAGATCAACCCGGGGGACTACCAGAAGCGGCTCGACCGAATCACCGAGATTTTTTCGGACATGGTCGTCCAAGCCGACGAGGTGTCGCGGCAACGGTGTCCCTACCGCGATCGCTTCGACACCTGCACGGCAGCCATTCGTTGCCGCAATCAGGTTGATCGGGGCGTCGACGAGCGGCCGAGGTGCCGCCACGACGGCCGCTTCGACTACCGCGATGCCTGGGAGAGCAATCCCAACCAGTACCACCGCGCGAAGGAGAAAATCCGCAAAGTGAAGGCCGCCGCGGCGGCGCGGCGTCGCGATCCCGACAAGTCCGACACATGACTATTGTTCCGCGCCGTGAGATCGCGTCCGCGGTGGGCGCCGGCAGGACGCTTTTCGATTATGCCGACGAACTCAGAGTGGAAGTGCCGACATCGTGCTACCGAAACGGACGCTGTCACGAGTGCATCGTCGAGGTGACGGCGGGCCATGAGGCCCTGAATACACCGGGCGCGCCCGAGTCCTTCCTGCGCGGCGACTACCGGCTCGCCTGTCAGGCCGTCATTGAGCGTGATGACATCGAGATCGCCTTCACGCCACTGCGTCGGCGCCCGCGCATTTTGACGCTCGCCAACCACGAGGCGAATCGCGAGGTCGACCCGGTCGTCACCCGCCAGAGCGACGAAATTCGCTACGAGGGCGACGTGATCGATCGTTATCGCGGTCGCCTGCTTGGCCTCGCCGTGGACCTGGGCACGACCACGGTGGTGCTCGATTTTGTTGACCTGGAGACGGGAGACGGCCTGCACACCACTGCGTTCGAGAATCCACAGCGCTTCGGCGGCAGCGACATAATGCGGCGCATCTCCTATGACGGCGTTTCCAGTCAGACTGGCGAGCTGCGCAAAGCCGTCGTCGCCGCGATCAATCGCGGGATCATCGATGGCTGCGCGCACTTGGGGGTGAGCCGTACGGTGATCTACGAGATCGTCGTCGCCGCCAACACCACGATGCGCGATATCTTGTTCAAGCTCGATGTCCAGAACATCGGACAGAAGCCCTACAAGTCGTTGGTAGAGGATGGGTTCCGGGCGGGCGAACGCCCTCACACCGCCTTGCTCGAAAAGGCACGCAGGCTCGGCCTCCGGACCAATCCACAAGCTCGCATCTATGGTCTGCCGTTGATCGCCAGCCATGTGGGTGGCGACGCCGCCGCCGGCGTGGCGAGCACCGGCATGCACCCCGGGTCAGACCAGACCCTGATGCTCATCGACATGGGCACCAACACCGAGGTCGTGGCCAGCCACCGAGGTCGTATGCTGGCAGCATCCTGTCCAGCGGGACCTGCGTTCGAGGGCGGGCTAGTCAAGTATGGCATGCCGGCCTACGACGGCGCGATCGAGGCCGTGCGCCTTGACGTCGACGACGGCAGCGCGCGCTACGAGACCATCGGCGACGCGCCACCCATCGGCATCTGCGGATCAGGGCTCATCGATCTTCTGGCCGAGCTCCGGCGCCACGGACGCATGACCGAAAAAGGCGTGTTCGCCGCCGATCGGCGGCAGTTCGAGATGACCGTGGTGCCCGACCATAACATTACGTTTTCCAAAGAGGATGCCAGCAACCTCGGCCAGGCCAAGGCCGCCAATTTTTGCGGCCAGTACATCGTCATGCGCGCCCTGGGTATCGATCCCGGAGATGTCGACCGTCTATACCTCGCCGGAGGGTTCGCTCATCACGTGAATGTCGCCAATGCCATCGACATCGGGCTACTCGCGCCGGTGCCGGTCGAACGGGTGATCAAGGTCGGCAATACCGCCGTTCAGGGCGCGCGCGCGATCTTGCTGTCGAACCGCAAACGTCGTGCTCTGGAAACACTGGTCCAAGAGATCGACCATGTCGAGTTAGAGACTACCCCCGATTTCTTCGACCTGTTTGTCGATGGGTGCCAGTTCAAGCCGATGCCAGGTATGTTGAATCGCTCGACGCTTACTTCGCCGGTCGAGCACCGTGGGGGAACCGAATGAGCAATCTCGCCGGCCGCCAGCCGATCGTGATTGGAGAGAACATTCACGCGACCCGCGTGGTCTTGCGCAAGGGTGGCCGCGTCGCCGAGCGAGCGGGCGCCGAAGTCGTGCTTTACGAGACCGAGGATGGTCAGGCGCGGCACATTGATATCCCGGACGCGGTCAAGCGGACCAAGGACTACGATGAGGGTCGGGTCAAACACGTCCAACTGGCGATCGAAACCGCCATGGGCGAGATCGGCGACGACCCAGATCAGGGCATCCGCTTTCTCCGTGCGCTGGTGGCGAACCAGGAGAAGGCCGGCGCCGATATCCTCGATCTCAATGTCGATGAGATATCACCCAAACTCGCGCGGCAGACCGCGACCATGGCGTGGCTCGTCGCTACGATCCAAGGCATGACCGAGCTGCCGCTTTCGGTTGACTCGTCGAGCGTTGAGGTCATCAGATCGGGCCTCGAAGCCCACGATTCGGGGCGCACTAGACCACTTCTCAATTCAGCCTCGCTCGAACGCCTTGAGGCGCTCGATCTCGCCGCGACGCACCACGCCCGCGTCGTGGTGACGGCCGCCGGCGCCAAGGGCATGCCCGACGGCAGCGACCAGCGGATCGAAAATGCATCCGCTATGGTCGAGGCAGCTCAGACGCGCGGCTTTGCGCCCGATGATATTTTCATCGACCCACTGGTGTTTCCGGTCGCAGTCGATACCCAGTTTGGGCTCCACTGCCTCGACGCGATTCGCGGATTGCGCGAGCGGCACGGCCCCGAGATCCACATTACCGGCGGTATCAGCAACGTGTCGTTTGGCATCCCGAGCCGGCAATTGCTCAACCAGATGTTCCTGGTTCTCGCGATCGAGGCCGGCGCCGACTGTGGCATCATCGATCCAGTAGCGAGCCCGCTCGCTCAGCTCGACTCGATCGACCGCTATGCGCCGCCCTATGACATGGCGGCATCCGTTCTGCTGGGGCACGACGAGCACTGCAAAAACTACATCCGCGCCTGGCGCAAGGGCGAGCTCGCACTGCCGTCGAGATGAGCGAGGAAATACGCAGTGATGAACGTCCTCTTTCGCTATGACACCAGCCCAGCACTGTTGGATCGCCTTGCCTCCTTGACGGCGGACGGGTTGACGGTCTCCATCTGCTCGGAGAGCGACGATGAGAGATTCGCTGCCCTGATGAGCGAGGCCGAAGTGCTGTGGCACGTGCTCAAACCGGTGACCGGCGCCGTCATCGCGAGTGCGCCGAATCTCAAGCTGATCCAGAAGATCGGCGTCGGGGTCAACACCATCGACCTCGACGCCGCCCGAGCCCGGCGGATCGCGGTTTGCAACATGCCCGGCACCAACAGCCGCGCGGCGGCCGAGCACGCGCTTTTACTGATGCTGGCGGCGCTGCGCTGTCTGTCGGTGCTCGATCCGGCAACGCGCGAGCATCGGGGCTGGAAACTGGGTGCGAACATCCAGGACAGGCTCGGCGAAGTCGCGGGACGAACCGTCGGGCTGGTCGGCTATGGCGCGATCCCACGGGTCCTCGCTCCGATCCTCACGGCGATGGGCGCGCGAACCCTCTATGTCGCGCTGACGCCTAAGGACGACGCCGCGGCCGAATGGCGCGAGCTGCCCGACCTCCTCGCTGAATCCGATATCGTATCTCTACATGTGCCACTCACGCCGCAGACCGAGATGATGATCGACGCCCGAGCCATCGCTCGAATGAAGGCTGGCGCGATCCTCATCAACACGGCACGCGGAGGACTCGTCGACCAGGAAGCGCTGGCCGCAGCTCTGCAATCAAGTCATCTGCGCGCGGCCGGCCTCGATGTCTTCACGAGCGAACCCGTGGAGGCGGACAATCCGCTCCTCCATCTAGACAACGTCGTGGTGAGCCCACATGTGGCCTGGCTCACCCAAGAAACGATCGCGCGCAGCCTCGGACTCGCGGTCGAGAACTGCCGACGCATCGTCGCCGGCAAACAATTGCTCTATCAGGTGGTTTAGTCACCGACCGGTGCGTACGCAATCACCGACAGGAAGCGAACTGGCAGCCGGATCAGGTTCTCAGGACCGTGTGGCGCGTCGGCGTCAAAGAACAGCGAATCTCCCGGTTCCAGCCGGTACACCCCGCCCCCGTGGCGGTACTCGATCTCGCCGTCCAGCATGAAGATGAGCTCGGTGCCCGAGTGCTGGAATAGCGGAAAAACCTCTGAAGCCTCGGTCAAGGTAACAACGTAGGGCTCCATCATCGCGCTCCCGCCAAACGAGTGGCCAAGAAGTTGGTACTGGTGCCCGCTGCGGGTGCCGCGGCGCTCGATGCGCAGACCCTCGCCGGACTTGACGTAGGTTGCTGCCCGCTCCTGCTCAAACTTGCGAAACAGGGCCGTGACGGGGACGTTGAGCGCCCGCGAAATCGCCTGCAGGGTGCCCAGTGATGGGGAGGTATGGCCGTTCTCGACCTTAGACAGCATGCCTGGCGAAAGTTCGGATTGCTTGGCAAGTTCCGTAACTGTCATGTCCAGCTTGCGACGGAACTGGCGCACCTCACGCCCAATTGCGGCCTCCAGCGAGGCGACTCGCCGGGGCGCGTCGGTGGTGCGGCCGGCCTTCGCGGCGATCTTATCGTCGCGAGGATCGTGCGCCATCAGCCGTCGCCGCGGTCAGGCGACCCGCCTGGCGGCTTCGCCCGCCAGTTCAGCGACAACCTCGTCGGTAGTTCGCACGCGGCAATAGCCCTTGACCGCGCTAAGCGACGCGTCGTGGCGCTCCTGCGTGTGGGTTGCACACCCATCGCCGACCAGCGTGATAAAGAACCCTCGATCGCAGCCGTCGCGCACCGCCCCTTCGACGCACTGGTCGGTGACCAGCCCCGTGACGATCAAGGACTCAATGTAGAGATTTCTCAGGACATATTCGAAGTTGGTCGAGTTGAAGATGCCGGAAGCGGTCTTCGGTATGACGATCTCGTTGGCGAGAGGCGCGATGTCGGGAAGAACCTGGGACTCCCACGAGCCCTTGGCAACGAAAATGCCCGACACCTTGTGGTCGAGACTACGGTCACGACCATCGAGGGTGAGGCTTTCGATCACCGTGTAGATGGGCTCGACACCGGCATCCCGACAGGCGGCTAGTAGGCGCTTGTTGTTGGGAATGACAAGGTTCTCAATGCGATCGTAGTAGTATGCATCGTTCGGGTCTCGCTTGCCTGGCCTGTATTCCATATTCTGAAGGTCGACCAGCAGTAGAGCGGTCTTGCGCGGCTCAGCTGGCCGCTCGCGCAGGGCGACATCGCCGCTGAGGGGAATAGCATCAACGTCGGTACGTTCCATTAGCTCTCTCCTATCGGCAATCTCGGTTCGACCACGTCGCGTGCCGGCGCGATCGACCGCGCAATCATTGGATCATGGCTAACCGCCTCGACGACTCGCGCTAGACGCTCGGCCCAGGCATGACAACCGCCGTCCGTCTCGATGCAGTCGTGCCTCATCTCGATCAGGCCATGGGGGATGCCACGGCGCTCGGCGTGGACGGGCACGGCATAGTCAATATCAAGGTCGACGGGATAGGGTTGGTTCTCGCCAACGCAGAGGCCCGCTTCGTTCTCCAACTCCCGAATCATCAATTTGGCCAGTCGCGGATCATGCCGGTACGTGATCCCGACATCCCAGGGCCGTTGCTCGCCGTGATAAACCGGTGTGAAACTGTGCACCGCGATCATGACGGGCACCGTCGCGACACGCGCCTCCAGCAACTCGTGCAAAGCTTCGTGGTACGGCCAGAATAAGGCCTCCGCGCGCGCCTCCGCTTCGCCCTTGTCGATACCCACATTTCCCGGGATCGGCGTCGTCTCGCTGATCTCCGGAATCGACTCGCGACCGCCGGGCCGTCGGTTGCAATCGATCGCCAGGCGCGAATAACCGCTCATCGCCAGGGGGGCGTCGATCAGCGCCGATAACTGGCGAGCGACCACCGCGGCCCCGATGTCCCAGCCGATGTGGCGACGGCGCTCCGCCTCCGGAACCCCCAGATCGCCGAGCGCCCGCGGGACAATTGCGCTCGCGTGCTCGCAGGTCAGGACAAACCGGCTCCGCCCCCCCCGATTGACGATTTCGAAAGGCGGCGGCTCGTCGGGCTCCAAGCGAGCCCGCGTCTGTTCTCGCGGTACGTCCATCAAAGCCTGCCGACGCCGAGGGTATGACATCATCCCAGTGCGTCGCCGGGGCCGCAAGAGCGAGGCCGGCCCTATCTTCGATCGTGGAGATGTGCCAGAAAAACCGCCACTATCGGTTGGGGAGGAAATAGTCGATGCGCGGCGAGCAACTCGTAATCTTCGCGACCAATGACCTGTCGGGCGTGACGCGGGGCCGCGCCGTGCCGCGGGTCGACACGCCCGGACACATGCACAAGGGCGTGAGCTGGGTGCCAGCCAACCTCGGCATAACCGCGTTCGGCCCGATCGCCCCCAATCCGTGGGGTCCGATGGGTGATCTGCGCCTGATCCCAGATCCCGACACCGAGGTCCGGGTGGACATGTGGGAAGCGGCAAGCCCGCTCCACTTCTATCTTAGCGACCTTGTTCACACTGACGGCCAGCCCTTCGATGCCTGTCCGCGAACGTTTCTCAAAAATGCCCTCGCCGATCTCCGCGACCAAACCGGCCTCACCATCAGCACCGCTTTCGAGCACGAGTTTCATCTCGCGCACATCGAAGACGGGCCAGGCGGCGCCTTTGGGTTGGACCGCTACCGCATGACCGAGCCGTTCGGGCCGCAGGTAATTGAGGCGTTGCGGCTGGCCCGCCAGGAGCCGGAGGTCTTCATGACTGAGTACGCGCCCAACCAGTTTGAGCTGACGGTGCGTCCCGCGGTCGGGGTCGCTGGCGCCGACCGCGCGGTGGTGGTCCGCGAAGTCGTACGCGAAGTGGCCCGTCGGCTCGGCAACCGCGCAAGCTTCTCGCCGGTCATCGATCCAGCCGGCACGGGCAATGGTGTCCACATCCATTTCAGCCTTTTCGATTCGTGCGGCGTTTGCACTTACGACCCCGACCAGCCGGGACGCGTGAGCGACATCGCCGGCCGGTTCATTGCCGGTGTTCTGCGCTACCTGCCGAGTATGGTCGCGCTCACCTGTCCGAGCGATATCTCCTATCTGCGGCTCGTACCCGATCACTGGAGTGCCGCGTTCACCGCCTTTGACGCCAACAACCGGGAAGCGGCCGTCCGCATCTGCCCGATCGTCGAGTTCGGTGATATAGCCCCCGCGCCCCAGTTCCACTTCGAGTTTCGAGCCGCGGACGGCGCCGCCAGTCCCTACATCGCGCTCGGCGCGATGGTGCGGGCCGGCCTCGAGGGCATTAGCGCCGGTCTGTCTACACCGCCTCTGACCGGCGGCCACCCGAGCGAACTCTCCGACCAAGAGCGCACTCGTCTGGGTGTCAAACGCCTGCCGACCTCGCTTGAGGGCGCCCTGCAGGAGATGGAAAGAGACCCTGTGGTATGCGGCTGGCTGTCGCCCGATATGCTGAGTTGCTACACCCAGCTCAAGCGCTACGAGATCGGGATGTTGGAAGGCCTGGACGACATCGCCAAGTGCCGGCGCTATTTGAAGGCCTACTGATCGAGAGTGGTACCAAGGCCGAGCGCCTGGGCCTTCTCGAAGGCCAACAAGGCGATCGCGGTGTCCTGCACGCCAGTTCCGGTCAGGTCGCACACCGTCACCTCATTGGCGCGGCTGCGGCCCGGATGCCGCCCGCCCGTGATCTGACCGAGTTCGACCACCGGCGCGTCCTCCGCCATGGCACCCGCCGCGACCGCATGGTGAAATTCGCCAAGGCGCATGCACTGAGCCGTGGAGTCGCAGACCACAAGGTCGGCCGCGGCCATGACTCCTGGCGCGAGCTCGTTCTTGTGTTCGGCGTCCGAGCCCATCGCGGTGATGTGCAGGCCCGAATGCAGCCACGCCGCCTCGATCAGGGGTGAGGTGGCCGGCGTGGCAGTGACCACGATATCGCTTTGCCGAACCAGAGGCTCGACGCCCTCGCATACCACGACCGCGATACCCAACAGGTCCGCCATCTCATCCGCGTAGCTTCGCGCCTTGGCCCCGTCGCGCGCCCACACCAACAGATCGGAGAAATCGCGCACCTGCTTGAGCGCCTGAATCTGCATCCGCGCCTGAGCGCCGGAACCGACCACCCCTACGGTTCGCGCCCCGCGAGGCGCCAGATGCACGGCGGCAACGGCGCCCGCCGCCGCCGTGCGCACGTCGGTCAGGTATCCATTGTCAAGGTGAACGGCCACCAGACGCCCAGTGGATGTATCGAACAGGTTCATCATGCCGCTGGTGCTGGGCAGTCCACGTGTCGGGTTGTCGAAGAAGCCGGAGGCGATCTTGACGGCGAACCCGTCGAGCCCGCGCATGTAGGCCGACTTAACGTCGACCTCGCCATTGTGCTCCTTGACATCGATCCTGAGGATCGGCGGCATGATGACCTCGCCGCGCGCAAGCGCCGTGAACGCCGAGGCCACCGCCGTCCTGGTCTCGGCGTCGATCGTGACGCAGCTTCGAAGCTCGGCTTCGGTCAAAACCGTGATCGCCATGGTTCAGTCTCGCCGGGTCCCGACGATGCCGCCGAATACATCCATGTCGACGTTGTTGCCGCTCAGCACCACGGCCGTGTGCCCGCGAATGTCGGGCACAAGATCGTGCAGGAGCGCGGCAATACCGACGCTGCCACCACCCTCGACGACCAGGCGCTCGTGGCGGTAGGCATGCACCATGGCGGCAGCAATCTGCTTCTCGCTCACCACGATCATCTTATCAACGAAATCGCGCACCATCGTGAATGAATAGCGGTTGCTCAGACCAATACCACCGCCCAGGCTGTCGGCCAGCGTCTCGACCTCCTCGACGAGAATCGGCTTGCCAGCATTCTGGCTGTCGATCATCGCCGCGCCCCGCGCCATCGAAACGCCGACCACGCGGGCGGCGGGCGAGGCGGACTTGAGGACGAGTGCGATGCCACCGATCAGACCACCGCCGCCGATCGGCACGATCACCGTGTCAATCTCGGGAATGTCCTCCAAGAGCTCAAGACCGATCGTGCCCTGGCCGGCGATCACCCATGGGTCGTCGAACGGATTGACGAACGTGAGGCCCCGATCGTCGACCAGGCGTTCGGCCTCTTCCTGGGCTTCATCCTGGCTGTCGCCGACGATCAGAACTTCGGCACCCAGGGCCTTGATCGCCTCGACCTTGACCGCGGGCACCAGTCGCGAGAGGCATACGATTGCCCGTACGCCTTGGTGCCGCGCGGCGTAGGCAACTGCGCGGCCGTGATTGCCGGTGGAGACCGTGACCACACCGCGCTCGCGTTCCTCGACGTCGAGGCTGAAAATACGATTGGCGGCGCCGCGAATCTTGAATGCGCCCATGTCCTGCATCGTCTCGAGCTTGAGGTAGACGGGCGCTCCACAGCGCTCCGACAGGCTCGATGACGGCACCAGCGGCGTTCGCCGTGCCAGCGGGGTGATCACCGCCCGAGCGCGATAAACGTCGGCGAGCGATATGCCGCGCTCAGTCATAAGCCTCAGGCCGCCTTCCACTCGCCACTGGCCGTCAATTGGTCGCTCACCTTGTCGACGGCGCGGCGGGTGATATCGACGATCTCGTCGACATCGTCGCGATGGGTCACCAACGGGGGCGCGAAGCCAAGTGCCGCACCATGCGGCATCGCACGGGCGATCAGCCCCTCATCGAGGCACGCCGCAGCGATCCTCTGACTCACCTGGTGGTGGGGGGCGAACGGCACCTTTTGCGCACGATCGGCGACGAGCTCGAGCGCGGCCATCAGCCCGACCCCGCGCACTTCCCCCACCAGCGGATGGCTATCGAAGGCGGTATGTAGCCGCCCGAGCAAGTAAGCGCCGGTCGCCCGCGCGTTGCCGGTCAGATCCTCGCGCTCGATGATATCGAGATTGGCCATGGCGGCGGCAGCCCCGAGCGCATGGGCGCTATAAGTGAAGCCGTGCGCGAACGGCCCGAATTGGTCCGCACCCTCTTCCATCACCGACCACACTTTTTCACTTACCAGCGCACCCGATAGCGGCAGATAGGCGCTGGTCACGCCTTTGGCGATCGACATCAGGTCCGGTTCGATGTCGTAGCGCAAGCTACCGAAGGGTGCGCCCAGCCTGCCAAAGCCGCAGATCACTTCATCGGCGATCAGCAGCACGTCATGCCGCGCGAGCACCGCCTGAATCTCCTGCCAGTAGCTGTCGGGCGGCGGAACGATGCCGCCGGTCCCCAGCACCGGTTCGCCGATGAACGCGGCGACGGTTTCCGGTCCCTCCGCCTCGATCAGGGCATCGAGCGCTGCAGCACAGTGGCGCGAGAACTCGCGCTCGCTCATGCCCGGTTCGGCCCCCCAGTAGTGGTGGGGTGCGAGGGTGTGCAGGATCGGTCCAACCGGAAGGTCGAAGGCGCGGTGGTAGATTGGCAAGCCAGTCAGACTCGCGGCGACGATCGTAGCGCCATGATAGCCGCGCTGGCGGGAGATGATTTTCTTCTTGTCCTTACGGCCCCGCACGTTGTTGTAGTACCAGGCTATCTTAACCAGGGTTTCGTTAGCGTCGGATCCCGACATACCGAAGAAAATCCGGCTCATTGCGGGCGGCGCCATCTTGAGAATGCGCTCCGACAGCAGGATCGCCGGCTCGGTCGCGGTCGCCGCGTATGCGTGGTAGTAGGCGAGTTTCTTCGCCTGCTCATAGATCGCCTCAGCGATCTCGGTCCTGCCATAGCCGACGTTAACGCAGTAGAGGCCTGCGAAGGCGTCGATGAACTGGCGACCGTCACGATCGGTCAGGCGCACCCCGTGGCCCGTCTCGAAGATGCGTGGCGCGGACCTTCCCTGCGCGTGATCCTTAAGATGCGTCAGGGGATGGATGAGCGTGTCGCGGTCGATCTGCTCGAGTGACAAGTTGCGTCGGGCGGCGCGTGCCATGGTTCCCTCCCGGTCGGCCACACCGGGCACACCTAACCGATCCGCCGCGATTCCTCAATGCTGGTGGCCATTCGACGCGGCCTCTTACCGGCCGAGCCCGGCCAACCCGACTTCCCTTTGTTGCGCCCAGCGATCGAGCAGCGCAGCCACCAACTCGATCGCGAGATGCTCGCTGGGCGCAGCGGTCGGGACCATGCTGTGATCGGCTTCGAAGGCGCGGATCGCGGCCCACGTGCGGGATCCAAGGTGGCCATCGACCGGCCCGGGATCATAGCCGAGTGCGCTCAGGGGGCGTTGAACGTAGACACGGATCCCTTCGGGCGCATCGAAAGCACCTGGTGCGCCACCATCGCTAACGATCTCGGAAGCAGCCTCAGTCTCAACCGCTTGATTCTGCTCTACCACGGCGTCGGGCGGCGTCCGCCATCGCGTCGCCAGATCACGTGCCACGGTGAGCTCGTCGGGGCTCAGGTAGGCCGCCGCTCGATCGCGCCCACGCGCCGCCTGCTGACGCGCGCGGCCCGGTGGGAAGCCAAGCGCGGCACTTGCATAGAGGGCGTAGGCGCGGGAAGGGTCGCGGGCGACGCCAAGGCCGTATTCGTGCATCGCGCCGAGGTTGAACTGGGCATCTGCCAACCCCCTCTCGGCGGCGCGGCGATACCAGCGCACCGCCTCCCCGTAATCCTGTGGCACGCCACGTCCAAGGTCATACAAGGTGCCAAGGTTGCTCTCTCCCTCGGCGAGACCCTGTTCGGCTGCCCAACGAAACAATTGCAGCGCCTTGGCGTCGTCCTGGTCCACCCCATCGCCGTGGTAGTACATCAAGCCGAGGTCAACTTGGGCCTCCGCCAATCCGCTCGACGCGGCTCTGAGGTACCATCTGAGAGCCTCCGCCCGGTTAGGCTCGACGCCTTGGCCGTCGCGATAGGTTGTCGCCAGCAGATACTGAGCCCAGGCGTAGTCACGCCGCTCGTAGGCGGCCAGGACATCGTCGAAGTCGGCACGCGCGGGCGTCGCCACCGCGAGATACCCACCGAAGGCGGCGGCAAGCAGCACCAGCCCTATCCGCATCGAGAGCCGCCTCATGGCCCATCTCCATGCCAGATTGACGGGCCGGGCGGCGCCACGCATTGTCGCGTCATTTCGCCGACGGAGGACGATGTGATGTGGCAGGAGCGTAAGCCGGACGCGGTGGGCGAGGTCAAGGTTGACGGCCATACCGTCCAGACATACAGCTTCGGTGAGGGGAATAATGTCCTTTTCCTGCTCAACGGCGGACCGGGTATTCCGTGCGACTACCTTCGCGAGGCCCACTCGGCGATGACCAACCACGGTTTTCGCGTCGTCACATACGACCAACTGGGGACCGGCGCCTCTGATCGACCCAACGATACCTCGCTTTGGAACATTACCCGCTACGTCGCCGAGGTCGAGACGGTGCGGACCGCCATGGGGTTGGGTAAGGTTCACTTGCTCGGCCACTCGTGGGGCGGTTGGCTAAGCATCGAGTATGGCATTACCCACCCCGACAATCTCAAGACCGTCATGCTCGGCGACACCTGCGCTGATATGCCGCACCTGATCCAGGAGCTCGACCGCCACCGTGCCGCCCTCGGACCCGAGACGGTCGCCATGATGCAACGGCACGAGGCCGAAGGAACGCTCGGTCACGCCGAATATCAAGCTGCGATTACCCTGCTCAACTACCGCCATGTCTGCCGCCTGCAAACCTGGCCGGCGCCGCTTCGGCGCTCCGTCGACGGCTGGAACCTGCAACCCTACGAGACCATGCAGGGGCCGAACGAGTTCCTCTATACGGGCAATCTCAAGGACTGGAACCGCCTCTCCGATATGCACCGCATCACCTGTCCAGCGCTGATCACGGCCGGCAAATACGATGAACTCTCGCCTGCCTGCGCGCTGCGGATGCGAAATGCGCTGCCCAATGCCGAGCTACGAGTGTTCGAGAACAGCTCGCACACACCGTTCTACGAGGAGCCCGCCGCCTATTATCCAGCGCTGATCGACTTCCTCGGCCGCCACGGCGGCGGCTGAGATCGCTACACCACCACGTCGCCCAGGAAGCGCGCGGGGATTGGATCGAAGCGTGCGGGCGCTTCCCAGAACGGCGCATGGCCAACGCCGTCGAGAATATGCATCCGGCCCTCCCATAGATTGGCGTAGGCGACGGTTTCGAGATGAGCGTTGTTGACGTAGGGCTCGCCGCCGCCGCCGGCAACGAAAGACTCGAATATGATCCGCCGCACCCGGCGAGCACCTGGGCCGCGGCGTCAGCATAGCCCGGCCGTGTAGCCTCCCTCGAGATAGCGCGCATCCTCCGAGGCGCCATGACATGGCAAGTCCACGGCGATCATGCGATAGCGTCGACCCAGGTCGCCGTCGCGCTGATTACGGAAGACTTCCTTGCACGAGGAATTGCCGTGGATGAGCAATACCACCGGGCCGCCGCCTTTGCTTTCAGCTATCGATATCCGGCCTTGGTCGGTCTCGATTGTGTGAGCACGCGTACGCTAGATCTCCGGGCGCTCGTAGCTCTCGAAATTGCCACAAACACTGATCGACTGGCCCGAGATGTGCCGCCCCGACTCCGAGCACAGGTAAAGCGCCATGTCGGCGATTTCTTGCTGACTGACCATGGTCCGGAGCGAAATACGCTGGAGCACTTTCGGCACGAACTCGTCGTAGGAAGCACCGGCCGCCGCCGCTTGTTTTTCGATCACTCCGCGCAGCCGTGGCCCATCGACCGCGCCGGGCAGGATGGCGTTGACCCTGATGTTCTTTGGTCCCAGTTCATAGGCCGCCTGTTCGGTGAAGCCACATACAGCATACTTGGAGGTCGAGTAGGGCGCGCGCAACGGCATCGGCAGTCGGCCGGCCACCGACGATAGGTTGACGATCGCCCCACCGCCAGCCGCCGTGAACGGGGCCACGGCGCGCCGCGCGCAATAGAACTGCCCATTCACGTTGACGGCGATGGTCGCGTTCCACTCCGCCGGCGTGATGTCTTCGAAGCGCTTGGTCGGGCCCGCGATGCCCGCGTTGTTGATGAGTATGTCGAGGCCGCCGAGACCCGCCAGTGCCTCATCGAACAACTTGTCTACCTGTGCCGGGTCCGAAACATCGGCGTTGGTGGCGCCGATATCGGGGTGCGTGTCACGGACATCGTTGAGCGCCGCCTCATCGATGTCGCACACATGCACCCGGGCGCCATTCGCGACAAATGTCTGCGCGATCACTCGGCCAATTCCGGCCGCGCCGGCGGTGATAATCGTGCGCTTTCCCGCAACGTTAATGTCCACGGCCTAGCCTCCTCTCAGCCGGCGTTCGGCTGGATAGACAAACTGCCGGTTTCCGTCGCGGTCGCGGCCGCGCCCGGATTGATGACGACGGTCGTGAACGACGACTCTACGATCGCCGGCCCCTTGAGTACCGCGCCGGGCTTGAGATCCTCGAAATGGCGCACCGCCGCCTCCGCATACCCGGTTCCCGGAAAATAGGCGCGCCGGACCGACGACAACTGGTTATGACCGTTCGCGTGCGCGAGGCCGCCGGTGCCAACCTCGCGGATGCGACAGCTCACGGCGGCGCGCCATCCAACCACCTCGATCTCCGATTCCGGATCGGCGATCGCGAAGACATCCTCGTGCGTGCGGTGGAAAGCAGCGACCAGCGCCCGTACATCGTCGTCGGAGCGAAACCGCGGCGATGGCAGCTGTACCTCGATCTCCCACACCTGATGGGGATAGCGCGCTTCGGCGGTGAGCTCAATTTGACTTTCGATCGAGCCACGCCCCGGGCCATCGATAAACTCCTGACATCGGGCCTCCAGGTTGGCGAGCACCTCGTTGACGCTATCACGATCGAAGCGGCCGCTGATCATGTAGTGCGTCGCCTGGTACTGTGTCGCCAATTCGGACATCAGGGCGCCGGCCGCGCTCAGCGCCGCGCCCACTTCGGGAATGATGACGCGCTCGCAACCGAGCCGCCGGGCGATCAGCACCGCGTTCAGGCCCGCCGCGCCGCCGCCACCGATCAGACAGGCGGTCGCTGGGTCGATCCCCTGGTTAACCGTGATGTCCTCGATCGCGTGAACCATGTTCTCGGTCGCGAGATCGATGATCGCCGCGGCCGCCATCTCCAGCGTCAGGCCGAGCGGTTCGGCCACCTTGTTCGTGATGGATCGGGCGGCGGCCTCGACATCAACGGTCATCGTGCCGCCGAGAAAGTAGTCGGGGTCGAGATAGCCGAGAACCAGAGAGGCGTCGGTGACGGTCGCCTCGGTACCCCCCGCGCCGTAGCAGGCAGGGCCCGGCACCGCGCCCGCGCTCCGCGGGCCCACGTGCAGCATCCCGCCGGGGTCGACCCACGCGACCGAACCACCGCCCGCGCCAATGCTCCTGACATCGACGGACGGGAAGCCGGTCATGTGTCCGCGAAAGGGTTGACCGATCCAGGTCTCGCGGGTCCACGGAATGCGCCCGCGTCGCACGAGACTCACGTCATATGTCGTGCCGCCAGTATCAGTGACGATCGCGGTATCCATTCCGCTGTCGACCCGCGCGAAGTGGCGGCCCGCGACCGGCGCCATCGCCGGGCCAGAGTTAATCGAGTGGATGGGCGTGCGGGCGATGTCGGCTGCGTCCATGACGCCACCCTGGGAGGTCACCACTAGGACCCGTCCGGCGAAGCCTGTGGCCCTCAAACGCTCGGCAAGGTTGGTCAGGTAGGCGCCCATCAAAGGCTTGAGCGACGCGTCGATGCAGGTCGACGAGGCGCGCCGGTACTCGCGCAGCGCTGGGTTCAGTTGGTGGGAAAGGGTAACGGGAACGCCCGCCAGATGCTCGGCCAACAGCTCGCCGACCCGCAGCTCATGATCGGGAGTCACCACCGACCACAGCAGGCAGACGCCGACCGCCTCTACGGCCTTGGCCTTAAGCTGCCGCGCGATTTCGACAATGGTTTGCTCGTTCAGCGGCTCGGCGACCGAGCCATCCGCCATGATCCGCTCCGGTACTTCGTAGGTGAGTGACCGGGGGACATAGGGGTCGGGATAGGGCACGGTAAAATTGAAGGGCTCGATTCGGCCTCCCTCGCGAAACACCAATATGTCGGGATGGCCCTTGGTGGCGAGAAACGCCGTCTTGGCTGTGGTCCGCGTCACGATAGCGTTGATCGCGCGCGTCGTACCATGGACGAAGAGGTCGCCCTTCGCCAACAGACCCTCCCGCGACAGTCCTCGGTCCTTGGCGGCCGCGTCGATGCTATCCATCACCCCGACGATCGGATCCTCGGGCGTGGTCGCCGCCTTGTACATCCGGATCCCGCCGTCATCGTCCTCGACGATCAGATCGGTGAAGGTGCCGCCCGTGTCAACCGCAAATCGCATACTCGCCCTCCCGTGACCACGCACGCGTACAGCCGCCGTAGCCCTCGCATCAAGACCCGGCGAAGCGCTGACGCCATGTTATGGCTTGGCGTCAACTCCAATGGCGTTGGAGCGGGTCATATTGCCAGCACATCGCTCGCCATGTACAGGCTATGCGCCGCCATACCGCGACCCACCCCCGCATCGTCTGAGCACTGAGCCCAGCGGCGGCGGCGCTTGCGGATAACCAGCCGGGGGGTATCATCGTCGTAGCGTGCGGACTGTATTATTGGAGCGGTGATGGGCGACGAATTGAACCGAGGCGAGTTGATCAGTCTCCTCGAGGGGCTCGGCGACGACGCCGATGAGCGAGTGATCGAAGCAGCGCGAACCATCCACCAGCGGGTCACGTCGACTGGCGTGACGTGGGACGAATTACTCGTTCCCGAGGAGGTGGATGAGCCCGACGAGGAGCGAGACGACGATTTGGACGAGGACGAGGACATTGGACTGGGGCCAGATGAGGAGGCACCGCTCGAGCAACCCAATCATGCCGTGGCGCTCGCGTTGATCGACGACCTGCTCGCACGCGACATCTCCGAAACCGCCCGTGAGGAGCTACTCGGCTACAGGGAGGACATCGCCGAGGGTGAGTTCGACGGCAGCGACCTCAAGTACCTCCGCGCCCTTGGCGCCCGTCTAACCAAACGCTGAGGACATGGGGACGGGCGGGCATCCGACCCCAAAAGCGGTCGTTACCCGCTTCGCCCCGAGCCCCAACGGACTTCTCCATCTCGGCCATGCCTACTCGGCGCTGATGGCGTTCGACGCGGCGGCGCATGGAAGATTCTTACTGCGCATCGAGGACATCGATCGTGGCCGCTCACGTCCCGCGTTCGAGGCGGCTATTTGCGAGGATCTGGCCTGGCTTGGTTTGGTCTGGGAAGAGCCGGTGCGCCGCCAATCGGAACACATGGACGACTACGCCAGGGCATTGGCGCGCCTCGATGGGATGGATGTGCTCTACCAGTGCTTCTGCACCCGTCGCGAGATCAACGAGGAAGTGGCGCGGGCTGGCATCGCGCCCCACGGCGAGGACGCCCCCCCCTACCCCGGCACCTGCCGCCGACTCGACGCGGACGAGCGCCGCGCTCGCATACACGCGGGCGAGGCATACTCTAGCCGGCTCGACATGAGGGCGGCGATCGAGCAGGCCGGCCCCATCATGTGGTTCGACGACGCGCGGGGCGAAGTGCGCAGCGCTGATCCGTCGCGCCACGGCGACATCGTAATCGCCGGCAAGGAGGTGCCGACGAGCTACCATCTGAGCGTCACAGTCGACGACGCGCTTCAAGGCGTGACGCTGGTAACACGGGGGGGCGACCTCGAACCGGTGACCGACATTCACCTACTCTTGCAGGCGCTGCTCGTCCTGCCGAGCCCAGCCTATCGACATCACCGGCTGCTGACCGACGCAGGCGGGCGCCGCTTGGCCAAACGCGACGGAGCGCTCTCGATCCGCGCGCTGCGCGAAGCCGGCCATGGCCCGGACGCGGTCCGCGCCATGGCACTCGGCAGCGGGTTAGACGACAATATCGGAGGTGCTCGGGCCGCCCAGGAGGCGCGCTGATGAAAACATTGGTGTTGGGCGCCGGTGTGATCGGCACGATGACCGCGTACTACCTGGCAAAGCGTGGCCACGAGGTCGAGGTGGTGGAGCGACATGCCGACGTCGCGCAGGAAGCCAGCTTCGCCAACGGCGGGATCGTGCACGCGAGCGAGGTCATGCCGTGGTCGCAGCCGGGCATGCCGCGCAACATCCTCAAGTGGCTCGGCAAGGAGAGCGCGCCGGTGCTGGTGCGCGCCGGCGCGATCCCGCACATGTGGCGTTGGGGATTCGATTTCCTACGTAATTGCACCGAGGAACGCTTTCGCGCCAACACGCTGGCGAACTTGCGCCTGGCCCTTCTCAGCCGGCAGTCCTTCAAGGAAGTTCGCGACGAGATCGGACTTGATTACGACCTCAATACCGAGGGCTGCCTCAAGATCTATACCAGCGCCGAGTCGCTGAATGGCGCCGCCTGCCTCAGCGAATCGATGCGCGAGTTCGGCATGTCGTTTGACGTTCTCGATCGCGCGGGCTGTGTGTGGGTCGAGCCAGCGCTGCGTTCGACGGCGGACACGCTCGCCGGCGGCATATTGTTCCCCGACGACGAGCTCGGCGATTCGTACAAGTTCACGAAGGGCGTGGCTCAGCACTGCGAGCGCCTAGGCGTCCGCTTCCACACGAGAACGACCATCCGACGGTTGGAACGAAGTGGCGGCGATATTACTGGCGCAAGCACCGACGGAGGCCGCCTCACCGCCGATCGCTATGTGGCGGCGCTGGGAAGCCACACCCCGTTGTTGCTACGTTCCTTGGGCATCCGAGTGCCGATCTATCCGGTGAAAGGTGTCTCGATCACGATGCCGGCAGCCGGCTGGACTGATCCCTTGCGCATGCCGGTGATCGACGAAGGGCGGCTGTTCGGCCTGGCGCCGCTGGGCGATCGGGTACGCGCCGCCGGCTCGGCTGAGGTCGCCGGGTACGATGCCACTCCTGACCACGTCCGCTGCCAAGCCATCATCGACAACGTCATCTCGGTCTTTCCCGGTTTCGCCAGCTGCTACGATCCCACGACGGCGAGGTTCTGGGCGGGCCTTCGCCCGGTCACACCAAGCGGCACGCCAAAGCTCGGGCACACCCCGTTCCGCAACCTCTTTATCAACGCCGGCCACTGTCACCAGGGGTGGACCTTGTCGTGCGGCTCGGGGCGCGTTGTCGCCGACATTATCGATGGACGCGAGCCGGAGATCGATCTCACTGGCCTGACCTTGAACCGGCCGCACTAGCGCGCGCAGGTACGCCGACGCCAAAGGGGCGATGATCGCTGAGAACGCGCCTCGTCCGGAGGGCCGTCCCACGCTGGGGCGGGTGAGAATGCGCCGATACCGCTCTTCCGTCCCCCTTTGACCCGCGCGCTTGCCGAGATGGCCCATGCTTCATATGAACAATGGTTCATATGACTGGTCATAACGGTAATGCCAAACCCCGTACGCGTGCTATCCGGCGCGTCCTCGTGATAGCACTGGGCCTCAACGCGGCAATGTTCGCGATCGAGATGGCGGCGGGCTTGGGTGCCGATTCGGTGGCGCTCCAGGCCGATGCGCTCGACTTCTTCGGCGACACCGTGACTTATGCCCTCAGCCTCGCAGTTCTCGGCATGAGCCTGGCGCGCCGCACCGCCGCAGCGTTGTTCAAAGGCGTCTTGATGGCGCTGATGGGGTGTTCGGCACCGGCACAGTGTGGCCGGACCTCGCCGTCGCGGCGTTAATGGCGACCCTAGCGCTAGTCGCCAGCCTCCAGCTTATCCACCACGTTCTCGCGGAACGTCGTGGCACGCTAATCGCCGCCGAGTAGTGCCGCTCAAGCTCGATCGCCCCGAATCATCTCGATGATCCCCGAGAAATCTAGCGCCCCGTGTCCGGCGCCGTCGAACAACCCATAGAGCGCGCAGGCTTCGGCCCCGAGGGGGCTAGCGGTGCCGGCACCATGCACGGCTTGCTGGGCCAGCCGCAAGTCCTTGAGCATCATGGCCGCCGTGAAACCAGCCTTGAATTTGCGATTGGCCGGCGAAGTCGGGACGGGACCCGGAGCCGGGCAATAGCTCGTCAGGGCCCAACTTTGCCCTGTCGACTTCGAGACCACGTCGAATAGCGTCTGACGATCAAGGCCGAGCTGTTCGGCCAGCACGAACGCTTCGGCGACACCGATCATTGAGATCGCGAGCATCATGTTGTTGCAGATTTTGACCGCTTGGCCGTTGCCGGCGGCGCCGGTGTGGACGATCGTCTTGCCCATCGCTCGCAGGGTGGGCTCGGCACGGGCGTACGCCGCCTCCGCACCGCCAACCATGAACGTAAGGCTCGCCGTCTCCGCCCCCGCGACGCCGCCCGAGACCGGCGCATCGACCATGGCAATACCGCGTTCTTCGGCCCTGGCGCTCACCTCGCGCGCCGTCGTGACATCGATGGTAGAGCAATCGATCACCAGCGTGGCCGCATCGATCGCCTCGAAAACGCCACGACCGCCAAGGTAAACATCGCGCACCTCCGCGCCCGTCGGCAACATGGTGATCAGCACTTCCGAGCCGGTGGCCGCGTCCTGGGCCGAGGCGGCAGCCGGAATTCCGACCGCTTCCGCGGCGCCGTCAACAAGATCGAAACCCCGCACAGTATGGCCGGCGGTGGCCAAGTTGCGCGCCATAGGCTTGCCCATGTTACCAAGCCCGATGAAACCGATCTGCGCCATTATCTCTCTCCCTCGTCGCTATGCGCCCAAGCTCTCAAGATTCAATTCCCTGGTGCCAAGGCCCGCGAAGTAGTGCTCGATCTCGGCCACCGCCTCGATCGTCGCCGGGCGCCACCGCGGCTGGCGATCCTTGTCGACCACGGCCGCGCGGATGCCTTCGTAGAAGTCATCGCCCTGCATGAAGCGGCACACCAGGCGATATTCGAGCTTCATGCACTCATCGAACGAAAGCGAGCGCCCCTCGCGTAGTTGGCGGAAGGCGATCTTGAGGCTGGTCGGCGACTTGGCGCGCATGATGTCCAGCGTCTTTCCCGCCCAGGGGCTCGGGTCGGCTGCGAGCGCAATCAGAATCGCCTCAAGCGAATCGGCAGCGAAGGCTGCATCTATCTCGTGCCGCAGTTTCGGTAGGAAGCCGTCTTCTGCCGTTTCGGCGTGATGGTCCATAATCGCGTCGGGCTCGGCTGGGTTAGCCGCCAGTGCCTCGGTAAGCGCGTCGAGGCGGCCCGACGGCACGTGGTGGGTGCCGACCCCCGCGAACACGCTATCACCTGCCCCCAGACGCGCACCGGTCAGGCCCAAATACATGCCGATCTCGCCTGGACAGCGCGGCAGAAAGTAAGTGCCGCCGATATCGGGGAACAACCCAATGCCGGTCTCGGGCATGGCAAACAGCGCTTTTTCCGTGACCACCCGATGGCTGCCATGGACCGAGACGCCGACACCGCCACCCATGACGATGCCGTCGATCAGCGCTACATAGGGCTTGGCGTAGTGCTGGATGTAGGCGTTCAGCCGGTACTCGTCCCAGTAGAAGCGGTACGACCAATCGAGATTGTCGCCGCGCGCACGGTACAGCGCCTGTATGTCGCCGCCAGCGCAGAATGCCCGATCACCGGCACCGCGCACGACCACCGCCACTACTGCCTCGTCCCCTTCCCAGGTGCGCAGCATCGAATGCATTTTGGCGGTCATGGCGTGGGTCAGTGCATTAAGCGCGCTGGGGCGGTTGAGCGTAATCAGGCCGATGCCACCCCGGCGCTCGAACAGGATGTCGGTGTTGGCCACCGATCAGTCCCCGAGCAGGTCGCGAGCGATGATTAGTCGCATGATCTCGTTGGTGCCCTCGAGAATCCGATGCACCCGAACATCGCGCAGGAACCGTTCGATCGGGAAGTCCCTCATGTACCCGTAGCCGCCATGGATCTGCAGTGCCTCGTCGACTACGCGAAATCCGACGTCGGTCGCGAACCGCTTGGCCATTGCGACGTGAAGTGTGGCGTCAGCGGCGCCGTCGTCGACTGTGCGGGCGGCCCGCCACAACAACAGCCGCGCCGCCGCCAACTCGGTCGCCATGTCAGCGATTTTGAATCGCAGCGCCTGAAAATCGGCCAGGCGACGTCCGAACTGCTTGCGCACCTTGAGATGCGCGCGGCTCAGACCAAGGCACGCATTCGCCGCCCCCAGCGAGCAGGCGGCGATATTGAGACGGCCACCGTCCAGCCCCCGCATAGCGATCTTGAAGCCCTGGCCCTCGTCGCCAATCCGATTCACCACCGGTACACGGCAATTGCTGAAGTTGACCATGGCGGTGGGTTGGCTGTTCCAACCCAGTTTCTTCTCCAGCTTGCCAAAACCGAGGCCCGGCGCTCCCGCCTCGACCACCAGGCAAGAAATCCCGTTGGCGCCAACGCCGCCGGTCCGCACCATGCAAACGTATATGTCCGCGCGCGACCCGCCCGAGATGAAGGCCTTGGCGCCGTTGAGAACATAGTGATCGCCGTCGCGCACCGCCTGGGTCTTGAGCGACGCGGCATCAGACCCGACTTCCGGCTCGGTCAGGCAATAGCTTGCGAAATGCTCCATCGTGCACAGCTTGGGCAACCACTTACGACGCTGCTGGTCAGCCCCGAAGCAGTCGATCATCCACGCCGCCATGTTGTGGATCGAAAGGTAGGCGGCGGTGGAGGTGCAGCCGCCGGCCAGCTCCTCGAAGATCAAGGTCGAGGCCAGGCGATCCAGGCCCGCGCCGCCGACATCCGCGGCTACGTATATGCCCGCCAATCCCTGTGCGGCAGCGGCGCGCAGCGCGTCCTCAGGAAAGATCGATCCCTCATCCCATGCGGCAGCGTGCGGAGCCAGCTGGTCAGCGGCGAAGTCCCGCGCGAGGTCCTGAAACGCGCGCTGCTCCTCTAAGAGCTCGAAGTTCATGCGGCCGGGCCCTAGCGGTGGTGGAAACCGGCAGGGCGCTTTTCGACGAAGGCGATCATGCCCTCGCGCCGGTCGTCAAGTGCGAAGGTCGACTGGAATAGCCGCCGCTCGGCGCGCACGCCCTCCGCGAGGGTCGTCTCATAGGCACGGTTCACCGCCTCCCTGGCCATCGTCACCACCGGTCGCGAGAGCGCGGCGATCTGGGTCGCCACCTTCAACGCCTCGACGACTAGCATATCGGCGGGCAGGACCCGACTGACCAGCCCGGCGCGCTCTGCCTCGTCGGCGTCCATCATTCGACCGGTCAACATCATCTCCATCGCCTTAGATTTGCCAATGAGGCGTGTGAGCCGCTGCGTACCGCCCGCCCCGGGAATGGTGCCGAGCCGGATCTCGGGTTGACCAAACTTGGCGTTGTCGGCGGCCAAAATAAAGTCGCACATCATCGCGATTTCACAGCCACCACCGAGCGCGAAGCCCGCGACCGCCGCGATGACAGGCTTGCGGCACTCGCCAATGCGCTCCCAACGCTTGATGAAATCGTCGCTATGAACGTCGATGAATTCCTTGTCCACCATCTCCTTGATGTCGGCGCCGGCCGCGAACGCCTTGTCGCTGCCAGTCAGGACCATCGCCCCGATCTCGCCATCGCGCTCGAAGGTGTCAAGCGCCTGCCCGACTTCTTCGATCAGCTTCGCGTTGATCGCGTTCAGCGCATCGGGACGGTCGAAGCGAATCAGTCCCACCGATCCGCGAGTCTCAGTCACGATTGTGTCGTAGGGCATGGCATGGGCTCCTCACAACGGGCAGGTAACCGCGCGAGCTTAGCGGTGGCGCCGGTCGCTGGGTAGAGCAGCGCCTCCCTCGCCTCGTGGGGCGGGATTTGTCGGCGATCGTCCGCTAGAGTTACTGCGCGTCCACTTCGAGGGCTCCCATGTATCTCGATCACCGCCTTTGGCCCTTCACCGCCGGCTTCCGGTTGCGCATGGCAGTGACGGTTCTTCTCGGTCTGATGTCGACCATTTTCGGCGTGGGCCGGCTCGCGCTGCTCGGCTGGCTACTTGGGGAGATTTTCGGCGGCGCCGCATACGCCGACCTTGCGTGGCCGTTCGCCGCCGTCGCCGTCACGATGCTTTTGCGCGGGCTGCTTGAGTATGTCCGCACCATGCACGCGCACCGGACTTCGGCGCTGGTTCAGCTGCGGCTGCGCGAGCAGCTCTACCACCATGTGGTCGCCTTGGGGCCAGGGCACTTCGCGCTGCAACGCACCGGCGATGTGATGTTGTCGATCGTCGACGGCGTCGAACAGCTGGAGACGTACTTCGGGCAATATCTGCCGCAGCTTGTCGTCGCGCTGCTGACGCCGCTCGGTATTTTCGCCTTCGTCGCCATCCTCGACCTACCGATGGCCGCGATCATGCTTGCCTTCGCCCTGTTAACTCTGGTTGCCCCGGCCGCCTTCCACCACTGGGACAGCCGCAACAGCATCGCCCGGCGCGCGGCCTATGGCTCGTTCGGCGCCGAGTTCCTTGACGCGGTGCAGGGCCTGGCCATGCTCAAGGCCTTCGGTCAGAGCGCGGCCCGGGCGCGCCTGCTCGCCACCAAGGCCCGCGCCCTGTTCCGCGCGACGATGTGGGTGCTGGCGACCAACACGCTGTCGCGC
>Ga0315338_1000847_pt1 | contig 51076 bp, 49 predicted proteins | sample ASW8metaG_FD_204518 | JGI IMG/M metagenome (GOLD analysis project Ga0315338, IMG submission 204518) | Ammonia-oxidizing marine archaeal communities from Monterey Bay, California, United States - ASW #8 | ecosystem: Environmental > Aquatic > Marine > Coastal | place: USA: California | collected... | reverse complement strand
TTTACTTTCTTAATCTTCTAATTAAACTTGATGTATCCCATCTGTTGCCACCTAACTTTTGAACATCACCATAGTACTGGTCAACAATTTCAGTTATTGGTAATAAAGAATTATTTTTTTTTGCTTCATCTAATGCAATTTTTAAGTCTTTTCTCATCCAGTCCACAGCAAAACCAAATTCAAATTTATCATCAATCATTGTTTTATATCTATTTTCCATTTGCCAAGATTGAGCAGCACCTTTAGATATAACTTCAATAACATCTTCCATATTAAGCCCTGCTTTTATACCAAAATTAATCCCCTCAGATAGTGCTTGAACTAATCCACCAATACAAATCTGATTTACCATTTTAGCTAATTGGCCATTTCCAGCTTTACCAAGCAGTTTCATTTTTTTGCTATAACAATCAATTACATTTTTTGCTTTATCGAAACTTTCTTGGTCACCTCCAATCATTACAGTTAGGGCGCCATTTTCTGCACCAGCTTGACCTCCTGAGACTGGGGCATCTAAAAAACCAAAACCATTTTTTTTTGAATAATCATAAATTTCTCTTGCAATAGTTGCTGATGCTGTTGTGTTATCAATATACACAGAACCTTTTTTTATTGATTTAAAAATTCCATTATCACCAAAAGTAACTTCTTTTAGGTCCTTATCATTTCCAACGCATGTAAATACAAAATCTGCTCCATCGGCAGCTTTTGCAGGAGTTTCAGCTTTTGAACCTTTATATTCATTTAACCATTTATCCGCTTTAGAAGTTGTACGATTATAAACAGTTACATTATGTCCAGCTTTTGATATATAACCAGCCATTGGGTAGCCCATTACACCAAGACCAATGAAAGCAACTTTACAAGTCATAAAAAAAAATGTTTAAAAGTTTAAGTTTAAAAGTAATTATATTTGGCTTTATATTTACATTTTTTTCTAGTTTTGGACAGAGTTTTTTTTTAGGAATATTTAATCCAAGTATAAGAAACGAACTATCCATCACCCATGGACAATTTGGCTCGATTTATGCGTCGGCTACTCTAGCAAGTAGTTTTTTATTAATTTGGGTAGGAAAAAAAATTGATGATATAGATATTTCTAAATTTGCTTTTTTTGTTATTTTATTACTTGCATTTTCTTGTTTCTTTTTTTCTAAGATTTCATCAATATCATTATTATTTATAGCAATTTTTTTAATGAGATTTTCAGGCCAAGGCATGATGTCTCACACAGCAACCACAACAATTTCTAGATATTTTACAAAATCAAGAGGTAAGGCTTTAAGCACTGGATGGTTTGGATTATCAGCTGCAGAATTTATTTTACCAGTGTTAATGATTTATCTTTTATCTATTACAGATTGGAAAAATATTTGGATAATAATTTCAATTATTGTGTTAATTTTTTTACCTTTAACTTCTTTTATTTTAGTTAAAAATCTAAATTTTGATTCAAGAGAAGAAACAAAAGACAAAACTATTAATGAGAACAATTTTAAACAATGGAAAAGAGTTGAGGTTATAAAAGATTATAGATTTTATATTATATGCGCCAATATGTTGGCAATGCCTTCAATTGCAACTGGAAGTTTTGTCTATCAATCGTTTATACTTTCTTCAAAAAACTGGGGCCCTTATATAATAGCACAATCCTTTATGTCTTATTCTATATTTTCTGTTGTTACATTAATTTTTTCAGGCTTTTTGATTGATAAATTTACTAGTAGAAAAATTTTAATTTACATGAATATTCCTCTGTTTTTTGCATCAATGGTATTGTTTTATTTTGATAAACCTTTTTCATCATTTGTTTTTTTTGGATTGATTGGTATTACTAATGGACTTTGTAATGTTCTTGGATCGTCAACTTGGGCTGAAATATATGGAGTTAAATATATAGGGTCTATAAAAGCACTTACTACTGCATTAATGGTTTTTGCTACTGCTTTTGGAACAGCCATATTTGGAATTCTAATAGACGCAGGATTTTCTATTGAACAAATTTCTTTAGTTTCAGCAACTTATATTTCTATTTCAATAATTTCTTTGTTTTTTATAAGAAAAAATTTAAACCCTGTAAAAATATAGAAATCACTTGATTTTATAGTTTTCTAAGTATAAACAGCTCGCATGGCTAGAGTTACAGTTGAAGATTGTGTGGATAAAGTTGATAGTCCTTATGAGTTAGTTTTAGTTGCTAAAGAAAGAGCAACACAGCTTAATTCAGGATTGGAACCTTCATTAGATAGGGATAATGATAAAAATACAGTCATTTCTTTAAGAGAAATTGCAGAAGAAAAAATTAAAGTTCCAGACTTAATAGAGAGCGCAGTATACAAGCTTAGAAAACATGTTGAGCAAGTTGATGATACAACTGAAGAAGATGAAGAGGTAGGCGATGATTTTGCAAATTTATACAAAGGCGAAATCTCAAAAAGCGGTATACCAATATTGCCATCTAAAAGAGCAAGAAAAATTCCAGAAAAAATTCTAGTATCCAAAGAAGATTTAGCTGAACTTGAAAATATTAACGAGGAGCAAGTAGCTCCAGAAAATATTGAAGAAAACGTAGAAGATCAAAGTCCAGAAGTTTCACTAGATGAAATTAAAGAAAAAGAAGCTTCAATTTCAGAACAAGAAGATACAGACTCTACAAATAGCTAATAAAATAAGATATTAATCTTATATCATGAATAGAAAAGTTTCAGTTGCTCCAATGATGGACTGTACTGATAGACATGATCGTTTTTTTCTCAGATTAATGAGTAAAAACGTTATGCTTTATACAGAAATGATTGCAACAAAATCAGCAATTTATGGAGATAGAAAGAAAATACTTTCTTATAGTTCTGAGGAGAAACCTTTAGCATTACAAGTTGGAGGATCTGATAAAAAAGAATTATCAGAAGTTGCAAAAATTGCCGAAGATATAGGTTATGATGAAATTAATATAAACTTAGGTTGTCCAAGCAAAAAAGTTCAAAAAAATAAGTTTGGAGCGTGTCTAATGAAAGAGCCCGATTTGGTTTCAGAATGTATTCATGAAATGGTTAAATCCTGCAATATTCCAGTAACAGCAAAAACTAGAATCGGTTTTGATAAGACAGAAAATTTTGATTATTTAAATAATTTTATTTTAAAAATGAAAGAAGCTGGATGTAAGACTTTTTTTTTACATGCTCGTAAAGCAATTTTAAAGGGATTGTCACCAAAACAAAATTTAAATATTCCAAAATTAAATTATGAAATGGTTTATAAGGTTAAAGAAGAAAATCCAGATTTAGAAATTATTATTAATGGAGGAATTTCTAAGATAAATGAAATCAAAAATCATTTAAGTTTATGTGACGGCGTGATGATTGGAAGAGCAATATATCAAAACCCTTATTTTTTAGTTGATATAGAAAGAGAAGTTTTCGGTAAAACAATTTTACCAACTCGGGAAGAGGTGGCTGAAAAATTAATAAAATACTTGGAAAAAGAAGTTAATATTGGCACCAAAGTAAATCATATCATGAGACATACTGTAGGCTTATATCATGGTCAAGTTGGATCAAAAAAATGGAAAAGATATTTAAGCGAGAATATGATGGCTCGCGATTCAGATTTTCAAAAAGCAAAACATATAATGGCAATTGTTCAAAATAACGAGAAAATTAATTCAGCAATTGTATGATAGAAAATTTAGATCAAAATCAAATAATATTTATTGTAACTGTAATGGCTGCATCTGCGGTCATTGTTGGTTTTATGGCTGGTTTTTTTGGAATTGGCGGCGGATTAATAATGGTTCCTATTCTTTTTTATTTATTTAGTTTTGCTGGAATAGATCAAGTATTTACTATGCATCTGGCCATTGGAACATCTTTTTCAATTATAATTCCAACATCAATAATATCAACAATAACGCATATGAAATTTAAGGCAGTTGATTTTAATATAGTTAAAACCTTTGGAGTATTTGTTGCGATTGGAGTTGTGTTAGGAACTATATTTGCCGTTAGTTTAAAAACCTCTAGTTTAGTTTTATTTTTTTCAATTATAACTATGTTTTTTGCCATTTATTTTTTGACGGTGAAAGAAAAAATTAATCCCATACAAAGAGAAATCAATTTAATTTATAGGGTTATTTTTGGTTTTTTGTCTGGTTTTTTATCTGCTCCTATGGGAATTGCAGGAGGCGTAATTAACACCCCAATATTAAAAATTTTTGGTTATGAAGTTAAAGTTGCTATCGGTAGCTCAGCAGCAGTTGGGTTCTTAATTGCTTTAATTGGAGCCATTGGTTTTGCAGCATCTGGCAGTTACCTTAATGTTAATATTCCATTAAGTTTAGGATTTATAAACATACCGGCATTTTTCATTTTTGTACCAATTACAATGTTTATGGCAAAAATTGGAGCTAAAACAGTTCACAAATTTGATAAAAGACTTATTGGAAAGTTGTTTGGTATTTATCTTTTTATTATATCTTGTAAATTGTTTTATGAGTATTTTTCTTTTTAAATTTTTTGATCATATTCACCAACCTTTCCACTTTCTTGAAGTAGGCTATCTATAAAATCAAAAATCTTTTTCATTCTATCTTTTGATTTAGGGCTTTCAGTAACGACTACTAGTGATGGCTTGTTTGATGAAGCTCTTATTAATCCCCATGAACCATCTTCAAAAGAAAATCTAACACCGTTTACAGTTAATAATTCAGTAATTACTTGTTCATCTATTTTTATTTTATCATCTTTAATTTTTTCAACTTGTTTCACTAAGTTTTCTACTACTTTATATTTTTCTTCATCTTTACAAAAAGGCGCCATAGTCGGTGTTTGATAAGTATTTGGCAATTCACTAACTATTTCACTCATCATTTTATTTTGATTATTAAGCAAATGACAAACATGAATAGCTGAATTAATTCCATCATCGTAACCGTAACCTAGCGGTTCATTAAAAAAAAAATGACCACTTTTTTCAAAACCAGCTAAAGCTTTTTCTGTATTAACTTTTCTTTTGATATGAGAGTGTCCTGTTTTCCAATAAATAGTTTTACAGTTATTTTCTAAAAGAACTCTATCTTTTTTGTATAATCCAGTTGATTTTACGTCTACTATAAATTTTGAATTTTTATGTTTAGAGGATAAATTTCTTGCGATTAGCAATCCAATTTTATCAGAAAAAATTTTGTTACCTTTATTGTCAATAACACCAACTCTATCTCCATCTCCATCAAAACCAAAGCCTATATCTGCATTATTTTCTTTTACCGCTTTACTTATAGCGTTAAGCATTTCTAAGTCTTCAGGATTTGGATTATATTTTGGAAAAGTCCAATCTAATTTACAATCAAGCTCTATTACTTCACAACCAATACCTCTTAATATATCGGGTGCAAATATACCAGCTGTACCATTTCCACAAGCTACAACTGTTTTGATCTTTTTATTTATTTTATTTTTTTTTATTAAATCATCTTTATAAACTTGTTGAAAGTTATCTATTTGTTTTTCATTACCTTTTCCTTCTAAAAACTTTTTATTTAAAGTTATTTCTTTTAATTCTTTCATTTCATTTGGTGCATGAGTTAAACCTTTTTTGATGCCCATCTTAACTCCTGACCATCCATTTTCATTATGACTAGCCGTTATCATTGCAATACCATCAGCATCTAAATTAAATTGTGCAAAATAAACCATCGGTGATAATGATAAACCCACATCTTCAACAAAACATCCTGTTGAAATTAATCCTTTTTTTAAAGCTGATTTTATTTCTTCGCTGTAGGATCTATAGTCATGACCAACTATTACCCTTGGGTTATTTTTTTTAGTATGATTGATGATTTGTGTACCTAATCCTTTACCTATATTTTTTATTCCCTTTAAATTTATATCTTTAGGGTACAGCCAACGCGCGTCATACTCTCTAAAGCCTAGAGGATCTATTTTTGGTGAATCTTCCATGTTGATATATGTACATTTTTTTTATTTTTTTATTGATAAATATTTATATTGTTCTATAAATGTTCTATTGATTTCTAATTTATATGGTATATTAAGGAGATCTACATACAACATGTAGTTGTTTTACAAAAAAAGTTAAAAAAAGGGAATTAAGTGAATAAAGTTTTGTCTCAAGCTATTAAGAAAGCTGTCTCTGAATTTTCACCATCCAAAACAGAAAATTATTTAGAAAAAAGACCTGATTTATTTTCTTTAAATAATGATACTGAACTATTTCAAAATTCAAAAGGCATTACAATCAAGATCGACAGATCAAGAGATGAAAATCTTACTGTCTTTGGGAAAGCAACTTTAAGCGATAGATACCTTGGACATAACGAGTCTTTTCAAGATCTTTTTGCAAGAGTAGCAAGTCATTATGCCGATGATAATTTACATGCTCAAAGATTATATAATTACATTAGTGATCTTTGGTTTATGCCGGCAACACCAGTTCTTTCTAACGGAGGAACAAAAAGAGGATTGCCCATTTCATGTTTTTTAAATGAAGCTAATGATAGCTTGCATGGAATTTTAGATTTATGGAGTGAAAATGTTTGGCTTGCAGCAAAAGGTGGAGGTATAGGAAGTTATTGGGGAAATTTAAGATCAATAGGAGAAAAAATTGGTAGAGTAGGGAAAACATCAGGGATAATTCCTTTTATTAAAGTTATGGATTCATTAACAATGGCAATAAGCCAAGGTTCTTTAAGAAGAGGATCTGCCGCTTGTTATCTTCCAATAGATCATCCTGAAATTGAAGAATTTATTGAAATGAGAAGACCTACTGGTGGAGATCCAAATAGAAAATCATTAAATTTACATCATGGTGTTCTAGTATCTGATTCATTTATGAGAGCTGTTGAGCTTAATGAACAATGGGCACTAAAAAGTCCTAAAGACGGTGCTGTTCAATCAACAGTATCAGCGAGAAATTTATGGATTAGATTGTTGACTGCAAGAATAGAAACGGGAGAACCTTATATAATTTATATTGACACAGTTAATAGACTTATCCCACAACATCATAAACTTGCAGGTTTAACTGTTAAAACTTCAAATTTATGTAGTGAAATTACTTTGCCAACAGGTGTTGATAAAGATGGTAGAGATAGAACAGCAGTTTGTTGTTTATCTTCATTGAATTTAGAAAAATACGATGAATGGAAAAATGATAAAAATTTCATCCCTGATACAATGAGATTTTTAGATAATGTACTTACAGATTTTATAGAAAAAGCACCAGAAGAATTTAGTGATGCAACTTATTCAGCTTTAAGAGAGAGAAGTGTAGGGTTAGGAGTAATGGGCCTTCATTCGTTCTTTCAACAAAAAATGATACCGATCGAGTCAGTAATGAGTAAAGTTTGGAATAAAAAAATATTTGAACATATCCAAAAAGAAGTTGACCAAGCATCAAAAAACTTAGCAGAAGAAAGAGGTGCTTGCCCAGATGCTGCAGATTATGGAATAAAAGAGAGATTTTCAAATAAAACTGCTATTGCTCCTACAGCTTCAATATCAATTATTTGCGGGGGAACATCACCAGGCGTAGAACCTATTGCTGCAAATAGCTATACTCACAAAACACTTTCAGGTTCATTTAATGTAAGAAATAGATATCTTCAAAAAATATTAGAAAAATATAGTAAAAATGATGAAGAAACTTGGTCTAGCATTACAACAAACCAAGGTTCAGTTTCACATTTAGAATTTTTATCTAAAGAAGAAAAAGATGTTTTTAAAACAGCATTTGAAATAGACCAAAAATGGATAGTTGAATTAGGAGCTGATAGAACTCCTCATATATCACAAGCTCAATCAATAAATGTTTTTGTGCCAGCAGATATTCATAAAAAAGAACTTCATCAAATCCATTTCCAAGCTTGGAAAAAAGGTCTTAAGAGCCTTTACTATTGTAGATCAAAATCAATTCAAAGAGCAGAAAATGTTAATGATACAAAATCAACTGATGTTACAGATAATGTTTACAAGTCAAATAATAATGAAACGAATGAAACTGAATATGAGGAATGTTTATCATGTCAGTAACAGAAAAAGTTAAATCTAAAATAATTCAACCAAAGAAAGTAGGACTGTTAGTAGAAAACCCTGTCTACAAACCATTTAGATATCCTTGGTGCTATGATGCTTGGTTAACTCAACAAAGAATTCATTGGCTGCCAGAAGAAGTTCCTTTAGGAGATGATGTAAGAGATTGGCAGAAAAATTTATCACAATCAGAAAAAAATTTATTAACTCAAATTTTTAGATTTTTTACTCAGGCTGATGTAGAAGTTAATAATTGTTATTTAAGACATTATACTACCGTATTTAAACCAACAGAAGTTCTAATGATGATGACAGCATTTGCATCAATGGAAACAGTTCATATAGCCGCTTACTCTCATTTACTCGATACAATTGGAATGCCTGAGTCGGAGTATTCAGCCTTCATGAAATATAAAGAAATGAAAGATAAATATGATTACATGCAAGGGTTTAATGTGAATTCAAAAGAAGATATAGCAAAAACTGTAGCCGTATTCAGTGCTTTTACTGAAGGATTACAACTGTTTGCTAGTTTTGCAATACTACTCAACTTTCCAAGATTTAACAAAATGAAAGGAATGGGGCAGATTGTTACTTGGTCAGTAAGAGATGAAACACTACATTGTAATTCTATGATTAGATTATTCAAAGAATTTATAAAAGAAAATCCAGAAATTTGGACTCCTCAACTTAAAAAAGAACTTTATGAAGCTTGTAGAACTATAGTTGAACATGAAGATTCTTTTATTGATCTAGCTTTTGAAATGGGTCCAATGGAAGGTTTGACAGCTCAAGAAGTTAAAGAATATATAAGATTTATTGGAAACAGAAGGCTTGCGCAATTAGGTTTAGAGCCAATCTATAAAGTCGATAAAAATCCTTTGACCTGGTTAGACACTATGTTAAATGCTGTTGAACATATGAATTTCTTTGAGGGTAGAGCAACAGAATATTCTAAGGCATCCACCCAAGGTTCTTGGACAGAGGCATTTTCTTAAAATTTAATTATCTATAATTAAGAGGCATTGTTTTTCTATGCTTTTGTCCTTTGTATTTAGATAAAGGTCTAATTAATTTATTAGCAGTATGTTGTTCCATAATGTGGGCTGACCATCCAGTAATTCTTGAAATAACAAAAATTGGTGTAAAAAAATCAGTATCAAATCCCATTAAATGATAAGTTGGGCCCGTTGGGTAATCAACATTTGGATGAATATCTTTTCGTTCAATCATTACATTTTTCACTATGTCATAAATTTTATGAAATTTTTTATCACCTTTTATCTTAGAAACTTTTTTAAAACATTTTTCCATTGTTGGTACTCTTGAATCTCCTTTTTTATAAACTCTATGTCCAAATCCCATTACTACTTCTTTTTTATCAAGGGCATTATTGATCCATTTTAAAGCTTTTTCGGGCTTTTTAATTTTATTCATCATGTGCATTACTTCTTCATTAGCTCCTCCATGCAAAGGCCCTTTCAAACTTGCTATAGCACCAGTAATTGCGCCATGAATATCTGATAAGCTACTTGTAATTGTTCTTGCTGTAAATGTTGAAACATTGAAACTATGTTCAGCATAAAGAATTAATGATACATCGAAAGCTTTAACAATTTCTTTGCTTGGAACTTTTCCAAAACACATATGAAAAAAATTTTCAGAAAAAGACAAATTTTTTTTGGGTGATATTATTTTTTTTCCTTTTCTAGCTCTAAAGAAGGCAGCTATACTAGTAGGCGTTTTTGAAAATATTCTTATTGCTTTTCTCATGTTGGCTTTAGGTGAATTGTCTTTAGTTTCTTTATCTTCGAGCGACATCAAACTCACTGCAGTTCTTACAACATCCATTGGATGTGCTTTTTTGGGCATTTTTTGAATATCTTTTAATATTTGTTTGGAAAGTTTTCTATCTGATCTTTCTTCTCTAATAAATTTTTTTAACTGTTTTTTGTTTGGAAGCTCTCCATTTAATACTAAATATGCCACTTCCTCAAAACTGCATTTATTACAAAGCTCTTGAACAGTATAACCTCTATAAGTCAGAGAATTTATTTCAGGCATCACTTGAGATATTGTTGTTTCGTCTACAACAATTCCCAACAAACCTTTTTTTATTTCATCACCCACTATTCATGTCCTTCTGTGCTAAAATTATAAATTTTTTCGTCTAATTCATTATATTTTTCATAATCAACTAATTCGTATAGTCTTTTTCTAGTTTGCATCTTATCAATAATGTTATTTTGATGTCCATTCACATAAATGTCTCGCAAGCCATCCTCTACATTTTTCATAGCTAATCTTTGAGTTGTTACAGGGTATATTACTATATTATATCCAAAATTTTCTAACTCTTTGTAGCTGAAAAGTTTTGATTTACCAAATTCAGTCATGTTAGCCAATAAATAACAATTTAATTCTTTCCTAACTTTTTCAAAATCCTTTTCATCACTTAAAGCTTCAGGAAATACAATTTCAGCTCCAGCATCAATATATGCTTTACATCTATTAATCATTTTTTCTATTCCCTCGACATTTTTTGCATCTGATCTAGCAATAATTTTAAAATTTTCATCTTTTTTTGCTGAAACGCATTCTTTTATTTTTTTTACCATTTCTTCTGTTGAAATTAATTCTTTATTATCTAGGTGACCACATCTCTTGCGCTCAACTTGGTCTTCTAAATGTACTGAAGCAATGCCAAATTCTTCAAATATTTCAATAGTTTCTTTACAAGATTTAAAACCTGTATCGACATCTACTATAGTAGGTAAGTTTGTAACTCTTGAAATTAAATACGATCTTGTGCTTACATCTTGTATTGTTGTTAAACCAATATCTGGAAAACCCAGATCATTTGCCATGACACCTCCAGATACATAAACAGCGTCATATCCAATTTCTTCAATCAGTTTTGCTGTTAAAGGATTGTAAGCACCTGGTACTCTTAAAATTTTATTTGATTTGAGCTTTTTTACAAAATCAGATCTTTTTTGACTTGGTTCTTTTTCAATAAAATGCATTAAAAAATTCCTTTTTTTAAATTTTTATTTATTTGACTTCTATTTACTTCAATATTCAATTTATTTAATTCTCCAGATTTTAAATTTCTTAAGTTTTGAACTGTTCTTAAAAATCTTGAACTTTCTTTTTTATCTAAAATACCATCTGTAAGTGTTAAAAATTTTTGAATATAATTTTGTCTTTTAAATGGTCTAGAGCCATAAGGATGAGCATCTGCCTTATCAAGCTGTTCTATTATTTTTTTGTTATTAGACATTGTCACTACTACTTTTGCACCAAAAGATTTTTTTTTGGGATTTGGATCATGATATTTTTTGGTCCACTTTTTATCTTCATGAGTTTTTATTGATTTCCAGATTTTTATTGTGCTTTTTCTATTAGCTCTTTTTTTGGTATAAGATTTAACATGGTGCCAATCTGCATCTTCTAAAGCTACAGCAAAAATATACATTATTGAATGATCTAAAGTTTCCCTGCTAGCTTTTGGATCCATTTTTTGTGGATCGTTTGCACCGGTTCCAATTACAAAATGTGTATGATGACTAGTGTAAATATCAATTTTTTTTATATCTTTTAAATTTATAATTTTCCTGTTTAATTTTTTTGCAATATCTATCAAGGCTTGTGCTTGGTATTCAGCAGAATATTCTTTTGTATAAGTTTCTAAGATTGCTTTTTTAAACTCATTTTTTTTTGGTAATGGAATTTTGTATAATGTCTTTTTACCAGAAAGTATCCTTGCAATTACACTATCTTCTCCTTCATAAATTGGACTAGGTGCTCCTTCTCCTCTCATTGCACGATCCACAGCTTCTATTGCTAACTTACCAGCGTGTGCAGGTGCATAAGCTTTCCAGCTAGAAATTTCTCCTTTTCTAGACTGTCTTGTTGATATTGTTGTGTGCAATGCTTGTTGAATAGCTTGATAGATTGTTTCTGTATTTAATCTTAACATTGTACCCAAGCCAGCGGCAACACTTGGTCCTAAATGAGCTATATGATCTACCTTATGTTCGTGAAGACATATGCCTTTAACTAAATTTACTTGCACTTCATAAGCTGTAATAATTCCTTTTAAAAGATCCAAACCATTTTTTTTCTTTTGCTGAGCGACACTTAAAAGTGGTGGAATATTGTCACCTGGGTGACTGTAATCAGCAGCTAAAAAAGTATCATGAAAATCTAGTTCTCTTACAGCTGTTCCATTAGACCAAGCTGCCCATTCACAATCAAATTTTAATTTTGAATTTATTCCAAATAAAGTAGCACCATTTTTTTTTGGGTGTTTTAGAGCCATTTCTCTTGATGAAATAACTGCTTTTCTGTTAATAGAAGCAATCGCAACTGACGCATTGTCAATTATTCTATTAATAACCATTTCTACAGAATTTTTGTTTAATTTTGCATTGTCGTTAGCAATTTCAGCAATTTTCCAAGCAAGTTGTTTTTTTCTAGGTAAATTAATTTTTGAAGGGTAAACTTTTACTTTATGTAGTATCAAAACTTCTCCTTAAATTATTGTTACTAGTAATAATAAATTATTTTTGTATTACAATCAAAATGGCTGTAATTAAAAGTAAAAAAGCTAATAAATACTCAATAAATGCTTTCAATTTATTATTCTTAACTAAATTTCTAATTGCCGAACCAAATGCAGCCCAGGGAGATATTGATAACGGGCAAATGATTAGAGCAATTGATGCAATATATAAAATAGAAGAAATTAAATTTCCATCTTTCGGTAAAAAACTAGAAGCAGCCATACTTGAAATAGTCCATGCCTTTGGGTTTACAACTTGAAACAATGCTGCCTCATGGAATTTTAAAGGCCTAGATTCATCTTCTTTAATTTTACTAAAAGAACCTATAATTTTATATCCAAGGTACAATAAATAGGCTGCACAAATTATTTTGAGAGCGCTTTGAATTTCAGGAAATATTTGAAAAATTTTTCCCAAACCAAGACAAACTAAAATTAATTGTAAAATATGGCCAATTGTAATTCCTGACATATGGGGAATAGTTTTAGCAAAACCAAATTTAAGACCAGAAGTCAGAACCATAGCATTATTTGGACCTGGCGTTACATACATTACAAAATAGAAACTAATTAATGCAAAAAAAAGATTTAAATCAGTCATCTAAATATTTAGATACAATTTTTTCAATACCGACAAAATCTTTAACTAAATGATTATGATAAATTTCATTAGTATTTCTTTCTGTATAGCCGTTTTCAAGTAAAATGATTGGTAAGGAAGCTGACTTTGCGGCATTTGCGTCTGTTTCACTATCACCAATCATTAAACTTTTTTTAATATCTCCATTTAAAATTTCAATAATGCTTGTTAAATGTCTTGGATCAGGCTTGCAATAATTAAAAGTATTTGATCCCGCCACATATTCAAAATAATTATAAATCCCTATTTTTTTAAGCAAATCTACCGCAAGATTCTCCTGTTTATTTGTACATACAGCTAGTGAAATATTTTTTTCTTTGCACCATTTTAAAAAATTTTCAACACCATTTATTAAAGTACTTTTATTGAGAATATTTTTTCCATAAAAATTAATAAATTCTTTTACCATTTCAGTTTTAATTTTTTTATCTTCAATTTTTATGAATTCTTCTTTAGCATTACTCAACAAGGATCTACCTATTAAAGCACTTGCTCCTTTGCCAACTAAATTTCTAATTTCTTCAGTTGTTTTAGTTTTATATCCATATTTTTTCATAACATAGTTATGAGCATTCATTAAATCTGGAGCTGTATCAACTAACGTTCCATCCAGATCAAATAAAATTGTATATTTTTGAGTCATTTATAAAGTATTTTTAAGAAACAATTTGTGAATTAAGATAATGATACACTTACTATAAAGATTTTTCTAGATGAAAGAAATAAATTCACAAAAAATTCAAAATAAACTTAGAAATAAATTTATAAAATCTGGAGTTAAAATGACAGGCCCGGAAACTATTTTTTTCTCAGAAGACACAAAGATTGGGAAAAATGTAATTATAGATCCTTACGTTGTAATTGGACGAAAAGTAAAAATTGGAAATAATGTAAGAATTCATTCTTTTTGTCATTTAGAACATAGCAGAATTGACAATAATGTTAATTTAGGACCTTACGCAAGATTAAGACCAGGTACAATTTTACAGAAAGGATCCAGAGTTGGAAACTTTGTAGAAGTTAAAAAAAGTAAAATTGGAAAAAAATCAAAAATTAATCATTTATCTTACATTGGAGATGCTACAATAGGTAATTCAGTTAATATAGGAGCTGGCACTATTACTTGTAATTATGATGGAATGAAAAAAAGTAAAACAAAAATAAAAAATAATGTTTTTATTGGTTCAAATTCTTCTTTAGTAGCTCCAATTATTATTAATGAAAATAGTGTTGTTGGAGCAGGATCTGTTATAACAAAAAATGTTAAAAAGAAATCATTAGCATTAACAAGATCTTTGCAAGTTGAAATTAAAAACTATAAAAGAAAAAAATAATGTGTGGAATAGTTGGAATAGTTAGTAATAAACCTGTATCAGCAAATATAATAACAGCTTTAAAAAAACTTGAGTACCGAGGTTACGATTCAGCTGGCATTTCAACTATTAGTAAAGGACAAATTAATGAACAAAAATGTTCTGGCAGGGTTGACAATTTAGAAAAAATTCTTTTTCAAAAACCATCAATTGGAAATTTAGGTATAGGTCACGTTAGATGGGCAACACATGGAATACCAAATCAAGTAAATGCTCATCCACATTCCTCAGAAGTTGTATCTGTTGTGCATAATGGTATTATTGAAAATTCAGATAAATTAAGAGACGAATATATTAAAAAAGGTTATTCTTTTAAATCGCAAACAGATACAGAAGTTATAACTATAATATTAACTGATTTTTTAAAATCTGAAAATTTAATTAACTGTATTCACAAAACTTTAAATAAACTTGATGGAAGTTTTGCATTGGGAGTAATTTTTAAAGAATTTAATAATGTTGTAGTTGGTGCAAGAAGAGGAAGTCCTTTGTCTGTTGGTTATGGTCATGATGAAAATTTTATAGGATCAGATTCTTATGCACTTAAAACAATGACTAATAAAATTTCTTATTTAGATGATGGAGATTTTTGTTTACTTTATAAAGAAAAAGTAGAATTTTATAATTCTCAAAAAAAAAAAATTAACAAAGAGATTTTTGAATTATCTCAAGACGATAATGTGGCAGATAAAGGTGATTTTAAAGATTTTATGTCAAAAGAAATTGATGAGCAATCAGTTACTACTAAGAAATGTATAAAAGAATATTTAGATAAATTTCGTAATGAAATAAATATATATAACTTACCAATTGATCCAAAAAAAATTAATAAAATTAGATTGATTGCTTGTGGTACAGCTTATCATTCATGTTTAATGGCTAAATATTGGATTGAGGAACTTACTTCAATAGATGTAGACACAGATATTGCTTCTGAATTTAGATACAGAAATGTAAAATTAAACCCAAAAGATTTTTATATTTTTGTTTCTCAGTCTGGAGAAACAGCCGATACTTACGCTGCACTAGAAAAATGTAATAAAAATAAAATTAAAACATGCGGCATAGTAAATGTAGTTGAAAGTTCAATCGCAAGATTGGCAGATTTTGTTTTACCTATTCATGCAGGACCAGAAATAGGTGTTGCTTCAACAAAAGCTTTTTTGGGCCAAATGTTAGTGCTCTATTTATTGACTTTAAAGATTTCCAAAGACAGAAACGACATTGGTGAAAACGAATATAAAAAAATGATTATAGATTTACTAAAATTACCTGATTATATTAAAGAAACATTATCAAAACAAAATGACATTCAAGTTATGGCAAAAGAATTTATAACCGCAAAAGGCACTATGTATTTAGGTAGAGGTTATTCTTATCCAATTGCTATGGAAGGAGCTCTTAAATTAAAGGAATTGTCCTATATACATGCAGAAGGGTATGCCGCAGGTGAAATGAAACATGGTCCTCTTGCGTTGATAGAGGATGGTATGCCAGTAATAGTTTTATCACCGAAAGATAAATATTTTGAAAAAACTAATTCAAATATGCAAGAAGTTATAGCAAGAGGTGGAAAAGTTATTATGATTACCGATGATACTTCTACAACAATGAATGAAAATATTAGATTTAAATTTCAAATACCAAAGACTAATTCAACATTGAATCCATTTTTATTAACAATTCCAATTCAATTTTTGGCTTATCATGTTGCTTTGTTAAAAAATTGCGACATTGACAAACCAAGAAACTTAGCAAAATCTGTAACAGTTGAATAATGTGTATTTTTATTTATCAAAAATTTTAACTCCATTAATTAATTTTACTAATTTTTTTATTTTTGGAATAATAATTTTATATATTTTTTATAAAATAAAGAAAAACTATAAAGTTAAAATATTTTTAAAAATATTTATAACTTTTTTTTTATTTGTGGCAATTTTACCGATAGGAAATTTTGGAATTAAATTATTAGAATCAGAATTTTTAAATCAAAAAAAAATTAAAAAAATTGATAATATTTTTGTTTTAGCGGGTTCAGAAAATTTAGAAGCTTCAAAATTAACTCTTAAAACTAATTTAAATGATGCTTCTGAGAGATTAATAGCAACAGTAAAATTGGGTTTAGAAAATCCAGAAGCAAAAATATATTTTTTAGGTGGCGAAGGATTTATGGTTAAAAATGATATAAATGAATCTAATATTGCCAAAAGTTTTTTTTCCGATGTTGGCTTTAATACCGACCGAATTTATTTTGTAGATAATACTAGAAATACAATCGAAAATTTGAGAAAAATTGTAAACTTAAATATTTCAAATAAATCAAATATTTTAATTACATCTGCTTTTCATATGAAAAGAGCACTTATAATATCAAGAAAATTTAAATTAAATTTAATTCCATACGCAGTAGACTTTAGATCTATTAAAGAAGGTAATTTGTTAAATAAATATCAAAAATTTAATATTTTAGATAATTTATTTAAATTTGATCTTTTTATAAGAGAATTACTGGGAATTATATCTTTTAAAATATTGTTGTAAGCTTTTTATTTTATAAAAAATCTGTATATACTGTAGGTTGAATATGAAAAAGTGGAAAACAAATAGCTGGAGAAATTATCCTGTAAAACACATCCCGGAATATCCAGATCAAAAAGAATTAGATATGGTACTTGGGAAGCTTAAAAGTTTTCCCCCGCTCGTTTTTGCAGGAGAAACAAGACATTTAAAAGAGCAACTAGCAAATGTTGTAGATGGAAAAGCTTTCTTACTTCAAGGTGGAGATTGTGCAGAAAGTTTTGCTGAATTTCATCCTGATAATATTAGAGATACTTTTAAAGTGATGTTGCAAATGTCATTAGTTCTTACATATTCTGCTTCATTGCCAGTTGTTAAACTAGGAAGAATTGCTGGACAATTTTCAAAACCTAGAAGTGCACCAACTGAAATAAAAGATGGCATAGAACTACCTAGTTATTTAGGTGACAATATTAATGGGATAGAATTTAATAAAAAAATAAGAATACCTGATCCCAAAAGATTATTTAAAGCATATTCTCAATCAGCAGCAACATTAAACTTAATTAGAGCATTTTCTCATGGAGGATTTGCAGATTTAAAAATGGTTCATACTTGGAATTTAGGATTTATTAAAAAAAGCCCTCAAGCTAAAAAATTCAAAGAAATTGAAGATAAAATTGCTGATGCTCTGGCTTTTATGGATGCTTGCGGAATTAATTCTGATTTTAATAGAAGATTAAAAACTGTAAATTTTTGGACTTCTCATGAAGCACTTTTATTACCTTTTGAGGAAACTATGACAAGAATAGACTCAACTACTGGAGAATATCACGATACCTCAGCTCATTTTGTCTGGATTGGAGATAGAACAAGACAACTTGACGGAGGTCATGTTGAATTTTGTAGAGGAATTGAAAATCCAATTGGAATAAAATGTGGTCCTTCATCTAAGCCAGATGAGATTGTAAAAATTTGTAACGCGATAAATCCAAAAAATCAAAAAGGAAAGATTACATTAATTTCAAGATTTGGTCATGAGAATGTAGATAAGTTTTTACCTAAATTAATTAGAGCTATAAAAAAAGAAGGTTTAAATGTTATTTGGTCATGTGATCCAATGCATGGTAATACGATTAAATCTACAACAGGATATAAGACACGTCCTTTTAACAATGTAGTTAAGGAAGTTAAAAATGTTTTTTCTTGTCATCAAAGTGAAGGTAGTTTTGCAGGAGGTTTACATATTGAGATGACAGGTAAAGATGTTACAGAGTGCACTGGTGGAGCACAAAAAATATCTGATCAAGATTTATCTCATAGATATCATACTCATTGTGATCCTAGACTTAATGCAAGCCAAGCATTAGAGTTAGCGTTCTTAATTTCAGATGAAATTAAGAAAAATACTTTGTATTTAAAAAGTAATATAAAAGCTGCATCGTAAACGATTTTATTAAATACAATATTGTTAAATTTTATAAGATATGAAAACATCTGAAAAAATAATCTTCATTAGTAACTGGATAAAGGATTATGTTAATTCAATGCCAAGCAAAGCAGAGTCATTAGTTATTGGTATTTCTGGTGGAATTGATTCTTCAGTTTCTAGTGCATTAAGTGCAATGACAGGTTTAAAAACTATAACTATATCAATGCCAATTAAACAAAAAAAGCATCAGCATGAACTAAGCCTTAAACATCAAGAGTGGTTAATTAAAAATTTTAAAAACGTTGAAGCACATACTTTAGAATTAGACAAACTGTTTGAAACCTTTAAATCTAGTCTATTTAATTTTGAAAATCAGCTTGGAATGGCAAACTCGAGAGCAAGATTGAGAATGGCTACTCTTTATCAAGTCGCTGCCGCTAATAAAGGGATAGTTGTAGGAACTGGTAACCAGATTGAAGACTTTGGAGTAGGTTTTTATACAAAATATGGAGATGGTGGTGTAGATATATCTCCAATCGGTGATTGTAAAAAAACAGAAGTTTGGGAATTAGGTAGAGAACTTAAAATATTGGATGAAATTATTAATGCTCAGCCAACAGACGGCTTGTGGGATGATGGCAGAACAGATGTTGAGCAATTAGGATTAAGTTATAAAGAATTAGAAGAAGCCATGGATAATACTGATTCACTAAATCGTGAAAAATATGAAAAAATAAGAAAATTAAACTTGCATAAAATGGAACCAATTCCAGTATGTAAGATTCCCAACTAATCAATTAGATTCACAAATCTGAAATTAAAGTATACTTCTAGAATAATGAATAAAGATATTTTTTTAACGAATAACCTAACAAATAAAAAAGAAAAATTCGTTCCAATAGATAAAAATAAAATTGGCATGTATGTATGCGGTCCTACTGTTTATGACGACCCACATATTGGTAATGCAAGGCCTTTAATAATTTTTGATATTCTTTTCAAAGTTTTAAAATGTAAATATGGAAATAAATCAGTAACTTACATAAGAAATATTACAGATATTGATGATAAAATTATCAACTCAGCACAAGATAAAAATATTACAATTTCAAATTTAACTAAAAAAATAATTAAAATTTTTAATGATGATTGTGATTTTTTAAATTGTGAAAATCCAACCCATCAACCTAAAGCTACGGAAAATATTAATTTAATGATTATTATGATTTCTGAACTTATAAATAAAGGTTTTGCTTATGAAAACAAAAAACACGTTTATTTTGAAGTTAGTAAATTTAAAGATTATGGAAATTTATCAAATAAAAAATTAGAAGATTTGATTGCAGGTTCAAGAGTTGAAGTTTCAGAAAATAAAAAAAATCCGGAAGATTTTGTTCTATGGAAACCTTCTAATGATAAAGAACCTTTTTGGGAATCTCCTTGGGGAAGGGGAAGGCCAGGCTGGCATTTAGAATGTTCTGCTATGTCAAAAAAATTTTTAGGTAATGAATTCGATATTCATGGCGGAGGAATAGATTTACTTTTTCCACATCATGAAAATGAAATTGCACAATCAAGATGTGCTAATGACACAAAGGTTTTTGCTAATTATTGGGTGCACAATGCATTTATTACTATATCAAATGAAAAAATGGCAAAATCACAAGGTAATATTTTAAAAATACAAGACTTAAAAGAAAAATATAGTGGTCAGGTTTTAAGACTAGCACTTATAAGCTCTCATTATAAACAACCATTAGATTGGAATGATAAACTTATGATTGAGTGCAAAAATATTATTGATAAATGGTATGAAGTATATTCTTCATTAACAAATCCACTGAAGATTCCAGAAGATATACTTTCCCCTCTGTATGATGATCTAAATACACCTGGTTATATTGCTAATCTTCATAAACTTTTTGACAAAGCTCACAAAGGTCAAGAAATTGATAAAAAGATATTTATTGCAGCGTGTAACTTTATTGGTCTTCTTCAAGAAACTAAAGATCAATGGATAGATTTTAAAAAGAACAAATCTTCTATTACTGAAGAAGATATTCTTAAAAAAATTGATTTAAGAAATAATGCTAGAAAAAATAAGGATTATAGACAAGCTGATATAATTAGAAATGATCTTTTAGATAACGGTGTTTTAATAGAAGATAAAGATGCTAAAACCATTTGGAAATATAAATGAGCAAAGAAAGACTTTACATATTTGATACCACTCTTAGAGATGGTGCACAAACACATGGTGTTGATTTCTCAATAGATGATAAAGAGAAAATTGCATTTGAATTAGACAAACTTGGTGTAGATTATATTGAAGGTGGTTGGCCTGGCGCAAATCCAACAGACACAGAGTTTTTTCAAAAAAAAATTAATTTGAAAAATTCTAAACTTACAGCTTTTGGTATGACAAAAAAGGTAGGTAGAAGCGCTGATAATGACCCTGGTATTTCTGCAATTCTTAACTCTAACACTTCTTCTGTTTGTTTAGTAGGTAAGACTTGGGATTTTCATGTGGATATTGCATTAGGTATTTCAAAAGAAGAAAATTTAGAAAATATTACCGAAAGTGCAAAACATTTTGTTAAAGAAAAAAAAGAATTTATATTTGATGCTGAGCATTTTTTTGATGGCTTTAAAGCTAATCCTAAATATGCAATATCTTGTCTTAAAGCTGCTTTTGATCAAGGAGCGAGATGGTTAGTTTTATGTGACACAAATGGTGGAACTTTACCTCATGAAGTATCAAAAATTGTTAAAGAAGTTTTAAATTATGTGCCTGGAAAAAATTTAGGAATACATGCACATAACGACACAGGAAATGCAGTAGCTAATTCTTTAACAGCAGTTTTAAACGGCGTAAGACAAGTTCAAGGTACGATTAATGGACTTGGCGAAAGGTGTGGTAATGCTAATTTAATGTCGTTAATTCCAACATTTTTTTTAAAAAAAGACTTCTCTTCTAAATTTGAGATAAATATAAAACCAAATAATATTAAAAATTTAACACAATGCTCAAGGCTTTTGGATGAAATTTTAAATAGAAAACCGAATAAACATTTACCATATGTGGGTGCTGCTGCATTTTCGCATAAAGGCGGCTTACATGTGTCAGCTGTGCAAAAAGATCCAAAAACATACGAACATATAAATCCTGAAGAAGTTGGTAATTCTAGAAATATTGTAATTTCAGATCAAGCAGGAAAATCAAATATTATTTCAAGATTAAAAACTATAGGTATTGATATCAAAGAAAATGATCCAAAAATTAAAAAACTTTTAGATGAAGTTAAAGATAGGGAGTTTATTGGCTATAGTTATGATGGCGCAGACGCTTCATTTGAATTGTTAGCTAGAAGAATTATTGGTGAAATACCCAGATTTATATTAATTAATGAATATGATGTGTCAGTTAAAAAAAATTCGTCAGGAGAAATTATTTCATCAGCGAAGGCTGAATTAGAAGTTGATGGTGAAAAAATTATCTGCGAAGGGGAGGGTAACGGACCAGTTAATGCTCTAGATAATGCAATTAGACAAAATGTTGATCGTTTAGCCAAATATTCTAAATATTTAAAAGATCTTAAATTGGTAGATTATAAAGTTAGAATTTTAAACACAGGAACTGAAGCAACAACCAGAGTTTCAATCGAAAGTACTGATTCAAGAGGAAAAAACTGGTTTACTATTGGTGTATCAACAAACATAATTGATGCATCATTTAAAGCTTTGGTTGATAGTTTAGATTACAAGTTGTTTAAAGATAATGCTCCTGCAAGCAATTAATGTCTTTTAACAATATATCATTTATTTTATATGAACCACAATTATCAGAAAATATAGGTGCTTGTGCTAGAGCAATCAAAAATTTTAATTTTAAAAAACTTATTGTAGTAAACCCGAAACCTATATTTCCTAATGATAAGATTTTAGCAACATCAGTAGGAGCAAAAGATATTATAAAAAATTGTAAAATTTATAATAATTTAGAAACTTCAGTTAAAAAAATTGATTATTTAATAGCAACAACATCAAGATTTAGAAACAAAAACATAAAACATATTAAATTAAAAGATTTAAATAAAATTGATTATACTAATAAAGTAGCCTTTTTATTCGGATCTGAAGCTTCTGGTTTGTCTAATAATGAAATTAGTTATGCAAATTATACTTTACAAATTCCAACCAACCCCAAATTTAAATCATTAAATCTATCTCATAGCGTAATTATAATAGCTCAAATTTTAGCAAGCATTATAAAATTAGAAACATCCAAATACTCAATGTCAAAAAAAGTAAAATCTGCCAAAAAAAAAGATATTCAAGTAATGGCTAATTTTTGTATTAAAAAACTTGAAGATAGAAATTTTTTTAAACCTTCAGAGAAGAAACCTATAATGTTAGAAAATCTTAGGAGTATTTTTTATAAAATGGAATTATCAGAAAAAGAAATTCGCATTTTATCAAGTGTATTTGCTAACCTTTCAAAGAAAAAGGTTGATTGACAAAATTATGCTTAAGTTTATAAACCGATCTAGCAAATGACAAAAAGATTAAACTCCAAACATAAAGTTGATAGAAGACTAGGTGTAAATTTGTGGGGAAAGCCAAAAAGCCCCTTTAATACTCGTGCATATCCTCCAGGTCAACATGGACAGTCTGCATCTAGAAGAAAACCATCGGACTATGGAATTCAATTAAAAGCTAAACAAAAACTAAAAGCTTATTATGGAAATATTAATGAGAGACAATTTAGAAATGTTTATAAAAAAGCTATTATGACAAAAGGAGATACTGCTGAAAATTTAATTGGATTATTGGAAAGAAGATTAGATGCTGTAATTTATAGATCAAAACTTTCAAATACAATTTTTTCTTCAAGACAATTGATTAACCATGGTCATGTTAGAGTTAATGGAAAAAAAGTTAATGTATCAAGTTATCAAGTTAGAGAAGAAGATAATATTGAGATAAGAGATAAATCTAAACAATTAGCCTTAATCGATATTGCACTTGCAAATAAAGAAAGAGAAGTCCCTGAATATTTGCAACTTGATGAAAAAAACAAAAAAGTAAAATTTGTTAGAATTCCAAAATTTGAAGAAGTGCCCTATCCAATTGTCATGGAACCAAATTTAGTAATTGAATATTACTCTAGATAATTAATTCTTTTTTTTAAAACTTATACCTTTATTTTCAAGCAATTTAATAAGGTCACCGTTTTCATACATTTCTTTGACAATATCACAACCACCAATGAATTCTTTTTGAATATATAATTGGGGAATTGTTGGCCAGTCACTAAATTTTTTTATTCCTTGTCTTAAGTGTTCATTTTCTAAAACATTGATACCTTTAAAATTTACTTCTAAAATTTTTAACATATTTGATATTGCCATAGAAAATCCACATTGAGGAGCATCTGGTGTACCTTTCATAAAAAGACAAATTTCATTATTTTCAATTTCTTTTTTTATTAAATCATTTGTTTGTTGATCCATTTTTATTCCTTTGTTTTGATTTCTAGAGCATGTAATTCATTTCCCATTTTGCCTTTTAACGAATTATATACCATTTTATGTTGTTCAATTTTACTTTTTCCTGAAAATTGTGATGATATGACCGTTGCAGAGTAATGATTTCCATCTCCTGCTAAATCTTGAATTTCAACAGTCGCATCAGGCAAGCTTTCTTTAATTAATTTTTTAATTTCTTCTAAATTCATAGCCATTATTGTACCATATATTCCTTCAACCATTTTGTATTAGATTGAATTAACTCGTCAACACTTAAAATAGGCTCATTATCGATAATAATTTCTTTACTAGTTACGATTCCAAGATTATCACAATGTACAGAATTTTCTTTTAAAATTGTCTCAACTTTTTTTAAATTATCCTTAGAAATTTCTAAAATATAGCGTCCTTGATCTTCACCAAAAAAGTATTCAAATTTATTCATTAAAATTTTCAATTTATCTAACTTGAATCCTTTATTTCCTTTAATGGACATTTTGGACAAAGCAATAATAATACCACCTAAAGATACATCATGTGCAGATTTTACTAGATTTTCATCAATCAATTTTAATAGGGTTTCACCAATGTTTTTTTCATTAAATAAATTTATTTCTGGCGGCGGGCCTTTTTTTTCGAGCAAGATATCTCTTGCAAATAAACTTTGATCTAAATGACCTTCAGTTTTTCCAATTACAAAAATTAAATTATCATCTTCTTTTAAATCCATAGTTACCATTTTTTTATAATTTTTAATTAAACCAACTCCTCCAATTGAAGGTGTAGGTTTAATGCCTTTATCTTTAGTCTCGTTATAAAAGGAAACATTTCCTGAAACAACTGGGAAATTTAAAAATTTGCTTGCTTCATTTATGCCTTCAACACATTCGACAAATTCTCCCATATTCTTTTCTTTTTCAGGGTTACCAAAATTTAGACAGTTTGTAATAGCTATTGGTTTTGCGCCAACTGAAATCAAATTTCTCCAACTTTCACATACGATTTGTTTTCCGCCAGTTAGAGGATGTGCATAACAATATGTTGCAGATGAATCTACTGAAGTTGCCACAGCTTTGTTTGTTTTGTGTATTCTAACAACACCAGAGTCTCCACCTGGTTTTTGAATTGTATCTCCCATGACCGTATGGTCATATTGCTGCCAAATCCATTCTTTGTCGCAAGCATTAGGACTAGATAGTATTTTTTTTAATACATCAGCAACCTTTAATTTTTTGAATTCACTTTTATCAAATTTAAATTTTTGAGGAAGTTTTGTTTTTTTCCATTTTCGATCATAAATAGGAGCATTTTCTGTCAATATATTAATTGGTATCTCTGCAACTTTTTTATTTTCAAAAGTAAGTTCAATTTTTTTTGAGTTAGTTGTTTTACCTATAACTGCAAAATCTAAATTCCATTTATCAAATATTTTTTTTGCTTTTTCTTCTTTTCCATTTTCAAGAATAATTAACATTCTTTCTTGACTTTCAGAAAGCATGATTTCATAAGGTGTCATCTTTGCTTCTCTACAAGGAACTTTGCTTAAGTTTAATTCTATTCCAAGGTTTCCTTTTGATGCCATTTCAATACTTGAAGATGTTAATCCTGCAGCTCCCATATCTTGAATAGCAATTATTGATTTATCTGACATTAATTCTAGACAAGCTTCTAATAATAATTTTTCTGTAAATGGATCCCCAACTTGCACTGTTGGTTTTTTTTCATCAATTTTTTCATCAAAGATAGTTGATGCCATGCTAGCTCCATGAATTCCATCTCTACCTGTTTTTGATCCCACATAGATTACAGGTTTATTAATGCCTGTTGCTTTTGAATAAAATATCTTGTTTTTATTAACTAAACCTAATGTCATGGCATTAACTAAAATATTTCCATTGTAAGATTCGTCAAAACAAGTTTGTCCTGCAATTGTTGGTATTCCCATGCAATTTCCATACCCACCAATTCCTCTAACAACACCTCTTAATAAGTTTTTAGTTTTTGGATGTTGAGGTGATCCAAAATGAATTGAGTTTAAATTAGCGATTGGTCTAGCTCCCATGGTGAACACATCTCTCATTATTCCTCCTACACCTGTTGCAGCTCCTTGATAAGGTTCAATAAAAGAAGGATGATTATGGCTTTCAATTTTAAAAACTATTGCATCCCCATCATCTATGTCTATTACACCAGCATTTTCTCCAGGGCCTTGGATAACACGTTTGCCTTTAGTATTTAGTTTTTTTAAATGAAATCTTGATGATTTATATGAACAATGTTCATTCCACATAGCTGAAAAAATTCCAAGTTCAGTAATATTTGGAGTTCTTTTTAATAGTTCACAAATTTTATTGAATTCTTCAGATTTTAAACCGTGTTCAATTGCTATTTTTTCATTTACCATCATTATTTTAAATTTCCAACCAAATTTTCAAAGAAAATGGACCCATCCTCACCTGAAAGATATTTATCAATCATTCTTTCAGGATGTGGCATCATACCTAAAATATTTTTTTCTTTATTAAAAATTCCAGCAATATTTTTAATTGAACCATTTGGATTACTTTCGTCATTAGATACACCAATTTGATTACAGTACGTGACTGCTATTTGATTGTTATTTTGTATTGATTTTAATTCATCATCAGAACAAAAATAATTTCCTTCATTGTGAGCTATATGAAGTTCTAAAATTTCTTTTTTAATATTTTTAAAATATTTATTTTCTTTATTATTAATTTTTACGAATACATTTTTACAAATGAATTCTAAATATTTATTTTGTTGAAGTACGCCCGGTAGCAAACCTGTTTCTGTTAAAACTTGAAACCCATTACAAATACCAATTACCAAACCACCAGATTTTGCAAATTCAATTACTGATTTAATAATTTTAGATTTTCCTGCGATACTTCCACATCTTAAGTAATCACCATAAGAAAAACCACCAGGTAAAACAATTAAATCACTTTTAGGTAAATCAACATCATTGTGCCAGACCATTTTATTTTTAAAACCAAATTTATTTAAAGCTACGTCTATGTCTCGATCACAATTAGAACCAGGAAAAATTATTACGGAAGATTTCATTAATTAATTAGATAATTTTAAAATCCTCTATAACTAAATTAGCTAAAAGTTTTTTACACATTTCTTCAACTTGAGATTTTGCTTTAGATTCATCTTTTTCATTAACTTCAATATCAAAATATTTTCCTTGTCTTACTTCGTTAACATTAGAAAAATTCATTCCATTTAAGGTTTGTTTGATAGCTTTACCCTGAGGATCTAAAACTCCATTTTTTAGAGTTACAATAATTTTTACTTTCATTATTTTTTTTTAATTTTAACCGCTTGTGGCTTTGTATATTTTAATGGTCTAATATTTGATTGTTCATGAAGGATGCCTAATCTTCTAGCAACTTCTTGATAAGCTTCAACTAAATTTCCAAGGCCTTTTCTAAATCTATCCTTGTCTAATTTTTTGTCTGTGGTGGAGTCCCATAATCTGCAAGTATCAGGACTTATTTCATCAGCTAAAATAATTTCTTTTTTTCCATTGTTTTCTATTTTTCCAAATTCAACTTTAAAATCTATCAATTTAATACCTACACCCCTAAACATTCCTAATAAAAAATCATTTATTCTTCTAACTTCTTCATTAATCCAATCTAACTCAAAAACATTCATCCATTTAAAAACTATAATATGTTCACGACTTACTAATGGATCTCCTAATTCGTCATTTTTTAAACAATACTCAATTAAAGGGTGATCTAAAACAGTACCATCTTCTATTCCTAATCGTTTAGTTAATGACCCTGTTGCAATATTTCTTACAACAAATTCAATTGGAATAATTTCAACTAATTTTACAAGTTGTTCTCTCATATTAATTCTTTTTATTAGGTGATTTTTAATTCCCACTTGATTTAAATTACTAAGAATATGTTCTGATATTCTATTGTTTAAAATTCCTTTACCCTCAATAATATCTTTTTTTTGGTTATTATAAGCTGTAGCGTCATCCTTAAAATGTTGAATGACTAAATTTTTATCTTCAGTTGCAAAAATTATTTTTGCTTTTCCTTCATATATTTTTTTACCTTTTTTCATTATTTAAACACTCTTTTAAATATATAATTTACATTCTTAAAGTGCTTAGAGTATGTGAAAATGCTATTAATTTTTTTTTCTGAAACTTTATTAGTTATATTCTTGTCATTTTTGATTAGTTTTATTAAATCGATATTTTTAGCAAAACTTGCTTTAGCATGTCTTTGAATAACTCTATATGCTTTTTCTCTTGAAATACCTGTTTTTGTTAATTCCAACATCATTTCTTGAGAAAAGACTAACCCTTTAGTTATATTTAAATTACTTAACATTTTTTTTGGATAAACTATCATTTTGTCTAATATATTTGCTAATCTTACTAAAGCGAAATCTAAAGTTATATTTGCATCAGGACCAATATTTCTTTCAACACTAGAATGTGAAATGTCTCTCTCATGCCACAAAGTAATATTTTCTAGTGCAGGGACAACATAGCTTCTTACCATTCTTGAAAGGCCTGTTAAGTTTTCACTTAAAATTGGATTCTTTTTATGTGGCATAGCAGAAGAACCTTTTTGCTCTTTAGAAAAATATTCTTGTAATTCATAAACTTCTGATCTTTGAAGATTCCTTATTTCAGTTGCTACTCTTTCAACCGAACCAGCAATAATTCCTAGAATAGAAAAGTAATAGGCATGTCTATCTCTTGGGATAATTTGAGTTGAGATTGGTTCAGGTTTTAATTTTAATTTTTTAGCAACATATACTTCTATTTTTGGATTTATATTTGCAAAAGTTCCTACAGCTCCGGAGATTGCGCAGGTTGAAACTTCTTCTATAGCATTTTTAAGTCTTCTTTTGTTTCTTTTAAACTCTTCATAAAAAGATGCTAATTTTAATCCAAAAGTTAAAGGTTCAGCGTGAATACCATGGCTTCTCCCAGTACATGGAGTGAATTTATACTTTTTTGCTTGTTTTTTTAATATTGATAAAATTTTATCAATATCTTTGAGTAGAATATTTCCAGATTGAATTAATTGAATATTAAAACTTGTATCTAAAACATCTGATGAAGTCATGCCTTGATGAAGGTATCTAGCTTTAATACCAGCTTTTTCTGTAATTGATGTTAAAAAAGCTATTACATCATGTTTTACTTTAAATTCAATTTGATGAATTCTGTTAACGTTTATTTTTCCCTTTTTTTTTACAGTAGAAGAAACTCCTTTAGGAATTTGTCCTAAATTTTCCATTGCTTCTGCAGCAGCAACTTCAACTTCTAGCCAAATTTTATATTTGTTTTCTTCGGACCAAATATTTGTAAGTTCTTTTCTAGAGTATCTTGCAATCATTAACTATTTGTTTGGAGATTTAAATTATTTTTATCAGATTCTGTAAAAATTTCATAACCATTTTCGGTAATTCCTATTGTGTGCTCAAATTGTGCAGATAAAGATTTATCTTTAGTTACTGCCGTCCATCCATCTCCAAGAACCTTAACATCATATTTTCCCACATTAATCATAGGCTCAATTGTAAAAGTCATTCCAGGCATTAACTCTATACCTGTATTTTTTTTTCCATAGTGTAAAATATTTGGTGGTTCATGAAACCTTGTGCTTATTCCATGTCCGCAAAAATCTCTAACAACTGAAAATCCTTTATCTTCAACATATGACTGAATTTCATACCCTATATCACCTAGTTTAATTCCAGGTTTTAATATTTTTATTGCTCTAATCATTGATTCATATGTTGCATTAATTAAATTTTTAGCTTTTATAGAAATCTCACCAATTGAAAACATTCTGCTGGTATCCCCATAATGGTTATCTACAATTGCAGTTACATCAACATTAATTATATCTCCTCCATTAAGAGTTCTATCTGTTGGTATACCGTGACAAACAACATGATTTAAAGAAGTACATAAAGATTTTTTAAAACCACGATAAAAAAGTGGAGCAGAGTAACCTCCATTGTCTCTTATGAATTCATATCCAAGTTTATCTATATAATCAGTTGATATACCAACTTTAATATTTTTTGCGAGCATATCTAAGGTTCTTGCAGCAAGATTCCCAGCAATGCGCATTTTTTCAAATTTTTCTAAAAAGTTATCTTTCATCAATTATTTTAATTTTTTTTTCAATTTTAATTTCTGTAGAACTTATACTACATCTGTATGCCAGAAATTTTACACCAGTCTTTTTAGCCAAATTATAATTTTTGTAATACTTACTATCTATATCTTTAGCTATTTTAAAATTACTTATACCTTGTATTTGAGTTAAAAATAAGACGAAAGGTTTATAGCCATTTTTCAAGGAATCTATCAATTTAATTAAATGTTTCGATCCTCTTGAGGTTATAGCATCTGGAAACTCAGCAATATTTGGTTCCCTTGTTAAAGTTACATTCTTAACTTCGATGATTTTTTTATCACACAAAAAATCAAATCTTGTATCATCACTATATTTAAATTCAGGTTTTATATTTTTGATATTTTTAAAATCATTAATTAAGTTATTATTAAGACCATGTTCTACAATTCGATTTGCTCTATGAGTATTAACTCCAATTAAACTTTTATTTACCTTAATTATTTCTAAAGTGTATTTTAACTTACGATTAGGATTGTCGTTTTTTGTTAACCAAACGTCATTTCCTTTATCTAATAAACCCAACATCGAACCTGTATTTGCGCAGTGCGCTGTAACTGTTTGACTATTTACTTTTATATCTGTAAAAAATCTTTTATATCGCTTGATTAATTTGCCTTTAATTAAAGTACTGATAAATTTCATTATAATTTATTTATATTTATAAATGACAAATAAAAAAGAAATAATTGCTGGAATAATTATTATAGGTAATGAGATATTGTCTGGAAGAACTAAAGATTTAAATACAAGTAGTATTTCATTATGGTTAAATTCTTTAGGAATTAAAGTCAAAGAGGTTAGAGTTATACCTGATATTGAACAAACTATAATTAATACAATTAATGAGTTAAGAAAAAAGTTTGACTATATTTTTACATCAGGTGGAATAGGGCCTACTCATGATGATATAACTGCGCTATCATTATCTAAAGCTTTTAATTTAACCTATGGTCCTCATAAAGAGGCATTTAAAATTCTAGAGTCGTACTATAAACCTGGAGATTTTAATGAAGGCAGACAGAAAATGGCATGGATGCCAACAGAAGCTAAATTAATTCTAAATCCTACAAGTGGAGCACCAGGCTTTTATGTTGAAAATGTTTTTTGTTTGCCAGGAGTTCCTTCTATATTGCAAGCAATGTTAGGTGGATTAAGCAATAAACTTGTGGGTGGTTTACCAATAATAAGCCAAACAATTAACCTAAGGACTGTTGAAAGTGAAATTGCAAAACCATTAACTTTTGTGCAAGATAATAACAAAGATGTTGATATTGGAAGTTATCCTTTTTTTAGAGCAGGGAAATTAGGAGTATCAATAGTTTTAAGATCAGAAGACCAAGCAAAAATAGATCTTTGCAATTCTCAAATTTTAGAGTTTGTTAATAAAAAAAAATTAAAAATTTTAAAGAATAATTAAATGTTCTATTTTGCCTATGGAAGTAACCTTCATCATTTTCAAATGAAAAGAAGATGTAAAGATAGTATTTATATTAAAAAAATTAATTTAAAAAATTTTAGATTAACATTTAGAAGTAAGTACAGAGCTGCAGATATAGAAGAAAAAAAAAATTCTATAGTTCCAGGAGGATTATTTGAAATTTCAAAAAGTGATGAAAAAAAATTGGATTTCTATGAAGATTATCCAATATTGTATAAAAAATACTATTTTCATTATTATGGTAAAAAAATAATGACGTATACAATGGTCAATAAAACTTCATTTAGATTTCCAACCAAAAAATATTTAAGCACAGTTAAGCAAGGTTATAAAGATTGCAAACTTAATAAGAAATATTTAACTAAAGCTTTAAAGCAATTCTAAAACATCTTTTTCAGATATTTTTGAAATATCTTTAGTATTATACATCCTATTACTATCTAAAATTTTTACATTTGAATATTTTGGTGAAAATTTATCTGAGTCTGTAGGTCCAAATAAAACAATCATTGGATTATTTGCCAAACCAACCATATGCATAATTCCATTATCTATAGATATAGTTAAATTTAACCTAGTAGCTAAAGCAGTGATAAATGTAGGATCTGAATATTTTGCATTTTCTTCGGGAAATATAGCTTCTTTTACTTCATTTTTAATTTTTGCAATTAATTCTGTGTTATTTTTTTTTATTAAAAAAACTGGAACTTTATGCATTTCTACAATTTTTTTTGCAACATTTATAAATTTTTTTATTGGCCATTGTTTTTTTCTATAAACGTTTCCTTGTGTTAGAGAAAATCCAATATAATTATTGTTTGGAAGAATTTTTTTGGCTTCAATGAAATAATCTTCATCTATTAATGAAATATTGTATTTTATTAATGGTATTTTAATATTAAGTAATTTTTCTATATTTTCTAAATTGACTAAAATATTTTTTTTTGCAATTAAATAATTAATTTTTTTACTACAAAACCTATAATTAAAAGTTTGTGAGTAGAAATAACTACAAGGAATTCTATTTAAGATTAATGTATTTCTAATTTTAGATTGTAGATCAATTATTAGGTAAAATTTTTCAATTCTACTTAATTTTAGGCGATATTTTACTAAAAAAAAATGCCACCATCTAAATCCAAAATATTTTATTTTTAAATCTAGAGTGTTAATCTTTATATTATAATTTTTAAGCAAGCTATTAAAATAATTTTCATGAGCTCCTAGATAGTAAAAATTATAATCTTTAAATTGATTTTTTAGACTTATTACTAAATCAAATATTTGTATACAATCTCCTAAACCTCCACCTGAATTATAAAGAAGTATATTTTTGCTCATATTTTAATATTATCACAGGGAATGCGCTGATGCTAGGAGCACAAAATTGTACTCGGAAAACATTGGGATGAATTTAATAAATATAAATTTTATTAAGTTGCACCCCAATGTGATAGAAATTTACTTAAATATAATTAAGCTTTTTGCAGATTAACTGCGGAAGGACCTTTTTCGCCGTTCTCAACATCAAATGTTAATTCATCACCTTCGTTTAAGTCTAAGCCTGCTGCTTGAGCTGCTGAAGTATGTACAAAAACATCTTTTTCCTTATCTTCTCTTTCAATGAAACCAAAACCTTTAGTTCCATTAAACCACTTAACTTTTCCTTTTATACTCATTTTAATTACTTTCTTTTTTAGTTTAACTTCATTGTTATAAAACTAACAACAGAAACCCTTTAAATTGATTTAAAAGGAAATGTCAAGTTAATATAAATTTTACTAAATAATATCATGGTAAATCTACCAAGATACGAAAATGATTACTGGTAGATGCACACTTGGTATTAATTATTAATAATTAAATAGGATTTTATATGATAACTCGCAGAAGACTTGGGCATAGATAGATATATTAAAAAAATTTTACTTATTAATCTTGTTCAATTATAAATATTAGCATAAATACTCATGAAAATAACTTATGCCCTCGTGGTGAAATTGGTAGACACAAAGGACTTAAAAGCCGTGGGATTCACAAAGTAGTCAGTCCATAGTAGTCTCTGGTAGTCTCAAACATCCTATAAAATCACATAACTTTAAAATAGCTTTCAATTAAGATTAGAAAATAAGGATTAATTTATTTGTGCAGACTAGTACTAAACTAGTACCTGGAGAGATAGATAAAATGATTACATATGGTAGAATTTATAAGATGAAAAAACTTTTAGGGATCGTGGTTCTGGGTTTGTTGTTGAGTGGTAATTTATCTCTTGCAGAAGATAGCGAATTAGACATTTCAATTAAAAAAGCAACCCAAGAAACAGATATAATAAAAATTAATGAAGCATATTCACTTAAGTGTGAAGCAGAAATTGAAGATTTTGCACTTGCATTTAGTCAAAAAGTTGTCAAATCTAAAACTTTAATATCCGAAGCGATTATAGGAATTGAAGGTGAAGAGGTTTATATTAAGATTAATTCAAAAATAAATTCTAACGGAAAATTATCTAAGTCAAAAGTTAAAGTACATTATTCACCAGACATGGATAAAGATACCAAAAATTTTATTAAACCACATATAGGTATGCTTAAACAAATAACAAAAGAAGGTTTTGTCAATGGGGATATACAGGGAAAAACTTTAGTACCTATACAAATAGAAGATAAAAAAAAAACTAAACTAATGCTTAGCTTATTAAAAAAAGTTGCTGCAAATGATTCCGAGATGAAAAGCAATTTAAAAAAATTAAAACTTAAGCTATATGATCATTATTTAGGAACTGCTAATATACAGTCAGAAAAATTTTATATATTAAAACATTATATGACTCTAGAACATCCAGACCAAAGTTTTTTAGATGATATGGGTGAACCGCCTAAAACTAAATATACAATTATTCATATACCAAGCGGTTACGTTATTGTAATAGATGAAGAAATGCCATTAATATGCACAATCTATAAAGAAGATGAAGAATTAATTATGTTTGATACTTCAGACATACTTTATTGATGAAAAAACTTTTAGTGATCGTGGTTCTGGGTTTGTTGAAATCTTATCCTATAGATTATAGGAGAACTAGTACCTAACTAGTACCTAGAGAGATAAATTCATAATTTAGTCTTGTTAAATTTTTAAACTTGGCATAAATACAAGTAAACAAAGGAATGCCCTCGTGGTGAAATTGGTAGACACAAAGGACTTAAAATCCTTGCCCTTTTGGGAGTGCCAGTTCGAGTCTGGCCGAGGGCACCAATAGATGATTAAACCTTATATTATTTTTGACAGCAACAGCTTATCAAAAAAAATTAAAAACTTCTTAGATAAAAAATTAAACACAACTACACCATCAAAAGCTAACATGATTATTGTTATTGGTGGTGATGGTTTTATGCTTTGGGCTTTAAAAAAGTATAATAAATTAAATAAATCTTTTTATGGAATTAATTCAGGAAGCTATGGTTTTTTGATGAATAAGTTTTCAACAAAACATACAGTAAAAAATTTATCTAAAGCAAGAATGGTATCTATATCACCTTTAGAAATGAAAGTTAAAAATAAATCTAATTTAACAAAAAAATCTATAGCAATTAACGAGGTTTCTGTTCTTAGACAAAGTAGACAGGCCGCCTCATTATCTATTTCTAATGGTTCAAAATTTATAATTAAAAAATTAGTTTCTGATGGTGTAATCGTTTCAACACCAGCGGGGAGTACTGCCTATAATTTATCGGTTCATGGACCAATTTTAAGTCTCGATTCAAAGAAATTATCAATAAGTCCAATTAGCGCTTTTAGACCAAGAAGATGGAAAGGAAGAAGCGTTAATGATAAATCTAACATTATAATTAAAAACTTAAATTATAAAAAAAGACCAATAAGTGCCGTCGCAGATAATTATGAAGTAAGAAATGTAAAATATATTTCTATAAGAACAAATAAAAAAATTAAATTTAATCTTTTGTACGATAGAAACAGAAGTCTTCAAAAAAAAATTAAAATTGAACAAATTAGAAAAGAAACTAGTTAGTGGTGCCCCCGCACGGATTCGAACCGCGGACCTATTGATTACAAATCAATTGCTCTACCAGCTGAGCTACAAGGGCTTAATTGATATTTATTAACAATTTTATAACTAATCAAGATCTTTTTTTCTTTTCATTATATGGTGAAAAGCAATAGCTGCGCTATTTGAAATATTTAAACTTTCTATTTCTTTGTTTATTTCTATTTTAACTAAAAAATCAGTATATTTTTTTGTGTGTTTATTAAGCCCAAATCCTTCAGATCCAAATAATAATATATTATTTCCATTCCATTTTTCTTCAATAAAATCTTTTTCACCTTTCGCATCAAAACCATAAACCCAAAAATTTTTTTCTCTTAAAAATTTTAATGTTGTATTTATATTGGAAACTTTAAAAATATTAAGATGTTCTACACTTCCGCTGGCAGATTTATACATAAGTTTACTTTCTTCAGGAAAATGCCTTTCTTTTATGATTAATCCGTTTATTTTAAATGATGCCGCACTTCTTATAATTGAACCTATGTTTCTAGGATCAGTTACTTCATCCAAACATGCAAAAGTAAGATTTTTTTTATTTTTAATAAAATCTTTTAAAATTAAATATTCGGTATGCTCAATTTCTGCAACAAATCCTTGATGAAGAATGTCATCATTTCTGCAATATTTATCTAATTCTTTTTTTGTTTTAAAATGTACTTTAACATCTTTTAATAAATTTTTTTTTGGATTTTCTCTGTGAATATTTTTTTTACTTTCTTCAGTTAAAAAAACCCTTAACACTTTTCTTTTAGGGTTTTTTAGAGCTTCAATAACAGCATGTTTCCCAACAATGAAGAATGACCGATTATTCATAAATATTTATGCTTTTTATACGTTTTTTTCGTTTTTTACTCACTATTTCTCGTATTGCATTTATGCGATAAAAATATATAAACCGCTTGTTGTTTAAAGCTTTATTGAACATGGGGGCGCTTCCCCTACGAATAGGAGGGGTACCAAAGCGGTCAAATGGGGCGGGCTGTAAACCCGTTGACTTCGGTCTTCGAAGGTTCGAATCCTTCCCCCTCCACCATTCATAAAATTTTATTCAATATTGGAGTGTTATACTTGGGTGTTGCGGGTGTAGTTCAATGGTAGAACGCTAGCCTTCCAAGCTGGATGTAAGGGTTCGATTCCCTTTACCCGCTCCAAAGAAAATTAATAAGTGATAAAATATATTGAGGTGAAAAAAAGTAATGTCGAAAGAAAAATTTGTAAGAAATAAACCGCATTGTAATATTGGTACAATCGGACATGTTGACCATGGTAAAACTACTTTAACTGCAGCTATAACTAAAGTTTTAGCTGAATCGGGTGGAGCAAAGTTTGTTGCGTATGATCAAATTGATAAAGCTCCAGAAGAAAAAGAACGGGGAATCACTATTGCAACCGCACACGTTGAATATGAAACTGAAAAAAGGCATTACGCTCACGTAGACTGCCCAGGTCATGCTGACTATGTAAAAAATATGATTACAGGTGCAGCTCAAATGGATGGAGCTATTCTTGTGGTTAACGCAGCCGATGGACCTATGCCTCAGACAAGAGAGCATATTCTTCTAGCGCGACAAGTTGGAGTTCCTGCTCTTGTTGTATACTTAAACAAGGTTGATCAAGTTTCAGATAAAGAATTGATTGAATTAGTTGAAGAAGAAATTAAAGAATTATTGACTTCATATAAATTTCCAGGTGACAAAACTCCAATTATTAAAGGATCTGCTTTAGCTGCTGTTGAAGGAAAAGATGATGAGATCGGAAAAAATTCAATAATTGAATTAATGAAAGCTGTAGATGAACATATACCGCAACCTGATAGACCAAAAGATAAACCTTTCCTAATGCCAGTTGAAGACGTATTTTCAATTTCAGGAAGAGGAACTGTTGTAACTGGTAGGGTTGAGCAAGGAGTGATTAAGACAGGTGAAGAGATAGAAATTATTGGTATAAGAGATACTAAAAAATCAGTTTGTACGGGTGTTGAGATGTTTAGAAAACTTTTAGATTCAGGTGAGGCTGGAGATAACATTGGCGCATTGTTAAGAGGTATTGAACGAACTGATGTTGAAAGAGGCCAAGTGTTAGCTAAACCTGGTTCTGTTACACCACATACTAAATTCGAAGCTCAAGCTTATGTATTAAAAAAAGAAGAAGGAGGAAGACATACTCCTTTCTTTACTAAGTATAGACCTCAATTTTATTTTAGAACTACAGATGTAACAGGTGAAGTTGAATTACCTGCAGGTACAGAAATGATTATGCCTGGTGACGATGCCAAGTTTACTGTTAAATTAATTACACCGATTGCAATGAGTGAAAAATTAAATTTTGCAATTAGAGAAGGTGGAAGAACTGTAGGAGCTGGAGTAGTAACTAAGATTATAGAGTAAACTCCTATAGGAGTGTAGCTCAATTGGTAGAGCGCCGGTCTCCAAAACCGGAGGTTGGGGGTTCGATTCCCTCCGCTCCTGCCAATTAACTAATTATAAATATGAAAAACCCTTTAAAATTTATTCAGGAAGTAAAACAAGAAGCTTTCAAAGTAACTTGGCCAACAGGAAAAGAAACCTTGCAGGGAACTTTAATGGTTGTTGCTATGGCAATTGTTGCTTCTTTATTTTTTTTACTTTTAGACCAGGTTTTAAAATTTTTTCTTGAATTAATACTTATGGTGAGCATCTAAATATGAAAAACTGGTATATAGTACAATCTCATTCAAGTTTTGAAAATAAAGTTGCTCAATTAATCAAAGAAGAAGCTGTAAAAGCGAAGATTTCAGAAAAAATTGAAGAAATTGTTGTGCCTACACACGATATTACAGAAGTAAAAAGAGGAAAAAGAGTACAAAGAAAAAAAAAATATTTTCCTGGATATGTTTTAATTAAAAGTGAAATGGATAATAATATTTATCATATGATAAAGAATATTAAAAAAGTTAGTGGTTTTTTGGGATCTAGAGGAACGCCAGTTCCTGTATCTGATAAAGAAATAGATAAAATACTTGGACAAATTAAAGATGGTGTAGCTCAACCAAAATCTAGCATTGAGTATTCAGTTGGAGAAAAAGTTCAAGTCATAGATGGACCATTTGCTTCTTTTGTTGGAATTGTTGAAGATATAGATGAAGAAAAATCTAGACTTAAGGTAGCCGTTTCTATATTTGGTAGACCGACACCAGTTGATTTAGAATATAATCAAGTAGAGAAGGAAAGTTAATGGCAAAAAAAGAAATTAGTGGATATGTAAAATTACAAATTAAAGGTGGCCAAGCTAATCCCGCTCCTCCGGTTGGACCTGCCTTGGGACAAAGAGGTATTAACATAATGGAATTTTGTAAAGCTTTTAATGAAAAAACAAAAAACTTTATGGGAAAACCAGTGCCTGTTGTAATAACAGTTTATAAGGATAAAAAATTTGATTTTATAATTAAATCTCCACCAGCTTCTCATTTTATTAAAGAAGCCGCTAAATTAAAAAGTGGATCTCAGGAACCAGGTAGAAATATTGTTGCTTCAATAACAAAACAACAAGCAGAAGAAATAGCTAAGAAAAAAATGGAAGATTTAAATGCTCATGATTTAGACCAAGCGGTTAAAATTATTAAGGGGTCAGCAAAATCTATGGGCATAGAGGTAAAAGAATAATGGCTTCAAAAAGATTTAAAAAATTAACAGAAAAATCAAAAGAATTACCATCAGAATTAATAGAAAAGTTGTTGTCTGAAGTTAAAAAAAATTGCACTACAAAATTTGATGAATCTGTTGATATTAGTTTACAGATTAATAACAAACAAAAAAAAGGTGAAATTAATATAAGAACTGTTGTAAATTTACCTGGAGGCACAGGAAAGAAAGTGAAAGTTGCAGTTGTCTGTGAAGATGTCAAAGCTCAAATTGCTAAGGATGCTGGAGCAGATATTACTGGCAGTGACGAACTTATTGAAAAAATTAAAGCTGGAGAATTAAATTTTGAAAAATTAATATGTACACCATCAATGATGATTAAACTTTCAAAACTTGGAAAAGTTTTAGGACCTAAAGGTTTAATGCCAAATCCCAAACTAGGCTCTGTTACAGATGATCTTAAAAAAGCTGTAACTGATGCTAAATCAGGTCAAGCTGAAATTAGAAATGACAAAGATGGAAATATTGGAGTAAGTATTGGTAAAAAATCTTTTCACGAGGATAAGTTATTAAAAAACTATTATGCTGTTATTGATACTCTTGAAAAAGAAAAATCAAATAACACTTTAAAAGGTGATTTAATTAAAAATGTTTTTGTTACATCAAGTATGGGTGTTTCATACAAGGTAAAGTTAGGTAAAAATATATAGTTATGATGAATAAAGAGCAAAAAAAAAATTATATTGCTGATATGACAGCTCAGTTTGAAAATAGTGAAGCGGTTTTAGTAACTCATTATCAAGGTTTGACAGTTGTTCAATTAGATGAGCTAAGAAAACAAATGAGAGAGCATGGAATACAATTTAAAATAACAAAAAATAGAATAACTAAGTTGGCCCTAGCTAATTCTAAATGTAAAGATTTGGTAAATTTATTTACAGGACCAACTGCTGTAGCGCTGTCAAAAGATGCCATTTCATCTGCTAAAGTTTTAACAAAATTTGCTAAGAATCATCAAAGCCTTAAGATTCTTGGAGGAATTATGGGAAATGATGTTTTGGATGTCGCTGGAGTTCTAAACATGGCAACTTTACCTACATTAAGCGAGGCAAGAGCAAAAATAGCAGGTATTTTAAGCTCTCCAGCTCAAAAAATTGTAAGTATTTTACTTGCACCTGCATCAAAAATCGCTATTTTGGCGCTGGAAAAATCAAAAAAATAACCTTTTAAATTAAAAATATTATGGCTGACTTAAATAAAATTATTGACGACTTATCAAGTTTAACTGTTGTAGAAGCAGCTGAACTTTCAAAACAACTTGAAGAAAAGTGGGGAGTAACTTCAATAGCAGCAGCAGTTCCAGCAGCTGCAGCAGACGCTGCGCCAGCAGAAGAGAAAGATGAATTTATTGTAATGCTAACATCATCAGGAGATAAAAAAATTAATGTCATCAAAGAAGTAAGAGCAGTTACAACTCTTGGACTTAAAGAGGCAAAAGACTTAGTTGAAGGCGCACCTAAAGAAATTAAATCGGGTGTAAACAAAAAAGAAGCTGAAGAAATTAAAGCTAAGTTAGAAGCTGCAGGCGCAAAAGTAGAACTTAAGTAATTAATTAGAAAGAATTTAATTGCTGATTAATTTTTTAATCGGCAATAGAGCATAGATGCAATTATCTTTTACTGGAAAGAAAAACATAAGAAAAAATTTTGGTAAACTAAAAGAAAGTTTATCAATTCCAAATCTTATCGAAGTACAAAAAAATTCATATAAACAGCTAACAGAAAACAAAAGTCAAAATATTGAACAGAAACAAATAAAAGGCTTTGATAGAGTTTTTAAAAGTATTTTTCCTATCGAAGATTTAAATGATAAAGCAACTTTAGAGTATGTTTCTTATAGACTTGAAAAACCTAAATTTGACGTAGAAGAATGTATAACTAGGAGTTTAACATATTCAGCTGCTTTGAAATGTATATTGAGATTAGTTGTTTACGAAATTGATCAAGAGAACAACACTAAAGATATTTTGTCAGCGAAAGAACAAGAAGTATATATGGGAGAAGTTCCAATGATGACAAATAGTGGAACTTTTATCACGAATGGTGTTCAAAGAGTGGTAGTAAACCAAATGCATAGAAGTCCAGGTGTATTCTTTGATCACGATAAAGGAAAATCTCATGCTAGTGGAAAGCTACTTTTTAATTGTAGAGTAATACCTAATAGAGGATCATGGTTAGACTTTGAGTACGATGTTAAAGATTTTTTATATTTTAGAATCGACAGAAAAAAGAAAATTTTTGTTAGTACTTTACTTCAAGCATTAGGTTATTCAAAAAATGACATAGTTAATGAGTTTTATGATAAAGAAAAATATACTTTTGACGCAAAATTAAATAAGTGGAAAACAAAATTTGATCCAGAAAATTATAAAGCAAAAAACTTTTCAGAAGAGGTTGTTGATGCAAAAAATAGTAAAGTATTAGTTAAAGCTGGAGAAAAAATTAACTTTTTAGCAGCAAAAAAATTAGTAAATGATGGTTTAAAAGAAATATATGTATCAAATGAATCTCTGTACGGAAAGTATCTTCATAAAGATATCACTATTGGAGAAAATATATTTAATATTGGAACTGAAATTAATGAAATTTTTTTACAAAAAGTAATTGAAGCTAATATTTTTACATTAGAAATTTCAAAAACAAATTCTATAAATAAAGGACCGTATCTTTTACAAACTTTATTAAATGATAAAAATGATAATAAAAATGATGCAATTACTGAAATCTATAAAATGTTGAGACCTGGTGAGCCTCCGACAGCTGAAATAGCTTCTCAAATTTTTAATAACTTGTTTTTTAGCTCTGATAGATATGATTTGTCTGATGTTGGTCGAGTTAAGATGAATTCAAGATTAAGTTTAGATTGCTCCGACAAAATTACGATTTTAAGAAATGATGATATAATAGCAATTGTTAAAAAAATGCTGGATCTGAGAGATGGCAAAGATGATGTCGATGATATAGATCATTTAGGGAATCGAAGAGTAAGATCTGTTGGTGAACTTGTTGAAAATCAAGCTCGAATAGGTGTTTACAGAATGGAAAGAGCTATTAAGGAAAAGATGACTACATTAGATGTAGAGTCAGCAATGCCTCAAGATTTGATTAATGCCAAACCTTTAACTGTTGCATTAAAAGATTTTTTTGCAACATCACAACTTTCACAATTTATGGATCAAACAAATCCTCTTTCAGAAATTACTCATAAACGAAGAGTTTCAGCATTGGGTCCTGGTGGACTTACAAGAGAAAGAGCAGGTTTTGAAGTAAGAGATGTTCATCCAACACACTATGGAAGAATATGTCCAATTGAAACTCCAGAAGGCCCAAATATTGGTTTAATAAACAGCTTATCAACTTATTCAAAAATCAACAAATATGGTTTTATTGAAAGTCCTTATAAAAAAGTTCAAGATGGAGTTGTTCAAGATAAAATTGAATATTTATCAGCAATGGAAGAAACTAAATTTACTATTGCTCAAGCAAATTCTATAATTGATCAAAAAGGTAAATTTAAAGAAGGGTTAGTTTCTTGCAGACATAACTTAAACTTTATTCTTTCTAAACCAGAAAGTATAAATTATATAGATGTATCACCTAAACAACTTGTATCAGTAGCAGCTTCACTAATTCCATTTTTAGAAAATGATGATGCAAACAGAGCTTTAATGGGTTCTAACATGATGAGACAAGCTGTTCCATTATTAAAACCTGAAGCACCACTAGTTGGAACTGGCATAGAAAGTGATGTTGCTTTAGATTCTGGAGTTACAATTGTTGCTAAAAGAGATGGTATAGTGGACAAAATTGATGGAAAAAGAATTGTTATAAAAGCAACAGACGAAAAAGATTTTACAAAATCAGGAGTTGATATTTATAGTTTACAAAAATTTAAAAGATCAAACCAAAATACATGTATTAACCAAAAACCACTAGTAAGAGTCGGAGATAAAGTAAAATCTGGCGATATAATTGCAGATGGTCCTTCTACAAAAATTGGTGAATTAGCACTTGGTAAAAATGTAACAGTAGCATTCATGCCTTGGCAAGGTTATAATTTTGAAGACTCTATTTTGATATCAGAAAGGTGCGTAACTGATGATGTCTTTACATCAATTCACATTGAAGAGTATGAAATTATGGCTAGAGACACGAAATTAGGAGAGGAGGATATCACAAGAGACATCCCTAATGTTAGTGAAGAAGCTTTAAAAAATTTAGATGAATCTGGAGTTGTGTACATAGGAGCTGAAGTTAAACCAGGAGATATATTGGTTGGAAAAGTTACACCAAAGGGAGATTCTGCGTCAGGACCAGAGGAAAAATTATTAAGATCAATATTTGGAGAAAAAGCAATTGATGTGACTGATACTTCTTTAAAAATGCCTAGTGGTAGCGGTGGAATAGTTGTTGATGTTAGAGTATTTAATCGACATGGAATCGAAAAAGATGAAAGATCAATAACAATTGAAAGGGCAGAAATTGAAAATGTGCAGCAAGATAAGATTGTTGAAGAAGAAATACTAGAAAGAAGTATTAAAACTAGAGCTGCATCTATACTTTCAGGAGTATTAATTAATAAGAAAATTAAAGATTTAGACTCAGGTGTTAAAATTGATGAGAAAAAAATAAATTTATTAATTATATCAGATATATTTAAACTATCTTTTTCTGATGATAAAAAATTTGAAGCTCTTTCACAGCTTAAAAACCAATACAATTATGCAAAAAAAGATATTCAAGAAAGATTTGAAGATAAAGTTCTAAAAATTAGACAAGGTGATGATCTTTTACCTAGTGTCATGAAAATGGTAAAAGTTTTTGTTGCAATTAAAAGAAGATTAAGACCGGGAGATAAAATGTCTGGCAGACACGGAAATAAAGGAGTGGTTAGCAAAATAGTACCCGTTGAAGACATGCCTTACAGAGAAAATGGAAAACCAGTAGATATTGTTTTAAATCCACTAGGAGTTCCAAGTCGAATGAATGTTGGACAAATTTTAGAAACTCATTTGGGATGGTCGTGTACTGAACTAGGTGAAAATTTAAAAAAATTAGTTAACGATAACCAAAAAAAAATAGAACAAACTGAAAAAATATCTTCATTTTTAAAATCAGTTTATGGGAAAGATATCTACAATCAAGATATTGAAAAACTTTCTTCGTCTGAGTTTAAAGATTTGTGTGAAAATATTCAAAATGGAATTCCTATTGCAACACCAGTCTTTGATGGAGCAAAAGAGCAAGATGTTACTAATATGTTAGATTTGGCTAAATTACCTAATTCGGGTCAAACCAATCTTTGGGATGGAAGAACAGGTGAGAAATTTGATAGACCGGTAACTGTAGGAACAATTTATATGTTAAAACTCCATCACTTAGTTGAAGACAAAATACATGCTAGATCAACAGGACCATACAGTTTGGTCACTCAACAACCGCTTGGTGGAAAAGCTCAATTAGGAGGACAAAGATTTGGTGAGATGGAGGTTTGGGCTTTGGAAGCTTATGGCGCAGCATATACTTTACAAGAAATATTAACTGTCAAATCTGATGATGTTGCGGGAAGAGTAAAAGTATATGAAACAATAGTCAAAGGTGAAGAAAATTTTGAATCAGGAATACCTGAATCTTTTAACGTATTAGTCAAAGAAATTAAATCATTAGCATTAAATGTGGAGTTAAATTAACTATGAAAAAAGAGTTAACAGATTTATTTAAAAACTCAGAAATTTCAGAAGCTCAAAATTTTAATAGTATCAAAATTACTTTGGCTAGCCCCGAAAAAATAAAATCCTGGACTTATGGAGAAATTAAAAAACCAGAAACAATAAATTATAGAACTTTTAGACCGGAAAAAGATGGTCTTTTTTGTGCAAGAATTTTTGGCCCAATAAAAGACTATGAGTGTTTATGCGGCAAGTATAAACGTATGAAATTTAGAGGTATAATTTGTGAAAAATGTGGTGTTGAAGTAACAAAATCAAATGTTCGAAGAGAAAGAATGGGACATATAAATCTTGCTACACCAGTTGCACATATTTGGTTTTTAAAGTCCTTGCCTAGCAGAATTTCTTTAGCTGTTGATATGAAACTTAAAGAAGTTGAAAGAGTTTTATATTTTGAAAATTTTATTGTTATTGAACCAGGTTTAACCAGTCTTAAAAAAAATCAATTGTTAAATGAAGAAGAATTAACTAAATATCAAGATGAATACGGTGAAGAAGCCTTTACGGCAGGTATAGGAGCAGAAGCAATATTAGAGATTTTAAAATCAATTAATTTAGAAGAGGAAAGAACTTTATTAATTAAAACAATTAATGAAACTAAATCAAAAGTTTCTGAAGAAAGATCAATTAAAAGATTAAAATTAATTGAATCATTTATTGAAACTGGCAACAAACCAGAGTGGATGATTTTAACCGTGGTGCCTGTAATTCCACCCGAATTAAGACCTTTGGTTCCTCTTGATGGAGGTAGGTTTGCTACTTCAGATCTTAACGATTTATATAGAAGAGTTATTAATAGAAATAATAGATTAAAAAGACTAATTGATCTTAAAGCTCCAGATATAATTGTTAGAAATGAAAAGAGAATGTTACAGGAATCAGTCGATGCTCTTTTTGACAATGGAAGAAGAGGTAGAGTAATAACTGGAACCGGTAAAAGACCACTTAAATCACTAGCAGAAATGCTTAAAGGTAAACAAGGAAGATTTAGACAAAATCTTTTAGGAAAAAGAGTCGATTATTCAGGAAGGTCTGTAATTGTTGTAGGACCTGATTTAAAGTTGCACGAGTGTGGCCTTCCTAAAAAAATGGCTCTCGAATTATTTAAACCTTTTTTATATGCAAGACTTAACAAACTAGGATTAGCATCAACAATTAAACAAGCAAAAAGACTTGTTGAAAAAGAAAGAGATGAAGTTTGGGATGCTTTAGAGTTTATAGTTAGAGAACATCCAGTAATACTTAACAGGGCCCCAACATTACATAGGTTAGGAGTTCAAGCATTTGAGCCAAAATTGATAGAGGGAAACGCTATTGAATTACATCCATTAACATGTGCTGCGTTTAATGCAGATTTTGACGGAGATCAAATGGCAGTACACGTTCCTTTGAGTTTAGAAGCTCAATTAGAAGCAAGAGTTTTAATGATGTCAACAAATAATATTTTAAGTCCGTCAAATGGTAAACCAATAATAGTACCTAGTCAGGATATGATTTTGGGTATCTATTATTTATCTCAACCACCCTATCAAACAGATAAAGTAGAAGGATATTTTATAAATAATTCAGAAATAGAACATGCTTTAGAAACAGGTCAAATTAAAGTTCATTCAAGAGTTGTTTCACGATTTGAAACTGTTGATGAAAAAGGAAATTTTAAATCAGAAAAATATATAAGTACAGCTGGAAGATTTTTGTTATCAAATCTTTTGCCTAAAAATATAAATAATAAATTTTTACTTATAGATAGATTGTTACCTAAAAAAGTTGTTTCAGAAATTATAGATCACGTATTTAGATTCTGTGGTCAAAAATCTACAGTTGTATTTTGTGACAAGCTAAAAGACCTAGGTTTTAAACATGCATTTAAAGCAGGAATTTCATTTGGAAAAGATGATTTAGTAATACCAGAAAATAAACAACAATTAATTGATGAAACAAAAAAATTAATTTCAGATTATGAAAACCAATATTCAGAAGGACTTATAACAAGAGGTGAAAAATATAATAAGGTAGTAGATGCATGGTCTAAATGTACAGATAGAGTTGCATCTGAAATGATGAAAAGAATTTCAGCTACTGAAATTACAAATGAGGGATTAAAAATTAATTCAGTATTTATGATGGCTGATAGTGGTGCTAGAGGATCAGCGGCACAAATGAAACAATTGGCAGGTATGAGAGGTTTAATTGCAAAACCATCAGGAGAAATTATTGAAACACCTATTACTTCAAATTTTAAAGAAGGCTTAACTGCTCTAGAGTATTTTAATTCAACACACGGAGCTAGAAAAGGTTTAGCGGATACAGCTTTAAAAACTGCAAGCTCTGGTTATTTGACTAGAAGACTTTGCGATGTAGCTCAAGATTTAACAATTACAAAACTAAAATGTGATAATCCAGGATTTATTAAGCTCTCAGAAGTTTTAGAGGGTGGAAATATTATGGTAAGTTTATCGGATCGATCTTTAGGAAGGGTTACAGCAACAGATGTAAAGAATCCTTTAACTGGTGAAGTTATTATAAAAAAATCATCAATGATTGATGAGTCAGCATGTGATAAAATTGATGCTGCTGGTGTTAAATTTTTAAATGTTTATTCTGTTATGACTTGTAGTTCAAAAGAAGGCGTTTGCGCTACCTGTTATGGTAGAGACTTATCTAGAGGGAAAATGGTTCATGTAGGTGAAGCTATAGGAATGATTTCTGCACAATCAATCGGTGAACCAGGTACACAATTAACAATGAGAACTTTCCACGTTGGAGGTACAGCTTCAGTTAAACAAGAATCTCAAATCGTTACTAAGTCTGAGGGTATTTTGAAAATTATAAATACAAATTTATTAGAAGACTCTAAGAAAAATTTAATTGTTATGGGAAGAAACACTGAATTATCCATTGAAGATGAGAATGGTATTCAAACCGCTGTTTATAAAATACCGTATGGTTCTAAGTTATTTTTTCAAAGTGGAGATAAAGTTGAAAAAAATTCTAAAATTTGTGAATGGGACCCTTATACAACTCCTGTGATTGCTGAGAAAAGCGGTATAGCAGGATATGTTGATTTAATAGATGGTGTTTCAATACAAGAAACTCTTGATGATGCCACTGGAATTTCAACGAAAGCTGTAGTAGATTGGAAAACTCAATCTAAAAGCACAGATTTAAAACCCAGAATCACACTTAGAGATGAAAAAGGTAATGTTATTAAAAAGGCTGACGATAATGAAGCTAGATATTACCTAGTCCCAGATTCAATTTTATCTGTTAAAGATGGGCAAAAAATATTTGCTGGAGATGTAATAGCAAGACTGCCCAAGGAAACTACTAAAACTAAAGATATTACAGGTGGACTACCAAGAGTTGCTGAGTTGTTTGAAGCAAGAAAAGCTAAAGATAGCGCTATAATTGCTGAAAATGATGGCAAAGTATTATTTGGGAAAGAACTTAGAGGAAAACAAAAAGTATCAATTGTTTCTGAAAGTGGAGAAACTTCTAATTACTTAATTCCAAAAGGTAAACACATTAATTTTAATCAAGGAGAATCAATTAAAAAAGGTGAATATTTATTAGACGGCCAACCTTTGCCACATGATATTTTAAGAATTTTAGGTATAGAAGAATTAACAGATTATTTTGTTAACCAGGTACAAGAAGTTTATAGACTCCAAGGAGTAATTATAAATGATAAACACATTGAAACTATATTAAGACAAATGTTGAAAAAAATTGAAATTAAAGAATCTGGAGATTCAAATTATTTGCCAGGTGAAATTGTTGATAGAATTAAGTTTAATGATTTAAATGAAAATCTTAAATTAGAAAATAAAAAACCTGCAAAAGGAGAAAGGGTATTAATGGGCATTACTAAAGCTTCTTTGCAAACGGAGTCATTTATTTCAGCAGCTTCATTCCAAGAAACAACAAGGGTTTTAACTGATGCTGCAATTAGAGGAAAAGTTGACAAGTTGGTTGGATTAAAAGAAAATGTTATAGTTGGAAGATTAGTGCCTGCTGGAACAGGATCAATTAAGAACTTATGGAACAAAAAAGCACTTGTAGATGATCAAAAGTTTATATCAGAACAAGAAAAAATAGACACTCCAGAAACTCTGATAAATCAAGCAAAATAAGAGATTTTTTTAAGTCTTTTAATTTGACAAAATACTTTTCTATAGTATTTTGCAGATAATTTTTTGGTTGGAATGTAGTACTTAAGTACTAAACGCTGCCACACATCATAGTCAGTTAATTTCATCAAAAAATAAAAAAATATAAATTATGCCAACAATTAACCAGTTGCTAAAAAAACCTAGAACAAAACCTTTGGCAAGGAATAAAGTTCCTGCATTGGAAAAACAACCTCTTAAAAGAGGTGTTTGTGTAAAAGTATATACAACAACACCAAAGAAACCTAACTCAGCATTAAGAAAAGTTGCAAGAGTAAGACTTTCAAATGGTTTTGAAGTTACTGCTTATATTCCAGGTGAAGGTCATAATTTGCAAGAACACTCAGTTGTACTTATTAGAGGTGGACGAGTAAAAGATTTACCAGGTGTTCGTTATCATATTTTAAGAGGTAACCTTGATACACAAGGTGTAGCCAATAGAAAAAAACGAAGATCTCTATATGGAACAAAAAAAGGTAAATAAAAATGTCAAGAAAAAGAAAAGCGCCAAATAAAATTCTAATAGTTGACCCAAGATATAAATCAACAATCATTCCCAAATTAATTAATTCAATAATGTATGATGGTAAAAAAACTGTTGCTGAAAAAATTGTTTATGATGCAATTAATAAAATTAAATCTAAATCAAAAGAAGAACCTATAACAGTTTTCAATGAAGCTATAAATAACATTAGACCAACTGTAGAAGTCAAATCAAGAAGGGTAGGTGGCGCAACTTACCAAGTACCGGTAGAAGTAAAAATTAAAAGATCGCAAGCATTAGCGCTTAGATGGCTGATAGATGCTTCAAGAAAAAGAAAAAATAAAAATATGTCTGATAAAATTTTTAATGAAATTTATGATGCTTATCAAAATAGAGGATCGGCTATAAAAAAAAAAGAGGACACGCATAAAATGGCTGAGTCAAATAAAGCTTTTGCACATTTTAGATGGTAAAAAATTATGGCTAGAACACACACATTAGATAAATATAGAAATATTGGAATCATGGCTCACATTGATGCTGGTAAAACTACCACAACAGAAAGAGTTTTATATTATACAGGCAAAAGTCATAAAATCGGTGAAGTTCATGATGGCGCTGCAACAATGGATTGGATGGAACAAGAACAAGAAAGAGGCATTACAATTACTTCTGCGGCAACTACTTGTTTTTGGAATGACCATAGAATTAATATTATTGATACACCTGGACATGTAGATTTTACAATTGAAGTAGAAAGGTCATTAAAAGTTTTAGATGGTGCTATCTGTGTATTTGATGGTGTAGCAGGTGTAGAACCTCAATCTGAAACAGTATGGAGACAAGCTGATAAATACAAAGTACCAAGAATTTGTTTTGTAAATAAACTAGATAGAACTGGGGCAAATTTTTTTATGTGCGTTGATATGATTAGAGATAGATTGGGGTCAAAGCCATTAGTTATGCAGATACCAGTTGGAATTGAAGCTTCATTACAAGGTGTTGTAGATCTAGTTAAAATGAAAGCTATTATTTGGAAAAATGAAGCTCTTGGAGCTGAATGGGATTACAAGGAAATACCAGAAGATTTAAAAGAAATATCAAAAAAATATAGAAAAGAATTAATAGAAACTGCAGTAGAACAAGATGAGAAAATCATGGAAAGTTATCTTAATG
>Ga0315338_1000846_pt1 | contig 51221 bp, 50 predicted proteins | sample ASW8metaG_FD_204518 | JGI IMG/M metagenome (GOLD analysis project Ga0315338, IMG submission 204518) | Ammonia-oxidizing marine archaeal communities from Monterey Bay, California, United States - ASW #8 | ecosystem: Environmental > Aquatic > Marine > Coastal | place: USA: California | collected... | reverse complement strand
ATAGAATAAAAGTGGCCCACTAATTGCTCCTCTTGTTGTGAACAAGGAAAGGAGTATCCATATGGTCAAACTAGCAAAGACATCACGGCCCTATTTAGGGGTAGCCCTCGCTATGTTCTTCCTTGGGCTGGGACCTTTTTTCCTGAATTTGGTCGTGGATCCTTATGAGGTGGGCAATCTGGTTGCCGTCGGGATAGAAAAGAAAAAAGTAAGTGAGAAGTCCCATTATCCGTTATGGAAAATGGCACATTATTCCGGTGAAGCTACTGATCTTATTGTTCTCGGGGACAGCAGGGCAAGGGCACTCCGTGATAAGTACTGGCATGAGCTTGGATTAGCAGGGGCCTATAATTTTGCTTATGGCGGTGCAACTCTCCACGAGATCTATGACACTTTTCAATATGTAAAATCGAACAAGAACCTGAGAACCCTGATAATCGGGATTCAGCTTAGAAGTTTCGATCTTAATCACAAGAGCGGCATGAACAGGGTACCGGAAGCCGTTCGGTTGACGAGCAATCCATTGAAATATTACTCCAACTGGTTTGTCACACGGATCGGTGCGAAACTTCTTGAAAAATCTCTTGAAGAAAAGCTGAAGATGTCAGTCAGTTTTAATTTAAGTTTGATATCTACGGCCCAGGCTGCAGATCTGACGCGAGCTCGGCTAAGTGAACTGGATCATCTTCTCCTTCCGGAACGCTGTGCAAACTGCGTACTTCCGGTAAACGTGAGGGCCACATCCTATCCAGTTTCCACTCCCGCACGTTCGGACCATTTCGGGTTGCGATTGGGAAGATGGGGAGACCTCTGGCCGGCACCCGTTGCCTTGCGGAAGCTCACCGGAAAATTTGAGCGGCAGGTCGCAAAAAACGCTAAATCGGACTGGCGGTCCTTTTCTCCGGCGGAAGAATTTTGGTCACAGCTGTCAGAAATTTCGATCTGGAGCCGCGAAAACAATGTTCGTCTGATCTTTGTCATTCCACCGACCATCGTCGAGATGCAGCAACGCATCGCCGAGTTTGGCCACGGTGCGAAAAGGCACAATATGCGTCAACGACTTGTATCCCTGGGCACCGTTGTTGATTTCGACTACGACAATGACCTGACCCGTAACCTCGCAAACTTTACAGACGCCTATCACTTCAATTACAAAGCCGCCAAACAGATTACTGGCGAGTTGGCGCAGCTTGTAAGCAGTGAAAATGCGATTTTGAAAACGGCGCTCAAACGCCGCAAAGACATTATCTGTCCCATCCAGCCTGAAGATGTTTTACGCCGTCTCTCCGACGAATTCATGGAGGTCCTGGAAGGCAAATCCTGCCGGATATGGAGGGCAGTAGATGACTAAATCTCCTACCAATATACGCATCGCATTATGCGCTCTTTTCGGCGTTCTGTTGCTCATTGGTCTAGTTTTCTATGGAGCCTCGCAAAATATGTCTGCAAAGAACGCTCCGCACGACCCTGTGGTCGCTGACGCCTTGGATCAGGCACGCGCTTTACAGAAACAGGGTGCCCTATTGGAGGCCTTCACAATCTTTGAAAGACATGCGTTGCAGGGCTTTCCAGAGGCGATGTTTCATACGGCGAAGGCCTATATTAAGGGTTGGGGTGTCGATTCGGACTTGGACAAGGCTCGGCATTATTTACTTCTGGCAGTCGAATATGGATTTTCCTATCGGGGAGAAACAGCCTATGAAATTGGCCGCCTGTTCCAGCGATCGCATGGTGTGGATTGTAATTCAATTGCTGTGGAATGGTTCAAGAAATCGCTGGAGTGGCATTACGACAAAGCAGCTTTGCAGTTGGCAATCCACTATGAAAAGGGTCTTGGAGTCGAGCCGGAAATTGAAAATGCTGTCTTTTATTACCAACGTGCGATCGAGACCGGAAATGAACAGGCACATATAAAATTTGCTCGATTGCTGATGGAAGGAAAATATGGTTTGACGGCCAATCCGAAACAGGCCCGAAAACTGGTCGATTTCGCAGTGGTACAATTGAACAGAAAAGCAGTATCAGGCTCTCCAACAGCTGCGAAACAGCTTGGGCGGTTGTTCCGAGACGGCAAGCTCGTCAATCGGGATCTTGAACGAGCTGAAAAATGGCTTCGCCGCGGGGCATATCTTGGAAGTGAGGGTGGCATGCATGATTTAGCCCGGTTGCTTCTTATGGATATCTCGCGCGCGGAAAAACAGGAAGAAGCGATTTCCTGGCTTCGGCGAGCCGCAGAGAAAGGTCATGGTGGCGCCATGACGAGCCTTGGACGGTATCATCTCGAAGAAAAATATGGCCTTCAGAAAGCAGGCGCTGTTCGCTGGTTTGAACTCGGCGTCGCCGCCAATCATGGTGGTTCCATGGAAGAATTGGCACGACTTTATGCGGCAGGCGTTCTCGTACGCAAAGATCCTGTGGAAGCTCTCCGTCTTGCAAAAATAGGCAGCAGAATAGGCCATTCTGGCTCCAAAAAACTGCTCTTGGAGCTGCAGTCAGAGATGGCGGAAAAGGCTCAACTCTCACAACTGACAGCAAAAAGGCAGGAGTAGGAAGAATGGTTTTTAGTTCCCTTGAGTTTATCTATCTTTTTATGCCGCCCGTACTGGCTGTATTCTTCCTGTTACGCCGCTTGAACTGGGAAAAGGGCATCATCTGGTGGCTGATTATATCTTCTCTGGTTTTTTATGGCTGGTGGTCTCCACTGCACCTGATCCTGCTGCTTTTATCCGTGGGTATTAACTTCGGATTGCATAAAGTGATCCAGAATACGGGTAGCAAGCTTACGCTCATCTTGGGAACCATAGGAAACCTGGCGACCCTGGGATATTTTAAATATGCCGACTTTTTTATTGGCAATTTTAATTTATTTACAGAAGCCCAGGCACCTCTGCTTCATGTTGTCTTGCCGCTTGCCATTTCGTTTTTTACTTTTCAGCAAATTTCTTTTCTGTATGACACTTACGCAGGCAATGTGGTGAAATGTGATTTCGCCAGATATTGTCTCTTTGTCGTTTTCTTCCCTCAATTGATTGCCGGGCCCATCGTCCTGCAAAAACACACTATTCCCCAGTTCAAGATGTCGGTATTTCGTCATCAAGCATTTTTAAATTTTTCTGTTGGAATTACCCTTTTCGTCATCGGCTTGTTCAAGAAAATTGTGCTAGCAGACGGAATTGCCCCGATCGCTAATAATGTGTTTGGGTTGGCGGATGCCGGAGAAGCAGTTCCGATGGAAGCCGCCTGGATGGGCGCTATTGCGTATAGTTTTCAAATATATTTTGATTTTTCAGGTTACTGCGATATGGCACTCGGGATAGCCCGAATGTTTGGTATTCGACTGCCGCTTAACTTCAACTCGCCTTATAAATCTCTGAGCATTATCGATTTTTGGCGACGTTGGCATATTACGTTATCAACATTCCTGAGAGATTATCTTTATTTTCCCTTGGGCGGGAATCGTAAAGGAGTATTTCGGCGGTATCTCAATCTAACCGCGACCATGATTCTAGGCGGGCTTTGGCACGGCGCCAGTTGGAATTTTGTCATCTGGGGGGCTCTTCATGGCCTGTATCTCATTTTCAATCATGCCTGGAGAGGATTGGGCCTGCCGCAAATGGGACACACCTATTTATCGCCATCGGTTTATCGTCTTTTGGCACGGGCTGTCACACTGCTGGCTGTAATCGTTGCCTGGGTGTTTTTTCGGGCTGAAAGTTTCTCCGGTGCAAGCAATGTTATTGCGGGAATGTTCGGACTTACTTCATACAGCAGCGCGAGTATCTGGAGTGCAATCCTGCAACAGAGCGGCGTATTCTGGGTCCAGGCAGTTCTTCTCGCTGTCGTTGTTCTGGTCTATCCGAACTCCGTCGAGATCGTCAGGAAATACCGTCCAGCCCTTGAATTCAAAGCGCTTTTAAAAGACCGCGCCTGGCAATCAAAATCTTGGTGGCGATTGCCGGCATGGCGGCCTTCACCGGGTTGGTCAGCAGTTTTGTTTGTCGGTGGCCTCGTAAGCATTATCCAGATTTACCGTCTGGATGAGCTGACAGAATTTATATATTTTAATTTTTAGGATAGTGATCATGAAATTTCTGACACTGGGCTTTCTCGTCCTGTTTGCTTCGTTAACGCCCAACGTTGTCCACGCAAACGAATATTTAGACTGGCAAATCCTGCAGGAGGGAGCAGATTTTTCCCATGACACGTCTACCGGTGTTTCCGAGCGAAAAGGCGTATCCCGAGAAAACCTGATATCCGTTTCACGACACGGAGAGAATGTTCTTCAATCTTATTGGGAAGAGGGAGCCTTTCGGGCGACAGTAATGTATAACGACAGAAAAATTGTTGATGGATTCGATAATTCCGATGTGTCTCGCATCAACAGTTTTCGGTTTGATAAAACAGGATCAACTGCCTACATTCGAACGACAAAAGGTCCGCAGGCGATTGTTGAATTCTATCAGGATGGCCGTCCGATCTTGTCCTGGCCACGATTATCTCTCGTAAACATCTTAGCTTATCGTAAGGACAAGGCTATCGTCTCTGTTTATGTGGATAAATCGCAAACCACGGAGTTTTGGCGGTTTTCCCGTAACCGCGATGGTAGCTTAGCAAAGACCGGTGAAAGAATTGGAGCGTTGGCAGGATGTTCCGTGTTAAGCAGCAAGGTCATTAAAACCGGCATCGCTATCGCGGCCTATTGTCACCCGGACCGAGGCAGTGACGTCAAGTTTCTGGAATTCAATACAGGTAAAATTTCTGATATTCGCGCCACCGAAGACGATGAGCTGCTGGCTTATTCCTGGGCAGAGTATGATAAAAAAACCATTCCTATCTTGAGCATATCTGGAAACAGTAACGCTCGACAACTATTTCACGCAACGACGGGAAGCTTACTTAGCCTATTGGGTGAGCCCATGTCCGTTTCATCCGACGAAAGCGGAAAGCAAAGCTGGAGCCAGTCATATCGAACTCGCACTCTGGCTGAGCTGTATCGGAAGACCCAACATCCCGTTTTTTCGGCACTGGCGACTAGAGCGATGTCAAATACCCTAAACCAGACGAACCAGAGCCTGAATATAACTGGCGACTTCAATCCGTTAGTTGCCTGGGCGTCCCGGATTTACTCTGCTGATGGCCAGACCCCCATATCCTTTATGATTAATCAGGCTATGATCTCGTCTAGTCTTATTGCAAGTTGCCGGTCGCTGGGGCAAGCCTGCCCGCCTGATCTGAAGCAGCGGGTAGACCAAAATGCCCGGCAACTCGTGACAGCTTATGAAAAATGGTATGATGAGGCGTCTAATCTATACCGTATTCCTTACGAAGCGAATTTCCGCTTTGATGGAATTTGGGCACCCTGGAACTGGCATATGATGTGGCTGCCTGTGCTGCAGCATGTCGGCCAAATTTCTGAGAATGAACTTCTTGTTGCAAGAGCCGAAAGAATTGCGGATGCTTTTGTAAAAAGCTGGGAAATTGGTTCCTCCGATCACTCTGTGGCTCTGTGGCGATATTGGCCCGAGCCCTATTATCAAGGCTGGAAGAAGACTGACAACATTTCGTTATCTCGACCAACCCAGAAGCCAAGAGATATGACCAAGGAGAGATATGAGGATATCAATCATGCCGGGATAAGTTTGCTGGGTTTGTCAGACATGAACCATCGGTTTTCACCCTTGCAAATGCAGTCTGTACAACGGACTCTACAGAGCCTATTGCAACAGAGCCCGTTTCTTGCACGAGATTTGAACGGAAACGGGCCTGTTAGCCCCCGGTGGTTGCCAGGCGCAGGGTGGCATCTATTTGGTAGTAAAAACTTGCAAGATTTCTATGGTAAAAAACTACCAGGAAGCGTTTCCAGCGACCAGCATCTGGCGTATGCATCGTTGTACAATCCTGACGAAGGCTTTTTTCTCAAGCTTTCATTATTGGAATGCATAAACGGAAAGTGTTCAAAAAAACAAAGCTGGTCATCAAAAACCGCGGGTGAGTTTATTAGAAAAAATCCACTATTTAAGCTGATGCCAGTTCGCAAGTTGAACAGGTTGCAAAGGCAGTAGATTTCCCTGTTTATCAGGGAAAATTGTGGAGACGGGTTCGCCTCAGAAACCAGCAGAACCGGTGACTTTGATCATATCCCCTGCATTGTCAGGGTAAAATGACTAAACGCTAAAATGAAGCGCGGCGTAACTTTTTAGGCGGCAATCTCACGCCAATCTTTAAGCGCAGCATCTCGGGTGAGTTTAAGTTTCTTTCGACTTGTGAGGTGGCGTTCTAGATTGAAATGATTATGAATTGACGAATGAAATGAGACGAACTTCTGCAATGACTTTGCGCTTTTGAATTTGATCTTCGCCAGTTCTCGTCGACGGAAGGGTTGATGTGAATTCTCTGCCCGATTGTTTAACCGTCGGCCTGTTTCCCGGCGATCCGCGTTACTTTATTTCTTTCATTGCAACCGATGGGAACAAAGCTTTCCGTCACAATAACTTTCGGATTACCATATCGTTTTTTGGTTTTCTTCAAAAACTTCAAGGCAGTGTTTTGATTACGCCGTTTTGGGATAAATGCTTCAAGAATTTCTCCTTCATGATTTTTGCCGCAAACAAGAGTCCGAAGCGGTTCCATCAAGCTCGTACCGTCTCGTAGCTGACATCAATACCGCGTTCATGTAGAATATCTTCGACCTGACGCAATGTCAGCGGATATCGAATATACATCGTTACAGCTAACTGGATGATTTCGGGTGAAGTCTTGAAATAACGGAATGGATTTTTCATATGCGACCGCAATTCCAGCTTCGTTACGGCTCAAGCAACGTTTCTCTGACAATGCCCCCCAATACCCTGTCTAATGCCGGCAGGAGCCGCAATCAGCGGCCCCTGCCATCTGCAAAAGTGCTAGATTAATCTCGTTTCGGCCAAGCCTTAGGATCAAGGTCTAGATCAGGATAATCTTCAATATTGAGCACAGGCCGTTCGACGCCTGCTTTCAGCTGCTTGCGGAAATCGCGCAAGATGCGCATTGCAATCGGGAACAGCATCAATATGGCCAGAAGATTGACCAATGCAAGGATACCCATCATCGGATCAGAGAAAAAGAATACCGCTGTGGCGTCTGGAGCAACGGCTCCTAGCAGGACAATACCCATCACTAGGGCACGAAGTGCCTGTATCGCCATCGGTTTGTTGGTCAGGACTGTTACTGCGTTCTCGCCTAGGTAATAATTGTAGATGATTGAACTGAACGCGAAAAGCAAGATGGCTCCCGTCAGGAAATATTGTGCCCAACTGCCCAAATGGGAGACAAGCGACTGTTGGGTCAGTGCAACTCCATCGATATTTTCAGCACCCGGTACATAAACATCGCCGAGAAGGATCACAAACGCAGTGCAGGAACAAATCACAATAGTGTCGATGAAAACCGAAAATGACTGAGTGATACCCTGGCTGATCGGGTGACGCACTTCTGCGGTTGCAGCAACGTTTGGTGCCGAGCCGAGGCCAGCTTCGTTCGAGAACAGTCCGCGGCGCAGGCCCTGAGCGATTGCCGCACCCATTCCTCCACCAACCGCTTCTTCCAGTCCGAACGCGTTTGTGAAGATCGTGGCAATCACACTGGGCAGTTCAGTGATGTTCAGAAGGATGATGATAAGTGCGATGAGGATGTAACCGATTGCCATAACTGGCACGACAATATCAGCGGCCTTTGCAATGCGGTGGATTCCGCCGAACACAATAAACCCGGTGATTGCTGCCAGAAACAGGCCGGTCCAGATCCGATCGATACCAAGGCTGTCATAGGCCGCGCCGGCCACGGTATTGCCCTGGAAAGCATTGAAGCCAATGCCGAAGGCGGCAATCAAGCAGATGGCATAGGCAATCGCGAGCCAGCGGTATTCTTGGCCAAGACCGTGGAGAATGGCGCGTGCAGGGCCACCGCGATAATTGCCTTCACTATCGGCACGTTTGTATAGCTGAGCGAGAGAGCATTCAACCAGGCTGGTGGCCATGCCGATTATTGCAATTGCCCACATCCAGAAAACGGCGCCTGGGCCGCCAAGGGTGATTGCCACCGCAACACCGGCAATATTGCCACCGCCCACGCGACCGCCGACCGAAACCAGCAAAGCTTCGCGAGCTGAAATTTTATTTGGGTCCGCGGCTCGGCTGCTCAAAACCCGGAACATTCGACTAAAGAACCGGAATTGAACAAATCCTGTGGCGATTGTTAAGAAAACGCCGAAAATGACGAGAATGGGGATTAACGACCATCCCCAGGTGAGGTCTCCTATGACCTCAAATAAACCTTTAAGCAGCTCCATTTATCCCTCCCTTAGAAAATTTTGATACTCTAACATTTGAACGTTAGGTGTTTTCTAGGAAAAGAACGATTTGCAAGGCAGGGAAGTTAGTTTACTGATTGATCCTAAAGTAGCATCAAGTCGCGAAGGGAATCCTAAGATATGTCAAGAGATTTACCGGATAATCTTCGTTTATTATGCAGCTATCATAATTCCATTGCAGATGTTTGCCGCAAGCTTAGTATAAACCGATCTCAGTTCAATCGCTATCTTAATGGATACACGCTACCGTCACTGCGTCTGATGCGAAAGATGTGTGACTTTTTTGGAGTTGAAGAAGCAGAACTTCTCATGCCGCACGGGCAGTTCAAGGAACTGGTTCGCCTGAAGCCGCAAGGTGCCGGTGTTTTAGTCGACAAAAACCTGGTGATGTCCACCGGAGAAAAGGTTCTTCTGGCTTCTCGTTCAAAATTGGACGGGTATGCAGGTTATTATTTCACCTACTACAACTCGATGTCCAATCCAGGAAAAATATTGAAAGGGCTAACTCGGATTTACCGGACTCCATTCAGCATGAACATAAAGACCCTGGAAGTTATCGGCAAATGGCGGCACGGGGGCTTCATTTGCAAATACGAAGGGGCCTGCTTCACACTAGGGGATCGGTTGTTTATCACCGCGATGGAGACGCTGACGCGCAATGAGGCTATTCAGATCATTCTCTATCCCAACTACACTAATCGCATCCGCTATCTGAGTGGTATCATGTCCGGTGTCGCGGCACATGCAACACGTCCGCCGACCGCGACGCAACTGGTTATGCAGTTCCTAGGCACGAACCTAGATGTACGCAAATCCTTGGCGCAATGCGGATTGTTTGATCCGGAAGACGAACACCTACCTGATGATGTACGGAAAATGATCAGTGGCACATTACGCGAAGGAACCCATCTATTGGAGGCGGCTCCAAATTGAAGCAACCACTGGTCAGCCAACAAATTCGCCGCAAAGAGAGGTGTTCAGGGCGTCCTTCCAACCGCGTTCTGATGTGGCGCTGCTAAGAACATGCAACAGCTTGGTATAGGCCGCCTCGACAGTAGAATCTCGGCCATCTATAGCGCCTGTTTCCTGCAATAGGGTACTGGCAGCGTAAGTACCAAGGGAAATTCCTCCTTCAATGCACTGGCTAATTGCTAATACCGGTATGTCGCGACGTTGTGCAATTTTTAAAGCATCAGACAGGGCGGGAATGTTAGGCAGTGTCCCCGAACCATAACAACGCAGAACTATGCCATCCGCCCGCTCTGCAGCGGTGAGGGAGACATTGTCGGACATGCCGGGCACCATAGTTAGAACCGGCACATTAAATACCTGGTAGGTATGCCGGCGGAAGTTGTCTGCAATGCGACGAGGCGGAATATTTGGAGATGAAGAACAAAACGCATCAAATGCCAAGGAATGGGATTTGTACACTCTTGCTCCGTGTAGCCAGCGACCGGCGAATTGCACCCACACCCCCGGAGTTGCAAAGTAGATCGCATCTAGTGCATCTGCCAGATTGCGCAGGCCATCATTCTTCTGAACAGCCAGTGGAAGCATCGCTCCTGTCAGGATCACGGGCTTTTCCAGTCCTTCCAGTGCAAAACACAGGGCTGCTGACGTAAAGGCCAAGGTATCCGTACCATGAATAATCAAAAAAGCGTCATATTCTTCATATCGTACCGAGATCTGATAGGTGATCCAGTTCCAGTCATCTGGAGAAATACTTGAGCTGTCAATCAGGGGGTCAGCGACGGTAATGTCTAATTCATATTGAATTCGGTTTCCGCGCAGCAATTTGAATAGGTGATCCTCTACAATACCCTTCTTGGGGGCAAGACCATGAGCGGTTTGGACCATTCCAATGGTTCCACCAGTATGAATGACCAGAACTTTCATTATTCAGCCTTTGCTGCAAAATGCATTGCTGACAAGACGTTTGGCCAGAAGCTGAGTTACATCCACAAGATCTCTGGTCTCGTTCGAATATTGTATTAGTGGTAGTTCCGTACAGGCAAGAAGTACAGTTTCGCTCTTCAGCCCGTCGATCAACTCGCCGAAGCGGCGGATAACATCGTCGTCACATCCACCCAGACGCTTTACATCATATATGACCTTATGCAGTGCAGCAGTATCTTCAGGCACTTCGACACGGAACTGATCGGACAATCGATGATATGCTGACCATCTATCCATTCTTGTTACTGGTGCAGCTCCCAACAAGGCAAACGAAGTGTGGCCGCGCTCCTTTAAATAGGTTTCAACGACATCACATACCGAGACCAACTCTGCCTCACGTGATGTGGCCTTAATTTGCCGCTCATAATAATTCAGCGTATTGCAGGCGATGGCAATGTAATCGGTCTGCCCGGCCAACTCAGAATAGATCCGTTCCAATTCTGGCCAAACCGCAAGGTCATTCGATTCAAGCTCCATGGACAGCCCAAGAATCGGAGAAGAGATTATCCGCACGCGGGGACCATCTAAATCTCCCTGATACCTTTCTCCGAGCAAGATCTTGGCTTCTTCAATGATCTTCTTCCATAGATCCGCCCCGGCTTCGGGGCCTGAGCCGGCAACAAGGCCGATCCGACGACGTTCACTTCGAGGAAGGAATTCCATCATGTTACCTCAAGACATTGTTGAGTATGACGAGAGTAAGGCTTATCAACCATTCCAAGGTGAGGTCACCTATGATCACAAACCAGTCTTTGAGCAGCTTCATTTGTCCCTCCACTCGGAATGTTTTGATACTTGAACATTCGAACGTTAGGCGTTTGCTATTAAAAGAACGATTTGCAAGACAGAGAAGTTGGTTTACTGATTGATCCTAAAGTAGCATCAACTTGCAAAGGCAATGCTATGTGCATTGTCACATTAACATGCAGTAGACGCGGAGAAACCTCAGACAGAATATTTTGTCATTACTATTTCTGCTCGAAAAAGTTCTGTTGTGTGGGTTAAGGCTCAGTTGCCACCTTCAGCGCGTGAATAATGTCCTCGCGCGTCATCAACCCAAGCTCTACGATTGTATCTACGAACAGTTGTCCTTTGGCCTCGGACTCTTTGACAATCTTTGACACTTTAGAGTAGCCCAAAGTCGGAACGAAAATCGTAGCTAAAGCGGAAGAGCCAAGCAGGTTTTCCAAAGCTTGACCTTCGTTTGCTTCGATGCCCGAGATACATTTCTGCGCGAAGATCCGGCTTCCTCGTGTAAGCAGATCCATTGTGTCAAACATACGTGAGGCAATGACCGGCTCGAAGTGATTGATCTCAAGTTGTCCGCCCAAGGAGGCCAGCGAAACAGCCGCATCATTTCCGACAACTGCATAGGCCACCTGTTGCATCATCATCGGTAAAACAGGATTTACCTTGCCCGGCATGATGGACGAACCGGGCTGCACCGCCGGGAGCCGAATCTCTCCAATTCCGGACTTGCTCCCCGAAGACAGAATGATCAGATCGAGGCTGATCTTGCCGATTACCTCGGCAGCGATCCGAAATTCAGAAGATACACGGGCAAATGTGTCAGAGTTCTGCATGCCATCAAACATGTTTTGAGAGGACGTAAATTTCAGACCGATATCTGCTGAAAGATGACGGTATACAGCCTCCCGATAACCGGGTTTTGCGCCGAGGCCGGTGCCAATAGCGGTCCCGCCAAGGGGCAATGTCCGCAGATCCTCGACAACAGCCTGAGACTTGATGCGCGCGCGAGACATGGCCGCCGCATACCCGCCAAATTCTTGCCCCAACGTCATTGGCTGAGCAGCCTGCATACAGGTTCGGCCAATTTTCAGAACGTCAGCCAACTGATCTGATTTGACTTTCAGGCTGTCCGCCAAAAGCCCCAGTGCCTCAATCAGAGCAGCAGATTTTTCCAACACCGCCAATTTCACGGCGGAAGGTACGACATCATTGGTAGACTGACCATTGTTGACATGGTCATTCGGATTGAGGTGTTGATAGTCTCCGGCCTGATGTCCCATCAGCTGAAGCGCCCGGTTTGCGATTACTTCGTTTGCATTCATGTTTATGGAGGTGCCGCCTGAGCCTTCGAGCAGGTCCACCACGAATTGGTCGTGGTGTCGTCCCAAAATGATCTCATTGCATGCCAAAATGATGGCATTACTCTGGGCTTCATTGATCGCGCCGATTTCCTTATTGGCTTTTGCCGCAGCCATCTTGATGTGCGCTAATGCCCTTACAAAAGCGGGTTCGCGGCCAATCTTCAAGGACGAGATGTCAAAGTTTTCCACGCCACGAAGCGTGTTCACACCAAAAAGGGCGTCATCCGGAAGTTCGCGTTGTCCGATACTGTCTGATTCAAAGCGCGGCATTGTCTAACCTTTTGCGAACGTAAGTTTATCATAATCTTTGCGAACACCGGGCAAAGACAGGATGCGATTGTGGAGTGCGATGTAGACTCCAGCAGGCAATAGACGCAGTGCGAGCAATGCTTCGGTCACATTCTGAATGGCATCAGATCCTTTAAGGCTGTATGGGATCATTGCCCCCGTGAAAATTACCGGCACCTTAGGTGTGCTAACTGACGAGAATAGATTCTCAGCCGTATCCGCCATGCTGTCGGTTCCGTGTGTCACTAAGACAGCGTCATGTGCGGCTGCTGACTGACGGATCTGGTTTACAATTTGGGCGCGCTCTTTTTCGCCAATCTCCAACGAGTCCAGATGCATCAGATCACAATAAACCAGCTCTAGATCATCAGTACGCAGTTCCGAGATCAACTCTTTAACTTTGGGTTCGAAATTATAGAGCCGTGCTTCAGAAGGATCATAACTTTTGGCGATGGTGCCGCCGGTCATGACCACTGCCACTGATAGTTTGCCGGCCCGACATTTTTTGAGCGTTTTGTTAGGGATTACCATTTTGAGTGCCTTGTCTAGTCTGGTCTTACAACCAACACAGAACATTTTGCGTGGCGGACGATCTTCGCCGAATTCGGCCCAAGGAGGTAATCACCAAAGGCAGGCATATGGGACATCACAACAATGAGATCCGATGATATTTCCTCTGAGGTCTGCAGAATTTCTGAGTAAACAGAGCCTGAGCGGACAATTTTGCGGATTTCACCAAATTCGTCCGTACATACAATCTCTGACAGGTGTTCACCAGCGACCTTAAGAGCTTTTTCCTTTAGCTCTGCGGGCATGAGCGATGTAAATGGAGCCGCCTGTGCCGCTTGCGCAATAACTGTCCCCAATTCTGGAACAACAGTTACGACGGTTACTTCAGCGTCGTTACCTTTTACGTATTGTCGCAAGAGCGGCAACACATTGCTCCACGAACGAGGTTCTTCCACGTCGACTGGAACAAGAATGCGCAGTCTCATCAATCAATCCTCCTTTTATAGCCCGGTTACCAAACGCGGAAGCCACAGAGATAACTCAGGTACAAATGTAGTGAGCAGAACAACGGGGAAATAGGCCAGGAATACGAAAACCAGAGTTGGCCTCAGGACTTTTGCGAGCGTTGTCTGCCCTATAAGCGTGCCGAAATACAAAATCGGCGCCGTCGGAGGCGTGATCAGACCCATGCCGAGATTGGTCCCAATGATGGCAGCGAAATGCACCGGATGAACACCAGCCTCTGTCACCACAGGCAGTAAAAGTGGTGCTGCCAGCAGGATACCAGACACGTCTTCCATAAACATGCCGACCAGCAATAGGAATGCATTTACCAATAATAAAAGGATGATGGGATTGCTTGAGATTGCCAACATGGATTCCAGTATCTGTTGCGGTACTTCCTCCAATGTTAGAACGCGTGCTAGCATATTTGCTGTGAAGATTACCAACATAAGTACAGCCGTAACCTGACCGGATTTCCAGACCACATCATAGAAGGATTTGAACGTCAGCTCCCGGTAGATCAGGAAGGCGACCGGCAACGCATAGACGACGGCAACTGCGGCCGCTTCGGTCGGTGTTGTAATGCCACCATAGATAAAACCAAGAATGATTAGCGGCATCGCTAGTCCAAAACCGGCTTCCCGCGATCGCTGGAAGACTGTTTTCATCTGCACCTTAAGGGGCAGCGGCTCAGCCACCTTGATGTTCATTTTCTTGGTCAGGACCATGTTCCAGAACGAAAACAGTCCAATCAGTAATAATGCCGGAAGAAGGGGCGCGAGAAAACTGGCCGCGATTGACGTGCCAGTAACCCAGCCGTAAAGGATCATTGAGGCACTTGGTGGGATCAACAGCGCCAGAACAGCAGAGCAACTGACGAGGGATGTTGCGTACCCCCGATCGTAGCCTTGTTCAACCATTCTTGGGATTGCAATAGAACCAATTGCGGCCACAGCCGATGACGCCATTCCGGAAATCGCACCGAAAATTGCAGTGGTTATCACCGTCACAACGCCAAGACCGGACCGATAGCGGCCAAAAATACTGTCAGCCATATCCAGCAAGCGTTTTGCGATGCCACCCTGGGTCATGATACCACCCGCAAGGATATAAAGTGGAATGGCGAGCAAGACGACCGACGACACTTTTGAATAGCCGGATGTGATCAGAAAGGTGGTGGAATTGTAATCACCAAATATAACCAGAAACGCGGCGGCGGCGACAAAGGTCATCGCAACGGGTACACCCAGCACCATCAGTGTCACCAGAAGCGCGACATCCAGTAAGATAAGAGTACTCATGTGTTGGGCTCCTTGGTAGTTGAGTGCCTGATCGTGGCCCATAGGCTGTCATAAAATTCCAGAAGGAAATAGAAAGCCGTCAAAGCCAGTCCGACAAACATCGTGCCGTAGATCCAGATCATGGGCACACGCAACTCGGTTGATTTCGTGTTCATCCGATCGGTAAAGACCAGTAGGTCCCACAGCGAGAAAAGAAGGTAGATCGTCAGGACAGCGGCCAATAATCGGGTAAAGGCGTGAACACCGGCTGTAATGCGGCCTTCGCCAAAGATAGTATCGACTAAACTCGCAGAAATATGACTGCGCTCGTGCGTGGCATAGGCGGCGCCGATGAAATACATAATCACGCCGGCAAAGCTGGCAAATTCCTCGATGCCGAAGAGTGAATAGTTGAACAGGTACCGGGTTGCGACCTGAAGAAAAACGGCAGCAGTAAAAGCGATGCTCGTGATGAATATGATGAACCGTTGAATCTTCAGCTTGAACTGCCAGAGCGGGTGCTGAATTTGTGTTTGTCGTTCTTCAAGCATTGTTGCCCCCATATTAAAATACGGGGACATGGAATCTGCCATGTCCCCGGCTCAGGAAGGTTAGTTCCCGTAGTGATTTTGGATTAGCTCATAGAGCTCATCGCCAATCTCTGGTTTCATTAGCGGCCACGCGTCTGCCCGAACGGCAGCGGCCATGACTTCGATTTCATCCTTCGAATAGGTCACAACTGTCACACCGGAATCGCGCAGCTCCTGTAAGTAGCGGTTATCTGCTTCCTCGACAGCATTGAAGCGATCTGTCGCCATTTCAGCGGCGATCTTTGAGATGACAGCAGCATCTTCTTTAGGCAGGTTTTCCATCGAGAGGGCTGATCCGAGAAGCCAGTTGATTTCGAAATGGTCATTGAGTTGCAGCCATGTGTCCACGACGCCGTTCCAGTCCCGGACAGCATTTTCTGGAACACCTCCGACCATGCCGTCGATAACACCGGTTTGAACTCCTGTATAAAGCTCGGCCCATGGCATTGTGGTGGTCGAATAACCGAGACGTTCAAGAAGCGGTTTATGAGTGCCAACACCCGACGGCCATATGCGGATTTTTAGATCACTGTGGTCCGCGTCAGGGTTTTTTGGGTCAGCAACTGGATTGCCTACAGCAACGCCGCCGAGGCCAAATGCATAGGGTGCCACTGCCTGTATCTGCTGAGGCTTTAAAAGGTCATTGACGATATTAAAAAGAAAACCACCGGTGTTCCAGGCTTCTTTCGCGCTGTCATAGTCGACCGCTGTGTACGGAAACCATGTCAGTGCCAGCCGGGAATCGAACTTTGTTGAAACCGATTGAATAGCAAGATCAACTGAGCCTTGGCTCAGTTGTTCGTAGACTTCTTCCCAATCGCCAAGTTGGCTGGCAGGAAATACGCGTACATCGACACGTCCATCGGTTTCTGCAGCAACACGCTCTGCGAATTTGTGCGCCCAAACATCCATATCTGAATCCGGAGGTGACAGGTGCGAAAGGCGAAGAGTAGTATCGGCCGCCGAAGCTGAAAGTGCTGAGAAGCCGACAGTTAGGGCTAGGGCAGCCCCCAATACTGACCGGCGATTAAATTTGATTAACATTCGTAATTCTCCCGTTAGAAGTGTTCTCTACGCCCTTAAATTCAGAGCGGTTGACAAAAAAAGAATAGAAGCATAAGAAAAATCTTAATTGAATGAAATAGTCCATTTACATAACAAATAGGACATTGGCGGCCGTTTTTGCGCAGTGAACTGTGACCAGTGTAGACATTAGAAACAGCTGTCAATTTGGCTGCGCTGGGAAAATCAACGAGGAAATATGCGGGTTGTTGAGATTTATTGGGATTGGATGACGATTGTGACAACGAGTTTACGGCCATCGAAACAATCACACCAGCGATGTCGCTGCTACCGGTTGTGAGCCGGAACCGGTGAAACTCGCTCTAACTCAAACCAGGTATGATATGATCAATGCCGGTTCCCCATGTGTCTGCCATTGTAAATCCAAGCTGATAAGGGTCCGTTGGATCGGAACCCAATTGCATTGTCGCAAACATCCAAGCCCTTCCAGCGATACGTGGCAAAACCGCCGGGATGTCGCCTACCGTCGTTTCTCCAATCAAAGATGCTTCAAAAATTGAATTGATTGTTGACCGCATTTCGAAGGATTCACCAATTCTGGCTTGACCTTTTGCATGCATCACAGCCAGTCGTGCGGCAGACCCTGTTCCGCATGGGGATCGATCCAGGCGTCCGGGCGGCATGATTGTAGCGTTACGATAAATATTCTTTTGGGGGTCCACGACATCTGTGAACATTAGGAACTCGATCGAATTGAATTGCGAGATTTCTGGGTGCTGGACATCAAGTTGCTCTATTGCGGCCAGCTTGATGTCATTTCCTAGGTTCACCATGTCTTGAGCTGTATCTGGTCCTATTTTGAAACCAAGTTGCTCAACGCCAGGTAAAACGTAATAAACGCCACCAAATGCAACATCCACCGAGATCGTTCCAAGCCCTATAACTTCCAATTTGGCATCCAGATGTTCCACATACGCAGGTATGAAATCCAAAGATACTTTTTCCACTCGTCCATCATGACAAATTGCCGTTGCTTTCACCAACCCAGCAGCAGTGTCGAGTATGACGACTGTTTTCGGTTCCACCATTTGCAGCATGCCAGTCTCTAATAGAACCGTCGTCACGCACATGGCATTGGATCCTGACATCGCATGTGTTCCATCGGCCTGCATTGGGATGAAAGCGGCGTCTGCAGACGAATTACTCGCTGGGAGAAGCAGATTCGTCGTCATTTGTGCACATCCTCTGGGTTCCTGATTCAAAAACTGACGTAATCCGTCGTTCGATTGAAGATAAATCAGCTTATCCAGAACTGTATCCCCGGGTATGTCCAAAACCCCGCCGGTAACAACTCTCCCAACTTCGCCCTCCGCATGTGCTCCAATTACATTTACCGTACGATTCCAACGCATAGCTTCTCCTTTTTTGTGGAATTAGAGTGAAAGACGTAGCAGACTATAAATAGAACGTATTGGACATTTACTGTGAAGTTGGTAAGGCGATGATAGATTTACATGACACGGCAGATTTAGGCGATGTCGACCCAGATGTCAGGTTTGCTTTTGTGCTGACCCCGGCCTTCACAATACTGCCGCTTGCCGGTTTCATTGACGCTGTTAGGCATTCTTCGGATGAGGCAGATCGCAGCCGGCAGGTATTCTGTAAATGGGATGTGCTATCCCACAGTCTGGAACCCATAGCTTCAAGCGCTGGACTGTCAATTACGCCGTGGAAAACCTATAAAGAAGCCGGGCAATATGATTACGTCGTTGTGGTAGGTGGCTTAATCGATCAGCTTGGGGGGATTCATCAGGATACATTTGAGTTTTTGCGACAACAGCATGCGGCTGGCGTGAAACTAGTCGGGCTATGTACCGGCAGCTTCGCCATTGCCAAAGCAGGGTTGCTTGATGAAAAGCGTGCGGCAATTCATGCGCATCACAGACCTGAATTCCTCACAATGTTCCCTGAAAGTATCCCCATTGAGAACGAATTGTATGTAAGTGATGGCGGAATACTGACCTGTCCTGGAGGCACGGCTGCAATTGATCTCGCCGTTGAAATTCTAATAGAGCATTGCGGAAGATCACGCGGTATGAAAGGTTTGACAGCGTTGGTTGTTGACGAGCATCGTTCCGCTCATGAGGTCGGAAGGCTTCCTTTTCAGGATCTTGAGGAGTGTGGCAACTGGCGTGTTGAACAAGCCGTCAAAATCATGCGCCAAAAACTACGCGAACCTGATACGACAAAAAAACTGGCGCAAATGCTTGGATCCACTGTGAGACAGTTGAACCGAGCGTTCGTGACGCATGCAAAGGCGACACCGCAGGAATTGTGGCGCGATATGCGCTTGCAGCATGCACGCTGGCGTTTACTAAACTCAAAGCGCACAATAACTCAAATTGCTTTTGAATGCGGCTTTTCGGACAGCAGCCATTTTTCCCGGTGGTTTAAAACGCGTTATGGAGAAACTCCTAGAAGCTACCGCGAACAACGTTTGGTCCGGCAAAGGTAAGCATCCTTGGGCCATGTCTCGTGCAATGGGTGCACCGAATTTCTGGAACCGTCGCCGAACTGTTTCATATAAGATAACCAGTCCTCGTTCTGCAAAAAGATCCTCAACGCCCCGATAGCTCAGCTTAAATCGAGCATAAAGCCAAACTGTACGCTGAATGATATGAGGCGAGAAACGAAGACGGGAATAGGAGATCTTTTGCATCGACCGAGACTAGATCATCATTAATTTTCTCGCCACTAAGTTAATGTGGCAACACCGTAATTTGAGCTATAAAATTCCTTTACTGTCTTGTTTCGTTAAGTCAGCCATCAGAGAAGCATTGCTATATCTATTCGGCGCTAACATGTCTGCGTAGGAGGGCAACTTATCTCCCAATATCCACTTTGCCGCCAAATTACCCGCTGAACATGCCGCCATTGTTCCAAATCCTGACATGGCGCCAACTACATATGAACCTTCCGTATTCATTGGTCCAATAAGGGGCCAGTTTTCGGCGGTCATGGTATAATATCCGCCATAATGGGTCATATTGCGGGGCAGATTTCCGTAGTAGCTTTTCAAGGCTGGGTTAAGCCGAGCCGCACCTCGCAATACAATTTCGGGAAAGTTATCAGAAAATGAGGGCTCGAAGCTGATTTCATTTTCAATTGCTTCGTTATAGGCCCAGCCAAGTTTGATCCAATTACCATGATCACCGCCGTCAGGCCGACAATGAATTGCGGGCGGCATTTCTTTCGTGAGCCAAGCATATTCTGCTTCGGAACTTAGAGCTTCTTTCTCTTCGCCCGACCAGTCAATATACTGTCTGTCCATGTCGATAGAAAAAGGCATCCGGCGAGGGATCGCTTTTTTCGTGTCCTCAAAGGCTATCTTCTGCTGAAGGATGTTGTGGACCGGCAGGCTTTCACCCAGCATCCGCGCAATTTCGTTCACAAACGGACCGGCCGCGATAACAATTTTTCCCGCTTTCAGGGCTTGTTTTGAACTGCTTAAATGGACAACGAACCCATCCGATTTCTCAATCGCGGTAACCTTGCCTTGTATCCGTTGGCCGCCCCATTCGCGAAGGCAATCCAGCATATACTGCCCCATTTGCTGACCACTGATATCGCCGGCTCTCCGAATATGAATAAGCATATTTACTTTTTCATCGTACCAGGGAAAATGATGTCTAATCTGTGATGGATCCTGAAGTATATCGACGCCCGAAGGAGCTGTTTCCCAGTCTTCCTTTACCGGCGGCTCATATGCCGTGCCATTCGAACTGTCATGCATACGGACAGTATTTAATGGATCCCCTTCGTATGCCGAGTATAGCTCAGAGACTAAATTGTCTGTATCATTTGACCTTGTCGCTAATACATATCCACGACGGTTCATATTGATCTGATTATTTGAATCTCTGGCAATTTCTTCCATCAGGTCGATGCTGTCATTTGATAATGCCATCATCACTGGATGTTGCCACCAGTTCCGGTAATTCTCGCCGGATTGCGCAGAAGTGAATGCCATAGGCGATCCCTGATCTATCAAGGTCACTCGCAACGAAGGATTGCTTTTCTTCAGGTAATAAGCGACAGAAATTCCAATATTCCCGGCGCCGATAACTGCAATGTCAGTAGAGGTCATATTCATTTTCAATGTTCGTCTTATCTAATTCCAAACTCGTTGTAAGGATGGTTATCCCAAATCCGATCTATCGTCAGGGCGTTTAAATCCAGGGTCTGAAAATCTCCGTTAAGAGAAAGCTCTGCAAGGGCCCGACCTACGGCAGGGGCATGCATTAACCCGTGACCGGAAAATCCGCACGCTGTTAGGATGTTGCTGTAGTCGCGCGAGAATTTACCAATGATCATATTTCCATCAAAGATATTCTGCGCATAATGGCCACCCCATGTCCTTCGCAAGCGGATATTTTCAAATTTTGGCAAGCGATTGGCAATGAGCGGCCATACGGTTTCCTCAAAATAGTTTGCGAAAAAACCCCGATCGAAGTCAAAATTGAAACCGGGCGGAATTGCAAAGCTTGGGCATCCTCCGGCAAAGCCATCGCCTTCGGGGCGGAAAAACATTCCGCTATCGTCTTTTACAAGTGGCAATGCTTCAATTTCGGACGAGCAATGCCAATAATGTTGGACCCTGCACATGGGCTTTACGGGTAGCTCGGCATTAATCATTCTTGCAATTTCATCACACCACGGGCCAGCAGTATTTAGAAACAACTCTCCGGCTAGGCATTGCCCGTCCTCCAGCTGCACTGACTCTACTTTTTTATTCCCCGCGTGCAAAGACACGACCCGGCCTCGAATAAAGGCCACTCCGTTTTGCTGTGCAGCTGCTCTAAAGCCTTGTAGAGCGGCAGAGGGATCGATCCAACCATCTTCGGGTGAATGACATCCGAGCGCGATATCTTCAACACCCAGTGACGGGAATCGATTCTTAAGTTCTTCCACACCCAGAAGGTCGGCAGGCACATTTTTCGAAATCTGGAACTGATAATTCTTCTCCAATATATCGGCTCCTTCTGGCTTGGTGACAAATAGATACCCTTGGCTGCGAAATCCAATATCCGCCTTTTCGGGTTCTAGCCCTGTCTCTTCAGCAAAGTTCCTGTAGAACTCCAGGCTAAATTTGGACATGTCAATATTTTCGGATCTGCTGAATAGGCGGCGGACGCCGCCAGCTCCTTGAGGTGTAGAAGCAAATTCATAGGTCGGATCTGGTTCAATAACAGCAACTTTTCCGCCAAATCCTCTCTGCGTTAGAAAGAAGGCTGTCGCTGATCCAATGATACCACCGCCAATAATTATGATGTCGAATTTGTTACTCACGCGCTCATACCTTCAATTGAGATCTGCCTTGGAAAACGGGTCAAAGTAAATTATTATTTATTCGATGTTGACAAAATAGTATACTATTTGCAAGTATAAAATACAAAATAAGGAAATCATATCCATGGTAAGCCAGAAAAAGAAACATAATGCTGCTGCTCCAGAAGCTGTCTACAACGCGTTAAGAAAGGACATTCTTTCGGGAGCACTCGCTGGCGACACGCCACTGCGGCAAGATGAGATTGCTAGCCAACATGGCGTCAGCAAGATCCCTGTCCGAGAAGCTTTGCGTCGTCTTGAAGTTGAAGGGCTCGTTGAGTTTCGGCCACGAAAGGGCGCTGTCGTCCGCCTGGTTAGCGATACGGAGATATTGGATACACTGGATATTCGAATTGCGCTTGAATGTAGGGCGCTTGAACTTGCTATTCCAAATATGGTGGATGCGGATTTTTCCCTCGCACATGACCTACATGAAGAATATTCAGCTGAACCTGAGCGGGAACGCTGGAGTGAGCTTAACTTAAGATTTCATCACTGCATCTTAGAGCCCTGTGGCAATCGCAAATTACTCTCATTGATTTATGACATCGAACAACGGATGGGGACTCTCATGCGCCTTCGCGTCACGGAGGCAAGTGGGCTGGAGCGCCCATTGGCGGAACACGCCGAAATACTAGCTGCCTGTGAACGGCGAGATATTAGCAATGCCGTCTTAGCTTTGCGCAGCCATATCGAAGTTACCAAAAAGGAAGTCGCGGCGTTTTTCCGCCGCAAATCACTGAGGCAAATCAACAGTCCGTAAGGCTGTGCTTAATTTTAACAGGAGAAGGGAGAATATTATGAAACAAGTAATCAGATTATTCGCGGTGGCGGGAGCAGTCGCAGCTATGGCAATGAGTGCTTCGGCGGCCGAGAAAAAGTATGTCAATATAGGAACAGCCGGGATCGGTGGTGGCTATTACCCAACCGGTGGCTTTATTTGTAACGTGCTGAACAAAAGCCGCAAATCTCAAGATCATAATATCCGCTGCACTGTCGAAAGTACGGGAGGCTCCGTTGCCAACTTGAAATCTATCCAGTCCGGTGAAATGGATGTCGCCATTGCGCAAGCAGATTGGCAGTATCATTCATATAATGGAACGTCAAAATTTGAAAAAAATGGTCCAAACAAAGACCTAAGGTTTCTCTTTTCCTTGCATCAAGATACAGCTCACATGGTCGCGAGAGAAGCTGCTGGGGCCAAACGCTTTGATGATCTACAAGGAAAAGTCGTCAATGTCGGCAACGCCGGTTCAGGTACTGAAGCAACCATGAATTTTGCGCTCGGCCGCTATGACACCAGCCCAGAAAAATACTTCGGGCAGGCAACCAGACTGACCTCGAGAGAACAGGCTCAGGCACTTTGCGATGGCAAAATTGATGCGTTCTTTTATACAACGGGTATTACGGCATCAACCATCACAGAAGCGACCAATACATGCCCATCCAACGTCGTGAACTGGTACGATGATACTATCAAAGAGATGGTGTCAGAATATCCCTATTATGGGGTCTCGGTAATTCCCGCAGGCACTTATAAAGACCAAAAAGAAGAGGTTACGACCTGGGGCTTGCCTGCGACTTTGGTTGCAAGCGCAAACGCCGATGATGAAGTGATTTATAATCTCGTAAAATCTATCTTCGACAATTTTGAAGATTTCAAAGCGCAATCGACACTTTACCTGGCGATTACGCCAGAAGGAGCGGTCAAAAACGGACAGTCAGTTCCTTTTCATCCAGGTGCAGAGCGCTACTTCCGGGAAGTTGGTCTCTTAAAATAAAAAGAATGCAAGGTGCCGCGTTAATTCGCGGCACCATAGTTATTTTCGCCATCTTCAGGAGGGGAAGAAGATGACAGAGGTTGATCACAAGCAAGAACTTGATGACCTGATTGCTGAGAATGATGTTGGCGCCCGCGATCCGTCTGGTGCAGCGCTATATCTATTTCTGACGGTGGCCGTAATATGGCCTGTATTCCAGCTTTACATGGCGTCACCGCTTCCCTTTCTCACTGGAATTGGCCTGATTGATGATAGTCAACAACGGGCCATACATTTGGCATTCGCTTTGTTTTTGGGGTTTTTAGCTTTTCCAGCCTTTTCCTCTTCGTCCCGGAAATACGTTCCCATTTATGACTGGTTCTTGGCAATTTTGGGCGCTGGAAGCTGCCTATATATTCTATTTTTCTATCGCGATATTGTTGAAAACACTGGATCTATTCGTAATCTGACAGAGATAATTGTGTCTCTTTTTGGAATTCTATTTGTTCTTGAAATTACGCGACGTGCACTCGGGATTTCGCTTGTAATTGTAGCCTTCGTCTTTTCAGCATATGTTTTTGCTGGTCCGCATTTGCCGGATCTTATTTCGCATCGAGGGTTTTCCCTCAGCCGGTATGTCGAGCATATGTGGCTGACCACCGAAGGCGTTTTTGGTCTGCCTCTCGGCGTGTCGAACTCCTTCATTTTCTTGTTTGTGCTCTTTGGGGCTTTGCTGGATAAAGCGGGCGCTGGTAACTACTTTATCAAGCTGTCATTTGCCATGCTTGGTCATCTCCGTGGGGGCCCTGGTAAGGCCGCAGTTGTTGCCTCAGGCCTCACAGGTTTGATATCAGGTTCCGCCATTGCGAATGTGGTAACTACCGGTACTTTTACGATCCCTTTGATGAAGCGGATTGGCTTTTCAGGTGAGAAGGCGGCGGCCATTGAGGTATCTTCCTCAATTAATGGTCAAATTATGCCTCCGGTAATGGGTGCAGCGGCGTTTCTTATGACGGAGTTTGTTGGCATATCCTATCAGGAAGTTGTCATCCATGCATTTGTTCCAGCGGTTATCAGCTATATCGGACTTTATTACATTGTCCATCTAGAAGCAGTTAAGGCCAATATGCCATTGCTTACCAAAGTTACGAATACGACGTTCTATGGTAAAATCGGTACTTTCCTGATTGGTTTTGGATCCGTTGCGGTGATTGGCGCCCTTGTCTATTTCATAGGCATCGGATTGCAAGCGCTACTCGGCGGGCTGGCAACGGCAGCAGCTGCCGTATTGATAGTTTTATTGTACTTGTATTTGATGCGACTGGCTGCAAGTAAACCGGAACTTGAAATTGACGATCCTAACGATCCATTGATCACTATTCCTGAGCTGCGTCCGACTTTGCTTGCCGGACTGCACTATATTCTGCCAATTGCCGTTCTGGTCTGGTCTCTTATGATTGAAAGACTGTCGCCTGGATTGTCAGTTTCTTGGGCAATTCTAGTAATGGTAATCATAATGCTGACGCAGCATCCTCTAATGGCATTTTTCAAAGGCAGAACGCATACCAATTCCGATCTTCTAATCGGTGTTCATGATTTATTTGAAGGTTTTGTCTCAGGGTCACGAAACATGATCGGGATTGCTGTCGCCATGGCGGCGGCGGGTATCATTGTGGGTGTTGTGTCGCTCACCGGCCTTGGCCTTTTGATGACCGAAATCATCAATGCTGTTGCAGATGGTAATGTTATGATCATGCTGGGGTTCACGGCGATTATGTGCGTCGTGCTCGGTATGGGGTTGCCGACCACGGCGAACTACATTGTTGTCGCGAGCGTTATGGCGCAACCCCTTGTGACACTCGCCGCGCAGAGCGGGCTGGAGATACCACTATTTGCTGTTCATCTCTTTGTTTTCTATTTTGGGCTTATTTCCGGCGTCACTCCGCCGGTCGCTGTGGACGCGTTTGCCGGTGCAGCAGTCGCCCGGTCCAACCCGATGGCGACATGCATACAAGCCTTTAAATACTCATTGCGTACAGCAGTCTTGCCCTTCATTTTTGTTTTTAATCCTCAGATTCTTTTATTGGAATTAGATAGCTGGTGGCAGGGTGTGCTGATTGTCGTTTCGGCCTCCATTGCCATGCTGGTTTTTGCGGCGGGAACACAAGGTTATTTCCTTGCCAAAAGTAGGCTTTGGGAGAGTGCAGTGCTCATCATACTCGCACTGTCGTTAATGCGACCGGGGTTCTGGTTGGATCAAGTTGCGCCGCCTTACGTGATCGATGATCCAGCGAACATTGAACGAGTAGCTGGAAACTCTGCTGACAACGCCAAAATCCGATTGGTAGCAAAGGGGGAGAACTTTAGCGGCGACATTGTGCAGCGCATTGTCGTTCTTCCGTTGGGTGCGAAAGAGGGGGACGGTGCCCTACGACTTTCCAAGAATGCCGGCCTTGAAATTCGTATAGAGGATGGAAAAACATTGGTAGATGAAATTCAAATGGGAAGTGCCGCAAAGCGCTGGGGGCTGGATTTTGACTGGGAAATATTAGAACTGCAGTATCCGAGTGATCGTCTGGCCAAGGAGTGGTTCTATGCGCCAGCATATCTGTTGCTGTTATTGCTAGCATTGTTGCAGTTGCGCCGAAAACGCAAATTAGGGTGAGATCCAATATGTATCACAAAATTTTGGTTCCAATCGATATTGATCATCCGGTGATGCAGGGTAAGGCCGTTTCAACGGCCTGTCAGCTGGCGCAGGACTATGATGCAACATTACATTTTCTGGTTGTCGTGCCTGCCGTGACACCATTGGCATCATCATTCTTCCCGGAAGATCATACGCGAAAAATGCTGGAGCAGGCTTCTCAACTTCTACATAATTTCACAGCTTTGCACGTTTCTGCGGAGTTAAAAATCCAGCATATTGTTGCAAATGGTGGCATTTATGAAGAGATTTTGGCGGCAAGGGAAACAATTGGATCTGATCTAATTGTGATGATGTCCCATCGGCCTGAATTATCTGATTATCTGCTAGGTCCTAACGCAGCACGTGTCGTGCGCCATGCACCCTGTACTGTAATGGTTGTACGTGATTAATTATGTGACCACGCGGGTGCTGTCACATTAACTTGCTAAAAGCGCAGAGAATCCTTAGTGGAATTATTTAAGCAGTGATGCTTGCGGTTGCCCAAACGCCAAATGCTTCTGCGCGACATTGCTTGAAGTAGGATCGATGGATTAGGTGACGTTGGACGTAAAAATTATTGTAGGTGGCTGACTGGATATTGAGAAATTGCTGGGCAGATCCTGGTGACTTAAATCGTTGCATTTTTCGTTTCCGTCGCCTGACGGGTATATGTGAGTTTTCTGCACGATTGTTAGATCTTTTGTTGTCAATATGCTCGGCCTTCAAGCGCAAAGTTTGAAAGACCTTGTGACAGGATTTCAACTTATCTGTTACTATTTGTGTTGGCGCGAAGCCTTGTTTCTTGAGTAGTTTACGTATCAGCTTCACGGCAGCTTTAGTGTTCCGCCTTGGTTATACGAGGAAATCCAGGACTTCTCCCTCACTATCAACGGCGCGCCACAAAAAATGCCGCGTGCCTCGGACAACGATGACCATTTCATATAAATGCCAGATATCGTTGGGAGTAGGGCGAGAGGATCTCAGATTTTGAGCAATGGGCGCTCCAAATTTCAGGAACCAACGTCGAACCGTCTCGTAAGAAATGTCTAGACCTCTTTCTGCAAGCAGATCTTCAACGTCCCGATAGTTCAGCTTAAATCGAGCATAAAGCCAAACTGCGTGCTGAATGATATGAGGCGAGAAACGATGGCGCTGGTAGGAGGCCTTTTTCATGGAAGAAGACTAATTTAACGCCGGATCCTTTTCCACAAAGTTAATGTGACAACGCCTCAACGAGTGACTTATCGGTGACTTGCTAAAAAATCTAATATAATTTTCTGTACGGTCGTATCGTAAGATAACCAGTGTCCTGCTCTGAGTGGGGAGCCTTCGCCAAAGACAACGGATTTCCCATTGGGTTTTCCCTTAATGTAAGTCCCGCAATTCCCTTGGAGGATAGGTAGCCTGAACCAGGGATCTCGATCCGCGACAAGCGATAATACTGGCTCTCCCAAATTGCTGTTTAGACCCTTGTATTCGGGCCATCCGGCGTGACATGTCCATCCTTCAATAATGCGGCCAGCGACATTAGTGTCCTTAATTGTAGCTACCGCGATTGCCCCCTCGCTGAATCCCATCAGAAAGACCGGTCCGATATCTAGATTGGTTGTTTCGACCAATTGTTTCAAAGCAAAACGGATTTCTTCATGACGCCAAGCGAGCACTCCTCGATGAAGTCCACCTTGTGGAATAGATGGATCACAGCTGATGGGTTTGATCTGCCGTGCGAAACTATCTGGTTGAACAGCAATATATCCCGCTCGGGATAAGAAAAGGCCGATTTCGAGAGAAGCCCCATCAATTCCGGCACATCCATGGGCATGGATGACGGCAGGGAAACCGGTAATGTCCGTCGTATTTTCCAAAAGATCTTTGCCGTGCATGCGGGTATTGGGGGCGTTAGTGGAGGCAGGTAGGAAAACGCGAGCGTCATCCCACGTTCGTTGCAATTCAGTCGGATCGCTGGCAAGACGCCGATCATCGACTGCCTGCGCCGAAGATACGCTTATCCCTTCCGCAAGAAGCAGGAACAGGGAGAAAAAGCTGGATGTTAGTTTCTCTCTCATATAGGGGATCGTAGCATAGAGCATTGTCTGAGGAAAATCATTGAGCGGTGAAATGGGATGAAGGGTTGTTGCTTAAGCGGAAAGTAGCCGAGCATTGTCACATTAACTTTTTGAACGCAGAATCTCGATATTGATTAAAATGTGGTTTGTTGTATTTCAACGACTTGGGGGGCGCAGCTCCTTCAATGAGACTAAATTGGGTGAGTATCGAGTTAATGTGATAACACCATCGGACTCCATCAGGGCCGGCGGTCAACAACACCGCATAAACAGGCCGGATAGATGACTGCAAACCCACCCTGCTATCAAATCAGAAATTCCTTGCAATTCAGGAGGCGTCCATAGTTGACAATAACGAAACCTCAAGACTCACAGTTAATGTGACAACTCTTGTAAGGCGCATCTCTGATGTGCCTTATTTTGAATAAACAATCAAATGGAGGCGTCTTAAAAATGGACCTGTTTAACCAGTCAGGCACTGCACGCTCAAACTTGTTGCCTGAAGGCGGGATCGTTGAATACTATGGGCCCATTTTTATCCGGTCTAAAGCGGACGAATACTTAAATCAGTTGCTAAGCGACATAGCATGGCGACATGATGAAGTCGTTATCTTCGGCAAAAGAGTTGTTACGAAACGCAAAGTGGCCTGGTATGCGGATCAAGCCTTTTCATACACCTATTCGAAAACCACCAAAACGGCGCTGGAATGGCCGGAGGTCCTGATCAAACTCAAGCAGCATGTTGAAGAGGCGAGCGGTGAGACATTTAATTCCTGTTTGGCGAACCTTTATAACGATGGAGATGAGGGTATGTCGTGGCACAGTGATGCCGAAAAAGACCTCGTTAAGAATGGTGCGATTGGTTCCATGAGTTTCGGGGCGGAACGTAAATTCGCCTTGAAGCACAAAGAGACCAGAGTGGCTGTTTCCCAAATACTCGAACATGGCAGCCTGTTGATTATGAAAGGTACGACTCAAACCCACTGGTTACATAGTCTGCCCAAGACCAAGACAGTTGCCTTGCCGAGGGTCAACTTAACCTTTAGAAAAATTCGCGACCAAGCAAGCTGAGTTCGTTGGATACACTGTAGATTGTGTCTTTCTGACGCTGCAGAATAATTCTAAGGGCATTGTCATGTTAGCTTTCCGTATGCGCGAAGAAGCCTCAGTTGTATTATTTAAGCAGCAGCGCTTGCAGTTGCCCAAACGTCAAATGCTTCAGCACGGCATTGCTTGAGGTGAGATCGGTTTATTAGGTGGCGTTGAAGGTAGAAGCTATTGTAAGTGGCTGAGTGAATATTGAGGAATTTCAGAGCGGATCCTGATGACTTAAACCGCTGCATTTTTCGTTCTCTTTTTCGTACCGGGAGATGGGGTTTTTCCGCCCTATTGTTTGATCGCTTGTTGTCAACGTGCTCAGCGGCTAAACCCAAAGTTCGAAATGCCTTGTGATATGATTTCAGTTTATCTGCTACTATTTGAGTAGGGACAAAGCCTTATTTGTTTAAAAGCTTCCTCATTAATTTCAAGGCAGACTTTATGTTTCTTTTGGATTGTACGAGGAAATCCAGAACTTCCCCTTCACTATCAACGGCACGTCACAGAAAATGCTGCCAACCTCGAATAGCGACGATCATTTCATCTAAATGTCAAATATCATTGGGAGTAGGGCGAGAGGATCTCAGATTTTGAGCAATGGGTGCTCCAAATTTCAGGAACCAACGACGAACTGTTTCGTATGGTATATCCAGTCCTCGTTCTGCAAGAAGATCTTCAACGTCCCGATAGCTCAGCGTAAATCGAGTATAAAGCCAAACTGCGTGTTGAATAATGTGAAAGGGGAAACGATGGCGGGAATAAGGGACCTTTTGCATCGACCGAGATTTGAACACCACTAATCTTCTCGCCACTAAGTTAATGTGACAACACCAAATCCGGCGTTCCTGTCCTTCAAGCAATTTTCCCCTGACAATGCCCGCCGGTCGCCTTAGCGTAAGCAAAGAATTTGACGTTGGACTTCCGGCGCGCCTTTCAGGAAGATACGAACATCATTCTCAATGATTTTGTCAAGATTTTCGGTCAAGGGAAGATTGTAAACATAGTGTCGAATTGCCCTATAGAAAAAAGCCCCGTGAAGGCCCCAGGCCAGTTCAATTTCGGTATCACTTAATGGAATTTCGGTTGGCTTTGGAAGTCCCTGAGAATTACGAAGTTCTATACAAATGGGTTCAAGAATTTTCTCACGAATGATTGAAAGATAACGATCATTTATATTGACATCTTTAAGTCCTGAATAAATGAAAATCCGAACCCAGACATAGTCAAATACTGCCCCGGAATAGGCTTTGTAGAATTCGCACAGGCGTTCTTCGAGGGGGCGATCACGATCTCCAATTATACCTTCCCATTCAGGGTTCCATCGTTGAAGGTAAACTTCCTGGTAAACTCGTTCAATCAAACTCTCCTTATTCGGAAAGTAACTGTAAAGAAGAGGTTGAGTGATGCCGATACGCTTGGCGAGGTCACGGGTTCGCCCCTCAAAGCCAAATTCGGCAAAAAATTTTATTGCTTCTTCGACAATTAACTTTTCCCGGGTCGTTCTGTCCAGTCTCTTGCGTGAAGTCTCTTTGGTCATCAATGGTTTGCTCTTCTTTTTCGTAATAGGAACAGTTTATTACCGCTCCGGTATCGCATTTTTGGTGTTGTGCGCCGTTGTTAAGCATCATAGCGCATACCGCAGATTGAACCTAGTCATTGACAGCTTATTTATCAAATGATATATAACTAATTATCAAATGATAAATAAAAATGATGGGGATAGGGCAACGTGAAGTCAGGCTCATTTGAATATGCCAGACCAGACAATTTGCTAGCGGTTTTTTCACTCCTTGACGAATTCGGCGATGACGCAAAAATTCTGGCGGGCGGGCAAAGCCTGATCCCGGCGATGAATATGCGGATGGCGGCCCCTGAAATATTGATTGATGTGGCGCGTGTTGATGCCCTGAAGGGTATGGAAATAATTGGAGATGTCCTCCGAATTGGTGCCATGAGCCGTCATATTGATGTAATGAAATCTAGGGATGTTTGCCTAAGAGCGCCGCTCATTTCCCAGGCGATGCCACATATTGCCCACACCACTATTCGAAATCGTGGGACATTTGGCGGTTCGCTCTGTAATGCGGATCCGGCGGCAGAACTTCCGGCTTGCACGGTTGCCCTAAATGCGAAGTTTAATATTCAAAGTTCCTCCGGGGTTCGCTCTTTGAAAGCGGAGGAGTTTTTTAAAGGGACCTACACCACCGCCTTGGAGGCAACGGAGATATTGGTTTCGGTTGACGTACCGATAGCAGGTCAGGGCAGTCTTGCCTATTTTGATGAAATTGCACGGCGTAAAGGCGATTACGCGATGGCAGGTCTTGCAGCACATGCTGAAATTCAAGACGGGTGTTTTAAATCGGTGCGTCTAGCATTTTTTGGTGTGAGTGAGATGCCGATATTAGCTGGTGCGGCCTCGCGTCATCTATCAGAAACCCCGCTTCACCAAGTCAAGACAAGTGAAGTTTGCGAGGCTTTGTCGGAAGATATAGAGGCTTTTGACGATCTGGCGACTTCTGCGGAAGCCAAACGACATATGGCGTGCATATTGCTTGCTCGGGCTCTAACGGCTTTTCAAAGTCAGGAACGGGCACATGGCTGACTTAATCGCAATTACCATGAAAATAAACGGTGAGCCTGTATCCGCCACTATCGAGCCGCGGCAAACTATTGCGGATTTTCTGCGCTCCACTATGGGTTTGACGGGCACGCATCTTGGGTGCGAGCATGGTGTTTGTGGAGCCTGTACTATTCGGTTGAATGATGTGACGGTCCGTGGATGCCTGACATTTGCTGTTCAGTGCGATGGTATGGCAGTGGAGACCATCGAAGGCGCTTCCGAATCCGGACGTATTAGCGACCTGCAGGAAAATTTCGTTTCTCGCAATGCCCTGCAATGCGGTTTCTGTACGCCGGGCATGGTGTTGTCTGCTGACGAGCTGCTTGCTGATAATGCTGACCCGAGCAGAGAAGAGATCCGGGAGCATTTGTCTGGAAATTACTGCCGATGCACCGGCTATCAATCTATCATTGATGCAATAGAAACGACGGCCAAACAGCGGCAGGAAAGGCCGGGTGATGAATAAAATTCTTACTCAGGCCTTCCTTGATCGCCCGAATTCTTACGTAGGTAGGTCAGTAATTCGTTCGAATGCGAAGCGTTTAGTGCAGGGGCGAGGAACCTATGTAGATGATATCAATTTGCCAAGGACAGTCCATTTAGCGTTCTGTCGAAGCCCTTACGCCCATGCAGAGATCGTTTCCATAAACAAGGAGGAGGCCGAAACTGTTCCTGGCGTACTTCGAATTGTCACTATGGAGGATATCAAGGATTACTGTACACCATGGGTAGGAGTTCTGGATCACCTGAAAGGTCTTAAATCTGCGCCCCAATGGCCGCTGGCCAACGGCAAAGTATTTTGGCAGGGCGAGCCTGTCGCAGCTGTAATTGCTACTAGCCGTGCTATTGCCGAAGACGCCGTTGATTTGATCGACGTGGATTTCAAGGAGCTCCCAGCCGTCACGAATATGATGACGGCATTGGAAAAGGAAACGCCCGTTATTCATCCCGAACTCGGCGACAATCTCTGTTTTGAGCGTGACATTGAAAGCGGGGACGTCAAGGCGGCCTTTGAGGAAGCCGATTGCATTGTTGAGGAAACCTTGCATTTTAATCGCCATACTGGCGTTTCGTTGGAACCGCGCTCCATAATTTGTGACTACAATCCGGCAGATGAAATGCTGACGCTCTATATGTCGGTGCAATGTCCGCATATGTCAAAGAACCTGTTCGCCAAACATCTTGGTTTGGATGAGAACAAAGTTCGAGTTATCTGCAAGGATGTTGGTGGGTCTTTCGGAATAAAACTCCATACCTATTCAGATGAAATGACGGCTGGCGCATTATCTGTGATGCTGGGCCGCCCGGTAAAATTTGTTGCGGATCGCCTCGAAAGTTTTACCACTGATGTTCATGCCCGCGATCATGAGCTTAAAGCCCGAGCGGCTTTTTCCAGCAACGGCGATTTGCTGGCATTGAAAATTGATGATGTTACTGGCATTGGCCCGTACTCGGTATATCCAAGAACGTCGGGAATTGAGGCGAACCAGGTTTTGAATCTGACTGGCGGTCCTTACAGGCACAAAAATTACAAGGCAAACACGAAGGTCGTGTTCCAAAACAAAAATGTCATGTGCCAATATCGAGGAGTGGGCCAGCCAATTGCTGTCGCAGTTGCCGAGCATTTGATTGACGAGGGCGCCCGTAAGCTTGGCATGGACCCTTTGGGTATTCGAAAAAAGAACTTTATTCCTTCTGACGCTTATCCCTATACGGCACCATCTGGAGCGATCTATGAACGCCAATCTCACCAACAATGCTTGGATAAGCTGGTTGAGATGGTCGATTACGAAGCGCTGCGACAAGAACAGATTGAGATGTCCGGGGGGCCAATTCTGCGCGGTATAGGTTTTGTAAGCCTTGTAGAGCTCACGAACCCCAGCCCTGCATTTTACGGCGTGGGCGGCGCTAAAATTGCTTCACAAGATGGATGCACCATCCGGCTGGATCCGACCGGAGGTATTACCTGTTCCACAAGTGTAACGGAACAGGGTCAGGGCACGGAAACGATCATTGCCCAGATAGCGGCCTCGGCCGTCGGTGTTAATATCGGTGATGTTCGGATCATTACTGGAGACACCGATGTTGTCCCCTATGGCGGAGGCACATGGGCCTCCCGAGGCGCCGGTATCGGCGGTGAGGCTGCATTGCAGGCAGGTAAGGAATTAAGGAAAAATATTCTTAAAGTCGCAGGAGCGATCCTACAAGCTGACCCTGGCAGTCTGGATATCGAGAAGGGACTGATTGTCGATTTTGCAACCAGGAAGGAGCGAATGCCTCTCTCAGAGCTTGGACGGATTGCTTATTTCCGTAGCGATATTTTGCCAGAGAATATTCAGCCTGAGTTGATTGCCACTAAACATTTTGTCTCACGTAGTTATCCTTTCGCCTTTACCAATGCGGCCCATGCCTGCCATCTGGAGGTGGATACTGATACAGGGCTTGTGAAAATTCTCAAATATTGGGTTGTCGAGGATTGCGGTACAGTCATTAATCCGCAGTTAGTTGCCGAACAAACCCGGGGAGGCGTGGTGCAGGGAATTGGACCCGCCCTTTATGAGGAATGTTTGTATACGGATGACGGTCAATTGATCAATGGATCGATGGCAGACTATTTGCTGCCTATGGCAGCCGAAATGCCCGACATAATCGTGGGCCATGTCGAAACGCCGACAGAGACCACTGAATTGGGGGCGAAAGGTGTTGGCGAAGCTGGCACAGCCGGTGCGCCGGGCACAATTATGAATGCGATTAATGACGCACTACATCAGCGGGGCGCGAAGGTAGTTCATATGCCATTCACTCCTGATAAAATTTTGCGCGCTCTTGGAAAAATTTGATTAAACGTAACCGAGTTCAAAAGGCCCCAGAAGAAGGGATCAGTATTTCTATAAATAGCTAACATTGGAGGGTTAGATGACCATAACAAAAAAATATACGCAAAGTAGTAGTGGCGTGAGCCGACGTCATATTATCAAAGGAATGGCAGTTACAGGAACCATGGCAGCTGCTGGCCCTTTGATGTTCAATATTGCAAATGCGGCTTCGTCCAATATTAAGGTAGGGTTCCCAGTGCCCTTGACTGGCCCTTATGGGTCGGAAGCCAAAGAGCAGGCCAATTGCGCACAAATGGCTATTGACGAGTTCAACGCGGGAGGTGGATTGGGCGGCCGAATGGCAGAGCTTCTGGTCCGAGACGATAAATTGAAGTCAGGCGAAGCGGCCACACGGACACTAGAACTCATCGAAAAGGACAATGCTGATTTTATTGTTGGCTCCCTGTCGGCTTCAGTGCAGTTAGCGGTTAACAGCGTCGCCAAGGAGCGTAAGAAAATCTACATCTCGATTTCCCAGTCGGATGCGATTAACGAGGCCAAGCACTTCTCAAAATACACTTTCCATGAAGCATTGAATCCTCATATGACTGCGGGAGCGGTCGGTCGTTATGTTTTCCCGAAAAAGGGTAAACGGGTGGCATTTCTGATTGCTGACTATGCCTATGGTCATGAAATGGCGAGAGGATTTAAAAAAGCCGGGGAAGCCTTTGGAATAGAAGTAGTTGCTGAGGTTAAGCATCCGCTGGCGACAAAGGATTTCTCGCCGTTTCTTCCTGCAATTCAAGCTGCCAAGCCGGACGTTCTGTGCCTATGCAACTTCGGCTACGATCAATTGAATTCCCTTAAGCAGGCGACCAATTTTGGGATGAAAGATCAAATGCAAATGATTGCGCCGGCGCTGCTGTATAACCAGCGTCGTGCAGGTGGAGCAGAAGCCTATGATGGTGTTATTGGGGGCTCGAATTTTTATTGGGGCATTGAAGACAAAACCGCTTCAGCTAAGGTCTTTAACGACGCTTATCGCAAAATACACGAGGGCTCTCCTCCGTCAGATTATGGCGCATATGGATATTCCGGCGTTGCGGGTCTCCTGGAAGCTGTGAAAATAGCGGGTAGTGCTGATACAGATGCCGTTATCACGGCGCTGGAAAATATGAAATATAATAAATATAAAGGTACACAATATTACCGTAAATGCGATCACCAGTCGGTACAGGCGGTTTATATCGTTGAATCAAAGCCAAAATCTCAAATGGCGAATGAGTATGATGTCTTCAATGTCGTTTCTGTAGACGAACCAAGCGAAAAAGTCCTTAGAACCTGCGACGAGCTCGGCCTAGGCTAGGCCATTTTGGTGTCGGCCAAGGCCCTTGCTCTCCCTATGGGCATGGCCGACATCTCTTCACAGGATCGTCTTAAACTCGCGGCTGAATTGGGAGCCTTTGAATGAGCAGTATTACTTTAGATCTTTTTGCCTTGCAGTTATTTACGGGACTTGCGCTGGGCTCGATTTTTGTCTTGCTGGCAATTGGGCTATCCTTGATTTTCGGGTTGCTGAATGTTGTAAATTTTGCACATGGGGCATTTTATATGATCGGTGCCTATGCAGGGGTCTTCTTTCTCGGGCTTACAGGCAATTTCTGGGTAACTCTTTTAGCTGTACCTCTCACCGTAGCCGTGCTTGGTTTAGGCGTTGAACGGTTTCTCGTTCGTCCACTCTATGGTCGCGGTATCGACTATCCTCTTCTTTTGACATTCGGATTGGCCTTGGCACTGGTTGAAGTTGTCAGAATTCTTTTCGGACTGGAAGGCGTGCCCTTTGACACACCCGAAGCTCTGCGCGGGGCGGCAAATCTTGGATTTGGATATTTTCCCATTTATCGGCTTTTTATTATCGCCGTTACCGCTGTACTGGTTACCGGGTTATGGTTGTTCATCGAAAAAACCTCCTACGGCCTCATTATCCGTGCGGGTGCCCTTGATACGGAAATCGTTCGTGTCTTGGGAATTGATATATCTAAAGTCTGGTTGGTGGTATTCGCCATTGGTACCGCTATTGCAGGTCTTGCAGGCGTGCTGTCAGCACCGATGCGGAGTGTGATTCCGGATATGGGAACAACAGTACTTGTTGAAGCGTTTGTCGTAACTGTAGTCGGCGGCATGGGGTCGTTGGTTGGCGCCGTTGTCGCGGGCCTATTGGTTGGGGTTGTTGTCAGTATGACCTCCCTTTTCTGGCCAGATATGGCAGATCTTTCAATGTTTGCCTTAATGGCCGCCGTGTTGATGGTTCGCCCTCAGGGTCTGTTCGGAAAAACAGGAGGCCTGGGATGAACAGTTCTCCTGAAAATACTGGCGAAATGCAGATCTCAGGCAGGCGTCTTTCTTCTGTTGTGCGATCTATTGGACGCCACCGGGTTCTGTCAGTTTTAGTTATTCTGTTTTTCTTCCCTTTCATTCTGCCATACGAAGCCTTAGCCGTGAACATTCTGATTTATGGGCTCTTTGCCTTGGGTTTTAACATGGTATTCGGTTACTTGGGGATGCTGTCTTTCGGTCATGCGGCGTTTTTTGGCATCGGTAGCTATGCTACTGGTATTGCGATGGTCCATTTTGGCGTTCCCTGGTTGCCGGCAATTTTGCTCGGAATACTTGGCGCCGGACTGATTGCAATGATCATGGGGGCAATGGCCATTCGAACCACGGGTATTTATTTTGCCATGGTAACATTGGCCCTTGCTCAATGCGTCTATTACCTGATTTATCAAATGGAAGAATGGTCAGGTGGCGAGGACGGTCTAACGGGCGTGAAGGCGGGCGATATTGATCTTGGGTTCGCAACGTTTAGTCTGTTTGATCCCACGGTGAAATATTACTTCATGTATGTCTTTGTTGGCGGCGCCATTTTCTTTTTCTCACGCATTCTCGCATCGCCCTTTGGCGCCATCCTGGAGGCGATCCGGGAAAATGAAAATCGGGCGCGAGCGTGCGGCTATAATGTTTCGCTTACTAAATGGACAGCCTTTGTTATTTCAGGCCTCTTCTGTGGATTGGCCGGGGCGCTGAATGCGATCCATTTATCTGTCGTTCCCATAGACTCACTTCACTATCATATGTCCGGTCAGGCGGTCATCATGTCTCTTCTTGGCGGAATGGGAACATTCTTTGGCCCCTTCGTTGGTGCTTTCGCCTTTTTGATGCTTGAAGACGTAATAACATTGCTCACGACCCACTGGCAGCTATTTGTAGGGGTGATATTTATGATTTTCGTTCTGTTCTTCCCCAAAGGAGTTTGGGGCTCAATCCTGCATTGGGTGTCGCGATGACTGCCGATGAGACTGGGACTCCCGAAATGTTGCGGGCTGACAATATTACAATGATGTTTGGTGGCTTCACAGCCTTGTCAAATATAAATGTGTCTTTTCCAGAAGGTCGCCTTACGGCTATCATCGGCCCAAACGGAGCTGGAAAAAGCACTTTGTTCAACCTACTGTCGGGGGCGTTTCCGCCAAGTGCCGGGAAAATTTTTTTTAAAGGAAAGGAAATTACTGGCGTGTCTCAGCATGCGTTTGCCCGTATGGGCATCGCCAAATCCTTCCAGATTACTAATATCTTTCCTCAGATAACTGCTCTGGAAAATGTCAGGGTGGCCATACAGGCCATGACCTGCCGTTTTAATGTCTGGACGCCGCGCTCCAAATTTAAGGAAATGACGGACGAAGCCGCGTCTTTGCTGGAAATGGTGGGGTTGCATCAGCATCACCATCGTCTGGCATCAAATTTGGCTCATGGTGAGCAGCGAGCACTTGAAATTGCGTTGGCGCTAGCCTGTAATCCGTGCCTGTTGTTGCTGGATGAGCCTACGGCGGGTATGAGCCCGGAGGAAACGTCCACGATGATGGATTTGATCACCGATCTGGCCAGCACCCGGACAGTCATTCTTGTCGAGCATAAAATGAAGCTTGTCATGGGTATTTCCAACCATCTGATTGTACTCCATCACGGAGAGTTTCTAGCAGAGGGAACGCCCGATGATATTCGATCAAACGACGAGGTGAAGCGGGTGTATCTGGGGCAAGGAGCTCACTGATGCTGAAAGTCGAAAATCTTCATGCCTGGTATGACCATAGCCATATTATTCAAGGTATCTCAATCGAGGTTAAGCGCGGTGAAATTGTCTCAATTATAGGCCGAAACGGTGCCGGTAAGACAACGACCCTACGGACCGTCATGGGGCTGGTTGCCAAGCGTAAAGGAAGTATTTTCTTTGATGACTATGGAGATATCCAGAAGGAACCAACGCATACCAGATATCACTATGGCCTTGGCTATGTACCTGAAGACCGGCGAATTGTACCGGGCCTGACGGTTCGAGAAAATCTGCAGCTCGGCCTTACAGCTTCAAAATCGAAGACCGATGAAAATGCGATCATTGACCAAATTGCCCAGACATTTCCAAGATTGAAAGAACGGCTCAATCAGATTGCAGAAACTATGTCGGGCGGTGAGCAGCAGATGCTTGCGATTGCTCGGGCATCCGCTTCATCGCCAAAAATGATCATGCTGGACGAGCCCAGTGAGGGCATTATGCCGGTGCTGGTGGATGAAATGTTTGAATTGTTTGCGAGGCTTAAGGAGGAAGGAAAAACAATCCTGCTGGTTGAGCAAAATGTCGAACGCGCCCTCGAAATTTCTGACAGAGCTTATATCATGGACCAGGGGGTTATCGTTCATGAAGCGCCGGCGAGTGATCTTTTGGCTGACAAAGAAATTCAAAATCGATATTGCGCCGTTTGATAAAGGAAGAGCGTTTTCAACCATAGATAACGCTATTTTTTATTTCGACATTTGTCGGCGAAGGTTCCCTAATCTTTGAATTTTGTTCCTTGTTCTGGTAATTATTTTCGGCATTGTCACATTAACTTTTTAAACGCAACATCTCGATGTTTACTAAAATGTGGGTTGTTGTATTTCAACGACTTAGGAGGCTCGCTATTCCTTCAATAAGACTAAATTCAACGGGTATTGAGTTAATGTGACAATACCTGGTGGGTATATCGAAGGCTAAGAAAGTTTCTAAGCTTCTGAAATAGAATGATATCGCGCTGGTATAAGCTCATCGGCGCGGATGAATCTATAAAGACCAAATTCTGCCCCCGCAACCAAATTTATACAAAATCAGCAGAATAATCACTTTCCTAGACAAGAGGCCATGTCCTCAGCGATTTCTTCTAGTAAGGCTGGGTAGAAGCTTGGGCCGAGAGGAATATTGGCGCCCACCGGATCAACGGTTTCCAAATTCGCCTGAGTTCCTTCCGCAACAACAATTGAGAGTTTATCAGAGAATTGCGGCTCGCGGAAAATGCAGGCAGCGCCGACCTCGACCACTTTCTTACGAAGTTCGACAAGACGCTTTGCCGATGCAGCTTCCGCCGGATCAACGACAATGGATCCGACCGCGGTCAGGCCATAATGCTTCTCAAAATACTGGTAGGCATCATGAAAAACAACAAAAGGTACTTTCTGAACCGGCTCCAGTAGGACTTTTATCTTTTGGTCACTCTTTTCAATATTTGAGATCAGGGACAGCGCGTTCGCTTTGTAAAGAGCGCGATTTTCCGGGTGGGCCTTCGACAGTTCGCGGGTAATGACCTTTACCATTGCTATCGCATTTATGGGATCCAGCCAGATATGTGCGTCGCCAAGCTCTTCATGATCATGTGCGCCATCCTTGTGATCGGCGTGGGCAGAATGGTCGTGACCTTCCCAATTGCCGCCTTCCCTTATATCATGGATGGTTACTCCCGGTTGCCCGGCCATGGCGATTTTCTGAGTACCGTCCGGCAATGTCTCAAGCGCACGCACCAAAAAGGTTTCGAGGTTCTCTCCTACATAAAAGACGAAATCCGCCTGTCGAAGCTGAGTTATTTGCGAGGGTTTTAACTGAAAGTCATGCGGGGATGCTTGACCCTGTACCAGTAGCTTTGCTTCGCCAGTGTTCCCCATGACACCCTGGACGAGGGAGTGAAGGGGGGCAATTGTCACGACCACATTAGATGCCGTAGCGGCATACGTTTGCGCCGAAAGAGCAAAAACCAATCCGATAGTTAGCATAAATTTCTTCATTGGATCCCATGTCTTTCTTCATTTTCCCAGCAATGCTGTTCTCTAGCAACCGCTTTCAGGAGAGTTTCTTTCAACGCAGCATGTCATCGCGTATCGCATCTTGACAGCGCCGTCATTTTGATATTGTTATGTTATAACATTACTATTTATGAAAGCAATGACAAATGAGACTTTTGAATTTACTCCTTTCCCCTACCATTTTTCTGTTACCAGCTATTGCGGCAGCGGCCGATGATCATGCCCACGATCATGGTCAGGGGAAGAAAGGCCTCTATGGTCATCTCGACCTCGTGGTTCTATATGATCATGTTTATAAGGCGGGAGAAGCAGATGAGGAAATAGATGAGGCCTATACTCATTCGCATTTGGAAATGGGGTACGGGTTCGGCAACGGCTTTTCACTCAACTCGAACTTTCAGCTGGAGGGGGAGCCAGCTGGTCATGATCACGGCGGCGGCGGGTCTGCGCCAGATGGCAGCAACCGGTACTTTGTGGATACGCCCCTTTTTGTACGGTCACTGACGGCGAATTATGACAGTGACAGCTTTGGGGCCTATGCCGGTAAATTTGACCCCGTCATCAGTTATGATGAGCATGCCTTACCCGGTATTTACGGGTATCAGCTTGTTGATGAATATATAGTGCGCGAGAAAATCGGTGTTGGCGGCTACGGCCAGCTTAATGCGGGCGACTATGGTACCCATCGCCTTGATGTGAGTACTTTTTTTGCGGATACGACATTTCTGAGCAACTCAGTTCTCTATGAGCGTGGCAGGACCCGAAAAAGTGACGGCGGGGTATCAAATACGGACAATTTTTCATCCGTTGCGGTGTCGCTTTCCGGATCGGATTTCTATTCTCTGCAATCTGACATTCCAGAGGGTCTTTCCTATCGCCTCGGTTTTGCCCATCAGGCTGCGGGTGAGGGAGATGACACTAGCGAGGACCGCTATACAATTGCGGGCCAGTATCGGCATGTTTTCACGTCTGATCTGAGAGGCCGTATTCTGGGCGAGATCGTTCACATTAATCATCTGAACGGAGAGGCCCCCCATGACCGGACTTATAATACGGTTGGTGCGGAGTTGAGTTATGGTCAGTGGGATTTGGGCTCGACCTATACTTTTGTCAAAAATAAAAATCCCGTAGAGCCCGATGAGGCGCAGGACGGAGAAGTATTTCAGGCGTCCTTAAGCTATCGTTTTGACTATGGCATAACTGTAGGGGCCGGATACAAATATCAGGAAGAAGAGGGAGAGAAAAATCATCGGATCGGTGCCCTTATCGGCTATTCCCGAGCATTTTGAGCATCTTATGAAAAGGCAGATTTCAGCCGATTTCTGATAAGAATGCCAAAAGAAAAGGCCGGGTATTGTAGAACAAAGCTTGCTGCGCTATTTTCATAAGGGAAATTATTTGCCGCGTCAGTCCCTTTCACATTTGGAATAGCTTATGCGTTTGTTCATTATTGCCTGTTGCGTTTTACTCATGACACCCTTCCGCACTGCCTTCGCCCATCCTCATGTCTGGACAGATATTACAGTTGAGATCCTGTTTGATGAGGCGGGTAGTGTTACTGGCTTGCGCCAAACCTGGTTGTTTGACGATTACTATACGGCGTATGCGGTAGAAGGGACGGATCTGGACGGGGACGGTTCGCCCGATCCGACAAAGCTGGATGAAATCATGAAGGTGAATATGGAGCATCTCAAGGAGTATAACTATTTCACCGATGCGACATTTAAAAATGAGCCCCTTAAGCTCAAACCCGTGACGGATATGTCGAGCAGGATGAAGGGCAACCGCCTTGAGATGTCCTTTGTTACGCCATTTGAAGAACCTGTCGCGTCAGCTGGGGCGGATTTTTCTTATGCTATTTATGATCCGACCTATTATGTGGAAATGTTGCATGCAGAGACAGATATGCCGGTTGTTTTAACAGGAGCGCCGGAGAGGTGTACATATAGGCTGATACCGCCCAATCCCGATCCAAATGCCGTTGCCCAGGCTGCTATGCTGGATGCAACCATGCGGGGAGAAACGGGACTGGGTACCTTTTTCGCCGAGCGGGTCAGGCTGACATGTCCAGCAGAATAGTTATTGTCCCGGGGTTGGTTCTTTTTGCGCTGATATGGGGTCTTCTGATTAGTTCACCTGTATATGCAGCCGTAAGCGCTACCGAGCCAACACTCTGGGCGCGCGCTGTTAGCTCGATCATGACGCAGCAGCGGGCTTTTCATCAGGAACTGTCGTCAGCCCTCAATGCCCTGGCAGATAACGGTGGCATCGCTGCGACTGGCAGCCTGATTCTCGGCAGTTTTCTCTATGGTGTCTTTCACGCTGCGGGGCCTGGACATGGCAAGGCGATTTTGACAACTTATCTGCTCACCCATCCCCACAGGGTCAGGCGTGGTGTGAGTATTGCCGCCGCCAGCGCCTTCTGTCAGGGTTTGGTGGCCATAATCCTTGTTTATGGTCTGATTTATCTTGCTGGATGGCTTCCGCGGGAGACGAGTTCGGCAATTGCCTGGAGTGAACGGCTCAGTTACTTCCTTGTGGCGGCAATCGGGGCTCTTTTAATTTTGCGGACCTTGCGGCAAACAGTCATTCGGTTTTTACCGGGGAAGCAATCGGCAAGTTTGCACTCCCATGACCATGAAGGTTGTGATGATTGCGGGCATCATCATATGCCGAGTGGGGAACAACTGGAACGTATTCATGACCTTCGCTCCGCGATCAGCGTGGTACTTGCCATCGGGCTCCGACCTTGTACGGGCGCTATTCTGGTTCTGGTTCTGGCAAGGGCGCTATCACTCCCGATTGCAGGCGTCGGCGCTGTGATTGCCATGTCAGCGGGAACAGGCATGGCCGTTGCCTTGATTGCGTTCCTTGCTGTATCGGCCCGACAAAAAGCGTCGTCAATGACAGCAGGAAGAAGTGCTTTTTGGCGGTTTGCTGGCAATAGCCTTACACTGGCGGGAGGTGGCCTCCTGCTTGCAATCGGAATTTCCCTGCTCAGTGCGTCCTTTTACAGCCGTCATCCGCTCGGGCTTTAGTATGATTGCCCTCCCTAAGTGATAGTTTAGACGGCATGTAGAATGATGTGAGGCGAGAAACGATGACGCTGATAGGAGACCTTTCTCGTCGGAGAAGACTAAGTCAATGCTGGATCCTTTTCCACAAAGTTAATGTGACAGTACCTGCCAACAATACCTAGAAACCGCCCTCCAGACTGCAGCAAGCCATGACAATTTTATTATTCTGGCAGCAGTCTTTCATCAGATATCGCATCAACTGACCAACGGCTTCGAAGTTGACTGAATACACGATTTGGCGAGACTTGCGGAGGGGTGTTATGAGACTAGCCTCTGTCATTGCAGAGAGATGAAATGAGGCGCGAGAAGGTGTTGCGCCAACACATTTTGCGACCTCGCCGGCATTCAAGCCCTTGCTACCTGCGGCGACAAGACACTTCAACATTCGCAGCCTGGTAGCATTTGAGAGGACAGAGAACGCGTTGAGGGCCAGTTGTTCTTCCATATTTCAATACCTCTTGAAATGATCTTCTGCTTCTGCTAAGTATATTTCAATTAATATTGAAATGAAAGACTCTTGATCATGAACTTCAACGACTTACTCGAAACACTCAGTGCAGTACCCACCGCGAGACCTCTAGTTTTCCAGACATCCGAAGGCGACGTCGGTGCGGGATATCATGTTACGGAATTCAAACATGCAAATGTCACTGGCATTGATTGTGGCGCACATGTGTCCAGTTGGTCAGAGGCGTCAATGCAGCTCCTGGATGGTGAGGGGCGCGAGCATATGAAACTCAAGAAATTTACGGGCATCCTTCGAAAAAGTATTGAGCAGATAGACGGTATGGGTGATGCACCCATACGGGTTGAATTTGCGCCAGGCAATGATGGTATGCGGACCTATGAAATGAAGTTGCCGCAAATCCTTAGCGAAAAAGTGGTAATCCCTCTGCGAGAATTAAGGGCGATCTGTAAACCGGCGCAAGAGCAAGGAGGAACCTGCGGGTCTGGTAAAGGTTGTGATCCAAGCACGATGTCCGGGGCCTGCTGCGCATGATTTTAAAAGATCTGTATTGGGCATCGTCACATTAATTTTTTAGATCTAAATTTCGACGCCTATTAAAGCTTGGGTCGCGGTATTTCAACGAATTAGGAGGTTCTCAATTCCTTCAAAAAGGTCAAATTGAACGAGTATTGAGTTAATGTGGCAATACCGAAATTACTATTGCCTGGAGACAACAACGACATACACGCATTGTGCTTTGCTATTATTTGCAAACGCGCAATCGGCGGGGGGGCCCAGGGTGAGGCAATCTCCGGCATTGAGTGTGTGAACGTCATTTCCTTCTTCAAATGTCAGGGTTCCCTCCTGCACCCAAATGCACTGCCGGATAAAACTGTAGCTGTCTTGTGGGAAGTTTATTCGCTGACCTGACGGCAAGGTTACTTTGACAATATCGATACAACTTTCTGAAGACCTGGTAGATCCGCCGGCTATTTGCTCACGCATATAATCAGAACCGGGATCCCGCCAGATTTCTCTTTCGCCACGGCGCGTGGTTCGCGACTCGCGGGCTGTTTTGTCCGTCGTTAGCAGTTGGGACATCGTAAGACCGAAGGCGCCAGAGAGTTTCCCCAATAACGCCGCCGTCGGGCTGCTTACACCACTTTCAATCTTATGGATCATTGCTCTGGAGACACCTGATTGACTGGCAAGTTCCGTCAAAGACCAATTTCGGCTTAAGCGTTCCTGGCGAAGCTTTTCTGCTAGACAATCAAATTCATTGTCCACTATAGTAGACAGATTGGGGGAATTATCCTGGTGACTCATGCTCAAACCTTAACCGCTTCTATGTCAGATTACCAAATGAACGCGTTTCCAATTACTTTCATTGTTATAGCAAGCGGTGCTGCACTCGTAATGCAAAATGCACTTATGATGCATGTCCGCGATATTACCGGCTCGCTTTTAGCATCCCTTTGGCTTAATTCTCTGGTTGGGTTGGTCGCATTGACGTTGGCAATACTGGCAATTGATGGTCCTCGTCCATTGGTCTCGCTTCTGACCCAACCTTCGTGGTGGTTCATTTTACCAGGCTTTCTTGGCACATTTTTCGTTGCCGCCGGCGTTGCTGGCTATACGGCTCTGGGGGCCGGGGCGACCATTGCCTTAGTTGTTGCAAGTCAACTTTGTTCGGGACTGATTTTCGACATGTGGCGATTTGGAAATGTTTCCGGCATGCAAATTATTGGCGGGGTATTGCTGGTATCGGGTGCCGTGCTCGTCGCGGGTAGATGATTTTACGTTCTCGGAGAGGAGCTTACCCATGTCAATGCAGAAGAAAAATACATCCATATTCATACGTGCCAGCACTGCACAGGATATGCGAACGGTAACGTCCATTTACGCCTATGAGGTTGAGCGCGGGCTCGCTACATTCGAGATTGACGTTCCGGATGTTGAGGAGATGATGCGACGGCGGCTTTCTATTTTGAAGCAGGGGCTGCCGTTTCTTGTGGCGGTGAAAAAGGGCGATGTGTTGGGATATGCCTATGCGTCTCCTTTTCGCCCACGCCCTGCATACCGGTTTACGGTGGAGGATTCTATCTATATCTCGCCAGCGGCGCAGGGCCAGGGAATTGGAAAACGTTTGTTGATGGAAGTTATCGATTTCTGCGAAACAAGAGGCTACCGCCAAATGATTGCGGCAATAGGAGACAGCGCGAATACCGGCTCAATTGGCCTACACAGGAGCCTTGGCTTTGACAAAATGGGTATTCAAAAATCTGTTGGTTTCAAGCTTGACCGGTGGGTTGATGTGGTCATTATGCAGCGGACATTGGGCGAGGGAGGCACGGTGCTGCCAGGCAACTAACTCAATGATGTGCCGTCAGGTCGAAGAGGTAATGTCACCATGGATAATAAAGAATTCAACCGATTGTTATATGAGCATGACATTGATCGAAATATCTTTTCTCTGGGCAATCCTCCAAACGATTGTATGTACACAATTCAAATTCGGGGTGACATCTATGAGATTTATTACTTTGAGCGCGGTATAAAAGAATACGCAAAAACATTCAGTGATAAAAGTGCATCTTTGGAGTATCTACTGGAGCTTTTGATAGCTGATCCGCGTGCAAGCAATAATTTTAAAACTTAGCGGAAAAGCACCTGGTAATACCGGATGGTTAGCTATTGCCTCAATGAATAAAATATCCATCTCGAAGCACGTGTAAAATTGATCGGAAAGGCCGTCATATGATCGATATCTTTCAGGATCAGGCTGCGGAGTTTTAAATTTGGATAATTGCGGCTTCGCAGTTGTTCCACGAAAGCTATGTGATCAGCAGTAAGATTGGCTATCCCGCGCGTTTGCTCAAGCTCCCCGGTACCAAGATACACTGTTGCATTAAGATCCTCATGACTGGAGGCGTAATCTTCCTCAAGACCAAACATCATCTTGTTTCCAAACCATAGTGAAGGACTAGAGATGATATAGTTTTCAAAAAGCGCAGGTTTTGTGAGCATCACCCATGCTGCAAAGAGGCCGCCAAACGAATGACCGGCCAATGTCCGTCGATTGGCATCGATGCGATATTCCCTCTCAACAAATGGCATAAGACGGTCTTCTAGAAATGTGAGATACTCGGCCGCACCGCCTGGCTTATGTCCGCTCGTAATTCTCCAGTCGGTGGATTTACTCGGCGTCAAATCACGTGTGCGACTGGCCCTGGGATTTTCCCCCTGGGCATAGGAAATACCAACTAGTATTACCCCTTCATACTGACTGCCAAACTCAGGAATGTGAGTTACCCCAGAAGCGACTTGAAATGTATAGGGACCATCATTGAGATACACTACGGGATACTTCTTGGTTTCGTTGCTCTCGTTGTCGTATCCACGTGGCGTTCTTACAAAGATTTCGTATGTGCGACCGGTCTCGATAGATTTGACTTTGTGTACAACTGAACGCGGTATTTCATATTGTTGCAACGGTGGATTTGCGTCCGCGTTGGTCTTCATTACTATCGGAAACAAAACCAACAGCAAGACTATTACGGCAAATTGAAAGCGAAAATGTTTAAAACATATCATGCTTCCCTGATACCACAGAAGCCGTGAACTAAGGAAGTCAGAAGACGGTATTGTTAGAGTAAAATGACTAGTCATAAAAATGATTAGCAGGCGTTCGTCGTGCGAAGAATTGACTTTATTGATTAAATTAATTGCGCGAATAACTACCCTGTCCTCAATATTTATTTCCCTGTTTCAAGAATAATTTCCCCTGTTACCTTTACTAAGGAATATAGACAAAAGCTATTGTAAGTGGCTGAGTAAATATTGAGAAACCTCTGGACAGATCCAGGCAACTTAAATTTCTGCATCTTTCGTTCTCTTCGTTGTATTGGGAGGTGTGAGTTCTCAGCACGATTGTTAGATCGCTTGTTATCAATGTGCTCGGAATTCAAGCGCAGAGTTCGAAATGCCTTATGATACGATTTCAGTTTATCTGTCACAATCCGCGACGGTGCGAAGCCTTGTTTCTTCAAAAGTTTCCGCATCAGCTTCAAGGCTGCCTTAGAATTTCGTTTTGGCTGCAGGAGGAAGTCCAGGACTTCGCCTTCACTATCAACGGCACGCCATAAAAAGTATTGTTTTCCCCGAATAACGATAACCACTTCATCCAAATGCCAGATATCGCTAGGAGTAGGGCGGGAGGATCTCAAATTTCTGGCTACTGGTTCGCCAAACTTTAGAAACCATCGTCTAACTGTTTCGTAGGAAACATCCATACCGCGCCTTGCGAGCAGATCTTCTATATCCCGATAGCTAAGTGTAAATCGAGCGTACAACCAGACTGCATGCTGAATGATAAGAGGTGGAAAACGATGCAGGGATTAAGAGATCTTTTGCATCAATAGAAATTAAGTCAATCACCATCTCTTTGCTAGGAAGTTAATATGACAACATCGTCGAGTACAAATTTAGCGGCTTTGCTCCCAATTGTTTTTCCTCTGATAATGCCATTTCTTATACCAAGATATGAGCGATAATCGCTCAAAAAGCATCAAATAAATGATCGTAATTCGCTCAGAATTGATGATACTTGGGGAGTGTCGAAATTACGATAGGGAATTCTATCTGTGCGTTTTGAGGTGAAAAGGCTAACACTTGCCAAGCGTTATTTATTGGGGGCACTAATTGTTGCCCTTGTACCGCTTGTGATCATGGCCATCCTTTATGATCGTTATAGCGCAAATCTCCTGAATAACCTTCTCACAAATAGAGTCGAAGGAAATTTGGAGTCAGTCGCTCTGAAGATGAACAATTTTGTGTCTGTGCAAGTGAATAGGTTAGAAAATATTGTAGATCTGCCCGATACAACACGGTTCTTTGTTGATGGTTCCGGCAGGAGCATGTCACGGCAGTTGTCCGACTTCCTGCTTTTGGAAACAGAAAGCCCTGATATATATTCTGTGGAGTTTTTTGATATTAATGGGGAGATTGTTGCCACTATCCCATCCGCGAAAGCCCGTTCCTCATCTCTTGATTATGCGACGCTTCCAATTATTCAACATAGTGACGTAGAGGTGCTGGGGCCAATTCTGCCTGCCGATGGCCGACCAGGCTGGTTCCTTATCCGAATGCCTGTTTACTTCAATCAAGAAAAAATCGGCCTCGTCGCACTGCGTACTCGACTTGCATCCTTGACTGAACAAACTGCATCCTTGATCGAGCCAAACGTATATGATCCGCAGGTTGTGATATTTGACAGGATTTACGTCTCGGCCGTTGGTACTCATGCGTTGGCGGGCGAGGTATTGGCGAAATCTAGACAAATAATGCCAGGATGGAAAGTCCATCTGGTGGAGCGTGGTGGCAGTCTCGAAGAGCCGCGGGTTCAGATTCGATATATTTTGCTTTTGGTGGCCGTTGTTTCTGTGTTGGGTGTTATCTGGCTTTTTGTTCATATGTCGGACCGCTTGAGTAAGTTTTTACAGCCGCTGACCGAGGGAGCTCAGGCGATTTCCAATGGAAATTTTTCGCTGAGAGTTGCCGAAAACGGCCCAGGAGAACTGGGAATGCTTGCTCGATCCTTCAACAAAATGAGCTCGCAGCTAGGAACCCTGATTAAGTCGCGTGTTGATGTTGAACGCCGTGCCGCATTAGGAAACATGGCTGCGGGGATTGCCCATGAAATCCGGAATCCCTTAGCAACCGTTGCGACGACAGTTCACGGTTTAAGCCGAGGCGAGGGGAATTCCGAGCGACAGGAAATGTACCATGTCATTTCAGAGGAAATTGCCCGCGTCGATAATACAATAAGCGAATTTCTCCGCTATGCGAAACCCAGCGAACCTGTAAAACAGAAGGTCCTACTTCGAGACGTGTTTCGAAGTGTCAGAACGCTTACGGCCGCAACGGCACATGAAAAGAATGTCGTTTTTAACGTGCTAGGAGACTCAGCTTTGGAGATTGAAATTGATAGCGCACATCTCCGGCAAATTCTGCTGAATCTCACTCTCAATTCATTGGAAGCATTACCAGAAGGCGGACACATAACGCTTCGTGCGCACCGTGAAGATCAAATTGCCGAAATTTCGGTGAGTGATGATGGTATTGGCCTGGATGAGGAAACTCTTGGCGAAGTACTTCAACCATTTTTTAGTACACGATCGGCGGGAACTGGCCTTGGCCTATCAATTTCAAATCAACTGGTTGAAGCCAATGACGGCAAAATGGAGATTGAAAGTGAACAGGGCCTTGGCACAACAGTTAAAATGACATTCCCGGTCCGGACTGCGGAAAATATGTGAAAATCATGAACATTCTTATTATCGACGATGAAACTAACTTAAGGCGGTCATTGGCATTTACCCTACGCCAGGCCGGCTTTGATTGCGTTGAAGCGCAAAACGGTCATGTCGGATGCAAGCTTGCCAAAAAGGAAAGTCCGGACATTATTTTGCTCGATGTAAGAATGCCAG
>Ga0315338_1000844_pt1 | contig 51332 bp, 49 predicted proteins | sample ASW8metaG_FD_204518 | JGI IMG/M metagenome (GOLD analysis project Ga0315338, IMG submission 204518) | Ammonia-oxidizing marine archaeal communities from Monterey Bay, California, United States - ASW #8 | ecosystem: Environmental > Aquatic > Marine > Coastal | place: USA: California | collected... | reverse complement strand
CCCATGATGGGCCAGCTCCATCATTTCGTTCAGTATGCGCCCGAACCCCTCGAGTATCCGATCGAGCGATACACGCTCGAAGTCGAGCGACTTCGTCGACTGCTGAACGCGCAGCTCTCCGACCGCGACTTCATCGTCGGCGAGTATTCGATGGCAGACATCGCCTGCGTTCCGTGGTTCAAGATGTTCGGCCTGCGATATCCCTGCCGCGAGCCCTATCCGCATCTCGATGCATGGATGGATCGCATCTTCGAACGGCCGGCTGTGAAGCGCGGTGTTTCCGTCGACCTCGACAAGATCCGGCCGGTCGTCGTGGGCGCCGAACCCGTCACGGACGAGGTCCGCAGGCATCTCTTCGCGAGTTTTCAGAGCGACAGCGGGGACGGGCCGACCAAACAAGGGTCCTGAGTCGCGCCCCGAGGTCCCTAAGTCGACGCGTCGAGCGGACGTACGTCGATCAGGATGCCCGAGAGATGGGACATCCCCGACAAAGCCTCGATGTTGTCCCGACCATCGCCTGCGAGCAGGTTCGAATTGACTCCGGGATGCCGCGCAGCGTGAGAGAGCCCGCGCGCGTCCGCATGTCCCCAGCACTGCGGGATCGCGACCGTGCCGGGCATCATGTCATCCGCCCGCCGGATCGGAATCTCGATCCGCCCGTGCTTCGAAGTGATTTCGGCGAGGTCACCGTCGGCCAATCCGAAACGATCGGCGTCGCCGGGACTCATGTAGGCGTAGTTCGTCGTGTCCCGAACGAGCTCTGGACAGTTCGCGGAGGACGTGTTCAGTCGACGGGTCTGCCGCAGCCCGATCAGCTTGAGGCGTTCCGCGTTCGCGAGTTCGTCCCGGTACAGGCCTTCGGCCCTCTGTCCGAACGCTTCGACGACGGCGGCGGGCGCGAGGTCGACGCGACCGTCCGATGTCAGTACGCGATCCGTCCCCAGGAAATTCTCGCCCTCGTTCTCTGGCAGCAACAACCCGTGCGGATGTTTCTCACTCATCTCGCGCGCGCCCGGCAGGCCGCCCTGCTTGAGCATCCCGTCGAAGATCTTCTCCGTCCCGGGCAGGAACCGTGCGACGGGTGAGTACGCGAGACGCGCAGCCACCTTGGCGGCACCGCTCGCGAGGGTGCCCCCGAACATCTGGACGCCCATCTCCTCCGCCAGTCGCGTATAGATCCACCACTCGTGCCGCACGTCGGGCGGCGGTTCGAGGATGGCGTCGGCGTAGATCATGTAGGGAGTCGGGCAGCAACCCGCGAAGCTCTGGAGCGCGTACGGGATCTCCGGTCGCTCCAGCCAGGTCGGCGTCGGCAGGACGTAGTGGGCGAGGTCGCCCGTCTCGTTGCGGAAGAGATCGACCGAGACGAGCAGGTCGAGTTTCGCGAGGGCTTCGCTGAGTCGGCCGTCGGGGTTGCCGCAGGCGAGGAGCGGATTGCTCGCCTCGACGATGAGCGCCTTCACGCGACCCTCGAGGATGTCGTCGGCGAGCATTCCGGCCGGCTGTTGGCCGCTCACGGTCGGCAGGTCGTCCTCGCGATGAAGCGAGGTCATCATCTGCGGGTCTTCGGTCACCTGCTTCGCCATGTCGACGAGGCCCTGCCCCATGAGCGTGCCGCCCGGATGATCGAGATTCCCGCTCGCGGCGTTGATCGCTTCGAGCAGCCAGAAACAAAGCGTGCCGCTCCGACCCTGATTCACGCCCGTCGCCATGTAGAGGGCAGCTCCATCCGCGGCGGCGTGGGCCGCCGCCAGCTCGCGAAGCACCTCTGCCGAAATGTGCGTGACGGCCGCCTGTCGTTCCGGCGTCCATTCGGCGACCGCTTGCGCGAGGGCGTCGTATCCCTTCATGTGCGCGTCGATGCGAGCGCGCTCCACCCCGCCGATCCGGATCAGCTCGTTCGCGAAGGCGGCCAGGAAGAAGAGGTCCGTGTCGGGGCGGATGAAGAGGTGCTCGCCAGAGGCAGCCGACTCGACGCGCCGAGGATTCACGAAGACGACGCGTCCACCCCGTTTCGTGATCGCCGCGAATCGCTCCCGCGCACGCGGCAGATGATAGAGGGTGTTCCCCGAGACGACGGGGTTCGCCCCGAGCACCATCATGAAGGAGGTCTTCTCGACATCGGGATAGGCGAGCCGCATGGGCGAGCCGTACATCTCTTCGTTCACCCGAAACTTGTTCATCGTGTCGCACGTCCCCGTGCCATACATGCGATGCGAACCGAGACCCTTGTAGAGCGCGCCCCGGAAGATCGGTGCGAGGACGTTCGCTCCGCCGGCGGAGCCGACGAAATGCCCAAAGCTCTCGGGTCCGTGCTCGGCGACGACGGCCTTCACGCGCGCAGCGATGCCCCCGAGTGCCTCGCTCCAGCCGACCTCCTGCCAGGCGTCGCCCGTGCGCGCGATCGGGCGGGTCAATCGATCGGGGCTGTGCTGGGTCGACGCATAACGCGTGCCCTTCACGCAGGCGAAGCCCTGACTCACGACGTGTTCGGGATCGGGACGGATCGACACGACACGATTGTTCTCGGTCTCGACCTCGAGCCCGCAGGTCGCCTCGCAGATCCGGCAGAACGTGATGTGCTTCTCGCGATCGCTCATGCCGGACCGCCCGCTCCCCTGCCCTCGCCTTCCAGGATGAACTCCCGAATCACGCCGAAGCCGCGCTCCGGATCGTCGCGAAAGACCCCGTGTCCACAATCCTCGAAACGCTCGAAGCGGAGGTGCTGTTCCGGAACCGCCTTCGCGATCTCGAGCGCGTCCTCGATCGGGCAGACCGGATCGAGGTCACCCGCGAGAAGGAGCGTGGGGCATGCGACGCGAGCGAGCCCCGGCAGCAGGTTCATGCTCGCGTTCTCACCCGCGGCGAAATGGAAGAGCACGTCCATGGCCCAGATCGTCCGCGCGCTGGAATCGGGATCGCCCAGGTTGCCACTGCGGGTATAGACGGGAAACGCCGACTTCGCGTAGGGACCGAGGGTTTCGACGCAGGGCTTCTCCCAGAATGCACGGGCCAGAGCCGCGACCTCCACGCCACCCCGCTCTTCGAAACGAGAGACGATGCGTTCGACGTTCTGCTGGGCCGAGGTCGAAGAGAAGATCAGTTTCCCGGGATGCTCGGGGTGTCGCGCGGCGTAGACCATGGCGACCATGCCCCCGAACGAGTTCCCCATGACGATCGGCTTCTCGATCTCGAGCGCCTCACAGAATCCGCGCACATCGTCCGCCCACTGGTCCAGCGTCCAGTCCGCGGGCTCGCCCTTGTCGCTGCGCCCCTGTCCTCGATGATCGAGGTAGACGACCTGCGCCACCTCGGCGAGCCGAGTGAACTCCGGCTTGTAGCTCGTGTGGTCGAAACCAGGGCCGCCATGCAGGAGGATCAGCGTCGGGCGCTCCCGCATCTGCTTGCCGTCGGGAATGAATTTCGGCCCCTCGACGTCGAAGAAGAGCCGCACCCCGTTCACTCGTACGTGCATTCGACCTCCAGCAGACAAGGTAGGGGTTCTATCATTCCCACGTCGCCCGCGTTCCCGCGGCGCCCGCAAACGTCAGCTGGAGGTTCGCCATGTCCTTCTTGTTCTGGCATCGCTGGCTGCTCGGGGCCAGCGTCTTCTTCGTCGTCTTCGGGATCGCGGCCGCGCTCGCCCCGGATTCGTTCCTCTTCGCCGTCTGGATCGGCCAGATCGATCGGACCTTCTTCGGCAGCGAGGTCCTGGGCGGCGTCATCACCCCCGAAGCGAAAGCGATGCGCGGCTTCCTGATGGGCCCACTCGGGGGCACGATCGCGGGCAGCTATCTGATCCAGGTCTTCGTCGTCGCTGTCCCCTTTGCGCGACGGGAGGCCTGGGCCTGGCACGCCCTGCTCTGGCCGATGCTGCTGTGGTTCTGCGTCGACTCTCTCGTCTCGGGGCTGCACGGTGCCTGGTTCAACATCTACATGATCAATCTCATGCCCCTCGTCGTCTTCGGAATCCCGCTCTTCGCCACCCGCTCGATCGCCTTCGGACCTCGCCCGGTCGCCCCAGGCTGAGTCGACCGACGCTTGCCGATGGCCTGAGCTCGGCGACCCGATTCTTAAATGCGAACGCAATCTCATAGAAAATCGAGCTCGAAAGTCGAAAAATCGACGCTAGAGGCAAAATATTCTTGTATTGCCCTAAAACCATGGAGTAGTCTCTAACTTTATATCGCCCTCTACCGATACAGAGTCCATGCCCTCCGTCGAAACCGCCCCATCCCCGGAAACGCCCGCAGCCGCCCCTCTCACGGACGGCGACGCCTCGGCTCAGCCGCTCGGCCGCCGAGAGCGCCGAAAACTCGAGGTCCGGACCCGCATCTATTCCGTCGCCCGGGATCTCTTCTCGAAACAGGGATTCGATGCGACGACGGTCGACGAAATCGCGGCTGCCGCCGATGTCGTCCCGGCCACCTTCTTCAACCATTTCCAGAGCAAGCAGGCCCTGCTCGGCCTGATGACCGGCGAGGTCTTCGAGACCCTCCACGTGATGATCTCGGAGCATCTCGAGGGCGAGGGCTCGAGCGCGGAGAAGCTGCGCGCCTTCGTCTCCTCTGCCGCCGAGGGGATCTCGGCGAGCCGGGGTATCGCCCGCGACGTGCTGCTCGAGTTCATGCGAGGCGATGCGACCGCCAAGGGCCCGCATCCCTACCTCGAGCGCCTCTTCGAACCGTTCGTGTCGCTGATCGAAGAGGGCCAACAGAGCGGCGAGATGCGCGACGACTACGACGCCGCCTTTCTCGCCCAGATGGCGGTCGGCATGATGAACTCCGCCGTCACGAACTGGCTCGCCAACCCTGAGTTTCCCGTCGAGACCGGCCTGGTCGACGCGGCCGAATTTGCCCTCATCTCACTTCGCGCCGAACCGGCCGACGCTTCGTTCGAAAGGAACGCCCCCTGATGGAGATCGATGTCGACTTCTCTCAATCGAGTGCCTGGAACCAGGACATGCAGGAGCGGATGCGCTGGCTCCGCGAGAACGAGCCTGTCTTCTGGAGTGAAAAAACGAACTCCTTCATCATCAGTCGCTTCGCCGACGTGGTTCACGTCTCGAAGAACAACGACGTCTTCTGTTCCGGCCAGGGCGTGCTTCCCGGCGCCTTCGTTCCGAAGATCGGCTTCATCGACGAGGACGAGCCGCGCCACGGCGAGATGCGCTCACTCGTAAATCGCGGCTTCACGCCCCGCATGGTCCGCATGTGGGAAGAGATCTTCCAGAACATCACGGATGAAGTCCTCGACGAGTTCGCGCCGAAGGGCGAATGCGACTTCGTCGAAGACGTCGCCGTTCCGCTGCCGCTGATCCTGATCGCGGAGATGATCGGGATCCGCCGCGAGGATCGCGAGCGCTTCCATCGCTGGTCGGACGCCATGATCGGGTCGACGGGCAACATGGACGATCCCGAGATCGTCGCCGCGGCCGGCCTCGCCGCCGTCGAGTACGTCACCTATCTCACCGAGATCATCGACGATCGGCGCGAGAACCCGAAAGAGGACCTGATCAGCATCCTCGTCCAGGCCAAGGACGACGGCGTCCTCGTGCGCCACGACTGGGACATCGAGAACCAGCCGACCGGCCTCGGCCATTCCGAAGCCGATCGCGACATGACGAACGACGAACTCATCAAGATGTGCATCCTGCTGCTCGTCGCCGGCAACGAGACCACGCGAAATGGACTCACGGGCGGCATGCAGCTCCTGATCGACAACCCCGAAGTGCGCACCCGGTTGATCGAAGATCCTTCTCTGATCCCCGCGGCGGTCGAGGAGATGCTGCGACTGGTCTCGCCGGTCCTCTCGTTCTCTCGAACCGCAACGCGCGACACGGAACTCCGCGGCGTGCCGATCAAGGAAGGACAGCGTGTGCTCATGATCTACGGCTCCGCGAACCGAGACGCCGAGGTCTTCGAGAATCCCGACGCCTTCGACATCGATCGTGGCGCACAACATCTTGCGTTCGGCATCGGCAACCATTTCTGCATGGGCGCGAATCTCGCGCGAATGGAAATGCGCGTGGCGCTGACCGAGATCCTGCGACGCATGCCGGAAATGACGTATGCGACGGAGGGGCCCGAGTTCGGATTGTCGGCGCTCGTGCGGAGCGTCGTACACATGCACGTGCGCTACACGCCGGAGTCGCGTGACTAGCGCTCGAGATCACGGATCGGCAGATTCGTTACCCTCTCTGGCTGAATGACCGATCGCGCACTGATCTTCGACATGGACGGCGTCCTGATCGATTCCGAACCGCTGTGGCGGCGGGCCGAGGTCCAATGCTTCGGCGACGTCGGACTCGAGATCGAGGAGTCCGACTGTTTCCAGACCCAGGGCATGCGCCTCGATGAGGCGGTGGCCTTCTGGTTCGCGCGCTCGCCCTGGACGGGCCAGAGCTGCAAGGACGTCGAGTGGGCCGTCCTCCGACGCATGTCCGAGCTGATCCGGGCCGAGGGCGAAGCGATGCCCGGTGCTGTCTCGTCGATCGATTGGGCCTCGGATTCCGACTGGAGACTCGGACTCGCGTCGTCTTCGTCCAAGTTCCTGATCGAGACGGTCCTCGATCATCTCGAGATTGCCCAACGCTTCGAATGCACGCGATCCGCCGAGGACGAGACCGCGGGAAAGCCCCATCCCGACGTCTATCTGTCCGCCGCACGCGAGATGCGAATCGACCCTGGCGCCTGCGTCGCGATCGAGGACTCCGCAAATGGCGTGCTCTCGGCGCTCGCGGCCGGCATGCGATGCATCGCGATTCCGCCCCCCGAGACCCGCGAGGACGCGCGCTTCGACGAGGCGACCCTGCGACTCGATTCGCTGCACGCGCTGCCGGAAGCGCTCGCAGACATGGGTGAGAACTGATCTGCGGCCCGTTTGAATCTCCTCACCAGCCCCTGTACTTTCAGTTCTCGGCGCGTTTCATGCCGAGGCATGCCGAGCGTTGACCGCAGGGTCCCGTTCGAGTTCGGGACCTTGTGAACCCGGTCAGATCCGGAAGGAAGCAGCCGTAGCAGGGACTTGGCTGCGATCGGACAAGCCCTGCGGTCAACCCTCGGCAGGCCCTCAACCAGATTGGCACCCCCTTGAGCTATCAGGTCATCGCGCGCAAATGGCGGCCGCAGAGCTTCGACGAAGTCTCGGGGCAGGCCCACGTCACGACCGCGCTGCGAAACGCGATCCGGACCGACCGCGTCCCTCACGCCATGCTGCTGACCGGCCCGCGCGGCGTCGGCAAGACGACCCTCGCCCGGCTGATCGCCCGTTGCCTGAACTGCGAGAAGGGTCCGACGGACGAGCCCTGCGGAAGCTGCACGGCTTGCACCGAGATCACGGAGAGTCGCTCGACCGACGTGCAGGAAATCGATGCCGCGAGTCGAACCGGTGTCGACGACATCCGCGAGGTCATCGACTCGATCCGCTATGCAGCGGCCCCCGGCAAGTACCGCATCTTCATCATCGACGAAGTGCACATGCTCTCGACGAACGCCTTCAATGCATTATTGAAGACGCTCGAAGAGCCGCCCCCGCAAAGCCTGTTCATCTTCGCGACGACGAATCCCGAGAAGATCCCGTTCACGGTCCTGTCCCGATGTCAAAGGCACGACCTTCGACGCATCGCGCTCACCAGCGTCACCGATCGACTCGGCGAGATCGCCGCCTCCGAGGGCATCCAGATCTCGCCGAGCGCGCTCACGCAGATCGCGCGCGAGGGCGACGGATCGATGCGCGACTCGCAGACGCTGCTCGACCAGATCGTGGCCTACGGTGGCGAGACGATCACGGACGAAACGATTGCCGAGGTCCTCGACCTGGTCGATCGCCGCGTGCTCTTCGAGATCGTGACGGCCTGCATCGACGGCGACGCCCAGAAGGCGCTCGAACATGTCGCCCAGGCGACGAGCGGCGGATCCGAAGCGCGTCGCATCGCCGACTCCCTGCTCGAGGTCCTGCGCGATCTCGTCGTACTTCGCATCGCACCCGAAGGCCGCGGACTCTTCGAAGGCTCGGACGAAGAACGCGCAGAACTCGTCGAGCTCGCCTCGAAGACGGAACACGCCCGGCTGCGACGAATGTTTCGCGCCCTCGTTCGTGAGATCGAGGACCTGTCCTGGGCACCGCGCCCGACCGCCGTCCTCGAAATGGCCGTCATCCGATTGGCGACCCTGCCGGCGGGAGACGACGTCGGGCAGCTCCTCACACGCCTCGATCAACTCGAACGACGGCTGGCCGCAGGCGGCGCGCCGACGGGTCGGGCAGCGTCAGGCGGAGGAGGAGCGGCAGCAGGCGGAGGAGGCTCGGCGAAGGGCAGCCGGCCCGTCTCCGATCGAGGACCCCGCAAACGCGCCGACGATCGCGGCGGCTCCGAGAGCGAGGCCGACTCGAGCAAGGCCCCTCCAGCCGCACCTCGACGCGCAGCACCTTCGAAACCCGCCCCCGCCGCTCGATCCGCGAACGGCAAGCCGAACGTGAACGGCCACTCGCCCTCACCACGCCCAGCGCAAACGGATGAAGCGCCGCCGATCGGCGGAAGCGCGCCGCCCGAAGCCATCTTCGACCGATTTCGCGCAAAGGCCCTCGAAGAGGACCGCAGTCGCTACGGCAGCCTCGAGGGCACCGAACTGATCTCGATCGAGGGAAACAAGATCGCCCTCGCCGTCTCCGGCTCCTTTCATGCCGAACGCCTGCGCGCACGGATCGTCGACCTCGAAGCCTTCGCCGGAGCGTTCTTCCAACAGACGACCCGCATCAGCGTCGAGGTTCGCGGTGCCGGATCGCGACCCGAAGAGGGTGCGGACGCGAGAGAGAAGACGCGCAAGCGACGGCAGGACGCCCTCAACAGCGAACCGGTGAACCTCGCGATCGAAGTCCTCGAGGCAGAGATCGTCGAGATCAAGCCCCTCGGCGACGACTCGAAACTCCCCGGATCTCCGGGACCTGCCGGAGGAGGCAAGGCTTGAACCCGAACGACATGCAGGAAATGATGCAGCGCGCCCAACAGATGCAGAGTCGAATGGGCGATCTGCAGCGCGAACTCTCCACTCGAAATTTCGAGGCGAGCAGCGGGGGCGGCATGGTCGAGGCCACGGTTTCCGGTGGCCTGCGCGTCGTCTCCATCAAGATCGAGAAGTCCCTCATGACGGGCGACGACCAATCCATGCTCCAGGACCTGATCGCCGCCGCCGTGAACGCGGCACTCGCCAAGGCACAGGAGAGCGTCGGCGAGGAAATCGCACGCATGCAGCAGTCCATGCTCGCCGGATTGGGGAACTGAAGTGGCATCCTCGGACTCCCCTTCGTCGGACGCGTCGTCGCCCTCTTCTTCGACGGCCTCTTCTTCGACAGCCTCTTCTTCGACAGCCATGGACCGCCTCGTCGTCAGCCTGAAGCGACTGCCGGGCATCGGTGACAAGTCGGCCACGCGACTCGCCTACTTCCTGCTGAGCGCTCCCGACGATCTCACGCGTGAACTCTCCGAGTCGATCGCTCGGCTACAAAGGGACACGGTCGTCTGCGAGTCTTGCTTCACACTCTCGGACCGCACGCCCTGCCCGGTCTGCGCGAGTTCTCGGCGCGACGCGACGATCGTCTGTGTCGTCGAAGAACCCGCCGACATGGCGGCCATCGAGCGGAGCGGCGGCTTCGACGGGATCTACCATGTGCTCGGCGGCGCGCTGTCCCCGATCGACGGGATGGGGCCCGAGGCGCTGCGAGTCGGCGAGCTCGAGAGCCGGATCCGCGCGGGCGGCGTGAAGGAAATCATCCTCGCCACAAACCCCACGGCCGAGGGCGACGCCACCGCCCACTACCTGGCCGATCGACTCCGCGGAGCGAGTCTGCGCATCACGCGGATCGCCTCGGGCATGCCCCTCGGCGGCGACATCGAGTACGCCGACCACGTCACGGTCAGCCGCGCGATCGAGAATCGCCGGGCCATCGACCGCTGAATCGCCTCTCAGCGAGCAAATCACTGTCGCCCGTCCGCAGGTCGACCTAAAGGTGGGCCGAATGCCGGCCGATCCTTGTTTCCAGCACCGCGCCTCTGCGCAGCGTAGGCAGGTGTTGCCGGTCCGACCCGACGCGGGGTAAGCTGGCGAAAAAGGGTCCATTTCCCGGACGTTTACAGAGGCAAATGCCGATGATGGAATCCCAGCTCGTGATGCAACAAGAGGACTTCGACAAAGTCCTCGCGATCATCCAAAAGCTGGTCCGAGATGCCAATTCGAAGGGCATCTTCGTGGTCGACAAGGCAGGACAGCTGATCGCCGAAGCAGGCGAGATGCAGGGGATCGACAGCACGAGTCTGGCGAGTCTCACCGCCGGTTGCGTCGCCGCCACGGGCGGACTGGCCAAGATCGTCGGCGAAGAAGAATTCCCGATCCATTTCCATCAGGGACAGCGGGACAACCTGCACATGACCCTGGTCGGTGACCGCATGATCCTGGTCGTCGTCTTCGATGAGCGCAGTTCTCTCGGCCTCGTTCGCCTTCGCGTCAAGAAGGCCGGCAACGAACTCGCGAAACTCTTCGAAGAGATGCGAAAGAAGGCAGAGACCGAAGTTCAGACCAACGGCTCGCCCTTCGCCGAAATCACCGACGACGATATCGACAACCTTTTCTCGGACTGATCGGACTACTCACCCCATGTCGTTCATCAATTACAGCTCGAGAGAGATCAACTGCAAGATCGTCTACTACGGCCCCGGCCTTTGTGGAAAGACGACGAACCTGCAGCATATCTACATGAAGACGAATCCCGACGTGAAGGGAAAGATGATCTCCCTCGCGACGGAAACGGAGCGCACGCTCTTCTTCGACTTTCTCCCCCTGGCACTCGGCGAGATCCGCGGCTTCAAGACGCGCTTCCATCTCTACACCGTGCCGGGCCAGGTCTTCTACGACGCGAGCCGCAAGCTCATCCTGAAGGGTGTCGACGGCGTCGTCTTCGTCGCGGACAGCCAGATCGAACGGATGGAGGCGAACCTCGAGAGCCTCGACAACTTGAAGGTCAACCTCAAGGAACAGGGCTACGACCTCGACAAGATTCCGTACGTGATCCAGTACAACAAGCGCGACCTCCCGAACGCGGCCCCGCTCGACGAACTGCAGAAGCTCTGCAATCCGATGGGCGCCCCCGAATTCGAAGCTTGTGCGACGACCGGCGAAGGCGTGTTCGAAACGCTCAAGGCGGTCGCGAAGGATGTGCTGGCTGACCTCAAGAAGATGGGCTCCTAGAGCTCGCCCTCCCTTTCACATCGACATCTGGGTGCTCGACGGCGACGTCGGCACGGTGCGCATTTTGTCGAATGGCTCGGCACTCGAGCAGCCACCGTACAAGCTCGCCGATCGTTCCGGCTTTCGTTGGGGGCGCCCGTTAGTCGCCGACAGTGAGCCTGCGCTCTATTTCGACAAAACACACCCCGCACCGCCGCCGCCTACGGGCCCGGCAGGGCGTGCGGATTAGGCGAACACGCTCTGTCGCCTTCGGCGGGAATGGGCGCGCTTTGCGCGCCCATTCCATGGTGTGCCCAATTTCGGTGTTTTCGCGCTGCCTCGCTTGGAGGGGGATCTTGATCCGTCAGTAGAGTCCGGGGCGGCGCGGCGCGGTGCGCGTTTCGACGAACTAAAGCGCAGGCCCACAATCGGCGGAGACGTGCGCGTCCTACGAGAGCAGGAGCCCTCGCGCCGCTCAGACCTCCGTGCCCGAAGGCCGAGCCATTCGTCGAAATGCGTGCCGTGCCGCGACGCACGGACTCGGCGGACTAGCAAGACCTCGATCGCTCGGGTTCAGATGGAGCGGAAGGACAGGATCTCGAGAGACTCGGAGAGGATGGGCGATGCCGCGACCTTGCTGCGGAGGGTTCGGCCGGCCAGGTGTTCGGGGCCGGCGGCGAGGACGTGGTTGTCGTAGTCCTCGGTGGCGATCGAGACGAGGGAGGGGAACGCGGGGCGGAGGTAGCGGGCGACCTGGCTCGATTCGTCGAGGGTGTTGGTGACGAAGACGCCGCCTCTCGCGAGGCGGGCGAGGGCCAGACGGTGGCCGGGGTCGGGGATCCAATCGGGTTTGTGGACGTCGTCGCCGTGGCCGATGAAGATGTCTTCGAGGATCACATCGAAGCGGCCCTTCGCGGTCTTCAGCCATTCGAGGGCGTCGGCGATCTCGACCTGGATGTCGAGCGCATCGAGTTCGAGGTGTTTGCGCGCGAGGCGGACGACCTCGGGATCGAATTCGATGCCGACGATCTCCGCGTCGGGCGCGAGGGCGCGGGCGAGACGGGCGACCGAGCCCCCGCCGAGTCCGAGGATCAGGATGCGTCGGCGACGCTTCGGAGCCAGGAAGAGGATCGGCGCGGCGATCGCGTCCCAGACACAATGCGTCGCGATTTCGCCCGGTCGATAGAAGGAAGCAAAGGTCTCGTCGACGACGAGGGCGCGCGTGCCTCCGGTATCATCGATCCGGACGCGCGGCTTTTCCCGGCGCGCTCGCCGTGCCCTTTCCCCGCGCGCCCGCGGTGCATAGGATCTCGCCATGACTTCCCCCCTCTTCGACGGCCTGGCGCCGCTCGGCCCGGACGATGCCGCAAGTACGCGTCTCGTGCGCGTCGCGATGCCGGTTCCGCTCGATCAGGTCTTCGACTACCGGCTGCGACCGGATCAGCCCGACGTTCGGCCCGGCATGCGCGTGCGCGCGCCCTTCGCGGGCCAGCAGCTGATCGGACTCGTCGTTCCGGGCGATGTCGACACCGAGGACTCGACGACGGATCCGGGCCGTGTGTTGTCACAGGTCGAGGCGGTGATCGACGAGGAGCCGGTCGTGTCGGAGTCGATGATCCGCATGCTCGCGGAAGCGGCGCGGGAGATCTACGCGCCGATCGGACTCGCGCTCGCACACGCGCTACCGCCGGGATCGACGCCGCGGCCGTCCCGTCCCTATGCGCTGACGCCCAGGGGGCTTCGCATGCTCGCGCACGGCCGAACCGCGAGCGATGCCATGGGCGAGCTGACCGCCGCCGTGCTGGCGCGCCTCGACAGAAAACCGACCACGGGCCCAGCGCTCGCACGCGCCTTCCCGGACGCGCCCCTCGCGAAATGCCTCGACAACCTCGTCTCGGACGGGCTCGTCGAACGACGACTCGAAGTGCGTTCCGCCCGGGCGCGCGTTCCGACCGATCGGATCGTGCGTGTGGCGCCGGGCGTCGACGTCGATGAGGTGAGCGGAACGGCGCTCGCGCGCGCCGCGCGGCAGTCGGAACTGCTGCGCCAGATCGCAGAGTCGAAGGACGGCCTGCTAACGCGCGCCATCACCAAGCAAACGCCGAACGCGACCGCCTGGCTGCGCGCCCTCGCCGCTCGCGGCCTCGTCGTCTTCGAAGAGAGACCGCGTCTGTTCGCGACGGAGACGATCCTCGACGGCGGCGAAGAGGTCTCGCTCACGGAAGACCAGAGGATCGCACTCGAACCGATCCGCGACGCGATCAAGCGACAGGTTCCCGAGCGCTTCCTCCTGCATGGCGTGACCGGGAGCGGCAAGACCGAGGTCTACCTGCGCGCAATAGCGGACACACTCGCAGCCGAACGCCAGGCGCTCGTTCTCGTCCCCGAGATCACCCTCACGCATCAGATCGTCGCGCGCCTGCGCGCCCGCTTCGGTGACGAAGTCGCGGTCTTGCATAGCGGGCTGAAGCCCGGCGAACGCCTCGCACAATGGGAGCGCCTACGCTCGCGACAGACGGCGATCGCCGTCGGCGCACGCAGCGCCCTCTTCGCACCCCTCGACGCCCTCGGCCTGATCGTGATCGACGAGGAACACGACGGCGCCTACAAGAACGACGAAGGCTTCCGCTACCACGCGCGCGAGCTCGCCGAGCGCCTGGCGAAGGACGCGCATTGTCCGCTGGTCCTCGGTTCCGCGACGCCGTCCCTCGAAACGCGGCATCGCGCCGACGAGGGCGTGATCCGGCGCCTCTCACTCCCACGCCGCGTCGGCGGTCGACCGCTGCCCGCGGTCGAGATCGTCGACCTCGCGAAGGAGAAGAGCAAGAACCCTCGCGGACGCAAGATGATCCTGTCCCGCCCGATGCGCACGGCGATCGACCAGGCGCTCGAAGACGGTGGCCAGACGATCCTCTTCCTGAATCGCCGCGGGTTCTCGACGCGCATCTTCTGTTTCCAGTGCGGGCACGCAGAGCGATGTGACGACTGCGACGTCGCGCTCGTCTTCCATTCCGCCGACTATCAGCTCCGTTGTCATTACTGCGATCTCGTGCGCGACGTGCCCGAATGCTGCTCCGGCTGCGGCGATCCCGAGACGGCTCTGCTCGGTGTCGGGACCGAGCGCCTCGAGGAAGAAGTGCAGGCGCTCTTCCCGAGCGCGCGCACGATGCGCCTCGACCGCGACGTCGCCTCCCGCCGCGGACATACGGAGAGCGTGCTGCGTGCGCTCAAGGACGAGACGGTCGATATCGTGATCGGCACCCAGATGGTCGCCAAGGGCCACGACTTTCCCGGTGTCCAGCTCGTGGGCGTCGTCGCCGCCGACATCGGGCTGCATCTCCCGGACTTCAGAGCGGCGGAGCGAACCTTTCAGCTCCTCACGCAGGTCGCGGGGCGCGCGGGACGAGCCGACCGACCCGGGCGTGTCGTGGTGCAGACCTTCGTGCCGGATCATTATGCGCTGGCCCCGGTCGCCAGCCACGACTTCGAGACCTTCTACCGCGAGGAGATCGCCCATCGCGAAGCCCTCGGGTATCCGCCCTTCGCCGGCCTATCGAGGGTCGTCGTCAGTGCCGAAGACCAGGACATCGCCCGCGACGCCGCCGACACGCTCGCCCGCGCCGCCCGGCACGAGCTCCCGGATGGCGCCGGTCTCGAGATCCTGGGACCCGCACCCGCGCCGATCGGAAAGCTGCGCGGTCGCTACCGGCACATGCTGCTCGTGAAGGGCAGCGACGACGCACTGCATAGGCGCGTCGCCAGGGCGATCCTCGCCGCCGCCAAGGCTCTGCCCCGGGACGTCCAGACGGCCCTCGACGCGCGCCCCGTCAACATGCTATAAAACGCGCGATTTCCCTTTTGTTCCCCATACTTAGGTGCCAACACCAAGGCCAGGGCGAAGATGGCATTGCGCGAGATCGTCAAATTTCCCGACCCCCGGCTGAAGGAGGTGTCGAAGCCGATCACTGAGGTCGACGACGATCTGCGTGAACTCGCGCGCGACATGATCGAGGTCATGTACGACGAGCCGGGCATCGGTCTCGCCGCGCCCCAGGTCGGCGCCTCGATCCGCATGTTCGTGATCGATACGGAATGGACCGACGAGGAAGGGGGAAAGCATCCGACCGTCGTGATCAACCCCGAGATCAGCGAACGCGATGGGCGCATCACCTGGGAAGAGGGATGCCTCTCGGTCCCCGACTACTCGGCGACCGTCGAGCGCGACGCCATGATCACGCTGCGCGGGCAGGACATCGACGGGAATCCGATCGAAGAGCGCGCCGAAGGGCTTCGCGCCGTCTGCATCCAGCACGAAGTCGATCATCTCGACGGCGTCCTCTTCATCGATCGCATCAGCCGCCTGAAGCGGAGTCTCTACGTCAAGAAGCGAAAGAAGCAGCTGCTCGAAGAGCAGGACTGATCGCGCGTGCCCCCCCTTCGCCTCCTCTTCTTCGGTACGCCCGACGTGGCCGTACCGACGCTCGAACGCTTGATCGCCGGCCCCCACGACGTGGTCGGTGTCGTCTCCCAGCCCGATCGCGCTCGCGGACGCGGACGCAAACATTCGCCGTCTCCAGTCTCGAATGTCGCCATCCGGGAAGACATCCCGCTCGTGCGACCGGAACGCGTGGGCGACGAAGCGGCGCTCGAATCGATGCGCGACATGCGACCCGATCTCGGGATCGTCGTCGCGTTCGGACAGTTCCTCCCGAAGAAGGTGCGTGAATTGCCGAGCTGCGGATATCTGATCAACGCCCATGCGAGCCTGCTGCCGAAGTATCGGGGCGCCTCGCCAATCGCGAGCGCGATCCTCGACGGCCAATCGTCGACGGGCGTTTCCGTCATGCGCGTAGAGAAGGAGATGGACTCGGGCGCCGTCGCCCTCGTCCGCGAGACACCGATCGGCGAGCGGGAGAACACGCTGCAGCTGACCACGCGACTCGCCGCACTCGCGGCGGACGCGATCGAAGAGGCGGTCGACCAGATCGCGCGCGGAGAGATCGCCTGGACGGAGCAGGACGCGGCCCTCGTCACGATCGCGCCGAAGCTCGAAAAGTCAGACGCCGAGCTCGACCTTCGCGAGCCAGCCAGCGCGCTCGCCAACCGGGTCCATGCCCTCGCGCCGAAGCCCGGCGCACGCGTATCCCTCGCGCCGCCCGGCGACGACGAACCGACTGCGCTCAAGATCCTCGAAGCCGATGTCGCCGCCTTCGACGCCGCGGCGCCCTCGCCCGGCACGATCGTTCTCGTCCCAGAGACCGCCTCACTGCGCATCGCAACGGGAGAGGGTTGGCTCGTCCCACGCGTCCTCCAGCGCGCGGGCGGCAAGCCGATGCCCATCGACGCCTTCCTTCGCGGCTTCGAGATCGGCGACGGCATGCGCTGCGCCGTCCCGACGAGCGACACGAAGGGAGACGCCTCGTGAGCGACTCCACGTCGGGCAGCGGAGACGGAACCGGGAGCGGCAAGGGAAAGGGCAAGGGCGGCCGCGCGAAGCGCTGGCCCGGCCGCGGAAGCAGCAACCGCAAGACCGCGGGCCCGACCGCACCGCGCATGATCGCCATCCGTGTGGTCGAGCGTGTCCAGCGCGCAGGCGCCTACGCCGACCTCGCTCTCCACCACGCACTCGTGCAGAGCCGCATGCCCGCGGCCGATCGCGGCCTCGCGACGGAACTCGTCTACGGAACGCTCCGATGGCGCGGTCGACTCGACTACCTGATCGCCAGCGCCCTCGACCGCGACCTCGCCAAGCTCGAACCCCTCGTGACGAGCGCGCTTCGCGTCGGCGCCTATCAACTCTTCTTCTCCGATCGCATCCCGGCGAACGCTGCGGTCGACGAGGCCGTTCGATGTGTCCGCGCGATGGGACTCGAACGCGCGACGGGGCTCGTGAACGCCGTCCTGCGCAAGCTTGCCCGGGAGGGCGACTCGATCGAGTTCCCGAAGCTCGAGGACGATCCGATCGAACATCTCGTCCACGCGGGATCGCTCCCGCCCTGGCTCGCCGAGCGTTGGCTCGAGGCGTACGGCGCCGAAGAGGCGGCAAAGCTCGCGGCGACGATGAACGAGCCCGCACCGCTCACGATCCGGGTCAACCGGGCGATGACGACGCGCGAGGCGATCCTGCCGAAGCTGATCGAGCGCTTCCCCGACGCGCGGGCCTGCGTTCATGCGCCCGACGGAATCGTGCTCGGCCGCAAGGGCGACGCCGGGCAGGATCCCGCGTTCCTGGCGGGCGAGATCAGCGTGCAGGACGAGGCTTCGCAGCTCGTCGTGCATCTGCTCGACCCGCTGCCCGGCGATCGCATCCTCGACGTCTGCGCCGCGCCCGGGACGAAGACCGCCGCCATCGCGGAACGGCTGAACGGCAAGGGGCATGTGCTCGCCCTCGATCGGCATGCGAAGCGCCTCGGCCTCGTCGGCCGCGGCATGCGCCGACTACGCCTCGGCGGCGTCGCGACCCTGGAGCGCGATGCGACGAAGCCCCTGACCGACCTGGCCGAACCCGAGCCCTTCGACCGCGTTCTGGTGGATGCGCCCTGTTCCGGACTCGGAGCGCTCCGGCGCAACCCCGACGCGCGATGGCGTATCCGGCCCGAGGACTTCGACTCCCTGGCGAAGGTCCAGCGGGCGATCCTGGAGTCCGCGGCGGCCGTGTTGAGGCCCGGCGGCAGTCTCGTCTACTCTACGTGTACGGTGACCCCGGAAGAGAACGAAGAGGTCATCCGCGGGTTCATGGCGACGCGTGCGAACTGGCGCATCGCTTCGAAGGAACATGCGCCCGAGGCGCTACAGGAGCTGATCGACGACGAGGGCTTCCTCCGACTCCTGCCGCATCGACACGACATGGATGGCTTCTTCGCCGTCCGGCTGATCCGCGGCGAAGGCTGACGCCAAGAAGTACATCCGCCGAGCTCGCTACGGCGACGGACACGGAAAGAGCACAGGAAGAACACATGGGCAAAGACTCCGACGACCGAGACCAGAAGCCGCGCGAGATCCTGATCGCCCCGTCGATCCTCGCTTCGGATTTCATGAACCTGGCGAGCGAGCTACGCACGATCGAGTCGGCGGACCTGATCCACGTCGACGTGATGGACGGACATTTCGTGCCGAACCTGACGATCGGCCCGCCCGTCGTGAAGGCGATCAAGAAGATCGCGACCCGGCCGCTCGACGTTCATCTCATGATCGAGTCGCCCGAGACCTATCTCGAGCACTACATCGATGCCGGCGCCGACATCCTCGGCGTGCATCTCGAGGCCTGTCCCCATATCCATGGCACCCTCGGCCAGATCCGGAAGATCGGTGAGGCAAAGGGCCGCAAGGTCCGCTCGTGCGCGGTCCTCAACCCCGGGACCGACCCCAAGCCCCTGAAAAACGTCCTCGAGGAAACGGACCAGATCCTCGTCATGACGGTCAACCCGGGCTTCGGCGGCCAGTCCTTCATCGAGGCCATGCTGCGAAAGATCGACAAGATCCGCGGCTGGATCGAGAAGGCCGGCCTCGACATCGACCTCCAGGTCGACGGCGGCATCACCGCGGAGAACATCGGCCGCGCCGCCGCCGCAGGCGCCAACGTCTTCGTCGCCGGCACCTCCGTCTTTGCGCAAGACGACCGCAAGCTGGCGATCGAGGGCCTCAGGAAGGCCGCTCGGGACGCTCAGACCGAGGGCTGAGAGGCGCTCGCGAGTCGCGTCGCGAGGCTTGAGTCGAGCCTCCGGAAACGTCATACTCCCGCGTTCGGTCGGGGCGTGGCGCAGCTTGGTAGCGCGCTTCGTTCGGGACGAAGAGGTCGCTGGTTCAAATCCAGTCGCCCCGACCATTGCTCATCTCAACACCGGCGCCCAGCTCTCCCAGCCCTCCTCGGGCTCGGATCGCAGAATGAACCGATCCCCGGAAGCGGCACGCGCGCCCGCCGGATCCGGCGTCGCCAATTGGATGCCACCCCGAATCAAGGTCTCGAGCGGTCCCGTCTGGGCTTCGACGCCGCCCCAGCTGAGGTCGACTTCGAAGCCGCTCGCGTTCCAGACCTGCGTGTTCGAACGTACGACCGCCGCGTATTCGGGAGCGATCAGCGCGTCGATGAGCACTCTCTGTCCATCGGCCCCTAGACGTGAGGCGCCGAGGCTACCGATCTGCAGACCTCGGTAGAAGATCGGATCGCCGTCTCCCAATGCATCGATGTTCGGAGCGACGATCACCAGTTGGACTCCCTCTGGCGTGTCGAGGTCGGCCGTGTAGGTCGCCGGCACACCTGACGACAGCTGGAGTTCCGGATGCCAATGCATCCAGCCCGCCGGCGCGCTCTCCTCGAGGCGGAAGACGCGCCCGTCCTCGACCATGGGACGCGTCGCGCTCGGCGTCGCGAGCATGACTCCGCCTTCGATCAGCGCCTGGATCGGGGGCGCATCGAGTTCCACACCGGCGAGACTCGCCTCGAGATGGATCGCGTCAGGCGCCCAGAAGAGTGAATCCTCTCGAACGAGATCCGCGTAGGCACGTTCGATCCGGAGCTCGACGCGGACTGCCTGGGCATCCGAGGTGAGATGCGTCGCGCCGACCTCTCCAATCGGAAAGCGTCGAAAGTAGACGGGCGCCCCTTCGCGAAGGCTCGACGCGTGGGCTTCGAGCGAAACATGCAGGAACCGGGCTTCGTCGAACTCGGCGAAGGCACTCTCCTGATTCGCGTGGAGTTCGAAGCGGGCACCGTACCGCGCAGCCTCGCCTCGACCCGCGGAGTCGCCGAACTCGATTCCGCCCAGGGCGAGCTCACGGAGGGATCCCACGTCGACCGCCAGGCCCCCGAATCCGAGATCCACCGAGATGGCGGACTTACGCCAGAAATGCGTTTCGGTCCCGACCAGTCGACGATGTCTGGCGTCGATGCGGATGCGAATCGAAACGGCCTCGCCCTCGTCGCGAAGCTCCGTACGGATCACTTCTCCTACGGGAACACTCCGATGATGAACCGGCGACCCGACACCAAGTCCGGTCGCGTCGCTCGCCATCAGCACGAGTTCGAGTGACCCCGCGTTCGGATCAGGGGGCAGGACATGTTCGATCGATTCGCCGCCCTCGATTCCGTCCAGCGCGACCGAGGGCTTCCACTCGAGCCATTCTTCGCGCGGCGCATCATGAAGTGCGAAGAGCGCGCCCCGCTCGACCGGCGCGTTCTCGCCTCCGGGCACGGCGATCGACACGCCACCGAGTGCGACGGAGCGCAGTCCTTCCGTTCGAACACGCACGCCGTCGAGGCCAACGGACAGATCGATTCCACTCGATTTGTAGAAGCGGGTCCCCTCGACCAGAAGCGGACGAAATCGGGGGGCGATGAAAACGGTGAGGCGGACGGCCTGCCCGTCGCGCGTCAGCCGACTCGCGGCAATCCGACCGATCTCGAGGCCGCGATAGTCGATCGGCGTACCCGGCGTCAGCCCGACCGCATCCCTCGATTCGAGTTCGACCATGAGGCCATGACTCTGCTGATGCGCCTCCCGAGCCCCATCCGCACCCGCATGCAGACGGAAGACCGAGTTCGCAGACGCCTCGGGCACGTCGCTTTGCGTGCCCTCGGACGTCGGCGTCGAGAACGCGATCCCGCCGGCGAGAATCGCCTCGACGCCCTCGGTTCGAATCTCGACACCGCCGAGCCCTATGCGCGCGTCGACGCCGCTGGCGTTCCAGAACAGCGAGTTCTCACGGACACGCGCCGTGAAGGCTTCATCGATCATGGCGTAGACGCGAATCGCACCCTCGCCGTCCGCGAGCTCATAGTGTTCGACTTCACCCGCGAGGAGCCCCCGATGATAGATGGGCGTTCCCTGCGCGATCGATCCGAGCTGCTCGGTCTCGAGGACGATCGACTTTCCGTTCGGGTATCGCACACCGATCGGCGGATCCATTCTCCCCTGGAACACGGACTGCGTCGCACCGCCCGGTCCGGGCACGACCTGAATGAACTGGCCCGAGAGCAGCGTCTCCAGACCCGAGATGCCGGCCAGCGATAGCCGCGGCTGCACGAGCCAGAAGATCGTGCCCTCCTCGAGATAGGCCGCAGCGCTCGAGTCGAGCTCCGCCACGGCGACGATGCCGTCGAGCGATTCGTTCAGCCGAACGTCGACGACGAGCCCGACCTCGACGTCGAGCAGCTTGATCGGTGTGGCGCCTACCTTGATGCCCGCTGCGACCGGGAACTCGATCTCGATCGTCGGGCCCTTGGCGAGGTAGGTCTGCACGACGAGCGATGCGCCGAGCAAGATCGCGACGATCGGAATCGCCCACACGAACGAGATGCGCCCGCGCGTGCTCCGTCGAAGGCTCTGCAGCCGGTCGGTCCTCGACTCTTCGGGTCGGTCGTCAGGTCGGTCGTCGGGTCGCTCTTCGGGTTGGTCGTCACTCATCGGCTTTCCTCGTTCGCGGTATCGGTATCCCAGAGAAGACGCGGATCGAAGGTCTGGGAAGCGAGCATGGTCAGTACGACCACGATCGCGAAGTAGAGAGCGCCGGCGCCGGCCTCGACCGACGCGAGCAGGTCGAGCTGCACCAGAGAAACGAGCAGCGCGATCGTGAAGACGTCGATCATGGACCAGCGCCCGACGCGTTCGAGAAGCAGGTGGACGCGGGTCGCCGCGACTCGGGAATCCGGCCAACGGAAATACGTGGTCGCAATCAAGAAGGCAATGCCGATCAGCTTCAGGACCGGCACGACGATGCTCGCGACGAAGACGACGAGGGCCAGCCCCCAGAAGCCACCCTCCGCCAAATGGACGACGCCCGAGAGAATCGTCTGGGGCTCTCCCCGCCCCAACTGCTGAAAGGTCATGATGGGCAGCAGGTTCGCCGGGACATAGAGAACCATCGCCGCGACGAGCAATGCGACCGTTCGCTGGAGACTCGCAGGCATGCGCACACGGACGCGACCTCCACAGCGCGGACAACAGGTCGATTCACCGACCTGATCGACGGTGGCGTGGCAGACCAGACACGAGCTGTGCCCAGTCTCGTGACCTCGGGCGGGGACGGATGCACTCATGCGATTCGATGCCGCCCGACGTGTTCCCAGACGAACTCCCGATCGAGGGTCGTCGACGAGGCGATTCCGAGCAGGATCAGGACGAGGAAGGCGAAGAGTCCGATACCGGGGGTCACGGTCGCGAGATCGGCCAGCTTCACGACGGCGACGAGCACGCCCACGAAGAAGACGTCGAGCATGCTCCAGGGGGCGATCGTCTCGACCATGCGGAAGACCCACCAGCTGTAGGGCCAGCAGCCATTCCAGGAGAGCGGAAGCAGCACGTAGATCAGCGACAGTAGTCGCATCGCCGGCAGCACCAGCGTCATCGTCAGGACGAGTGCGGCGAGCAGCGGGAAGTCCTGATCCCAGAGCGAGGTCGCCGTCTGGGCAACGGTGCTCGTCTCGCGTTGTCCCGCGACCGAAAGCGTCAGGAACGGATAGGCGAGCACGATCAAGTAGGGCACGAGAGCGGCGATCGCGAATTGCAGACTCAAGAGAAATGGGTGCTTGTGGTATCGCGCCATCTCTCCCATGCAGATCGGGCAGAGCGAGACTTCGCCGGGCGAAGGCGGCGCAACGTCGACATCGAAGTCACAGAGCTTGCAGAGACTCAGCGTCGCCGCGGGCTCGGTCGGCTCGTCGCGAGACGTTTCAGCGACCGGCGGCATCTCGCTCCTCTCGCCCGATTCGCGCCTGGTCGCGGATGGCCTCTCGATGATGCTCCTCGGACTCTTCGCCGGCGGCCCGTTCATCGAGCTCGGCGATCCGCGCACCGCGCCCGTAGAGAACCAATCGATCGCCCGCGCGAATCTGGACGTCGTCGCCCGGCGCACCGAGAAAATGACCGCCCGGACACTCGATGCCCAGGAGTCGAACACCTTCGAGGTCGAGCCCGGCCTCTTCGATCGGCGTGTCGACGAGCCAATCTCCGTCACGGACGAGGAGTTCCGTCACACCGTAGTCCTCTCGAAGGTGTAGGAGTCCAGCGTAATCGCGCGTGTCGAGCGACGTGAATCGTCGAAGGGCCCAGCTCACGACGCTGCAGAGGACGCGATCGACACTCGAACTCGCGGAGAGGAGGAACAAGCTGACGACGCCCACGACCAGGACGACACCGCCTCGCAGTGCGCTCTCGGAGCTGCGCAAGTCGATCAAGGAGATCATCAGCGAGGCCAGGACGGTGACGAAGCCGAGATTCCCGACGATCATCAAGCCGGACACGATTCGCCGGCGCACGGGATGTCCGACCACATGCTCGGCCTCACTCGTCGTGAAGCCCGCGCCCGTGAAGGCCGAGCGTGCCTGGAACCGGGCGGAGTCGCGGCTCATCCCAGTATGCACGAGCGCCACGGCGGCGACGCGGGTCACGATGAGCGACGCGCCGAGCACCAACAACAGGGAGAGGATTGCGGTCATTCGGGACTCGAGGTGAAACCGTCGGCTGGGACGACATGACGGATTCGAACGGGATGGGCGTCGACGAGACGATGCTCCTCATGGGCATCGGTCGCTCCTGCAGCATAGTCAGCGTAGCGGGCGGCAAATGGATAGGCCGTTATTCCGTGCAGAACCGTGCTCAGGAGGACGGTCAGGACGACGACCGTCTCGAGAAGCGTCGCGCTCTCGAGCCTTCCCGGCTCGACGACGAGCAGGATGAAGAGGATCGACGCGAGCCCTCGCGGCCCGAACCAGCCGAGGAAGGCGACGCTCGGCGCGCGCAGTCCGCTCCCCAACAGAGAAACGGCGACCGCAAGCAGCCTGATGAGCGTCAAGCTCAAGAGGGCGTAGCCAACCTCCGCGAAGCCGACGTGAGCCAGCGCATCGGGGACGAGCGCAGCCCCGAAGATCAGGAAGACGAGCAGAGCGAGCAGCTGCCCCTCGGCCTCTCCGAAGTCGTAGAGACAAGGACAGACGTCTCGCGCGGTATTGCCCAGGATCAATCCGGCGACGAACGCGGCGATGAAGCCGTTTCCGCCTATCAATTCCGCTCCGCCGAAGGCGAGGAGCGACAGGCCGAGCGCGGCGATCCTCTGAAACGGGGGGCTCATCCACTTCCTCTCGATCGAAAGGCTGATGAGCCTACCTCCGAGCCACCCGATCCCGGCGCCGACCGCGGGACCGAGGGTGACGGCGAGCAACGCGAATTGGATCCAATAGGCGACATCGCCTCCTTCCTCGAGCGCACCGGCGAGCGAGGCCAGGACCAACACGAGCGGCAACGCGATCCCGTCGTTCAGACCGCTCTCGACATTCAGCGTTTGACGAATCCGGATCGGGACGCGGGCATTGCTGACCACGGCCTGGCCGAGCGCGGCATCCGTCGGAGCCAGGATCGTGGCCAATAGCGCCGCCTCGGCAACAGAGATCGACGGAAAGAGCCAGATGGCGACGGCCGTTCCGAAGAGGATGCTAAGCGGCAGTCCGAGGGCAAGCAATCGAAGCGGCAGAGCACGTTCTCGGCGCAGGCAAGTCAGGTCGATCCGCGTTGCATCGGTAAACAGGACCAGGACCAACGTCAACTCGGCCAGCCCCTGGACGACTTCTCCCTCGATATCCATCCCGAGCCAGCCGAGCCCGAGACCCGACATCCCGACTCCGATCGCCGTGAAGAAGAGCGGAGCCGTCAGGGGGCTGCGCTCCGCTCGCCCGGATATCAGCCCGAAGAAGCAGATCGCGAACGCAATGGTGGCGAGTGAGAGGGGTTCCATGGGCTCCTCCGCCGGGATCCCATCCGGGCCCGGTCAGGTCAGGTCAGATGTCGCACAACGTCGCCCTAGCGATACTCAGGATTGTCGAAGTCGAAGCGGCATCCCGCGTCCCATTCCGACCGCTGGTTGCCATGCGCCGGAATGCCGCCCGCATCCTTCAGCATGCGCGCCATGTGCATGAGATTCCACGTCATGAAGGTCGTGTTGCGATTGGTGAAGTCGTTCTCCGGCCCACCCGACCCCGGATCCATATAGGACGGGCCCGGCCCGGCCTCGCCCAGCCAATCCGCATCGGCCTGCGGCGGAATCGTATATCCGAGATGCTGCAGCGAATAGAGCAGGTTCATCGCGCAATGCTTCGCACCGTCTTCGTTGCCCGTGATGAGCGCACCGCCGACGCGTCCGTAGTAGGCGTACTGACCCTGGTCGTTGAGGAGTCCGGAAGCCGCGTAGAGCCGCTCGACGACCTGCGTCGCGACCGAGGTCTTCTCCCCCAGCCAGATCGACGTACCGATCACGAGGATGTCGGCCGCCATCACCTTCTCGAGCAGGCCCGGCCACTCGTCACGCTCCCAGCCATGCTCGCGCATGTCGGGCTGCACGCCGTGGGCGAGCTCGAAATCGACGGGGCGAAGGAGTTCCGTCTCGATGCCATTCTTCTCCATGATCTTTTTCGAGATCTGAATCAGGCCCTCCGTGTGCGAGAGTTCGCCGGTTCGTTTGAGGGTGCAGTTGAGAAAGATCGCCTTCAGATCGGAAAAGTCCCAGCGGCTCTCGGTACACATGCGCTCCTGTCGATCGCTCAAGCTCATCTCGATACTCCTATTCCCCGGCGTAGCCGTGCCCCCATCCTGGTGGCTGGGGTTGGTGGACGAGAACGACAACGATGGCACGAGTCACGACTCTGTGTCGCACGACCGTCCGGTGCCGGATCTGCGTGGAGATACGCTGGGGCGGACGCTCTGGTCACACGTTCGGAGTGAAATTGGCCGGGATGCGATGACTCGAAGTCGCAATGCGGGTCGACTGGGGCGACTCGACTCCGGAATTCCGGCGCATCAGCCGGACTCGAACTTCGCCACGCGGACGATGCGGCACGGAGATCCATGCCACGCTAATCGAGGCTGAACGCGCCGCCCCCACGAACCGTGAAGTGAATCAATCCGCCCATGAGGGCCACGTTCTTGAAGAGCGGGCCGATATGGGTCGGGTCTCCGACGTGGGTCGTGACCGTGATGGGAATCAAGACGAGGAAGAGGCCGAGCGCCGCGAGTCGCGTCTGGAAACCGAGCGCGAGTGCGATCGCGCCGAGGACGAGCGCCACACCGCTGAGCGTCATCAGAACGTCCGGCGGCCCGAAGAGAGTCGCCAGGTATCCGAGGGGCGCCGCCTCGAGACGCGCCAGCATGACGTCCTTCTGCAGGAAGTGGCCCAACCCGGCAACGACGAAGATCAGGCTGAAGAGGACACGGAAGACGAGATCCGAGACTCGCCCGAATCGCTCGAGACGCTGCATGCCCTACCCCCCGATGGGCGCGTACTCATTCGAGCGCGCCGTCCTAGAACCGATACTGCGCCCCGACCGTAAAGATCCCGACCCCGTCCACGGTCGTCTGGTCCGTGGCGTGGCCACCGCCTTCGACGAAGAGCCCGATGTTGTCGGTCGCCCAGAAGTCGACGCCGACGATGAACCTCGCCACGAAGGCGCTGCGCGGATAGTCGGTGTTCTCGATGTCGAACTGGCCGCCGCCGATCTGGATGAGCGCGTAGGGCTGGATCGTCTCGGGCATCTCTTCGATCTCGAAGGCGCCGAGGGGATAGAACTTCGGGCCGATCGTGAAGGCGTAGAAGCTGCCGTTGCCGATGTCGATCGAGCCGGCTTCGACGGAGCCACCGCCGAGGTAGGTGAAGTTGAACTCGGCCGATAGCCAGGGGAGCGTCCGGTAGCCAGCGGTCAGATTGAAGCCGCCGCTCGCGTTGTTGTCGAAGTTGTTGTTCGAGAAGTCGATCTGGCCAATCGAGATGCCGAACTGCGCGTAGGGTCCGACGTAGTCGTATCCGCGAATGGAGTCCTTGCTCGATCGCTTCGGCTCGGTCGACTGGGAGGGCTGCGACGACTCGGACCAGTCGTCCGCCTGGTCCTGCGAGAAGCTCGCACTCGCGACGAGTGACACGAGCAGGATCGTCAGACCGAAGACCGGACCTCGCATGCTCGCATGGACCTTTGAACGGACCGTTCCGGGGATCGTGTTCTCGATCTTCATTTTCTGGATTCCTTCACCCGTCTTCACGGGTGTCCTTGCTCGCGCAATCGAGCCCTGGATCGGATCCGGACGCGCTGGCCCGATCTCGATCCGTCCGCGAAGCCCCCCGACTCCGGCGGATGCGATTCCCTGTCTTTCGGAACAGAGATTACGGACGAAGTTTCGCGGGTGTCGTGACTTCTGTCACCCCGAAACGCCAGACTCGAACGCGCATTCTGCGCAGCGACCGAACATTCGACGAGGCGACGGAGCCACGAGCGAGGTCGAAGAGTCCTCAGCGAGGTAGGGAGCCTTCAGCGAGGTTAGAAGTCACGCCGCTTCATTCGTCTTCCTGGATGCTCTCCAGGTACACGACCAGCGGCCCGAGCGCGGCACCGACGAGCCCCTCCCCGTCCTTGAAACGGTCGTACTTCGCTGAGAGCCGATCGCCCCAGATCGGCATCTGGCGATTGCCATGCTCGCTCGGCAGCCAGCGCCCTTCGATCCATTCCGAGACCGCGATGCGATCGAATCGGCCGCCGTTTCGACGCGCGATCGTTCGCAGATCGGGGGGCGCCCCGCCCGACGGCTCGTCCGTGCCGACGACGCCCCGCCCGTCGATGCCATGACAAGAGACGCATAGGCGCCGGTACGTTCGTTCGCCCTGCTGCGCCAGCCAGGGATGTTCGAGCGGGTTGCGAACCCAACAAGGCTGACCGTGCTCGACCAATCGATCGAGGTCGCAATCGAGTTCGACCTGCCCGACGAGGGCGCGCCTCGAGAACTGCACGCGCCAGATCACGCGATTGACGTCCTCGCCGTCCGAACCCTGACTGCGATAGTGAAGGAAGAGTCGATAGTTCTTGCTGTACTCGTGCCCGGCGACCTCGAGTTCCATGGGGTCGAACGAAAAGTCCCCGCCCGCGCTCGTCGAGGCCTGCTCGTGCGAATGCAGATCGGCACTCTCGACATGAACCACGCGAAGCCGAAGCGACCCGCCGTCGACCGGGGCATCGCTCGCATGCAGACGGCCAGAGACCGGCGGAGCGACCTCGTAGAGGCGTCCGGGTACCGCGCAGCCGACCACGATCGCGACCACGAACAGGATGTAATTTCGACGATTCACGGCCAGCGCTTCCCCCTACGGGCGGACGATCCGGAAATAACGCGCGGCATCACCGCGCGACTCGTCCAGCTGCGGATACTTCTCGAGAAAAGCCAGGTAGACCCGGCGACTGACTTCGCGGTCGTCGATCCGTTCGAGTCGAGCCGCGTAGACGATCGCCCCGACGCGAACCCGAACTTGCGAATCGCTCGCGACGTTCTTCACCCAACCACGCTCTTCCGGATCGTCGGGCCCCATCAAGAGGGAACTCACGACGAAGGCGTCGTCCTGCAGGACGGCGAACCACAGGTTCACCGAGTACGGATCATCCGGCCCGCTCTCCAGCTGGATCTCCTCGACGTCGGCCACCGCCGCCCAGTCCACGGGCCACTCACCGTCTTGTCCGCTCAGTCGACCCCCGGAGAAGGGACCAACTGGTCCTCCGCATGCGAGCGTGAACGCCGAGATCGAGAGCACGAGCGCCGACACCCGAGCGCGCCCCATGCGCCGTTCGCCTCCATGCGAAGCGACAGAAGTCGTATTCATCCGGATCCCTCCTTCGCCGACTCGCGATCGGGCAGGTCGATCGGCGACTCGAAAGCTAGACGACGCGAGACGGGCATGCGACCGGAACCTCACGCGATCGACATGGGATCTATGCCAGAGCAAGGCCTGGGCAACGCCCGATGGACGCCGGAACGCAGGCAGGAATCCCGTCGAGAGCGACCGCAAACGCGCATCCGCGAACGACTTCATGGACGAGGCGGCGCGATGAACGGATAGAGGTGCTGCGCCACGAATCCATGCGGGAGCGGTTTGCCGACGACACCGTACGTCTCGGGCCAGCGATCGGGCTTGCCGACGTAGGTCCCGAAGATCATGTCGAGCACGGGGAGATGGGCGGCGTAGTTGCGATCGATGGCCTCGGCGTCCGCCGCGTGATGCCAATGATGGAAATGCGGTGTGGCCACGAGATATTCGAGACGACCGAAGGGAATCCGCGTATTGGCGTGGATCAGGACCGCCTGGATGCCGACCCAGACGACATAAGCGCTGATCGCCGCTTCGGCGAAGCCGAGCAGATAGATCGGCAGGATGACGGTCGAACGCGTGAAGAGCACCTCCGCGAAATGCATCCGCGATCCCGAGAGCCAATCCATCCTCGCCGGACAATGATGCACGGCATGGAAGTTCCAGAGCACGGGCGTCTCGTGCATCAGTCGATGACCCCAGTACTGCGTGAAGTCCGCGACGAAGAGCACCTCGAAGAACTGCAACCAGATCGGCTGCGAACGAATCAGCCCCTGCACGTCTGCATTCACGGCCCAGCCGAAGAGCCCCTCGGAGAAATACGTGGTCACGAGGAGCACGATGCTCACCATCACGTGGTTGAAGGCGTAGTAGACGAGATCGAGCTTCCATTCGCTTCGCAGAGTCAGCTGATCGGGGCGCAGGGGCCAGACCCGCTCGATGAAGACGAAGACGATCGTGTTCGCGAGCAGCGCCAGCACGAGCCAGTCGAGGCCGAAGGAGACGGCAGGGGCTTCGAAGTCGTCGACGTAGACGTTGGCCCCGCCGAGCCATTGGGCAAGCAGCGCAATCGCGATCCCCACGAAGCCGAGTCGCTTCGCGCCACCGAGAAAGATCGCGAGCGCGCCCGCCCCGACCGCCAGAACCATGCCGAGCCGAAGCAGGTCTCGCAGCCAGTCGACGGGATAGACCGCGCGCAGCTCGGGGGTCGTCAGGTACTCGGGAAAATGAAAACAGAGGACCGCGAAGAGACAGAGACTCGACAGGAAGATCGACAGGGCGCCGCTGATCCGGCCCTCTCCGAACCGGAACTCCACGTCCTCCGAGCCAGACTCCGAGCTAGGCAAGCCGAACCCGACCGAGCACGCGCATGGCTAGTTCATCATCTCGACGTTCATCTCGGGCTTCTCGGCCCAACCGGCGAGATCCTTCCCGAGCGCCTTCAGACAGCGATGCAGGATTCCACAGGCTCCGCCGAACGCGCCGAGCGGACCCCCGATCGTCGAGCGTCTCGCCCGAATCGTACCGACGACTTTCCCGCCGTCCCTGAGCTCGCCCTTCACGGTCACCGCCTTCGGCCCGGCGGTCCCCGCCTCGCGAACCTCCTCGAAGACGACGCTGAGCGTCCGCCCCTTCGACTCGCCGATCTTCTCGGCGAGGGTCACCTCGGATCGCTTCTTCGCGAAATCCTGGATGTAAGCGGGCAGCTTCGTCGGCAGCTGGCATTCGGCCTTCACGGCTTCTCGAAGCACGACCCCCTTCTCGAATGTCGCGGGGCTCTTGATGGTGAGCGGCTTCTTCTTCGCCTCGCCCTCCGCCGACGCCGGAACCGCAATCGACACGGCGAGCAAGACCGACATCGCGATCCCCACGAAACGACGATCGATTTTCATGATCCATCCCTCTTCGAGGTTCGTGAGGGATCGTACAATATCGCGACACCCGTGCTCACTCGTTCGCTCGGCTGCGTAGCCCGAGAGCGGTATGATCGCAGGCGCGTAAAGGGATCGAGTGCGGCGCCATCGGCGTTGGCATACGCCGCCGCGACGGCAGCCGCGGACGGCATCCGCGAAGAGGAGAGACAAGAAGAATGGGGCGCAGAATCCTCGTCACCGGAGGCAGCCGCGGGATCGGTCGTGCGATCGCCGTGCATGCAGCCGAAGCCGGTTTCGACGTCACCCTCAGCTACCGAAGCCGGGCCGACGAGGCGGAGAAAGTCGTCTCGGAGATCGAGAAGGCCGGCGGCACCGCTTCGAGTGTGGAGCTCGATGTCTCCGATCGCGCGGCCACACTCGCGACGATCGAAGCACTGCTCGAAGCGCACGGCGGCTTCTATGGCGCCGTTTGCAATGCGGGCATCACAGCCGACGCGCCCTTTCCGGGAATGAGCGATGACGCCTGGGATCGCGTGCTGCGCACGAACCTCGACGGCTTCTACAACGTGCTGAAACCCCTCACCATGCCGATGATCCGACTGCGCCAGGGGGGCCGGATCGTCGTGCTCTCCTCGATCGCCGGCCGCACGGGCAACCGCGGTCAGGTGAACTACAGCGCTTCGAAGGCGGGACTCATGGGGGCGACGAAGGCCCTTTCCCTCGAACTCGCCAAGCGCAAGATCACGGTCAATTGCGTCGCGCCCGGCCTGATCGAGACCGAGATGGTCGAAGCGCTGCCGGCCGATGCGCTCGCGGCGATGATCCCGCTGCGTCGTTTCGGAACACCGGACGAGGTCGCGGCGGTCGTGGGTTTCCTCTTGTCGGACGCCGCGAGCTACGTGACGGGCGAGACGATCTCGGTCGATGGCGGCATGGCCTAGCCGATGCTCAGTCCCGACCCGCGGCGTGACCCGGTGTCCGAGCGCGGAGAAAGAGGGTCGCGTCAGTCGAGACGCGTCGCGCTCGTCGTCTCGACGAGCAGTTCGTATCCGAAGCGCCCGTTGCTGAGAATCGCTCGCGCCGGAACACGAGGGTCCTCGATCCAGCCCTCGTAGCGCACGACGATCTCGGTTCGACGCTCCGCGCCGAGCGGGCCGTCGCGGACCACGAACCGCCTCTCCTCGAGAGCCGAAGCGCCGATCCGCTCGACGATCTCGAACCCATCGCGCGAGCCGTGTCGATCGCAGCGCGAGCAGCGGGGCGACTGGGCCTCATCGATCCATGGATAGAAGACGCGCTGGACGTCGAGCAGGATCCTTTCCGGCACGAAGGGCAGATCGCGACCGGTGCGATTCTCGAAGGAGACCTTCCCGTCTGCGAGGGCCAGCCGGAAGCCGACGCTGTTCATCGGCCCGAGACCCAGCAGCATGAGCTCCGAGCCCCGCTTCTGCAGGACCGCGCCGAAGCTCTCTTCGCGTCCGTTCCATTGCATCGTCACCCGCTGCTGAAGGACCAGATCTTCGCCGAGCGCCTCGGCCGGCAACAAGCTCTGCGCCGAACGCGCATCAGTGGCGGATTCGCCGAGCGACGCCGACCTCGCGCCCGGCTGCTGGCCGTCCATCCGCTTCGCCGGACACCCGAGGGCACCGACGCCGAGCGAGACGATCATGCCGAGAACGACAACGACACGGGGCAGTCCGCTCATGACGTCGCCCCCGGCTCCCTGCGCGGCGGCGGTTCGAGTAGAGCCAGCGTCGTCGGCGCGAGGAGAAGACTCGTCCCGATGCCGACCGCGGCGGTCAATCCCAGATTCGAGAGGACGGGATGCGTCGACACGGCCAGCAGCCCGAAGGCGCCGACGGTCGATACGCAGGCGAGGAGTGCCCCGGTGAGCGCGGCGGACACGCTCCTCGAATCCGGTTCGTCGTGTGCGTCCACGAGGAAGACGCTGTAGTCGACACCCATGCTGACCACGAATAGCAGAGCCGTGAGCGAGATCAGGTCGAGACCTCGACCGGCGAGGGTGAGGACCGAGACAGTGACGCCTGCCGCCAGGATCGACGGAAGGAACGAGGCGAGGACGCGTCGGGGCTCGCGATAGCGAAGGCCGAGGAGGACCAGCACTGCGAGCAGACCCCAGCCGAGCAGTTCGATCGTGCTTCGCTGATAGGCCGACTGCGCAGCGTTCAGGAGGTCCGACTGCCGAAGGAAGACGGCGCCCGGCAGATCTTCGAGTCGTGCCTCGATCCGATCGGCATGGACGACACCGGCGAGGAAGGTGATGAAGCCGACGCGTTCGCCGAGATGCACCCGAAAAGAGCGCACCAGCGCACCGGCCGGAGACTCGAGCAGATCGTCGAAGGCCAGGGGTTCGGGCTGGGGCGCAGAGAGCGCCAGAAGGAACGGATCGAAGACACCTTCCGCATAGCCTTCGTCGCGAAACACGCGACGCAAGCGGTCCGGCAGGGTCGGGTCCTCGAAAGCCACCCGCGCGACCTCCGTCTGGCGACGCGGACTCGGAAGGAGAGACGCGATGCTTCGCTGGCCTTCGAGTTCCCCGGCCGCGATCGCTTCACCGAGTCGTGCAGCGACTTCATCGTTCGTCTCGAGGGCGTCGGCGTCGTTCTCGCCGATCGAGACGACGAAGCGCATGGCGTCGAAGCGGGCCACCTTCGCACGCACCCGCTCGTCTTCCGCGAGGAGCGCGGGGTCCATTCGATTGAGGCTCGCGAGGTCGGAGTTCCAGCTCGTGGTCGGCAGAACGCTTGCGACGAAGAGCGCGGCCACGACCGGTGCGAGGGCGAATGCCCTGCCCCGATGCCGGAGCCCGTGGAAGGCCCGCCCGATCCAATCGGTCAGACGCTGCCGCGCGGCGACGTCGACGGGAGCGGCCGGCATGAAGCTCGGCACGAGAGCGATCGTCGCCACGAAGGCTGTCAGGATCCCGACGACCGCGAAGCAGGCGACCTCCCGCAGACCGACGAGGGACGATGCCGAGAGTGCGAGGAAGCCGGCCGTCGTCGTGATCGCGCCGGTCACGATCGGCCGCATGATCGCGCGTAGCGATGCGCGCGCACCGCCCTCTGGACGCACGATGCTCTGATGACAGTAGAGATGCACGACGTAGTCGATCGAGACACCGATCAGGGAAGCGCCGAAAGCCAACGTGATGCCGTGCAGTCGTCCGAAGATGGCGAGCACGGCGGCGCAGCCGGCCAACACACCGAACGCGACGGGAATCGCGGCCAGCCCCACGAAGCGCAGACTCCGAAAGAGCAGCAGCAGGAGCACACACAACAAGATCGACGAGACGATCGAGACGCGCTTGATGTCGCTCTCGATTGCATGTGCGGCCCATGTAGCGAAACGGTTGAGCCCGCTCTGGTCGAGCCGAAGGGGCTCATCGGAGGCGGCGGCGACCTCGTCGAACGCGTCTCGGATGCCGAGGAGGAACGGCGTCTGCGCCCGCGCATCCATCGCCGACGCGTGGGTGCCGAGGAAGAAGATCGCCGTGCGTCCGTCCTCACTCACGAAGCGGCCGTCGACGACGCGAAGACCGCTCGCGCGCGAGTCGTCGAGTCGCTCGAAGAGCGACGGAATCGTGAGGAACGGATCTCGCGGTGCAACCCGCGAGACCAGGGGCGAGAGGGGTCCCGCCAGTTCCTCCCGCAGCGTCCTTGCCGCCGTGCGAAGTCCTTCGTCCGTGAGCCGCGCTCGCGCCGCCGCGGGGTCGGAGGCGAGGAAGGCGAGCCTATGCCTCTCATAGAGTTCGAAGAGCGCGCGGTCGAGCCCCTCGACCGGCCCGCCCTCGAGAAAGGCAATGGACGATTCGACCCGGGCGTCCCGACGCAGCGCCGCCTCGAAGTCGCGACTCGCCCGCAGCGCCGACGCCTCGCTCGGAGCCTCGACCGCGAGGATCATCGTCCGGCTGAGTTCGCTCTCCGAGATTTCGCGCGACAACCGAGCGAGCTCGTCGTCCACCCGGTCGGGCAGGAAATGCGCGATGTCGGTGGTCACGCGGAAGTTCCCGAAGACGTACGCGACCAGCACTCCGAAAAGCGCCGCGGCGATCCCGATTCGTCGCCTCTCGGACGAACTCAGCGCCATCGAATGCACGCTGCCCGGACGTTCACCATGCAGCGGTCGTTCATGGCGTGGCTCCAGCCGCATCGTCGGCGTCGGACACCCCGAAGAGCGCCCTGCGCTCGTCGGCGTCGAAGCGTCGCATCGGATCCACATCGAGAATGCGCGTGATCGTTCGATCGCCGCCCGTCTCCCGGAGTTCGAGCGCATCGGCCACGCGACCGCGACCGCGAACCTCGAGGGCGCTGATGAGCTGCGAGAGCGGTTCGCTTCGGGGCACGAGCGTCACACGCCAACGACCACTCGCCGAAGTGCCATCGTCGGCGTCGGCGTCGTCGCGATCGCCGGTCCCGCCCTCCGCCTCGCCCCGCGCATAATCCACATGGTAGGTCCGCTCGAGCGAATCGAGATCCCCATTGAAGATCCAGAGCATCGACTCGACGAGCGGTCGAACCTCGTCGCGGCTGGCGAGATCGAGGGTCTGCTCCCCACCGCTGTCCCGAATCCGAACCTGATCGTTCACCACGAGCACGTCCTGCGGATTCGGCGATTCGACGCGACGCAGCAGGGTCGCGGGCGGCGCGAAATAGAGACGACCGCGACTCCTGAGCGGCACGGCGAGGAGTCCGAGATGTTTCTCCTCCTCGAAGCGCGCCTCGAGCCCGATCGTGCGCGCAAATCCCTCGAGCAGTTCGGCGAAGCTCGCCGGCGGCGCGTCGAGTGACTTCGGAGTGCTGAGTGCCGGAGAAGCGTCTTGCGACGTCGAACGCTCGAGTGCTTGCGACCGGTCGACGGCCTGCCCCTCGGCCCAGCCCATCGAGGCCGCCGCGAAGACGACCCCGATGACGAGGGTCAGGGCCGCGTTAGACGAAGAGTCGTTCGAGAATCGCATGGGGCGTCTCGGGAAGGAGCCGGCCGGCGGCGTCGGTCGTGGCCAGGGCCGTGAAGCCTCTGGCGCTGCGTCGCGCACCCGTCAGGTTCTGCACGGTATAGACGATCCGGAGCATCGGTTTCCAGGCGGTCGCGCGCGCGGTGATCTCGACCTCGTCTCCATAGCTGAGCGGATGCATGTAGCGACAGCCTGCGTCGGCAACGTACATGCGGAACCCGAGATCCCGGATGTTCGGCACGTCGATTCCATGTGCGACGAAGAGCTCCGTCCTCGCGAGTTCGAAGTATTCGAAGTACCGACCATGCCAGACGACCGAGAGCGGATCGCAGTCGTGGAACGGAATCGTCGCGCGAACGCGGACGACGCGAGACTTCTCCTTCATGCGAAGTCTCCGTCCAGGAGGTGCGGGGCAGCGAGATCCGCGCCCGCGAACTCGGCACCTCCCTCGCAGAGACCGTCGTCACGCAGGAGAGCGACGACGGCCGCGTGGTCGTGATCCATGCGACGGTCCTCGCGTAATCGCGGCACGATGTCCCGGACGGCATCGCGGGTGGCCAACATGCTGCCCCCACCCGTGATGCCACGCAGATCGTGTGCCTGACACACGGCGAGGAGCGAGATGGCCGTCACCTCTTCGGCGAGTTCGAGGACGCGAATCAGATCGCGCGCCGCGGTCGTCGCCATGGGGACCTTGTCCTGATTGTGAAGCTCGGTGCTGCGACTGAACGCGCTCGCCGGCATCGTCTGCTTCATGGCTTCGGCGGCGAGGCTCGACGCCGAGATCGAGGCGGCCTTGAAGCCGTTGTGCGCGCAGGCGTCATCGCCCTCGACGCCGACGAGATCGGCGGGCAGTCCGCCATTCTCGCTCGGGTTGCAGAGCAGCATGACCTGTCGATCGAGCAGGCAGGCGACGTTGGCGACTGCCGTCTTCAGTGAGTCACAGACGAAGCCGACGTGGCCGCCGTAGAAATTTCCACCATGCAGGACGACCTCGGCCTCGAGATCGACGATCGGGTTGTCGCTCACGCCGTTCAGCTCGGTCTCGAGAGTTCGCCCGGCCCAGTCGAGGGCGTCGACGAGAACGCCGAGGACGTGCGGCGCACAGCGAACCGAATAGCGGTCCTGCAGGTGCTGCGGCGGGCTCGTCACGTCAGCGCCTTCGAGATCATTGCGAATCCATTGGGCGACGCGGCGCTGTCCGGGATGCGGCTTCGCCGCATGGATGCGGTCGTCGAAATGGATCGGGTTGCCATGGATGGCGGCCGAGGTCATGGCGGAGACGGTCGATGCGACCCGGGCCAGGCGACGAGCGCGATGCCACGAGAGACAGGCGAGCGCCGTCGTCATGCTCGTGCCGTTCATGAGCGCGAGCCCTTCCTTCGGAAGCAACTCGAGCGGGGTCAGTCCGAGATCGGCGAGGGCGCGCGCTGCGTCGACCTCTTCGCCGCGCACGCTCACCTCCCGTTCGCCGACGAGGACCGCCGCGACATAGGAGAGGGGCGTCAGGTCTCCACTCGCACCGACCGAACCCTGGGACGGAATCCGCGGCAGCACGCGCGCGGCGAGGAGCTCGACCAGACGCTCGGCAATCTCGGGACGCACCCCCGACAAACCACCGGCCAAAGACGAGAGACGCGCCGCGATCACGGCGGCCGATTCGATCTCGTCGAGAACGCGGCCCGTTCCGATGCCATGCATGCGCAGGATGTTGAGAGAGAGATCGGCCGAGCGTTCCCGCGGCACCTGCGTGCCGACCGAACCGCCGACGCTCGTCGTCACGCCGTAGATGTCGCCGCCGCCATCGTGGAAGCGCGCGAGGACATCGGCGCTCCGCTTCATCCGATCCCGTGCGTCTCCCGCGAGCATGGGTCGCAGACGCCCTGTCGCGAGGCCCACCAGATCGTCGATGCGCATCGGCTGATCGCCGATCGGGAACACGTTGGCCTCGGCAGATCGAAGCTCCGGCGTATCGGTTCTAGCTGTCGTCTCGCTCACGGCTCTTCCCGGCTCATGGTTGTTTCTGCGCTCATGGCTGTCTCCGCGCTCATGGCTGTCGTGATTCCCAGAAGTCGTAGAAGTTGAACCAGTCGTTCGGGGCCTGGCGGCAATAGTCTTCGAGTCGACGAGCGTAGCGGCTCACGACGGATCGGAGTGCTTCTTGCCGTCCACGGCGCGGCAAATCGATTCGATCGGCGAAACGCTCGCAGTGCAGTTCGTAGCGGTTGGGCTCGAAATAGAGACCGAAGACCAGGTAGATGGGACATTTCAGGACGGAGGCCAAAATGAAGGGGCCCGTCGAGAAGGCGGCTGGCGCGCCGAAGAAATCGACCTCGATGAACTTGTCGTTCAGTCCGACCCGATCGGCCGTCACCGCGACGAGTTCGCCCTTGTCGACGCAGTCACGCAGCGTGAGTGCCAGCCTGATCGGGTCGCGACCGGTATGCACGACGCGGCTCGACAGATTCGGGTTGAGGGCTTCGAGCACGCCGTTGATCATGCGGGCATTCTCGAAATGTCCGACGACGGAGACCGGGAGCCGCTGATTCTCACCCTCGACGCGCATGGCGTCCATGCTGCCCAGGTGCGCACCGAACAGGAACGCTCCCTGCCCCGTCGCGACCTGGTCCTCGAGCGCTCGGGTCCCCGTCCGGTTGATCACGAGCGCATCGGTCGTGCCCTTCACGAAGAGCAGCCGGTCGAGGGTCACCTGAGCGAAGCAGAGGATATGGCGATAGACCTCGGCGAACGTCGGGGGCCGCCCGTGAACGCGCTCGAGCCAACCCGCAGAGGACGCGCGCGCCTTTCGATCGATGAGCACATAGTAGGCGGCGATGGCACAAACGAGCGGCCGCATGGGACGCCGGCCGATCAGTCCGACCATGAAGGCGGTCAGTCGGATCCCCCAGATCGCGCCCCGCTCGCCCTGGCTCAGCCAATCCTCGGCCGATTCCGCCGTCGGTTCGTCCGGCGGCGTCAAGATCGGCCCGGCAGCATCGTTCGAGGCAGCCAACCGAGACACCAGCGAATCGCCGCGCCCGTACACAGACGGCTATGTAGCCAGGAGAGCCGGACGTTGTCCTGGATGGGTCGGAAATGCGATCGGCCGCCTTCTGCAGCGGTCAGGTAGCGGATCTTCACAGGCAGATTCACGATCGGCACACCGGCCCAGGCGAGCAACACCGCGACCTCGACGTCGAAGGACATCCGATTCGCCCGAAGCGGAAGCGCCAGGGTCTCTGCGATCGGATACACGCGAAACCCGATCATCGCGTCCCCGACGACACCACGACCGACTTCGAGGTCGACCCAGAAGCGCGTGATCTCGCGGCCGAGGCGGCGCACCGTCGGGACGGAGTCGTCATAGATCGGAGCCCCGAAGATCGCGCCGTCGGGCAATTCGCGAGCCGCCTGGACGAAGCGCGCGATCTCTCCGAGGTCGTGTTGCCCGTCCGCGTCGATCTGGAACGCATGCGTGAATCCCGCGGACGCGGCCACTTGGAGACCGTGTCGAACCGCGGCGCCCTTGCCGCGATTCTTGTCTATGCGGATCCGGGTTGCGAGCCCGGCGACTTCGAGACTTCGACACGCCTCTTCGCCTGGCGGCGCGCTGCCGTCGTCGATCACGAAGACGGAGGGCAGCTCGCGACGGATCTCCTCGACCACCCGACGAATCGTCTCCGGGTTGTCGTAGGTCGGGACGAGCGCACAGACTCGGAAGGCGCTCATTCGCCCTGCCCCCCTCCACTCGCCGCGCCCCCGTCCGACTCGCTTTCCACGAGCGACAGCAGGCCGCGAGAGCAGACCTCGCCTCCCTTTCGAATCTCGAAACCGACCCTTCCCTTTCGAGCGTCGCGCTCGACACGAATCGAGAGGTCATTGCCCGGTGTAATCCGACCCGAGAACTTGATGCGGCTCATCCGGCGCACCGCGCCGAGCTCGGGAAACGCGCGCGCGACCGTCGGCAGGACCAGTTCCTTCAACTGAACGGCACCGGCCAGTACCGGGTACTCCTCGAAATGGCCTTCGAACCAGGCGTAGTCCTCGGGAACGCATACGGGGATCTCGAGAGATTCCGTCTCGCCTTCGGTCGACTTCATTGCGCGGCCCCAGCCGAGCGTCCAGTTCTTGGGGCGACCATCGGAGCGAAGATCGAAGAGACCGAGGATGCGCTCGCGCGGTGCCTTGCCATTGAGATCGCGCGGAAGCAGATCGACACACACGAAGCGGCGAGGCAGACAGGTCGGCTCGAACTTCTCGAGTAGAGCGCTCTTCAGCGCCTGCGTATCGAGGGACGCCGGCGCGAGCGCGGCGAGCAGCTGATGCCCGCGTGCACCGGGGGCGGGGATCGCCACGACGGCGACGTCCTCGACCTCGGGCTGCTGACGCAGTTGGTCCTCCACCTCCTGAATCGACACTCTTCGCCCGCCGATCTTGACGATCCCGTCGGCCCGGCCGAGGTGAGCGAAGCTTCCGTCTTCGTTCAACGCGACGAGGTCCGCGGTCTCGAGGGGACGCGGAAGTCCGGCATGCACGAAGGGCGAGTCGACCAACAGTCGGCCCTCGTCGCTGACGGAGACGGCCACCTCGAAGAAGGGTCGCCAGGCTTCGCTCCCCTCGAGCTGACGCGTGCGTGAAGCGATGCCGCCTGTCTCCGTCGAGCCGAGGATCTCGGTGACCGGGAGTGCATGCCGCTCGTTGAACGCATCGGCGACGGACTCGGGGAGCGGACCCGTCGAGGAGAACACGCGACGCAGACTCGAGAGCGATCCCTTGGCGAGAGCTTCGAGCGCACGCAGTTGGGCGGGCACCGTCACGAGGATGTCCGCCGCGTTCTCCTCGACACATCGCGCGACGGACTCCGCGTGATGCGGTGTCTCACGCGAGAAGGCTGCGCCGCGCATCAGCGGCATCAGGACCGTGAAGAGCAGCCCATAGATGTGTCCAGGCGAGACGCCGCCGACGATGCGGGCGTCCTTCGCGACGTCGAAAGCCGCGCCGAGCATCGCCGCTTCGCCGAGCAGCTCGGCGCTGCCTTTCTCCCAGGCCGTCATGGGACCCGTCGTCCCCGACGTGAAGACCGTCGCGATAACCCCGGGCGGTGGAATCACGGGCGCCCGCAATGGCTCGCCCCCCGCGTCCGAAGCGGCGAGGACGTCCGCGATTCGAATCGGGAATCCAGCCTCGCTGTCGTGCAGAATGGTCACCGTATCGGGACGCTGATGAACGCCGAGGATCGATTCCCGTCGCGTATTCGGAGGCAATGCGACGGCGTGTCCGCGATCGAACGCGGCCAACATCGCGGCCGCCATCCAGTAGCGGTCTTCGTCGAATACGAGCAGGACGTGGGAACCGTCGAACGCGGGGGGCAGCGCACGCGAGAGACATGCGGCATCGGCGAGCAGATCGGCCGCCGTGCGCGTGCCTTCGCCGCCGAAGGCAACGACCGCGTCGGGTTCGTGTAGACCGAGCAGCTCGAACGCCGACATCGAGGGGCTCATCGCCCCGTCCGCGCGGGACTCCAGCTAAGCAGCATTGCTTTCGGCACGGATGAAATCGGCCAGCGTCTTCACGGAATAGAAGAGCTCCCGATTCCGCTCGTCGTCCGGTGAGGTCGCGACTCCGAACTTCTCCTGGATCGCCAGCGCCAGCTCGAGCGCATCGATCGAATCCAGACCGAGTCCCTCGACGAAGAGCGCTTCCTCGGTGTTGATCTCCGCGGGGTCGACGTCTTCGAGCGCGAGCGCGTCGACAATGAGATCCTTCAGCTGATCCTCGAGCGATTTGTCCATCGTGTCCTTCAAATCGGATCTGCATTCGCGCCGGGAACCGACCCTCGTGCGGGGTTCGAACGTCCCAGTTCCGAACTGATTTGCTCGAATACTATATCCCTCAAAGTGCGGCTGGACGACCCCGCGTCGGCGGGGAACACGGCAGGCAGGGCTCGCAGTCGAAGCTTCGGCATGCGCTCGACCTTCGAGAAGAAACCGTGATTGCGCGCGAGGTAGCGCGGTTCGCAAGTGATCACGATCGGAATCACCGGAACGTTCGCCCGTACAGCAATCTCGAACGCCGTTCGACCAAATGGATGCAGTCCCCGCTCCGGGGAGCGCGTCCCTTCCGGGAAAATGATCACGCGGTAGCCCCGCTCGAGGCGATCGACCCCATCGTCGATCACCTGCGCCGAAGTGAACGCGTCAGGTCCCGCGCCGGCGAAATGGGCCGCGTTGGCCAGCACGGGTCGAGCCCAGAAGCTCCCGAAGAGTTCTGGCTTCACCGGGAAGACGAGATGTCGCTCGGTCGCGAGGAGCGCGCTGATATCGGTCAAAGTGGGGTGGTTTGCCACCAACACGCAAGGGGTCTTCGGGATCGTTCCCGTGACGCCTCGCGGATCGAAGTCGAGGATGCGCATCCATCGGATCACGGCGTGCATCGAGCCGAACGCGGTCATCATGATCAACTGGATCGCGCGCGCGCGGCGTTCGGGGTTCCGAGTCGGAACCATGCCCCACAAGGCGAACAAGCCGTAACCGATCGGCGCAGTCAGGAAATATGTCGAGATGATCAGCGCTACACCGAATAGCCGCCATGCGCGAACCAAGCGATTGCCCTCCCGGTTGGCTATGGGTGTATTTCCGGTGTAGTTCCGCCGCCTCGAACCTACTCGACGAGCTTCGACGGTCAAGGGTGCGGGTGCGACCGACGGTCGCCAACCGACGACGAAGGAAGTTTCAGTGGGCGACAAACCTCTCCGAGATGCAGCCGACACGATCTTTGACGTCGTGATCTGCGGCGGCGGATTGGCCGGACTCACGCTTGCCCGGCAGGTGAAGCGTGAACATCCGTCCCTTTCGGTGCTCGTCGCCGAGCGAACGCGCGGACCTCTCCCGGAGGCGACCCACAAGGTCGGCGAATCGAGCGTAGAACTCGGCTCGCGCTATCTCGAAACCCTCGGACTCCGCGACTATCTCGCCAAGGAACACCTCTTCAAGTTCGGACTGCGGTTCGTGGTCGGCAGTGGCAAGCTCCCCCTCGAAGAACGCTCGGAGATCGGACCCGCACAGGAACCGATCGTCCCTTCCTACCAGCTCGATCGCGGACGCCTCGAGAACGACCTGCGCCGGATGATCGTCGAGGACGGGGTGATCCTCGCCGAGGATACGAAGGTGGGCGCCGTCGAGCTCAAGCCGGGCGATGAACTCCACGAGATCGAACTCCAGCCCTCCGACGGCGAGCGCGTGCACCTGCGCAGTCGCTGGGTCGTGGATGCGACCGGGCGAGCCTCGTTGCTCCGCAAACGCATGAAGCTCACCCGCGGCACGCGCCATCCGGCCAACGCGAGCTGGTTCCGCGTCGCTGGCAAGGTCGATCTCACGGACTTCGTGCCCGCTGAGAACTCGACCTGGCACGACACCCAGTGGGCAGCCCACCGCTGGCGTTCGACCAATCATCTGATGGGCCCGGGCTATTGGGCCTGGATCATCCCTCTCTCCTCGGGAAACACGAGCATCGGTCTCGTCACCCACGACAGCCACTACCCCTTCGAACAGGTCCGCAATCTCGAGAACACGCTGGCCTTCTTCGAGGAACACGAACCGACGCTCGCGCGGGAGCTCGCGCCCTTCGAGGTCCTCGATTTCGGATGTCTCAAGAGTTACAGCCACAACGTGGCCCGTGGCTGGTCGGGCGACCGATGGGCGATCGTCGGTGAGGCGGGCGCCTTCGTCGACCCGCTCTACAGCCCCGGCACCGATTTCATCGCCTATGCCAATTCGTTCACCGAGGACATGATCCGTGTCGACCTCGAGGGCGGGGATCTCGTCGAGCGCGCACGCGAGCTGAGCGGCCTGTACCGCTCGCTCGTCGGGGGCGCGGTCGATCTGTATCGGGATGCGGCCGAGGTCTATGGGCATGCCGAAGCGATGCTGGCCAAGCTCTACTGGGACGACTTCGCCTACTGGTCCTATCCATGCCAGCTCTATTTCCAGAAGCTGTATCGCTTGACCGGGCCCGAACTCATGGCGATCACACCGGTCGGCCAGCGCTTCGCCGAACTCACGCGACACATGCAGCGGCTCTTCGGCGCCTGGGCGCGACTCGCCCCCGCGCCGCCGAAGCCGGGCTTCCGCGCCATGCCCGCGTTCCCGTCCGTCCTGGTCGACGCGCATCTCGCGCTCCAGAATGAATGGACCCCCGACGAGACCATGGACTACATGAGCATGCGGCTCGAGCAGGCCGAGGTGATCGCCGGCGAGATCATCCTGCGCGTGATGGACGAAGTCGGTGAGGACAACCTCGAGGCGCTCATCGAGCAGGCCGGCATCTTCGATTTCGGCGTGCGCATCTCGGACGAGCGCGTCTCGGCGACCGGCACGATCGGCCTGGCGAGACGTCGCGCGCTCAGCCCGCTTGCACGCGACGTGGAACGCACGATGGGTCGTCCGCCGAAGAACATCGATGAAGCGACGATCCGCCGCACGATCGGGGCGCTCATCGATCCTCCCGTGACCCAGACCTCGCCGAACGCACCGACGGCCGTCGGAGCGCCGCTGTGAGCGAGGCAGCGGGGTCCCACGATCCCGCCGAGAAACTCCTGCATCTCCTCGGCGGGAAATGGCTCGCCGCGGCCGTTTCGGCCGCCGCCTCCCTCGGTATCGCCGATGCCCTGGCCGATGGTCCTCTCGGCCTCGAAGATCTCGCGCGACGGATCGAATGCGAGCCCGACGCGCTTCGACGCTTGCTCCGAGTCCTGCTCGGCGAGGACATCGTGACGCTCGACGAGCGAAACGAGTACACATCGACGGAGATGGGAGATCTCCTCCGCGGCGACGCGCTCGGCGACCTCGCCAAGTTCGTAGGCGCGCCCTTCGGTTGGGATCCGTGGTCGGCGCTGGCCGATTCCGTACGCACGGGCGAAGCGGCGTTCCAAAAACATCATGGTCTGCCGCTCTTCGACTATCTCGACCACCACGCGGAACAGGCCCGGCTCTACCAGGCAGCGATCGACGCGTTCTCCAAGGGCGAGGCCCGAGCGCTCGCGCAGACCTTCGATTTCGGGGCGGCGACTCGCGTGGCGGACATCGGTGGTGGCCGCGGAGGCCTGCTCGTCGAGATCCTCTCGAAATGGCCTCATCTGACCGGCGTCCTGCTCGAGCGTCCCACCGCCGCGGAAGAGGCGCGCCACACCCTCGCACGCGCCGGGTTGCAGGATCGATGTGACGTGCGCGTCGGCGATTTCTTCGAGGCAGTCCCGGACGACGCCGATGTCTGCATCTTGATGCATATCATCCATAGCTGGGACGACGCGACCGCGATCGAACTGCTTCGACGCTGCGCGAGCGCGGTCGGTCCGAAGGGCGCGGTCCTCGTGATCGAGGGCGTGCTCGTCCCCGACGGACGCCGCGACCTCACCAACCTCCTCGACCTCGAGATGCTCGTGCTATGCGGACCTGGGCACGAGCGGCGCAAGCCCGAGATGCGACGGCTGATCTCTGAGGCAGGCCTGCACCTCGCGAACGTCGCCCCGCTCAGCGGAGGCGTTCGCATGTTCGAAGCCCGCACGCGTCCCGACTGAGAAGATCTAGATTCCGTCGTCCACCAGGGTCTCGCCGTGGAAGAGCGTGAGCGTGGCGGACGAGAAACGCTCGCCCTGCGATCGAACCTCGCAGTCGAAATGGCTCAGCGTCTCGTTCCCGCGATCCCGGGTTGCATGCACCGAGAGATCCTCCCCGACGGAGGCTTCGTCCCGGAACGCATCGAAGGCGCGACAACTGACGATCATCCCGACGCGCACACCGCGTCCTCCGCGGTACGCCTCGTAACCCAGACAGACCGCGACCGACTGCGCCATGTGCTCGATCGTGAGCGGTGCGGCCAGCTTGCCGCCGTCGACCAGACGCGCGCCTTCGCGTACCTGCATCGCGCATTCGACGTAGCCCGGAGACCACTCGACGATGCGGTCGAGCAGGACCATCGGCTCGCGATGCGGAACGAGCAGCGCGACCGGTGGAAAGTCGCTCACGAACCAGACCCGCCCGCTTCGACACGGATGGAGAAGCCCCGCCCCGCCCCGCGATCCAGACGCAGCCGATCCTGGTCACCGCGCCCGATCGCGACGACCAGATCCAGCAGGCCGATATTCGGGTTTCGGCGAAGGCTCGCGAGTTTCTCGCTCGGCATCTGCGCGTCGAAATCGAGCATCTCTGCGGGTGTCATCGAAAGACCCGAGAGACGCGGGCTCGCCGGCGGCGCCGACTCGACCGGCCCGATCACGATCGCCGCCGTCATCAGGTCCCAACCCGCGCCCGCCGGAACGAGATCCTCGGGCGGCGCTTCGTCTCCACAACACACGACGACGGATTCGCCCCGCGACAGCACGAGGCCGATCCCTTCGAGGAGCGCCATCGCCGGCGTGTCGTGGTCGGCCCCGATCGCCGTCGTGATGCCTCGATTCTCGGTCGCGATCGAGATCATGCCCGATGCGGCATTGTGCACACTCGTCGCGAAGCGCATCGGTGACAGCATCACCGCGTCGCCCCACATCTGATCGAGTAGGCCGACCATCGTCGCCGCTTCGCCGATCGCCGATCCGAAGACGGAGGCGATTGTCGCGGCATCTCGGCCGGACGCGTCGAGGGCATCGGAATAGGCGTCGGCAAAACTCTTGGACAGGACGCTCGCGCGGCGGCGCTGACGTCGCGGGACGAGTTCCGCCTTCGGCTCGGCGTGATCCGGGCTCGCCTCACCCGCAGCGAAACCTGTGAGACCCGCAAATCCCGGCACGAAGGCGCCACAGCCGAGCACAGCGACTTCGGCGCTCATCTCGGCGCTCCGATCACGACGCTGACGTTGTTTCCGCCGAACGCAAAGGAGTTGCTGAGGACGCGGCGGACCTCGCGTTCCGTTCGGGACTGCACGACGTTCACATGGATCTTCTCGTCGAGCGGTCCCGCGCGCAGCGAGGCCGGCACCCAACCCTCCATCAAGCTCACGATCGCCATCGCGGCCTCGGTCGCTCCGGCGGCACCGAGCATGTGCCCCGTGTAGCTCTTGGTCGAGACGACGGGCACCTCGCATCCGAAGAGTTCCTCGATCGCGGCTGACTCGGAGACGTCGTTCAAGCGCGTTCCCGTGCCATGGGCGTTCACGTGGTCGACGTCGACGGCAGCGCAGCTCGCTTCCTCGAGCGCGCGTTCCATCGCCAGCCGCGCGCCGAGACCTTCCGGATGCGGCGCCGAGATGTGATAGGCGTCGGAACTCTCGCCGACACCTTCGAGGAGCGCCACTGGATCTCCCTCGCGTTCGACGAGCAGGAGCGCGCCTCCCTCTCCGATGTTCAGTCCGTCTCGCGCAGCACAGAAGGGACGGCACTCGCCCTTCGAGAGTGCATCGAGCGACTTGAATCCATGCAGGGTCATGCTGCAGAGCGTGTCGATCCCGCCCACGATCGCGGCATCGATCATGTCGGCCTGAATCAGGCGCTGCGCCGTGGCGAGTGGCTTCGCGCTCGAAGTGCACGCCGTCGACGCCATCCAGGACGGCCCCGAAGCACCGGCCAGCTCGCGTACGACGTGCAGGATCGCGCCGAACGTATGGTGACGGAACAGGTCGTAACCCTCCGGCAGCGAACCCGACGAGAGATATTGGCGATACGCATCCTCGGTCACGTCGGCGCCGCCCGTACTCGTCCCGAGGAGCACGGCGATGCGATCCGCCGGCCAGCGTTCACGCATTCTCGCCAGTTCGGAATCGAGGTCATTCAGAAGCAGAGAAGCAATCTGGTTCGTACGCGTGCTCCACGGCTTCAGCTCGTTCGGAAGCTCGGGGAGTTTCACGTCGAGGGCGCCCACCATGGCGTCGAAGGGCAGATCGATCGGGGACGGCGTGAGACCCGAACGCCCTTCGAAGAGCGACTGACGCACTTCGTGTCGATCCGATCCGATCGCGTTGCACATGGCGAAGCCGGTGATCGGAAGGGGATTCGAGGGCATCGACGAGGGCTCCTACTGACTGCGCAACGGCGAGACTCGCGACCCGGCCGTCTCCCCCGCGCGCGGGGGCTGGCGACGAGACTGCAACAGCATGTCCTGGAAGGGGTTGTCCGTCCGAAACACGTCGCCCGCGAGGACGCTGATGACGCCGGATCGATGCCGTCCATCCGCGGGTGCACCGAAGATCAGATTGTCGACGAAGCGCGTGTTGTAGAAGCGATGGACGAGCGCAGCGAACGTGTCGTAGCCGCGCTTCATGTCTTCCTCCATCGGCGCCATCAGATCCGGATCGGCTTCCCTTCCGGCCGCGAGGGCGGGGATGAGGCGTTCGGCCGTCGCGATGCCGCGGTAGATCGCGAGCGAAACGCCCGAGGAGAAGATCGGGTCGATGAAACAAGCGGAGTCGCCGACACAGGCATAACGCTCGCCCGAGGCCGACACGTTCTCGAAGCTGAAGTTGCCGATCAGGCCCGTCTCTTCGCGTTCTGCGCCCTCAGTGATCCTCTGATACAGCGGGCTCGTCGCAAGGTATTCGTCGAGGCGCTCGCGACGCAGGCCCGGCTTGCGACTCACCATCCCAACACTCAGACGAGCCTTCGTCAGAGGGATCGCCCATAACCAGCCGTCCGGAATCACGACGATACGGATGTCGTTCTGAGGCGTGAACTCTTCGCGTGCAGCTTCGCTCGTGCCCGAGAATCGAGTGAACACAGCGGCCTTGCCGAAACGTTCGTAGGGCCGGGAGGATTTCAGCTTCCGAGCGAGGAAGCGATCGAGACCCGTCGCGTCGACGAAGAAGCGGCCGGACTCGTCCCCCTCGCTGGTGCTCACACGGACGCCGTCGGCCTCGAACTGGACGTCCTCGACGCTGATTCCATGTCGAACGTCTGCGCCAGCGTCGACGGCGCGATCCCGCAGGACGGTATCGAAAGTCGCGCGGTCGACGTGCCAGGCGTACCGCTGGGGTCCGGGAAGCGCTTCGTTGAAGTCGAAGGACTGCTTCCGATTCGTGCTCTCGCTGACGAACTGCGCGCCGGCCTTGAAGAGAAAGACCTCGGGATCGGCGTCGACGCCGAGCGCGGAAACCACGAGCTCGGTGGCCGGAAGCAGCGACTCCCCCACGTGGAAACGCGGAAAGTGCTCGCGCTCGAGGACGAGCACACGGAGACCGGCTTCGGCGAGCAGGATCGCTGTCGAGGTTCCGCCTGGACCGGCGCCTGCCACGATCACGTCCCATTGGGGCGTCCCAGTCACCCGATTCTCCCATTCATCAAGTCAGTCGAGCGAGTCATCCCGGCCCGAGACCACACGGTAGCCGCGCCAGCGAGAGAAGGGGACTCCATCGTGACCGGCGCTTCGCGTTCTACCGCGTCCAGGCAGAACGGGCACCCCGTGGCCGAGCGCGGCACGACCTAGGCGCGATCGCCGTCGTCCCCCATTGGCATCGACGCCTCGGATCGAGGCGGAAAGCACCACTTCAGGAGAGGATCCGCGAAGCCGCCCAGATAGCGGCGAAATCGCCAGTGGCGATAGACGTACTCCGTCGCGAAGAGCAGCCCGATCAAGACGTAGGAGATGAAACCCGTGAAGAACGCCCAGGTCTCGATGTCCCGAGCCAGCGCGAGATACAGCGCGATCGATCCATTCACGACGAAGAACACACACCAGACGCGTGTGACGCGGCGACAATAAACCACCTCCGCCTCCGAGAGATCGTCGGACTGCAGACGCGCGAATCGCTCGACGATCGGGCGCGCACCAAACAGCGAACCCCCGAAGCTCATGAGGAGCGCGACATTGATGAGCACAGGAGCGAGCAGCAGGCCCATCGGGTCGTTCCAGATCGCCGTCCCGACCGCGACGACCGCGACCGCGACCGCGGGAAGCCAGACCTCGCGCGCGAAGGCCATGGCCGCTCCGAAGCGCGCCGTGACGAGGCGCAGCCCGGCCAGCCCGAGGACGACCAACCCGACCTCCCTCGGTTCCAGCCAGGCCAGGGCGAAGAAGATCAGAACCGGATAGGCGATGCCCAGCACGACCTGAAGAACGGAAGCGATCATGACTCCGATGCGATCAGATCGAGACCGTATTCGAGATGCGCGATGCGCTCCTCCGCGGTTCGACCCAGGGTCGACAAGCGCAGGACATCGATCCCGGCGTCGCGATAGGCGCGCAGCCGGGTGCGAACCATGTCCTCGGTCCCGATCAGATTCGCTTCGAGCAGCATCTCGTCGGGCACCGCCGCGATGGCTTCCTGTCGACGGCCGGAAACCCAGAGCGACTGGACCTCTGCGGCCGCGTCCGCGAACCCTGCTCGCGCGTAGGCCGCGTTGTAGAAATTCGTCCGCGCGGATCCCATCGCCCCGAGCGTGAAGGCCATACCGCGACGGTACTTGTCGAGCAGGCCCTCGACGTTGTCGGAGACTTCGAGGCTCGCGTTCACGTGCAGCTCGATCTCGGAGAGGTCGCGACCCGCTCGCTCGGCACCGCGCCGAATCGGTCCGAGCAGCGTGTCCGCTCGTTCGGGAATGAACGAGGTACCGAGCCAACCGTCGGCGAGCTCACCCGTCAGTTCGAGCGACTTCTCCCCGAGCGTCGCGAGAAAGATCGGCAGGTCGGGCTTGGGCGTCATCGAGAGACGCAGCGCCTTCCCCTCCCCACCCTTTCGCGGGAGCTGGAAGTGTTTTCCCTCGAACGCGATCCGCTCACCGGAGAGCGCCATGCGAACGATCGTCACGTACTCGCGAAGCCGACCGAGCGGATGCTCGAAGGGCGCTCCATGAAGACCCTCCACGACTTGCGGGCCGGAGAGTCCCAGGCCGAGGCAGAACCGATCGCCCGTGAGATGCGCGAGGGAGAGAGCGGTCATCGCCGTCATCGCGGGCGTGCGCGAGCTGACCTGCATGATGCCCGTGCCGAGGCGGATCCGACTCGTGCGCGCGGCCAGGTAACCGAGCGACGCTACGGCCTCCATCCCCCAGGCTTCCGCCGACCAGGCCGAGTCGACGCCGAGCCGATCAGCCGCTTCCACGAAGGCGACGAGATCGCCCCAACCCTCGCCGTCGTAGTACGCACTGCCGATCGAGATCGATGCTTTCATGATGTCGGGAGCATAGCCGCTGGGCGGAGCGCGATCCGGCGGCCATAGGGACCTAGTCCGTTTCGACTCGAGAAGTGGCATCGCTGTCGGGCGCGTCTCGACATGCCTCGGGCGGCGTGTCGCTCCCTTTGATCAGCTCGTCGCCCTAGAGGGCCGAGGCCAGCTTGCTCCCGATAGTGATCGCGATCTCGGCCATGTCCATTGCCGTCTCGATCGCCTTCGCGGCTTTCTGCTTCCGCTTGACCTCTTCCTTGGCCTTGGCGAGGAGCCTCTTGATCTCCTTGGCCTTCGCGGCCGTCAACAAGCCCGCGAAGTCCGTCCCAAGCTGGGCGTTGATGCGGACCCGTTGCGAACGGAGATTGCGGAGTCTCGCCCGGAGCGTTTCGCGTGTGCTCATGGTGAGCGACCCGATCCCCAGCGCAGACTGGAGACCGGCGATCTGCTCGTCGAGCGTGTTGAGCTTCCGCTCGAGGTTCGCATTCGCGAGCTTCCGCGCTTCGGCATCGAGCTCTGTTGTCCGTCTCACGAGCTTGCCCATGGCGGCCTTCTGCGCGGTGGTCACTTTCTCCCCCG
>Ga0315338_1000843_pt1 | contig 51479 bp, 48 predicted proteins | sample ASW8metaG_FD_204518 | JGI IMG/M metagenome (GOLD analysis project Ga0315338, IMG submission 204518) | Ammonia-oxidizing marine archaeal communities from Monterey Bay, California, United States - ASW #8 | ecosystem: Environmental > Aquatic > Marine > Coastal | place: USA: California | collected... | reverse complement strand
GCTAGAGCTATGTAGTCGGCGGCAGCAAGGGGGCGGCCACATAACTCGTCAAATGTAAAGCGGGCAACGCCATTCGCGGCGAGTGGGATGTATAATTCTCTGCCAAACACTTCCAATTTTTTTGGAACGGCGATCGCGCCATTGGTGAGGAGCTCCCAGGCACCGTCCATCGCACGCGCGGTGTCGGAACTCAGAGGCATATTATATAGGCACATGCTTGCTATGTGCTGTAAGCGGTAATCCTGGCCGCCATCCAATTTGAGAACTTTGAGTCGCTCTTGAAGAAGCCCAATAAAGGGTAGAAACAGTTGCCGGTTGAGACCACCCTCATAGAGGCGTCTGGGCGGACAGTTTGAGGTGAGCACAATCACTACGCCATAGCCTAAGAGTTTTTCAAACAGCCGGCCTAAGATCATTGCATCGGCAACATCATTGACTTGAAATTCATCAAAACAAATGAGCCAGCATTCATTACAAATACGTTTAGCAATCGGCGCAATGGGGTCTTCCCCAGCCTCACGTAAATATTCTGGCCGTCGCTCACGCTCGGCCGTACTCATGTTCCGCCATTCATGGATGCGTCGATGGGTTTCAGTCATAAAGTTATTGAAGTGAACTCTGCGCTTGCATTCGACTTCGGCACCCTCAAAAAATATATCCATGAGGAGCGACTTACCGCGTCCCACCTCTCCGTGGATATAAAGGCCACATGGAATTTGGCGCTTGGGTGCTATACCGAAGAGCCTGTACAGGAAGTTGCTATTTGACTTGGGACGGTAATTTCTTAGCGCGTCATGTACATCTTGCAATGCGCTGGCGACACTTGCTTGCTTCGAGTCTTCAGTCAGCTCACCAGAGGCAAGTAGCGCGTGGTAACGGGCCAGCGGACCTTTATTAGTCACGTCGCAGTGTTCTCGGGCGCTCTCTGCTTAATCAAATTGCGGTTGATCAAACATTCCGCGATCTGTATCGCGTTCAGCGCTGCTCCTTTACGCAAATTGTCTGAGACAACCCACATTGCGAGCCCGTGTTCGACCGTGGGGTCTTTGCGGATGCGGCTGACATAGGTTGCGTCCTCGCCCGCCGCGTCAGTCGGCGTGACATAGCCTTCGTCTTCACGCTTATCGACGATGAGAACGCCTGGCGCTTCGCGCAGGATCGAACGTGCCTTTTCAGCCGTGATCGGTTTTTCAAATTCGATGTTAACGGATTCAGAATGGCTAACAAATACCGGCACGCGAGCGCAGGTCGCGATGACTTGGATATCCGGGTCGAGAATTTTCTGCGTCTCAACCGACATCTTCCATTCTTCCTTAGTGGAGCCACCGTCCAAGAAGGCGTCAATATGTGGAATCACATTATAGGCAATTTGTTTAGTGAACTTTTCCTTCTCAACCGCGTCGGCAACAAAAATTGCTCGGGTCTGACGAAAGAGCTCCTCCATCCCTGCTTTGCCAGCGCCGGATACAGATTGATAGGTCGAAACGACAACGCGCTTGATCTTGGCGGCATCGTGCAGCGGTTTCAGCGCCACGACGAGTTGCACCGTTGAACAGTTTGGGTTGGCGATGATGCCTTTTTTTATTTTACTCTCGAGCGCGTGCGCATTGACCTCTGGAACAACCAGTGGAACCAAACGATCCATTCGCCATTTTGACGAATTGTCTATCACTAGACAGCCCTGGGCTGCGATCACCGGTGACCAGGTTTCAGACACGCTGGCACCCGCCGACATTAGGCAGATATCCGTATCGGAAAAATCGTAATGGTCGAGCGCCTTGATCTTGAGCGTGCGCTCTCCAAAAGAGACCTCGGTCCCGATGGAACTTGTCGACGCCAGCGCAACAACTTCGCTGGCTGGAAATTGGCGCTCGGCAAGTATACTGAGCATTTCTCGCCCGACATTGCCGGTCGCACCGACTACTGCAACTTTGTACGACATGACCTTAATTTCCTATACCCGCTAAAAGCATGAGCGTAGCTATGCGCCCACACCCAAGGGCCGCACACATACTGCAATGCAAAGAAGCGGAAAAGCGCCAATCATACTTTAACTGGCTAGGGGACCCTAAAATTGCCTAAACAACAGCGTTAGGCAGGCCACCTCAGGGATTGCCGACCCTGTTTAAACTCCTCCATGCTATGCTAAGTACCCATTAACAGTGATAAGAGCGGCGCTATTAGCATCAAAGTGCTTTGGATGGGACCGTGCCAAGACCTTTACGGACAGCAGTAGCAGCAATCGCAATTAGCTTGATTAGCGTAAGCGCTTGGGCAGCCGATGCGCAGTGTTCCAGACCTTCGGAGAGTGCCGCCATCAAGACCGCAGCCGTTCAGCAAGAGCTTATGGTGGCAGCACTCTCCTGCAATGCAACGACGCGCTACAATCAATTCGTGACGACCTTTCAGGAATCGCTTCAGGCGTCCGACCGAGCGCTCCAAGCGTTTTTTCGACGCATCGCGGGCCGGGGAGGTACGGCGGCTTACCACGCTTTTAAAACAAGAATGGCCAACACAGCGTCTCGTAGGAGCATTACCAACATTACCAATTTTTGTAACAGTGCTGAAGCCATGTTTGTGACGGCATTAGAATCGGGTCCTCCGAATCTAGCTAGCTTTCTTTCGACCCAAGCCTCCTTTAATGCCGATCAATATTTGGTGTGTGATAATCTACCCGTATTGGTGCAGGCCGAACCGGCTATGCCGCCTGCATTGGTGTTGTTGCCACGTCGTAAACCTTCACAGATGGTGGCGCCGGCTCTAGGCTTGACGCTGCGAAGCAGCCTCGATCTTTCAGTAGTTTCTTTCTGAAAATAATCCTTATCAAATACAGGTATGCTGTCGCCTGCGTTATCTATTCGTGCTGAAGTTTTTGCACCACGAAAAAGCAACGGTTCTATTAATATTTTTTTGTTTGATACAGAATGAATGGGTTTAAGCGCAGCACGCTGAGGGCGCTAGGATTCGAGATTACAAAACGCTTCAGGGTGGGCAGCAATTACGAAGGCGTAGCGTCCTGGGAGAATATTGAAAGAAAGGGTTGTACTCCGTGTAGCTTCTAATTCTTTCAAAAGTGTATCGCGCGGTGCAACATGAAAAAGTCGGAGCCATGCACGCAGGCCGAGGGCGAAAGGTGACCAAAGGCTATCCAAGTCACCAAAATCAACAATATGAATGGTGCCTCCGGGCTGCACATTTTCTGCTGCAGCTTTTAGAGCGCCGCGCCAGTCAGGAATCATTGATAGGCTATAGGAGAAGATCGCGCGGTCGAACTTTCCGTCCAGGCTGAATAGGGCAGGAGTCATTTCTTCTGCTAGCCCATGTGCTAATAAAATCTTCTGCCTTAGCCCTTCTCTGGCAAGGGACTCCTCTGCGCTGCGGAGCATCTCATGCGAGGCATCCAGCCCGAAAAGTTGCGCATCTGGATAGGCTTTGGAGATGCCAATAAGGTTGCGCGCAGTGCCGCAGCCGATTTCAATGATTTTTTCACCGGGTTGCGCGTCAAGCTCACGAATAAGCTGATCGCGGCCTAGGAGATAATATTTACGCGTGAGATCGTAGATGTGCCTTTGGCGGCGATAGACATTATCCATCAAAGCGGTATGATTTTTTTCCGATGCGTTTTTGCTTGATGAGTTAGGCAACAATTCTGGTCCGATCACACTGCCAGCGGTCTTACATAGACATGAAAGCCGCCGTAGATCGACGAGCGGTCGCGCGCGTGAAAGGCACGGCTTTCGTCTTCCAAATAATTCCAATTCTTTAGCAGCGCTTTAGGAACCTTTCGTGGTAATATTGTTTCAACTCCGGCAGTTCGGAAGATCACGCGGGCATCGGAAGTATGTGCCGTGCGGTCGATTTCGGCCCACAATGCTGTTGTTTGTTCGGGGCTCATCCAATCCTGCGCATCGAGAAGAACGTAGCGGTGTAGTGAAGCGGCTGGCTGATCTCTAAGAAAGTCAATCATGGAGGCATGGTAGATTTTGACCCGTTCTGCGCGATCTTTGATAAGCTTGTAATTTTCCTCGCGCAGATATGCTGGAACAGCAACGCGTGATTCTGTGTCATACCTGCGCCCGAAAGCCTGCCACGCAAAATAATTTTCAGCGATCGGAAAGTCGCAGGCAAGTCGCTCTACGCGTTCGCGCAATGTTGTTACGGGGTTGCCATCTGCTGCCGCCGTCACCAACTCGTCATACTGGGCCGGCGGAATGCCAAGGCCGTAATAAGAAACCGGCATTTTTGAGAGGAAACGTACCAATTTATTGTCGAAAATTGGCGCAATCGTTTGTTCGAAATTTGCTCGCTGTTCTTCGGGCGTGCACGCGTCTAAAACGTCTTGCAATCTTTTTCCATGTAATCGTGCAATAGTGTGCAACACGCCGATAAAGCGGCCCAATAATCCGTAGCGATAGAGATTGCGCGCGAACATGTTGATGCGCCGGCCTCTCAAAAAAGTATGCCGTTCCCAGTAACGTCGCGTCTTGGGGTCAAGTCGTTCGGCAAGGAAACTGTCGAATAGATTTCTGTTTTCTTTGTCTTTAGCACTACCGAAAAAACGAAAAAATGCGTCATAGTTGGGCAGATGAATTAGGGATTGGAGCTTCAGTTGCGTCAGCGCAACATGGTTAGGGTTAAGGTCGACGGCAATGATTTTCTCAGGGCCTGCTGCGAGGTAATTGAGAACATTACAACCACCAGAGGCAATCGTAATAAGGCGGTGCTGCGGGCCAACACTCAGCGCTTCGAGATCAACTGATGGATCTTCCCAAATCTGGTTGTAGACGAAGCCGCTAAACATCAATGTGAATAGCCGCTCAGCGGCCCCGCGCTGTGTTGTGGCGGGGCGCTGATGCGCGGCGCGTTTAAGAAGGGTATTCCCCATGCGGTAGTCCTTCTTAAGTCCGATGGTCAATCTTGCAAGTGAATTTCACATCTAATATGTGGTTTTGTTTCAACGCTGGGTTTAAAAGGTATCTACAGTTCCTAAATGCTTAATCAAGGTAGATTAGGGTATTTTTTATAGAGAATTATTGAATTTGACCAATTCTGGCCGCAATAATTATGTTTAACTTTTAGCCATGACATACAGGTCTATATCATTGAGCTGGTGGTTCGCTGGGGCGAGCGTCTTTATTTTGCTGCTGCTTGTGGCCGTATTTGCACGCGTAACTGCTCAAATCGTTGGAACTGTTCCCCAGCGGGTTTCGTTTCAAATTTCCACCGCTTCTATTACGGGAAATGATTTCTCGGTTGGCGAATTGCTTGCTGGAATTGTGAGCCATCCGCCAGGCATCAGCCGTTGCGAAGCAGCGAATCTTTGTGGCCCGGCTGGCCTCATCGTTAGTACCAGGGCGGCAGACGGTTCGGTCGCGAATGTTGTTGCGGTCAATGTTGGCGCCACCGGGTCCAGTCTTGCCCAGGCAGATGTCGTTGCCCATGGCCTTTCTGGCCAAGGGGCTTTCATTGAATCAGGACCTACTCTCCGGCTACGCACGATCGCAAATCTCTACGGGCAAACCGTCCATCTCGTGGTGGCACTAGATTCGGGTATTGAGAGCGTTGCTGATTTGCGAGGCAAACGAGTTTCACTATCTACGGAAAATTCTGGCTCTATTGTAACTGCCCGCTCCGTGTTGCAGGCTTATCGCGTTCCTGAATGGCGAATGATTCGCAATTACGATCCGCCTGAAATCGCCGCCCAATTACTTCGCGCCGGAGAACTTGATGCGTTCTTCTTTGTAGGGGCTGCGCCGGTGGCTCTGGTCGAGGAATTAATGATCGAAGGTGCTGCATCCCTTGTCCCGTTTGATGGTTTAGGTCGGGATCGTTTGCTAGACAGCTATGATTATATGAGTGCCGAGATGCTGCCCCAAGGAATCTATCCTGGAGTGGATAGTTTAGAGACCATAAATGTCGGCACGCTTTGGGTTACAAATGTTACGACCCCGGATCCGCTTGTTTATGCAATGGTCAAGGCCATCTATCACCCGAACAATCGGCCAAATGTTGAGGCCAGCCAAATTGGTACAAATTTTCTAAAACTGGAAACTGCAATGAACGGTTCGCCAATGCCCTTCCATCCAGGTGCATTGCAATATTACGCGGAAGCGGGTGTTTTGCCCGCACCAGTCAATCCAAGCTTGCCTGTCCCAAAGCCTTAGACGCCAAGGATTCGCTCGTACCGATGTTGAAAGTCTTTGCTACTAGTGAAGAATTGGGTGATGCGAGTGTGGTTCCGCTGCATGCTGTCACCTCCACTGGTTTCGAGCGCTTCCTCTCGGAACTGAACCCAAATGTTGCCCTGTGGTTGAAAGCGACAGGCTTCATCGGCCGGGAAGGGGACCTAGTATTGGTGCCGGGTGATAGGGATGGGCTTTGTGCAGCTGTATTAGGACTTGGACCCGGCCGCGATCCTCACGCATTGGCAATTTTTTCTGAACGCCTGCCCCCAGGAATCTATGCGCTGGGACTGGTTCCAGAAGAATTTTCTGGTGCGCGAGCAGCCTATGCTTGGGCAATTGGCGCTTACGCTTTTGATCGCTATCGTGCCGCTTCCAGCAAACCCCGTAAGAATTTGCCGCGGCTAGTTTTAGACAACGTTGCCGATGCCGAGAATGTTTCGCGAGTTGCCAAAGGGGTTTATCTGGCGCGCGATCTAGTCAACACGCCGGCAAATGACATGGGGCCTAGCGAGCTTGAAGATGTCACGCAGAAACTTACAAAGCGTTATGGCGGGCAATTGCGTGTGACTAAGGGCGATGCTCTGCTCTCTGATAATTATCCCATGATTCATGCTGTTGGGCGTGCTAGCGATCGTGCACCTCGCTTACTCGACCTCGTTTGGGGTCAGGAAAATAACCCCAAAGTGACGATCGTTGGTAAGGGAGTTGTTTTCGATAGCGGCGGGCTCGACATTAAATCGGCGTCAGGCATGGCAACGATGAAAAAGGATATGGGCGGTGGCGCTTGCGCGCTTGGCCTAGCGCAAATGATCATGGATGCAAAGCTTGCTGTCCGTTTGCGGGTCCTGGTGCCTGCTGTTGAGAATAGCATTTCCAGCGGTGCATTTCGGCCTGGTGATGTTCTATCCAGCCGAAAAGGTTTGAGTGTTGAAATTGGTAATACCGATGCGGAAGGAAGGCTTGTTTTAGCCGATGCGCTGACGGACGCGGATTCGGAAGCCCCGGACTTGCTTATTTGCCTTGCAACACTGACGGGCGCCGCTCGGGTCGCGACCGGCATGGAGATACCCCCTTTCTTTACCGACGACGAAGAATTAGCGGTAGACCTTACCCGGCACGCAGCGCAGGAATGCGACCCGCTGTGGCGTCTACCGCTATGGCGCTCGTATGAGCCAGTTATCGAAAGTATGGTTGCCGACCTTAATAATGCGCCGGACTATAGTCTTGCAGGCTCGATCACCGCTGCGTTGTTTCTTGATCGGTTTGTGACGAATACGAAAAGTTTTGTTCATTTTGATATCCCTGCCTGGACAGATCGACCAAAACCAGGTCGTCGCAAAGGGGCAGAAGCCAATGCGATTCGTGCAATTTATGCGCTCGTCTCTAGGCGTTGGGCAAATTAACCAATGACGAAGCTTGATCCGCGCGTAAACCCTTTTCGGGCCGATCTTGCCGCTGTGGCGCTAAAAGGTACGGTCAACGCAGAGCGCTATGCTGAGGGGTGTCCCGCGTTCGTCCGTCGTGGCACCGCCTCTTTGCGAAAAAGGCCGCAAGCTGATGCGGGGATGGAAACGCAGCTTCTCTATGGTGAGTGCTTCACGGTCTATGATGAAAATAATGGTTGGGCATGGGGGCAGGCCAGATTGGATAATTATGTCGGCTATCTAGAAGCCGATGCACTTAGCCAATCGCCTTTAGAGGTGACGCATCGAGTGACGCAGCTCGCAACTCCGCTTCTGCCGGCTCCAGACGTGAAACTTGCAGCACTTGATCTCTTGCCAATGAACGCGAAACTCGTGGTCGGGGAAGAAGAGAATAGTTTTACCAAAATTCAAGGCGGATATTTTGTCTATGCCGCCCATCTGGCGCCAATTTCTCAAGTGAGCGAGGATTGGGTGAGCGTGGCTGAAAGTTTTCTTGGTGCGCCTTATTTATGGGGCGGAAAGACCGGCGCCGGCTGTGATTGTTCTGGCCTCGTTCAATCGGCTCTGGAAGCAGGTGGTATTTCAACGCCGCGCGATTGCGACATGATGGAAGCGGTGCTGGGTGACGTGATCAGGGTGAACGATGGGCTCGACGGATTGCGACGTGGTGATTTGGTGTTTTGGAAAGGTCATATGGGCGTGATGCTTGACGCGAGGCGTTTATTGCATGCCAATGCATTCCACATGCAGGTGGCCATAGAACCGCTTCGCGAAGCTATAGAGCGTATTACGCAATCGGAAGGCGTAATCCGCAATTTTAGGCGCATAAACTGAATGAACGTGCTTGCATATTCAGGCGTAAAATTATGGAAGCGGCGCAGGGTTGGAGGACCAGCTTCTCATATAAGCGATTAGATCAAGGCGATCTTGCTCATTAGAGATTCCAGGAAAGCCCATCATTGTACCCGGGACGAAGGTGGAGGGCTGTTCTAAGAAAGCAAACAATTCGGTATAGCTCCATACGCCGCGTAAGGATTGAAACGCAGGTGAGTAGTTGTATCCATCGACATTGGTTTTTGTAGCGCCAATAATGTCGTAAAGGTTTGGCCCGATTGCATTGGCACCACCTTCTTCCCAAGTGTGGCAAATCGCACAAGGGACGGCGAGGCTCTCACCATGATCAATGTTTGCAGCCGGAATCGCGCTCGCAAAATCAGGAAGTAGAGTTTCAGTTGTCGCCACCGTCTGTGCCAACGACGGTAGTTCATTGACGCCTTCGATGATGTAAGCCGGATGCTCGGGTGGCTCGACACGAAACAATACTTCGGTGCTCATCCTAGCCCCTAGGGCAAAAATGGCTGCGCCTAACAAGGCGCCAACAATCCTGTTCCAAGCAAAGAAATCCATTATTCGGCCCGACTGGTGTTTAGGTGAAAAGAATTATCATCGTGGCAAAGCGTCGCATAAGTCTGGATCATAGGCTAAAGGAAGGTTTGCTGAACACCGAGACATAAGAAACACGCTCTATGGCCCAAGCTGACAATCCAATTATTTTAGTGCCTGCTCGCATGGCTGCAACCCGCTTGCCAGGAAAGCCACTGGCAGAGATTGGTGGGCTGCCGATGATAGTGCGGGTTTGGCGCCAAGCGGAGTTAGCTGGTATCGGCCCAGTGGTCATCGCGGCAGGTGATGATGAGATTGTAGCAGCAGTCACTGAAGCAGGTGGGCGAGCGGTCCTAACTGATTCAGACATTTCTTCGGGCTCAGACCGCATCCATGCCGCTTTACAAGAGATTGATCCAGACCAGAAGCACAATATTGTGGTTAATCTCCAAGGGGATCTCCCGGCCATTTCGTCGGATTCGTTGTGTCGCGTTGTAGACGCACTGACCCAATCCGGTGCCGATATCGCTACGCTTGTGGCGCCCGCTGATCCGCTTGATCGCGACAACCCCAATGTCGTGAAACCTGTGATTGCCTGGGCAGCCGATGCCAAATTTGGGCGTGCGCTCTATTTCAGCCGAGCTTGCATTCCTTCTGGCGAGGGCGAACTGTTACACCATATCGGGATCTACGCTTATACCAGGGACGCGTTGACGCGTTTCGTGGGCTTACCAATTTCAAAATTAGAAAAGCGCGAAAGATTGGAACAATTGCGTGCTATGGAAGCGGGAATGAGTATCGTGGTCGCGCGCGTTGACGAGATTCCACTTACCGTTGACACTGAAGCCGATTTGGAAAAAGCAAGGCGCCTGCTCTCATGACCGTCTCGTCGAAAGTAAAAACGGCACGCAAGATCGTCTATCAAGGCGAGCCGGGGTCATATTCACATCTTGCCTGCACCAAGGCGCTAATGCATTGCGAAGCAATTGCGGCTCCGACATTCGAAGATACTTTTGCAACTATACGAGCAAACAAGGCTGATCTCGCACTCATTCCGATTGAGAACTCCCTTCATGGTCGGATTACAGACATTCACCACCTGTTACCTGATGAAACTATTTACATCGTAGGTGAGCATTTTCATCGCATACGCCATCAGCTCCTCGGAGTTGAGGGCGCAACGCTGGAAAACCTAAAGACCGTCGTCAGTCAAGAACCCGCATTAGGACAAGTTCGAAAAGTGATTACAGAGCTCGGTCTGCGACGTCATCTTTGGGCCGACACGGCGGGTGCTGCACGTCATATTGCCGAGTTAAACGACCCGAGTGTTGCTGCGGTTGCTTCAACGCTTGCGGCCCAAACGCACGGACTAAAAATTCTTAAATCGGATATCGAAGACGCCGATCACAATGTGACACGGTTTCTTATTATGTCCGCTGAACCGGACGACATCGATAATATTGATGCACCGGTGATCACCACCTTCATATTTCGAGTACGGAATGTCCCGGCTGCGCTTTATAAAGCATTGGGTGGCTTCGCCAGCAATGGCGTCAATATGACGAAATTGGAATCCTATCAGCTTGGTGGATCATTTCATGCAACACAGTTCTACGCCGATATTTCGGGCCATCCTGAGGAGCGCAATGTCCGCCTTGCGTTAGAAGAATTGGAGTTTTTTACTTCATCCTTAAAGGTGTTGGGCGTGTATAGGGCGCACCCCTTCCGCCTAGAGGATAAAGAGAGTTAGGGGGCTCATCGTAAGTCCTGTTTAACTAGAATTGATTGGGCTAGGCCTGTAATTACTCATGACTTTGTCCAAATTGTGCGCTTTGTTTTCATGCTTTGCTGCAATTAGGTATAGCATCCCGTACATATTGAAAATGTGAAGCGAAGATCATGTTTGTGAAACTATACGGCCTCTTTTGCGTCCTCGTTGGTGTGGGCGTCTTATTGGCGTGGCCGGTTGCTGGTCAAACGCGATCCATTGGAGATGTGTTTCGTGATTTTGAAACAATCTGTTTTGCTTATGCCGAGCAAGGATATTCTATTGATGTCAGGGCCTCTATCGATCAGGCTGGATTTCAGTTTTTACAAAAAACCAATGAAGGCGACGATGGATATAGTTTGGGCGTGGTCCAACTGATAATCGGGCGCACGGGATGTGCGTTTGGGATGCCCGAGCTTTCTTTTGCCTTGATGTCTGAATGGACAACAGAATGGGCTACGCTCAATGGCCTGGAGTTCGCGCAAATGGCAACAAATTCGCGGGGTGGACAATATTGGGTATGGGCCGGGCAGAATTTTTCTGTGGTCCTGGAGGAAGGTGAATTTCCTGGCGGAACGCCCATGAGCGGTCTTATTCTCAAACGCGACTAAAAACACGCCACACACTGCGCATGTTGGTTTACCGATGATTGGCGCCGAAAGTTGCACACGATAAAGTTGCTTGCTCGCCGTGCAATTTGGTTGATAGATTGCGCGTAGGAATTTCAAGATAGATCTCAAAGAGGGCTGAAAATATGGCGACCTATGAATGTGAGAAGTGCGGAATGAGCGTCAAGGCGTCTTGCGGGAAATGCGATGCACCTTTGGAAAATGATAGCCTTCAACTCGACGATGGCAACAATGTGCAGATTTCTAAATGTCCTAACGGCCACGGGAAAATCAAATCCCCGTTGTGCTGTGGCCAAGACATGAGTTGCTCTGTCTAAGTTGAGGTTAGATAAGGAGTGGGTTGTTCACCTCTTCGCCCAAGCTTCAATCAGATGAAATGCGATGGCGACGGGGCGCGGAAGTCTGACGCCTTCAACCTCTTCGCCTGAAAGCATTTGCAAGACCGTTTTTTTTTCAAACCAGTGTGCAGAGATAATTTCAATACCATCGACCTTTATCTCTTCGGTCTCGGCCTCGGCAAAACATCCTATCATTATCGATGAGGGAAAGGGCCAAGGCTGCGAGGCGAAATAGCGTACTGTTCCGATATTAATCCCAACCTCTTCAAAAACTTCGCGGCGCACGGATTCTTCGATCGACTCGCCCGCCTCAACAAAGCCGGCGAGCGCCGAATGATTATGGTTTTTTGCAAAGCGCTTATTGCGCGCGAGAAGGCAGCGCTCACCCTTTATCACGAGCATAATCACTGCAGGATCCGTGCGGGGAAAATGGCTAGCAGCGCATGACGGGCATTCACGCCGGTAACCAGCATCGAAGCTATTGGTTCCTATCCCACATACCGAGCAAAAAAGATGCTTTGAATGCCAATCAAGAAGCATTTTGGCCTGACCCAAGATTCCACTCTCACGGACTGTCAGGAGATCCAGTGCGCTTCGCGCATCACGAAAATGAGTAGGGAATTTCAACTGAGAAGCAGGATCCTCAAGTGCCGAAATATCGCGGGCAAAATATCCTGCATTGCCGTCAAGCCCAAGAAAGATTTCCTGTACCTCTTCCGGGCCAATGGCTGCACTTTCTTCCAAGCTAAGAAAACAAAGGGCCGTCTCAGGCCCATCTGCCCGCCCGCAAAGCAAGGGCTGGAGCTTCCACAAGGGAAGAAAGCGGGCCTGTGGTTCAGTACGCTTGGTGCTGAGCCAATTCGAATCAGTGCGTAGGTCACTTGCCCGGTTGAGGGGGTTGGTGGTGAAGAGAAGGGGCACTTTTGAAGGGAGTAAGGGCATGGCTTCAAGCTAATCCGACGAAGTCAGGGTGGAAACAGGGAATTACCCGCAATTTCTTTGCATTGTGACCTTGTTACGTCATGGCTGGAGCTTGATATAGTGGGTTTGGGAGATCGGTGGCGGGCGAGGTTCTCGCCAACCCGGTCAGGTCCGGAAGGAAGCAGCCGTAACGAGTTTTGCCTCGGGTCGTTTAGCCGGTCTCCCGCTTCATTGATTGCCAGCGCGGGCGAGCGTCCACGGCGTGGGGCACTAAAAAACGAAACCACGATTTATGGCCGACGAGACAAGAAAACCAACGAATTTAAGCCTCGATATTGAGTCTTCGAGCAGCCACGGCACAGAACCATATCGGGTGCTAGCGCGAAAATACCGTCCACAAGATTTCACTGGTCTGATCGGGCAAGAGGCTCTGGTCCGCACTTTGCGCAACGCCTTCGCGAAAGGACGAATCGCGCATGCCTTCATGCTTACCGGTGTACGCGGTGTCGGCAAGACCACCACCGCGCGTATTATTGCACGCGCACTTAATTGCGTTGGCCCTGATGGAAAGCGCGATGTGCCTACAATTGATCCATGCGGAGAGTGCGAACCTTGCCGCGAAATAGCCGAATCCCGCCATGTAGATGTTTTGGAGATGGATGCTGCCTCACGCACCGGTATCGACGATATCCGTGAGATTATTGAAGGTACCCGTTATTCACCCGCAAGCGCCCGTTACAAGGTGTATATTATAGACGAAGTACACATGCTCTCGAAGCAAGCTTTCAATGGTTTATTGAAGACGCTCGAAGAACCGCCACCGCATGTAAAATTTGTGTTCGCGACCACTGAAATCCGCAAAGTTCCTGTGACCGTATTATCGCGTTGCCAGCGTTTTGATCTCCGTCGTATCGAGTCGGCAGAATTAACAGCACACATTGCCGGCATTGCCGAGATAGAAAAAATCACCATCGACTCTGGCGCCCTCGCGCTTCTTGCGCGTGCTGCTGAGGGCTCGGTCCGCGATGCCCTCTCCCTTCTTGATCAGGCCATTGCTCATCAAACGGCCGACGGGGCGGAAGGATCAATTAGCGCTGAGGATGCGCGCTCCATGCTTGGGCTTGCGGACCGTGGCCGCGTTTTGGATCTTTTTGAAAAGGTGATGAGCGGTAAGATTTCCGACGCACTCAACGATTTGCGTGATCTTTATGATGGCGGCGCTGATCCATTAGTAATCATGCAGGATTTGCTGGAAGCCACGCATTTTCTGACGAGGGTAAAAGTCTCGTCGGGTGCCGAGGGTTTTTTTGACGGCGGCTCGGACGAAGCTACCCGCGCGGTCGAAATGGCAGCAAGATTGAGCATCCCAAGTTTAACACGCGCCTGGCAGTTGTTGCTTAAGGGGTTGTTTGAGGTACGTGATGCAGCCAATCCGCTACCCTCGGCCGAAATGGCCTTGGTTCGGCTTGCCTACGCCGCTGATCTACCGCCGACCGAGAAATTGCTCCGGGCAATTCTTGATGCCCAAGCTGCTGAGGGCAGCAGGACGGACGAGTCCTCTTCGGGCGCGGACGCACCACGGGCAAAGGCGGGACAAGTGCATCCAGCTATGGCGGGTTCGGCTGTGGCGATTTCTACTGAGCCTAAACCAAGTTCTGTTGCCGCGTCGGAACCGGCGCTTGTCATGCCCGAGATACGAACCCTGGAAGACCTCGTCGCACTTGCGCGGGTTAAAAAGGCAAGGATTTTAGAACGTCATCTTGTGAACGAAGTGCATTTAGTGTCGCTGGAACGTGGAAAGATAGAGTTCCGTCCCGGCGCACATGCCCCACGTAGCTTAGCGGGCGACCTTGCGCAGCGTTTGCGCGATTGGTCCGGTCAGCGCTGGATTGTAACGGTGGCGAGTGAAGGCGGTGCCCCGACAATCGCCGAGAAGCGGCAGATCGAAGAGCGGGAGCTCAAAGACGCGGTTTCCAATGAACCATTTGTGCGTGCGGTGTTAGATGCTTTTCCCGGTGCGGAGATTGTTGCAGTACGCGATAAGGGCGCAGTGAATGAGGGCCCACTGATTGAGGATCCCGTGCTCGAGTCACATGACAAGGACGAGGAGAGTTAGTCCATGGATATGCGGGAAATTCTCGAACAGGCCAAGGAAATGCAGCAAAAGGCTACTGATATGCAGCGCGCTATGGCTGATGTTGAGGTTGAAGGCGTGGCCGGTGGGGGCATGGTACGTGCGGTGCTCTCAGGCAGTGGTGTACTAAAAAATATTGTCATTGACCCCTCGCTTTTTTCGGAAGGCGAGCGTGAAATTCTCGAAGATCTCATTATTGCCGCCCATAGCGATGCAAAGGCCAAGTTGGAACAGCGTATGGCGGATGAAATGAAACAACTGGCAGGCAAGTTTGGGCTTCCGCCGGGACTAGGTATATAAATCGTGGCAACGTCTCCGGCGGGGCAGGAGATCGAGCGGCTTATCCAGCTTCTTGCAAAATTGCCGGGGCTGGGGCCGCGTTCGGCGCGAAGGGCTGCGCTAGTGCTCTTAAAGAAACGCGAGAGCCTTTTAGAACCACTAGCCACTGCCATGACAATTGCCGCCGCTGCCATTAAGACGTGCAGTAACTGTGGCAATCTTGATACAGAAAACCCTTGTTTACTCTGCACCGATGCAAAGCGAGATAACTCGGTGATGTGTGTTGTAGAAGACGTCGCCGATCTTTGGGCGCTTGAACGTGCTGGCGTGTTTCGTGGAACGTATCATGTTTTGGGTGGTGCCCTTTCAGCACTCGACGGCGTAACACCAGAAAAACTCAATTTGCCGAAATTATTAGCGCGTGCAAAGAATGGCGAGGTCCAAGAGGTGATCCTCGCGATGAACGCGACCATCGAGGGGCAAAGCACGTCGCATTATTTGATGGACGTATTGGAGCCGCTGAGCATAAAAATTTCGAAGCTTGCTCATGGTGTACCTGTTGGCGGCGAGCTCGATTACCTCGATGAGGGTACGTTATCAGCTGCCTTTCGAGCGCGCCGTCCTTTCGACTAGGATTTTTTATTAGCGCTTAAGGGTAGGCTTGCGACATTGGTTCGATCAATTGCTTGCAGTTCTACATTTTCGATGTTGCTAGCACGCTTTGTGATTCGATCCGTGGACGTCAGGATGTCTTTTATGTCGCCCTCTGCTTGGTCAAAGTGGTTTTGTAATTTTCGAACGCGTTGCTCCATCCTTCCAACATCACCAAGCAAGAAGCCAACCTCGCGCTGAATAAGATCGGATTGCTCACGCATGCGCGCATCCTTCAATACTGATTGCACAGCATTGATGGCAAGGACCAAGATATTTGGCGATACCACAACTACTCTGCTGCGATGGGCAAGTTGAATAAGTTCAGGGAAGGAATCATAAAGCTCGGCGTAGATAGATTCAGAAGGTACAAACATGATCGCCGGATCCTGCGTCTCCCCGGCGATTAAGTAATGCTCTGAAATTGTGGAAACATGGAGCATTACGTCTTTCTTGATCCGTGCGCCGGCTGCTTTTCGTTCCAGATCATTGGTAGCGTTCTTAAGAAGTTCGAAGGCCTCAAGTGGAAACTTAGCATCGATTACGATCGCAGTGGGGGAGTTGGGAAGTCGTATCAGGCAGTCTGGACGCTTTCGGTTTGATAAAGTCGCCTGAAATTCAAAAGCACCTTTGGGCAATGCGTCGCGAATAATGTTCTCCATACTACCCTGGCCATAGGCGCCACGACTTTGTTTGTCAGATAGAATCTGTTGGAGCGTCACCATTTGTCCGGAGAGATCGGCAAGGTTTTTTTGTGCCTCATCAATCACTTTCAGACGCATTTGAAGCCCCCCAAGCGTTTCAGCCGTTTTTGCTGCGTTCTCCTTCAAATTGGACCCCAGGCGTTGATCAAGCGCTTCTAACCGCTCCGCCAAAGCCTTTTGTAATTCGCTCTGGGTTTTGACTTGGGCATCGATGGCTTGACCAAATCGACCGGTGATTTCATTTTGTGAAGCCACGATTTCGGAAAGCCGCGTTTTAAGATCAGTTTCTGCGCCGGATCGCGCTTTTTTATAGCGGCTAAGCAACAATAGTAAGAGTGCGAATGCGATCAACAGGGCCAGGCCTGCCGCGATCATCACTTCAATTTCGATTTGTACCATGATCTATCTTGACCCGATTAGACGCTTCACCTATGTGCGGCCGCCATGGCCATTCTGCCCCTAGTAAAAGCTCCCGACCCACGACTTAAAAAGATCTCGGAACCGATCGTGGAGGTCGACAAGCAATTGCGCCGTTTCATGGACGACATGCTTGAGACCATGTACGACGCAAGTGGAATCGGCCTTGCGGCCATTCAAGTCGGCGTACCAAAGCGCCTCGTCGTCATCGATCTCGACCCTAAGGGTCCCGATTCGAAGCAGCTTTATATCATTAATCCGGTAATAATGGCCGCTTCGATCAAAGAATCGACATACAATGAAGGGTGCCTATCGGTTCCGGAGTTTTGGGAAGATGTTCACAGGCCGGCGCAAATCACAGTCGATTATGTGGACGAGAAGGGGCAGAAGCAGCGGATTGAAGCCGAGGGCCTTTTCGCAACCTGCTTGCAGCATGAGATCGACCATATCAATGGAATGCTGTTCATTGATCACCTTTCAAAACTGAAGCGGTCTATTGCGCTGCGCAAATCTGCCAAGGTGAAGCGCTCGCAGAAAGACGCCTAGATCGCCTGCAAGGGCGTCGATTACCTTATGTCACGGTGGCCCCACTCTTTGAGGCGTGAGATAAACGTTCTATGACGCTACGCCTTGCTTTTATGGGAACACCTGATTTTGCGGTACCCACGCTCGCCGAACTGGTCAGCGCGGGTCATGAAATTTCTTGTGTCTATACCCCTGCGCCGCGCCCAAAGGGCCGTGGCATGGCTGAAGTCAAATCGCCGGTTCATGTTTTTGCCGAGTCACTCGGGATTTCTGTGCGCACGCCCGCGACACTAAAATCGGAGACTGAAGAGAATGCGTTGGCAGAGCTTGACTTGGATGCGGCGATCATCGTCGCCTATGGACTGATCTTGCCAAAAGTAATTTTGGATATCCCTAGGCTCGGCTGTTTTAATCTCCATGCCTCGCTTTTGCCGCGCTGGCGTGGTGCAGCACCTATACAGCGCGCAATCATGGCTGGAGATGCTGAGACCGGAATCATGGTCATGCGCATGGATGAGGGGCTGGACACGGGGCCTGTCCTTATGAGCAAGAAAGTGGAAATCGGGCGGAAGACAGCTGGAGCACTACATGACGAATTGGCCCAATTAGGAGCAAATCTAACGGTGCGTGCGATCTCATCCTTGGAGCAGGGTGCGATTGATGAGCAAACCCAAGACGAGAGCGCTGCAACCTATGCCAAGAAGATTTCCCGCAATGAGACCAAGCTGAATTGGGCCCTGCCTGCGAGTGAACTTGACCGCAAAATACGAGGCCTATCCCCCTCTCCCGGTGCGTGGTTTGAAGCAAAGGGCGAACGGATAAAATTACTTTTTGCAGAAGTTTCAGAAGGCACTGGCTCGCCTGGTGAGATTTTGACCGACCATTCGATCGCCTGTGGGGAGGGCACCCTGAAACTTATAAAGGTACAGCGGGCGGGGCGGGCCGCAATAGATGCGGGCGATTTCTGGCGTGGTTTTTCCTTAAACCCAGGCGAGAATATGACCTGATCAATGACCCGCTATCGTCTCACCATTGAATATAATGGCTCGCAATTTTCCGGCTGGCAGCGGCAAGAAAACGCGCCCTCGGTACAAGAGGCGCTGGAAGAGGCGATTTGCGATTTGAGCACGGAGCGTGTCGCTGTCACGGGCGCAGGGCGCACCGACGCAGGGGTTCATGCGCTTGGTCAGTGCGCGCATTTTGACTTAGAAAAAGAAATCTCCCCAGACACGGTGCAAAATGCGCTGAACGCCCATCTGCGTCCCCATTTGATCGTGATTGTACAGGCAGAAAGTGTGCCAGAGGATTTCCATGCTCGGTTTTCTGCCCTGGCGCGGCACTACGAATATCGTATTTTTTGTCGCCGTGCTCCGCCAGCGCTCGATCATGGTTTTGTGTGGCATGTCGCGCGCAAACTTGATGCAGAGACGATGCACGATGCAGCTCAAATTCTCCTGGGCAAGCATGATTTTACGACATTTCGATCGGTGCAATGTCAGGCAAAAACACCCGTCAAGACGCTCGATTGCTTGAATGTCAGTAGGCGCGAAAACGAAATTATTATCTACGCTCGTGCGCGCTCGTTTCTTCACAATCAAGTTCGATCACTTGTCGGCAGTCTAAAACTTGTTGGCGAGGGCAAATGGACATCACGGGATTTGCAGCGCGCTTTGGAAGCGTGCGATCGCAGTACGTGCGGGCCAGTTGCGCCACCACAGGGGTTAACGCTATTGCAAGTAGATTATCCGGCATTTTAATTGTCAGGGCGCGCAAAAGCGGGCCATGAAAAAATTGTGTGGCACCCTAGAGATCAACCAATTCCACGTCATCCTCATTGATCTCACTGCCCAAAAATATTTTACCAACCCGAGCAAATCGTTCCGGTGCATCGGTGACGAGGAAGCGTGGCGGGTTAGGGCTGGTTTGGCGCAGTAGATTCTGTTCAGCAAGCAGCCGCTGAGCTGCTTGCGCCGTCGTTTCGGCGCTGTCGACAAGCGCAACATTTGGTCCGACAACACGCGCAATCATCTTGGCCAGTGCAGGGTAGTGCGTGCAGCCCAACACAAGGCATTCGGGGCTTCCCATACTAGCTAGGAGTGGCTCAAGATAATGTCGTGCCACGCGTTCTGGGACATCGCCTTCCGTGAGACCTTCTTCCGCTAAAGCGACAAAAAGCGGGCAGGGTTTTTGCACAATCACGGCTGCGGGATTACGTGTTGTGATCGCACGGACATAGGCACCACCTTTAACCGTACTCTCAGTGGCGATCACCGCGATTTTTCCTTTTGGAGCAGCGGCGATGGCTGCATCGGCTCCCGGTTCAATCACGCCGAGGGCTGGCGTGTCTCCTAGAGTCGCGTGGAGTGCGTCCATTGCGACAGCGGAAGCGGTGTTGCAGGCAACCACCAAAAGTTTGACATCATGTGTGCCGACAGCCTTCGTGCATTGCACGGCATAACGAGTGACTGTGTCTGCGCTTTTCGTGCCATAGGGGAGACGCGCCGTGTCGCCGAGATAGACAAAGCTCTCACCAGGGAGCTGCGCTATTAGCGCGCGCATAACGGTGAGCCCGCCAATACCAGAATCAAATACACCGATGGGTTTTTCGCGTGAGTTCTTCATCATCCCTCAATCAGTCCAGCGCGAAGCCAAGTGTCCGTCAAAGAGATGAATAAGCCTAGCAGAAGTTCGATAAGTACAATTCCTCCCGCGTTCAGGTTTGAAATATCCAGCGCCTCACGGGCAACCTTCCAGTGGTAGACCATGGCAAACATGAGAATAGGAAAAGTAAGGATTTCAGCTCCGATAATTGATATTACGCCGATCAGATAAAAAAGGGCGGGAAGGGTCGTTAGTGCAAGCGTGACGCAGGAAGTCCAATTAAAGGCAACGATAAAAGGTACATAGCGTGTTTGTGCCCCAATGAGCTTCGTCAAATATATCATCACAAGTGGAAACGCGATCCAATGAGCGAGGTATGTGGTTGATGCGACTATGGCGAAGGTCAAATTTGCTGCAGGAAGTGGTGGAAGTGAAACTTCCGGCAATTCAACGGGCGCGTTTGCGAAGATGCGCCTCTCGGCAAAAAGGATCAGCACATAGAGCGGTGCGCACAGAACGATGCCAAAAAATGAGCGGAAAAAGCCATCGAAGGTTTGATCAAAACCGCGGACCGCATCTTGTTCGAAGCGTGCGACGCGAAGTGCTACTTTGAGTTGTTCGCGCACGTAAGGGGCGTTCATTCCATCCGGCTTCCAAAATAACCCTTAAGAACGGAGGTGTAGATATCCACGAGCAGTTCTATTTCTGCAATGGGCACGCATTCGTCTACTTTGTGCATGGTCTTTCCGGGGAGGCCAAGTTCAACGACTGGGCAGTGATCTTTGATAAAACGCGCATCTGATGTTCCGCCGCCTGCAGAAAATTCTGGCGCCGCTCCGGTCACGCGCTTGATTGCGCTACTCAATAGATCGGTAAACTTACCCGGTTTGGTGACAAAGGCGACGCCGCTGACGTCGTTGACAAAATTGATTTTTCCTCCCATCACTGAAATGACTTCTTGGCCCAAGGCCTTGATATTTTCCATGAGGCCATCGGGCACATGTAGATCGTTGAAGCGAATATTAAATGCTGCCTGCGCTTGGGCGGGGATAACATTGGTAGTCGGATTTCCAACATCAATCGATGTGAACGTAATCGTGGAAGGTTCAAATTCATCGGTGCCTTTGTCCAAAGGGTTGGCCAAGAGCCGGTCCACGAATGCACAAAGAATAGGTATCGGATTAGTCGCATTCTGTGGATAGGCGGCATGTCCTTGAACGCCCGACACTGTAACATTCACATTCATGCTTCCACGGCGGCCGATTTTGAGAATATCGCCCGTACTTGCACCAGAGGCAGGCTCGCCCACGATACAATGATCGAGCGTCTCGCCATGTTCTCTCATCCAGTCAAGAACCTTAACCGTTCCATTTATCGCGGGCCCTTCTTCATCACCGGTGATGAGCAGGCTGACTGAGCCTTTATGCGTTTTTGCTTCGCTCAAATATTGCGCAGTCGCAGCAATAAAGGCCGCGATAGAACTCTTCATATCCACTGCGCCACGGCCGAAAAGAAGATTGTTTTCGACCGCACCCGAAAAGGGATCGTGGTGCCAATGCTGGGTATCACCCGGCGGCACAACGTCGGTATGTCCAGCAAAACAAAAGTTTGGTGCGCTGGTTCCAATCCTAGCGTAGAGATTTTCTACTGGTGGCGTACCTTCAGCCTCAAACCGCAATCGATGACAAGTGAAGCCTAAGGAATTTAGGGCATTTTCCAAAACGGCTAGCGCGCCGGCATCCTCGGGTGTCACCGAAGGGCAGCGAATAAGATCGCGGGCAAGAGCTATTGGATCGATCATAGGAGAATCGATAACATCAGACATAGGCAGATTTAGGGCCGCTATGTGCTCTTGGTCAAATATTGGCCGAGAGGCCTGAAATTACTCACGCAAAAGTTCGTTAATCGAGGTCTTGGAGCGGGTTTTTTCGTCAACCCGCTTGACGATTACAGCGCAGGCCAGCAACGGTCCGCCGGAGACCGAGGGTAGTGCACCTGGAACGACAACCGAATAGGGCGGGACCTTGCCATACATCACATCTCCCGAATCGCGGTCTACGATTTTGGTCGAGGCCCCTAGAAAGACACCCATCGAAAGCACCGTACCCTCGCCGACAATGACACCCTCGGCAACCTCGGAGCGCGCACCGATAAAACAATTATCCTCAATGATTACTGGTCCCGCCTGCAAGGGCTCCAATACCCCGCCGATTCCTGCGCCTCCCGAGATATGGCAGTTTTTGCCGATCTGAGCGCAAGAGCCAATTGTCGCCCAAGTGTCGACCATAGTTCCTTCATCGAGATAGGCGCCTAGATTAACGAATGAGGGCATCAATACGGTGCCCTTCGCGATGTAGGCCGAGTGGCGCACAATGGCACCCGGCACGGCACGAAAACCTGCTTCACGAAAATGATTTTCGCTCCAGCCTTCAAATTTGGATGGAACTTTATCCCACCAATGTCCGCCACCAGGGCCACCTTGGATGCTCGTCATGTCGTTCAGGCGGAAAGAAAGCAGGACGGCCTTCTTCGCCCATTGATGAACTTGCCATTCGCCGTCGGTTTTCTCTGCGATACGTAGTCTTCCTGAATCAAGGCTCTCCAATACTGCTTCAACCGCCTCGCGTGGAGCACCATGTGTTGCCGGAGAGAGCGTATCGCGGGCATCCCAGCTCGTCTCAATTATTTGCTGTAATTGGTTATCATTCATTATCTGTCTGTTACCTCGATAGTGTGAAGAAATTCGACAAGATCGTCAGTCTCAAAATCAATATGGCCGGGCCGCCTGCCTGATTGCGGGTGGGTGCGCAACCAGATCGTTGTCATACCGAGGGTCGCTGGAATTTCCAAATTTTCTTGCAGATCATCAAACATCGCCGCACCGGTGGTTGAAATTACATCATCGCGCAGAGCAGCGTCGTAGGCAGTTCGGGTTGGTTTGGCCACAAAGCCGGTTCTGCGCATATCGAAGATATCGTCAAATAGGTGCGTGATTCCCAGCCGCTCCAGAACCCTTTCCGCGTGCCGGCCGCAATTGCTAGTGAATATCACGCGCCGTCCGGGAAGACGCTCCAGCCCTGCGCGAAGCCGAGGGTTAGGTGCAAGGTCCAACGCGACATCATTGACGAATGAAAGGTAATTTTCCGGGTCCGTGCCGTGCTTTTTCATCAGTCCAGTCAAGGTGCTCCCATATTGATGGAAGTAATCCTTTTGCATCTTCCACGCATCGTCATACGCAAGTCCGAGTTCACGCTGTACAAAAAGGCAAATCCGCTGTTCGATGTTTTTTAGTAGGCCATCACTTGCAGAATAAAGCGTGTTGTCTAGATCAAACACCCAATGGGTGATAGCTCGAAAGTCATGCACGTTCTGGAGCGGGGCCGGGCGGTGCTTGGACAAGTTAGATGAAATTGGTGCGGGCATGGAGCCAAGATGGGCGGCGCGAAGCGCTCTGGCAAGCTGTAGCTGGCGACAGGCCCAAAAGTCTTATCCTGCGCGGATCAGCGTACCGGCGCCATGGGCCGTGAAAAGCTCGAGAAGAAGTGCATGAGGCACTCTTCCATCTAGAATCACGGCTGCGCGTACACCACCCTTAACCGCATCAATGGCCGTCTCAACTTTCGGAATCATGCCGCCTGAAATCGTGCCGTCGGCAATCAGGCCGCGCGCCTCACTGACTGTAAGGCGTTGAATAAGATTTCCTTCTTTGTCGAGTACGCCTTCAACATCGGTGAGGATCATCATCCGCTCCGCCATCATGGCACTGGCGACCGCACCAGCCACTGTGTCTGCATTGATATTATAGGTTTTACCCTGTGGTCCCGCACCGACTGGGGCAAGAATCGGGATCAAATCGGAAGCAATGATAGAGTGTAATATTTGTGGGTTGATGCCCTCTGGTTCTCCAACAAAGCCAAGATCAGTTTGCGTCGCTTGTTTGGTCTCCGGGTTAATTTTCGTCCGTGCAAATTTGCGCGCGACAATGAGATTGCCGTCCTTGCCCGAAATTCCTACCGCACGTCCGCCTGCAGCATTCACGTCAGAAACGATCTGCTTATTAATCGTCCCTGAAAGGACCATCTCGACAACGTCCATGGTTTTTGCGTCGGTGACTCGAAGCCCGTCAACAAAGCGTGATGGAATCTCAAGTTGCTTTAGCATGGCCTCGATTTGCGGCCCGCCTCCGTGAACAACAATCGGATTGATTCCCGTCTGCTTCATCAAAACAATGTCTTCGGCAAAGTCGCGTGGACCTGTAGCGCCGCCCATGGCGTGACCGCCATATTTCACTACAATGGTTTTCTCGTCATAGGTGAGGATGTAAGGAAGCGCTTCGACAAGCACGCGCGCCGTCGAACGCCACCTTGCGAGCAGGCGCCGGTCTCGAGATTCATGTTTTGTGTCGTCTGTCACAAGAATGTCCCTAAATGGGGATCGAAATCGGCTGGCTTATAGCCCATACGCGTGAGCGCGGCCAAATGTTCGGACAAATGCCTTTCCGGTCAGCTATTTTGGGTCTCAGCAAAGGCTGAAAGCGCTGCGCGCAGAGGGCCGATCCCCGTTCCCGTTTTTGAAGAGGTGGCCAGAATCTCGGGATGGGCTGCACCGTGACACTTTGCTTCCCTTAGGGTGGTCTCGGCGACACTCAATAATGCGTCGTTCTCTAGCTTGTCCGCCTTGGTGAGAACTAGCTGATAAGATACCGCAGTCTTATCCATGAGTGACATCACTTCCAAATCAGCCGGCATGAAACCGCGCCTGGAATCGATCAGGAGTATTACGCGCTGAAGGCTGGGTCGCCCACGTAAATAATCTAAAACGAGCGCGTTCCAACTCGCAGCTTCTTTTTTCGAGGCGCGGGCAAAGCCGTAGCCCGGAAGATCCGCTAAAATCAACTTTTCGCCTAAATTGAAAAAATTGATCTGTCGCGTGCGCCCGGGTGTCTGTGAAACACGCGCAAGGCGACTACGTCCAGTCAACGCGTTAAGAAGACTAGATTTTCCAACATTCGAACGCCCGGCGAACGCAATTTCATTCATTCCGCTCAGAGGAAGCGCGTCGAGAGATGCAATTCCTGCAATGAAATAGCATTCCTTCGCAAAAAGAAGGCGGCCCTCTTCTAATGCCGTTGCTGACGGCTCAGTGAACATCCTTTTTAGTCCGGTGGTTTAGCAGCGTTTTGTTTGGTTGCACTGCGCTTAAGGAACCTTGTGAGTTTGTCGAAGAGTTCAATCGGTACACCCGATTGACGCATGATATAAGCCTGCTGGACAATTGAGAGGATGTTGTTCCAAGTCCAATAAATCACGAGACCTGAGGGAAAGGACGCCAGCATGATCATAAAAAACCATGGCATGAAGCTGAAGATACGCTGTTGGATTGGGTCAGCCGGTGGTGGGTTCAGACTCATCTGAATCCACATGGTTAATCCCATGAGGATTGGAAATACACCAATCATTAAAAAGCTCGGCGGCATAAATGGAAGGAGCCCAAAGAGATTGACGATAGTAATCGGTTCAATTGCAGAAAGATCGCGTATCCATCCAAAGAACGGCGCATGACGCATTTCTATGGTGACGAAGAGAACCTTATAGAGCGAGAAAAAAACTGGAATTTGCACCAAGATTGGAAGGCAGCCAGCAAGCGGGTTGACCTTTTCCTTTTGGTATAATTCCATCATTCCTTGTTGGAGTTGTGCCTTATCATCCTTAAAACGTTCACGTAGCGCTTCCATTTCTGGCTGAAGCTTTTTCATTTTTCCCATGGCGCGATAGGACGTGTTTGCTAGCGGGAAGAAGAGCAGTTTTACGAAAACCGTGAAGATAATAATGGCAACGCCAAAATTTCCGACAAAGCGAAAGATGAAGTCGAGCGAAAGAAAAATCGGTTTTGTCAGGAAAAAGAACCAACCCCAATCAATGGCATCGTCAAACCGGGGTATGGCCAGCTCATCACGATAATCTCGAACAATGTTGACGACCTTTGGGCCCGCGAAAAGGCGATGGGTGACTTCCTGCGCAGCGCCAGGCGCAATCGTTCTTGGTTCAAACTCATATTTTGCTTCATAGGCCGTTCCGCCGTTGTAATCATAGGCGCGGAAGCTTCCACTGACCTCTTCCTCCTGCTCAGGAAGAAGAACCGACATCCAATATTTGTCGGTGATACCAGCCCATCCGCCGATACTTTCAAAGCGCTGGGTAATATTTCCATCTGCAAGCTCGTCATAGCTCGGGTCTTGAATGACGTCGTCAGCAACCCCGATAAATCCTTCATGAACAACCCACATCGAACTTACTTCCGGGATTTCCGGCCGCCGGATTTGCGCATAAGGATATAGAATTACTGGTGCGCCCCCTTCGTTTTCCACGCGGTCGGTAATAGAGAACATGTAGCGTTGATCAATAGAAATACGGCGTGTGAAAATAAGCCCGTCATCGCTGTTATAGGTAAGAATCACTTCGTTGCCGGGTGTTAGCGATCCACCAGCCGCTGCCCATTGGCTTTGCAAATCGGGAAGATCGTAGTTCGAGCCTTGAGGACCAAACCAACCCATGTCTACAAAATAGGAAAACTCCGCGGTGAAGGGCGTAAACAGTTCGATTTCGGCACTCTCAGAATCAGGTGTCAGGCGGTAATCCCGCAACTGCAAGTCGTCGAATAGCGCACCTGTCAGATTGATGGAGCCACCGAGTGTTGGCGTTTCGATCTGTAAGCGTTGTGTCTGCGCAATAGCCTCTGCGCGCGGTATGGCTTCCCGCGGCAAATCCAGTATCCCGGCTTGGGGTTGCCCTTCATTCTCGACCACCTGTTCGGCGATGGCTGCTTGGAGTGCTTGTTCTTGTGCTATTTGCGGGCTGGCAATGAAATATTGCCAGCCGAAAAGGACCGCGGCGGAAAGGGCGATAGCTAGAATGAGATTGCGTTGTTCGGGCATAAATACTCCGGAAAGTCCTAGCGTGGCGGGACCGGATCAAATCCGGACCTTCCACCAAGCCAAGTGATCGGATGACAGCGTGCCAAACGCCGCAGCGTCAACCATGTTCCTTTGAATGGTCCATGGCAGGACAAAGCTTCAAGCGCATAGGCCGAACAGCTCGGTTCAAAACGGCACGAGCGCGGTAGTAATGGCGATAGGCAATAGCGATAAGCTAGAATCGGAAAGGAAATAAGTGCTATGGCACCGCGGCGCATAAGCGCGCCCATTTTGTTAGCCATGTTTTTTCCCCTTGGCTGCCTGACTGTCAGTTGCTCGGTATTTACGGTCGAGCGCCGAATGTCCACTTCGTAGCAGATCTGTCAAATCATCAAGCAGTGATGCAAAGGGGCGGGATGTCGTGGCGGTACGTGCAATAAGAACATAGTCATGCCTTTCACGCCCATAAAGAGGAAGAAGCTCTGACGCAGCGGCCCTTAGACGGCGTTTTGCGCGATTACGCGTCACGGCATTGCCGATTTTGCGTGTGGCCGTGAATCCAATCCGCGCGGCACCCTCGTCGGACGCCGCCTTGGGCGTCAGGCATATCTCGAGTCCCAGGCCAGGTCGTGCGCTACGGACACCTGTTCGTTGTGCGTTTAAGAAATCTGCCCGCGTCTTCATCCGGTCCAGGGCAAGTTTGCCGGAAACCCATGTTTCCGGATTTGATCGCCGCTCGGCAATCAGGCTGATAATCTCTTACGGCCGCGCGCGCGGCGACGTGCCAAAATTTGCCGGCCTTTCTTAGTGGCCATGCGATGGCGAAAGCCGTGTCGGCGCTTGCGGACAATTCTGCTCGGCTGATATGTGCGCTTCACGACAAAACTCCAGGAAAAACCGGCATTTTCACCGGTGCAAAGAGCGATGCTTCTACGAATGACGCTTATTAATGTCAACACTACCCAATCGGGCCAGATTGTCTCTAGATTTCCTGGGAATTTTACCAACGGACATCTAAGCCCGTAGTAACAGAGCTTAGTCCCCAAGCGGTATTCCTGAACGCCTAGGGTCGGCGCCGCCCTCATAGCCATTAGGAATGCGGCGAATTCCATTTAGACCGCTGTCGAAGGGCTGGGGCCGGACCTCATGCCCCATCCCGGTAAGCGCCGTGGCAAATTCTTCTAGGATCGTGCCTTGCTCGATCACCGTTGCCCCATTCTCATTCGTAACGCGCGGCGTAGCGGCGGCCTCTTGCATCGACATGTTCGCATCAATCAAGGACACGATTCCTTGCAGCGTGTAGCCAATGATTTGCGTGCCTCCAGGCGATCCGAGTGCAGCAAAAAATTCGCCGTTGGGATCAAAGAGAATAAAGGGTGCCATCGAACTTAAGGGCCGCTTACCAGGCGCTGGTGCGTTTGCAACTATCCGGCCGTCAATCTCGGGCAGAGGTGAAAAATCTGTAAGCTCATTATTAAGGATAAAACCACCTGCCATAATCCCAGCCCCATAGGCCGCTTGAATGGTCATGGTCATCGAAACTACTTGGCCTCGTTCGTCGACTGCGGATAGATGACTGGTGCCGTAGGATGTTTGTGCGGGGGCCGGTGCGTAATCCAAAAATCCATGCTGCATGGGCGGCGTACCAGCCTCGGCTATGCCCATGCTTTGTGCGGGGTTGATCATCGATGCGCGCATATCGAGGTAGGCTGGGTCCAAAAGGCCTTCAAGCGGGATCTCGACAAAGGCTGGATCACCAAGCCAACGCGCGCGATCAGCATAGGCAAGGCGGCTTGCCTCTGCAATGAGATGTATGGAAGTTGCCGTATGGTTCTGCAAAAGCTCGGCGGGGAAATGTTCGAGTAACCCCAGGATTTGTAAAACCGTCGTGCCGCCTGAAGTCGACGGCGGAAGGCTGCAAGCGCGATATCCGCGGTAGCTACCGCAAAGTGGCTCGCGCTCGATGGCCTGATAGCTTTCAAGATCGGAAAGTGTGAAGGGTACGGGATTGATTGGTGCATGCGTGACACTATCAGCGATCTCTTGCGCCAATTCACCATGGTAAAAGGCTTCTTCGCCTTGTGCTGCGAGCAAGCGATATGTCTCGGCTAGTTCAGGGTTACGCAGAATTTCGCCCGTGGCCATGGGCATTCCATCTTCATGATAAAAATAATCAAGCATATCGGGCAGGTCAGCAAAGCGCGCGTGCCCGCGACCGCGCGCAAGCCCATGCGCTAAGCGTTCAGGGACGGCAAAGCCATCTTCTGCAAGACGGATAGCCGGCTCGAACAATTGGTCCCAAGCGAGGCGTCCATGAGCGCGATGGGCCATAGCCATAACTGCAATTGTTCCAGGCACCCCAACCGAGATTCCGCCGTAACTAATTTCGTGAAAGCCGAGCGGGTTACCCTGGTCATCGAGATACATGTCCGGCGTGGCCGAGGCGGGCGTAGTTTCACGACCATCATAAGCGTAAAGCTCATCGCTGTCCGAGACCATAATATAAGCGCTGCCGCCGATACCCGATGATTGTGGCTCCACCAGCGTTAGGACCAATTGCGCGGCGATGGCGGCATCGACCGCGGAGCCACCGGCTCGGAGCATTTCAAGACCTGCCTCCGAGGCATCGCGCTCGGCCGCTACAATCATATGGCGTTGGGCAGCCGGCGCAGCTGCGTATGCTGGGCCTAGAGCATACGCGCAGGCGTTCAGGGTAGCGAGGAAAGCGGGAATGGCGAATAATTGTTTCATTTACGACAGTTTTGAAGCGGATTCGCCCAGAAAGCCAGCCCCGTCGAAAAACGCTACCCACCGGGCAAGCCGCCCCTTACCGGTTTTAGTGTTTAGTTTCCGCCCAAATTAATGTCGCTTGCATCGTGCTTGCCATTAGAGGGCGGGCTCACTAGTTTCTGCCGCTCAAAAACAAGCACCGGTAGCTCAGCTGGATAGAGCACCAGACTACGAATCTGGGGGTCAGGGGTTCGACTCCTCTCCGGTGCGCCATTTCGCGTTACAGAAGGTACTAGATCTTCACTAATCAATAACATCAATTATTTAACTAAACCCCTTCTAAAGCAGTGGGGTTTTTTTATCTCTATGGCACCAGTTCGAATCGCCAATCGCAGCGGGTCAAAGAAAAATTGGGGGCGTAACTGAGTACCAGACAACTTTTTGGGCTCGTGCTTGTATTTGCCGCTTGTTTAAACCTCTTTTTTGTAGCGCAAGCTATTGCGATGGATGCAGGTGGGTTTACGGGTGCGGTTACCGATCCTTGGGTGAGGCCAAGCGCCTTGGCGACACCTATCGATTCCGCAAATGCACCAGTGATTGATGGGAGCCTGTCGGACCCTATTTGGGCCCGCGCGCGGGTGATCGATAATTTCCGCCAGAAATTGCCCACGGTAGGCGCGGCAGCGACGGAGCGAACGGAAGTCCGCATTCTTTTCGACGAGAACAATCTTTATGTCTCCGTCTACGCCTTCGACAGCGTGTCGGAAGATATCGTTATGCGTGGCATGGAGCGCGACGGCCCGCTCTTCCTTGGTGATGCCGTCTCCGTGCGGCTAGATCCCGGTCTGACACGGCGTAACGGTTACCGTTTCATGATCGGATCTTCAGGCGGGCGTTCAGATACGCTTCTTCTCAACAATTCGTCTGCTCTGGACGAATGGGATCCCATTTGGGAAGGCCGCTCCGCTTTGGTCGAGGATGGATGGATTGCCGAATATGCGATACCCTTTCGTATCCTTGCTTATGAGGCGGGACAAAGCGATTGGGGCTTCGATATAAGGCGCGTGATCGGACGCAAGAACGAAGAAATTTACTGGTCTGCTTTCAATCCCAATTTCAACTTTACTGATGTTACGCAATTAGGGACGCTCACCGGTATCACCGAAGTTGATCAGGGCATAGGCCTGGATGTTCAGCTTTATGGCGCTGCCCGCATCAAACACGATTGGCATATCCCCGGCGAGGATACCGGCATCAGCTTCACCGGCGGCGGCAACGCGTTTTATCGCATCACGCCTGCGCTCACCGGTACACTGACCTTCAATCCGGATTTTTCTGATGCACCGCTGGATGCACGTCAGGTGAATACGACGCGCTTTTCGCTCTTCTTTCCAGAAACGCGTGATTTTTTTTTACAAGACGCCGGTTCGTTTGAATTCGGTGGGCGTGGTTTTGGCCGAGGCTTTGAGGAACGCTCCGCCAATAATGGCCGCCCTTTCTTCACGCGCAATTTGGGGATGGTGGATGGCCAGCCGGTCAGCATTATCGGCGGTGGAAAACTGTCGGGCGAGTTTGAGGGTTTCGGTATTGGCGCGCTTAGTGTGGTAACGCAAGCAACCCCTACGGTGGGTCGCCAGGCCTTATCGGTCGCACGCATATCGCGCGCTGTCTTCGCCGAATCGCAAGCCGGGTTTATCTTCACCAATGGCGATCCCACTGGCACAACCGATAACAGCGTGTTCGGTGTCGATTACCAACACCGTGATTTGGATTTTCTAGGCGATAGGAATTTTCAGGGAGATATTTTCTACCAGCGAAGTTTTTCGAGCCTCCTTGGCGATGGCGATTCCTTTGGTATCGATTTGAACTTTCCCAATGAGCCTTGGGCGGCAAGCGCTGCGTTCAAGCAGATTGATGAAAATTTCAAACCGGCCTTGGGTTTTGTAAATCGCACCGGCATTCGCGTTTATGAGGCTAATACGCGGCGCCTTACGCGTTTCGATACCGAACATTTTCTCCGTCAGTTTCAGGTTTCGGCCAGTGGTTTTCTTGTAACCGGCATAGACGATGTTACTCAGTCTCGAGAGATTAGCAGCGAAATTTCCGTGATTACGCAAGATAATCACTCGTTCGAATTGAACGTGGTCAATTATCATGAGCTTGTGCCGAGCGTGTTTCAGCTCCCAGGTGATGTTCCCGTTCCTGCTGGAAAGTATAATTGGACGGCTATCACTGCCTTGGTCGGAACCTCGCGCTTTCGCCCGCTCTCATTCAGCGCCGAAGTCATTTGTTGCAGCTTTTATAGCGGCGACAGTCTGGAAACTGCGCTCTCGACAACCTTCCAGCCGAATCGATTCATCGGGATGACTGCGCGTCACAACTGGACGCAGCTCAATATGCCGACTGGCGATGTCGACATTCATGTTGCGAGTTTGACCGGAACGGTAAACTTCAACCCGGACATGCAGCTTGCTCTGCAAGCGCAATATGACAATATCAGCGAAGGTTTGGGTCTGCTCGCCCGCTATCGTTGGGAGTATCGTCCTGGAGAGGAGTTGCTTATCGCGTTTGGTCAATCTGCCGTCATTCCGCGTACGGGATTTGTGGCGCAGAGATCGCTCCTCACAATCCGGCTCGGACACACCATGCAATTTTGAGTGTCATATGAGTGCGGTAGAGGCTTCCCTTACTTTGATATTCAGTATTTCTAACATGCGCGCTGGAAAATGATCTTAGCTGCTTACATTGCGCAGCATATGAATTGGGATAGAATGGATATAATGGTGAAGATCATCAATTTTGGGAGGGCGCGATGAAATATGGATTTCTCGGTCTTGCAGCTATTTTAGGGCTGGTAGTGACTGGCGGCACGTTGGCGCATCATTCCAATGCACATTTTAATCAAGAAGTGCCAATCCAACTCGAAGGAACGGTTATTGAATATCACTTGATAAATCCACATTCTTATATTTATCTCGACGTTACGGAAGATGACGGGGAAGTGAGCGAATGGGCGTTAGAAACTGGCGGCGGCGTAGGCCGGCTTATCCGCTCCAACTGGTCCGCCGACAGTATGCAGCCCGGTGACATCATTGTCGCTACGGTCGCGCCGCTTCGCGACGGAACGCCCGGTGCGCTTCTCATTGATGTAACACTTCCGGATGGTACGGTTCTAGGCGCTGGCGAGTAACGCAGCCTAAGAGTGGGGTGGACGGATAATGGCTACGGAGGGGGTAGCGGTCCAGGCGGACGCCGTTATCAACCAAAACAGAGTCGGAAAGTTTTAAATTCTTGTGCTGGTCCTCGGTGCGCTGAGCCGACCTATTCATCAGTTAAATTTGCCGGCTTTGGACCACCGTCTGCCCAATCCAGAAGTTCTGCGATGTGGACGCCAGGCGGTGCGCCATGTCCAGACAAATGATTGATGCAACCGACATTGCCAGACGCGATAATTTTAGCGCCGCTCGCCTTGATTGCTTCTAACTTACTTGCGCGCAATCCATCTGAAATTTCCGGATGAACCACGCTATAGCTCCCTGCAGAGCCGCAGCACATATGCGTGTCGGCGAAAGGCACTAACTTAAATCCAGCGGAGGATAGTAATTCTTCTCCTTGGCCTTGGATATTTTGCACATGTTGCAACGAACATGGTGGGTGATAGGCGACGCTTAGATCCTGCAGCGCGATTTTCTGTGCGGGCTCCTCGCATGGCTCTACTAGTTCCACGAAATCGTGAACCTTCGCAGCGAATGTTTTTGCACGATCCTCCCAATCACTGTCTCCGACAAACAGGTTTGCGTATTCCTTGAGGAATGCTGAACAACCTGTCGCGGTAATCAGGACGGTCTGGATCGGTTTTTCATTATTAGCGCGTTCAAGAGCCTCGATCGTTTTGCGAGCGCACTTCTTAGCCAAGGCCGTATCACCCATATGAAATGCCAGTGATCCGCAACAGCCCGATCTGGCCAGAGGCTGTGCACTAATTTTCCGGCGTGCCAAGACGCGCCGGGCAGAGGCATCAATCGCAGGGGCCAATGCGCTTTGTACACAGCCTGATATTAGCGCGATTTGGGTTACAACCTCATTAGGTTCCAGAAGGGCTTTGTGTTCAGGACGTAGGCGAAGTTTCATCGGCACTTTGCGCGCCATTTCACCCAAGCGTCCAGGCAGCCTTGATGCAATTGTCGATAGATGTGTTCCTAGCGCCGTCATGACAGTAAAGAGAAATGGATGCATGAGTACGCGCAGTACGAATTTGCGGAAGAGGCGTTCACGCAAGGGTCGCTTATAATTTTTTTCAATATAGCCACGTCCCGCGTCTAAGAGCGCGGCATAATCAACCCCAGATGGGCAAGCAGTGCGGCATCCAAGGCAAGATAGGCACTGATCGATATGACGGACCGTTTCGGTTGTCGGTGCTTTACCACTCTCTAACATGTTCTGAATTAATGCGATTCGTCCGCGCGGCGAGTCGCGCTCATCGCCCAGCAAAACATATGTCGGGCAAGTCGCGGTGCATAATCCGCAATGAACACAGCGGCGTAAGGAGCTCTCCGCTGCGTGCAAATGCGGGTTATTTAGCTGGTCTTCGGTGAAGGCGGTCCGCATCAAATTTCCTCGTACATGCGGCCAGGATTGAGGATACGGAGCGGATCGAAGGCTGCTTTCACGGCGCGGCTTAAGGCGGCACGCGCTGGGGGTTCAGGCTCAAAAGTGTCAAGCCGCGCGCGCGCGTTCTTATTGGCACGCATAAGCATCGCGTGCCCACCAAATTTTGCGGTAATATTTCTCAATCTCTCATCAACGTCGCGCGAGGCGGGCAGGGCCAGCCACAGACTCTCTCCTGCACAATCAGCATACCAGAATTGCGCTTCGCTTTCGCTCGCTGCCACATAGGCATGTGTTGCCGGCACCGAAAGACGCCAAATGTCGGTATCGCTTCTGGCAAAAGGCATGCCACTTCCGATTTCGTCAAACAAGGCGCTCGCCGTCTCGTCTTCTAATGTAACGATATCAAGTTTGGAGAATGTATTTCGAAGTCGCGCAATCTTGTCGATCATTGTATCTTCAGCGCCTTCGACACGAATGAGTGCAACACCGTTTGTATGTGCCAAATCAGATGCGATCATCGCCACGCTTTCGCTACACATTGCACTTGGAAGATAGGCAAGTCCGGTTGGTTCCAGAGGAAGTCCGGCGGCCTTTCTAAGAAGTGATAGCCCATCTATCGGTGTACAATCACGAATAGCGATTGCAGCCGCGCGCGCAGGGGTGGGGACAACACGAAAGGTCAGCTCGGTTAGTGCCCCCAAAGTGCCGTGAGCGCCGCACATAATCTTGGGAAGATCGAAGCCAGTGACGTTTTTTACCACCCGCCCACCGGCTTTTATCGCCTCACCGCCACCATTTACGAATCTGCAGCCAATTAGATGATCACGAACGTTGCCGGATTTTACTTTCCTGGAGCCGCTCGCATTCGTGCCAACAATTCCACCGAGCGTGGCGTAGCCGCGTTCTTTCCCATAAAGCATCGCCCAGTCGGTGGGTGAGAACGCTAGCATCTGGTTACACTCAGCAAGCGCCGCCATCGCTTCGACAAGCGGAGTTCCTGCCTTCGCCGTAAAAATCAACTCGTCAGGTTCGTAACTCACGACCCCAGACATTTTAGAAAGATCTAATATATCGTCGGCCTCTATTGGACGTCCTAAATTGCGCTTAGTGCCCGCCGAGACAAGTTCGCATTGTCGGCGTGCCGCCGCAGCTGCGCGAAGCGCGTCCACTAATTCATGCTCATTCTTGGGTATAATACGATTCAAACCTACATCCTCGGCAAATGACCGAAGGGCAATTTTCCGTCATGTACATGCATGTGACCTTGCTCAACGCAGGCATGAAGTGTCGGGAATACTTTGCCAGGATTGAGCAGCCCTCGCGTGTCGAACGCACATTTCAACCTTTCTTGCTGCGCGAGGTCGGCATCGGAAAACATTTCACCCATTAGGGCCTTCTTCTCGACGCCAATGCCATGCTCTCCACTTAAGACGCCGCCAACTTCAACACAAAGCTTCAATATTTCTGCACCAAAGTTTTCTGCACGCTCGAGGTCTCCGGGGTTCATTACATCAAATACGATCAATGGATGAAGATTGCCGTCGCCGGCGTGGAAGACATTGCAACAGCCGAGCCCATACCGCTCTGACATGGCAGCAATTTCGTTTAGTACCCGTGGCAATTCACGGCGCGGAATTGTGCCGTCCATGCACAGCATATCGGGTTTTACGCGGCCCATCGCCGCGAAGGCAGCCTTTCGTCCTGACCACACACGGTCACGCTCCGCATCATCATGACATTTGTGCACCGAAGAGGCGCCGGTTTTGCAAGCAAGTTTTGCTATTCGCTCAGCGGCATCGCGGACTTCAGCTTCCATGCCGTCCACTTCACAAATAAGTATGGCTTCCGCATCTGCCGGGTATCCGGGTGCGCAAAAGTCTTCTACTGCGGCGATGCAGCGACGGTCCATAAACTCCAATGCAGCAGGAATAATCCCTGCAGCAAAGATCTCGCCGACGGTGCGCGCCGCCTCGGCAACCGACTTGTATGCGAGCAGCATTGTACGCATCGCTGGTGGGCACGGGAGAATACGCAAAGTAATTTCTGTTACGACACCTAAAAGACCTTCTGATCCCGCAACGACTCCCAGTATATCCAGCCCACCGTCACCCACTTGTTTGCCGCCAAGGCGAACGCATTCACCATCGGGTAAGATCAGTTTGAGACCAAGAAGGTTATGCGTCGTCAGGCCATATTTTAGGCAATGTATGCCGCCGGAATTCTCTGCGACATTGCCACCGATGGTACAAGCGATCTGGCTTGAAGGATCAGGGGCATAATAAAAACCGTCACCTTCGACCGCGCGCGTGATGGAGGCATTAGTGACGCCCGGCTGCACAATGACGCATCGGTTTTCAAGATCAATCTCAAGAATTTTGTTCATACGCGTGAGGCTGAGAAGAATTGCGTCTGCAAGCGGGAGCGCTCCCCCAGAAAGCGAGGTTCCTGCTCCACGTGGAACGATGGGGATGTTTTCTCGAGCAGAATAGGCAAGCAGGGCAGAAACTTGTTCGGCTGTTTTGGGCAAAACGCACATAAGCGGTATCTGGCGATAGGCCGTGAGCGCGTCGCTGTCATACGCGGTCAAGGTGACGTCGTCTGCGATCACACCATCCGGAACAATCGTTCTCAAATGGGCTGCAATCTCCTCACGCCGTGACAATATTTGTTTGTCGGGTTCAGGGAGTAAGGGCATTGTTCTCAAAACACCCGCGATAGCGGCTCTGTTGTTGGCCCACAGATACGGGCCGTCCTAATTATAAAGCATCTACGTCATTAGCCCGACATTTATAGGCTGATGCGTCACTATTCCTAGTGGTAATCACGGTGACATTCAAAGTCGAGCCCTTGCGCCGGGGCGCAAGCGCTGAGATTGTTCGGAGATAACAATAATATTCCGGCGGCGTTTGGGTCGGCGGGGGACGGGCAGGGGGCCTCGAAATGGAAGTCTGGAGTCACATATATAATCCACTTGGCAATGCTGCCCTTTCGACGCTGTCTGCGGCGATTCCAGCAGCACTTCTGCTTGCCCTGATCGCGTCGGGGAAACTCAAGGTGCATTTGGCGGCGCTCGGTGCGCTCACCGTCGCCATCCTAATAGCAATTTTTGTCTTCACTATGCCCGCGGGGATGGCACTGCGCGCCACCGCCTATGGCGCGCTAATTGGTTTTTTTCCGATTGGTTGGATAATCCTCAATGTGATTTTTTTATACCGGCTTACCGTGGAGAATGGCTCCTTCGACATCATCAAGCAATCAATCGCGAGCGTGACACCTGATCGCCGTTTGCAATTGCTGCTGATCGCGTTTTGTTTTGGTGCGTTCTTTGAAGGTGCTGCTGGATTCGGGACGCCTGTCGCAGTGACTGCAGCCATTTTGATGGGCCTTGGATTTTCACCGCTTGCGGCGGCGGGCCTCTCGCTTATCGCTAACACTGCACCGGTTGCTTTCGGCGCGCTTGGAACACCAATTGCCGGGCTGGCGACCTCTACCGGGATCGATCCGTATTTGCTGGGGGCGATGGTAGGCCGCCAGCTTCCATTCTTCTCTGTCCTTGTTCCTTTCTGGCTAGTTTGGGCGTTCGCCGGGTGGCGCGGAATGATGCAAGTATGGCCTGCAACGCTCGTATGCGGGGTTTCTTTCGCGCTCCCACAATTTCTGATTTCGAATTACATCAATCCATGGATCGTCGATATCGGCGCGTCTGTTATCGCGATGAGCTGTTTGATCGGCTTTCTACGTTTTTGGCAACCGGCTGAATTATGGACTTCGGCTCGGTTGCGCCAGCGCGATGAATCTGCCTCGACCATGCCGCCACCGAAGCAGCCCGGTCCACAAGCAAGCAATGCCGAGGTGCTGAAGGCGTGGGGACCATGGGCAATTCTATGTGTTGTGATTGGCATTTGGGGAACCGAGACTTTTAAGACTTTCGCAACCGGGTTGTTTTCGCCAGCATTTACGATCGAAGGATTACATAATCTTGTGCAAAAAATGCCGCCGGTTGTTTTGGCACCGACAAATGAAGGCGCTGTCTTTACCTTTTCCTTCTTGTCATACACCGGTACTGGTATTCTCGTGTCCTCAATATTAGCGGCTATCTTTATGGGGTTTTCCTTACGCCGTTTTATTGGCGCCTATTTGGAGACGCTGAAAATCGTACGTTTTTCGCTCGTCACGATCGCTGCAATGTTGGCGCTCGGGACCTTGACACGCTATTCAGGCGTCGATGCGACTCTAGGATTGGCATTTGCATCAACAGGCTTTTTCTATCCCTTCTTTGGAACGTTGCTCGGTTGGCTGGGAGTTGCGCTGACAGGTTCCGATACAGCCTCCAATGTACTCTTTGGCGGCTTGCAGCGCGTCACTTCAGAGCAATTGGGAATATCACCAATATTGATGGGTGCCGCAAATTCTTCGGGCGGTGTCATGGGTAAAATGATCGACGCACAATCCATTGTCGTGGCATCCACGGCAACGGGTTGGTACGGACATGAATCCTCTATTTTGCGGTTCGTCTTCCTTCACTCGGTCATACTCGCATCGCTTGTAGGCGTATTGGTTATGCTCCAAGCTTATGTCTGGCCGTTCTCAGCGATGGTAGTGCAAGGGCCATTATAAAACGCGCACACTGGCAGCAGACGATTTCGACGTTGTCTAATTAAAAGGGGAGGCTATGAATCCGTCACGATTAGGCATCTCGACTTGCAGTAATGTATCGGCATTCATGACGTCATCCTCGTCTATGATGCCGTCGATGGAAAGCAAATAGGCGGTTACAGCATAGACCTCATCATTGCTTAGTGATTGCGGTGCATTCGCTGGCATGGCGCGGCGAATATAGTCGAACACCGTCGTCGCGTATGGCCAATAGCTCGCTACCGTTTTTACCGGATTGTCTGAGCCAATTGATCCAATACCGCCGGTAAGGCGATCCAGCGGGCCGCCCTCACCCACTACGCCGTGACAGGCAATGCATTTTTCTGCAAAAACCATTGCACCTTCGCTTACAGATCCTGAACCAGCGGGAAGGTTATCGCCTGCGGGCGAAACAATGAGATCGCCCCTGGCGACCTCCTCTGGCGTTGCGACGCGGCCCAAATTCGGAGCGTTGGCAGCATGCGCGGCGAGCACGAAGAGGGCAATTGCGGCGCAAGGCAGGGCATAAAGCGATCTATGCTTAAACATAGACATTACTCACTGCGCCGCCCGTTCCTACGCCCCAAGCTTGGATTGCATTGTAATGATAGTTGTGGCGTGGTCCATATCGTGCCAACCAATCATCACGCATTGGTTGAGTATTGCCGCCCTCGTCAAAAGTGCGGCTCATCAATGTCGCTGTTCCGCCATTCCACTGCCAGGGCAAACGAAAACGCGTGAGGGCTTTGGGCGCGACCGGTCCAGAAAGCGCTGCATTTGCCCAACTAGCCCCGCCATCAGCGGATATCTCCACCCGCGAGACACGCCCCGAACCTGCCCAAGCAAGGCCAGAAATCTCGTAATAACCAGGCCCCTGCATCGATAGCCCATAAGAGGGTTTCAGAATGACTGATTTCGGCGCGAGCTCTAGTGTGAACTGCACAGCTTTACCATTTGGAAGAAGGTCAGAATATTTTGAAGTTTCGTCACGAGCCTGCGCTGGGCCGCGCATTACTTTCAGCGTTCGCACCCATTTTACATTGGCATTGCCCTCATAGCCAGGAAGAAGGAGGCGCATCGGATAGCCCTGTTCAGGTCTGATTGCTTCGCCGTTTTGAAAGAGTGCAATAACGGCATCGTCCATGCATTTTTCCAACGGCACGCTTCTTACCATGCCTGCAGCGTCCGCTCCTTCGGCGGCAACCCAGGCGGCAGCGGGGTCAAGGCCGGCCTCGTCAAGGAGTGTCGAAAGCTTGACGCCTGTCCATTCAGAACAAGAAAGAAGGCCATGAATCTCGCCCGCTGTTATTTGGCGAGGCTCCGGCGGCCTGTTTGCTCCGCCGCTATTGCCGGAGCATTCGACAAAGCGGATATGGGTTTCCATCGGATAGCGCAGCAATGATTCGCGTGTGAAGACGAGTGGGCGCTCTACCAACCCATGGATGAGCAATTCATGATGCGCAGGATCAATCGCCGGCACGCCATTATGATGCCGTTCGAAATGCAGGCCATTGGGTGTGATGGTGCCTTCCAGCAAATGGAGTGGCGTGCGTGATGAACCGGTCGGTTCGCGGCCCGGCGTCAACGCAAAGATGCGCTGGATTTCAGTTTCCCATTCAGACGGTCTGCCATAGCCTGACATCACCGCGCCCGGTTGCGTCATCCAGGTCGGGGCGGAAGTGCCGATTGAATCAGCTGCTTTGGCAGCACCTGTCATCGCAGCGCCGGCACCAGCGGCAAAAACTCCGCCATGCAAAAACGCTCGACGGTGAAGAAGGCCGTTGCCAGCAACTGGCGCACCGAGGGCTCTCTCAATTTCAGCCAGATCGCGATCGTTTCGCATAGTTTCCCCCGAGCTAAGAAAATCAGAAATTACATGCTATCCCGTTAGAATGCAGCTCGTCTATCTAAGTAGTTAGAGAAACAAACCCCGCCCTATGCTAACTATGGGTAAACAACGCTCTGGGAGGACATTGGTGGATATGCGCCTGAACAAGAGCACCCTAGTGGGTTTAGCGGCTAGTTTTGCTTTTACGCTTCTCAATCCGGTGGCCGCACAGGATTCGGTGCCCTTGGCCTATCCTCATCGGGTAGTCACACTGGTTACTCATTCGAGCCCAGGAGGCGGAAGCGACGTCTTCCTGCGTGAGCTTGTACGTCATCTGCGCAGGCATATTGATGCGACATTCGTTGTCGAAAACGTCTCTGGTGGAAGCGGTGCGCGTGCGGTAGCGCGGGTTGCCACATCGGATGCTGATGGCAGCGTCTTCTATGCGACTACACCGACATATGTTTTAACCACGCTCCTTAGTCAGCCGCAGCACGGCTATGACGATCTTGAACCCTTGGTAAACATCTTCACCGATAGTGAGATCGTGTATACGCGTGCTGATGGTCCCTTTGAGACACTTCGCGATGTCGTTAGCCATGCTAGATCCGAGCGTGGCCGCTGGGGCGCGGCCAATCCAGCTTCATTGGAACGTCAAGCTGCTGAAGAATTAAAGCGTGCGGCTTTTGTCGATGCCGCGATCGTATCGCATGAGGGTGGCGGCGATTTGATGATCAATGTTCTGAATGGAACTCTCGACATAGGCGTTGGGGAAATTGGCGAGACCCGCGCCCAATTGGAAGCGGGGCAGATCCGATTACTCGCAACCTTCAATCGCACGCGCATACCGGCCTATCCACAGGTGCCGACCATTCAGGAATATGGCTATGACGTTGTCATGGAAAAATTTCGTGGGCTCGCTGGTCCTAAGGGATTGTCGTCCGAGATTATCACAATCTGGAATGAGGCAGCAGAGCGCCTGCTCGCTGATCCGGAATATGTAGCGGCTTACGGGCAGGATAATCTGTTTGCCAATTACATTTCTCATGATGATTACGCGGGATTTATTGGTGAGTTTGCAGCCGAAACAGAAGATTTTCTCCGTGATGCTGGTGTCATTCAATAGGGCTACGAAGTGAACGATCCATTGCCCTGGGATCTTATATCCAGAGCGATCCCATCTTGCCCCTAAACACGCAGATAACGCATGTTTTCTTCACTAAACCCATGGTTCATTTACTCTCCCTGGTTGGGAAGATGCGGGCTATAGGAGATTCTCAGTAATTCGCTATGAATGTGAATTGAGCTAGGAGTAACTTCACTGAATAGAGACTTGATCGCGAGCGCGCTTCTTTTGGTCATCGCGGCTCTTTATTTTGCTGCTACGGTTCAAATTCCCGTCAGCACCCTGGGCGGCGCGGTTGGACCTCATGCCTTCCCAACTGTACTTGCTTTTCTGCTTGGCATTATCGGGGTAAGCCTTTCCCTGCGTAGTCTGTTCGCAAGACGCCTTGTCCATACAAAAGATCACACACCTTCTGAGAGCGAAGCCAAGCCGCTTCGTGCACTAGGTATGCTTGGGATCGGTGCGCTCTACATCCCCTTTGCGTGGCTATTTGGTTATGTCCCGGCGCTGTTCTTACTGATTACAGCTATCGCACTTTATGAGCGGGCAGCGCCCTCCTGGCGTACGGCCACCATTGCCATGGGTGGTTCGCTTTTGTTTTGGCTCCTTTTTGTCGTTGTTCTCGGTGTGAGACAGCCTCAAAGTATATTGTTTTGAAAGCGTCCAGCCTGTGATGGAATTATTCCAAGCCTTCACGCTGCTGACGACGACACCACTTATTGTCGTCGCGTTGATTGGTCTGATCTGGGGTATTTTAGGTGGCGCTCTGCCAGGCATTTCGCCTTCGATATCGATGGCGCTATTGTTGCCCTTCACTTACACGCTCGCTCCAATGCTGGCGATTGTACTTCTGGCAACAGCCTATATCGGTGCTGAATATGGTGGCTCGATCCCCGCGATTTTGATCCGAACGCCCGGAACAAATGCCGCCGCTGCTACGGTTCTGGATGGCTATGAGATGCGTTTTCAGGGAAGGGCGGGCGAGGCGCTTGGCATTTCACTTTGGTCGGGCGTTATCGGCGGACTTGTCGGTCTTGCAATGCTTATTCTTCTCACCGAACCCTTATCACGGCTCGCGTTGGCTTTCCGGCCAATGTCCTATTTCGCGCTTGGAATATTAGGCCTCTCCGTAATCGTCTCGCTCTCGGGAAAGTCGCTTCTCAAAGGGGCAGCGGCGGCCATCCTAGGTCTCATGGTCGCCACGGTTGGAACCGATCCGAATTCGGGTGTGGGACGGTTTACCTTTGGCTCCCCAGAGTTATTAGATGGGATCGCACCGATCTTTGTCATGGTTGGACTTTTTGCGGTCAGCGAATTGATGACGCGCTCTGGCGTGCCCGCAAGTGCTTTAGGCAAGCAAGAGCCGTTCCGCGTACGCCTGCCGTCGCTGAAACTCATAATGAGGTTGAAGCGCTCGCAATCCATTGGTGCGCTTATAGGAACTTTTGAAGGTCTTATGCCCGGTGCGGGGGGCTCTATTGCCAGCTTTCTTTCTTATAATGAGGCAAAGAGATGGTCGAAGCAGCCGGAGGAGTTTGGCCATGGCTCACCCGAGGGGATTGCAGCGCCTGAAACCTCTAATAATACCGTTGCGAGCACGGCACTAATTCCGCTTTTGAGCTTTGGTATCCCTGGTTCGAACTCCGCTGCGATTCTTTTGGGTGGGCTACTTATTCATGGTCTGCTACCCGGTCCGCGTCTGTTCGAGGAAAACAGTGACATTATTTTAGGGCTCTATACTGGCTCGTTTGTTGCTGTGGTGTCGCTGCTTATAGTGGGTGTCCTTGTGCTGCCGGTTTGCATATGGCTGGTGAACCGGCCACGTGCTTATCTCTCCGGGTTCATCTTTGCCCTTGTGCTGTCGGGCATATACACGGTGCATACAACCCTATTCGACGTGGGCATCGTACTAGTTGCTGGCCTCTTCGGATATGCGATGCGTTTTTTTGGGTTTCCTTTTTTACCCGCAGTGCTTGGCGTTGTTCTGGGTGGGCTCGTCGAGTCTAACTATCGCCGCTCGATGGATTTGTCTGGTGGCGAGCACGCAATTTTTCTCGAAGATCCAATTGCTATTGGATTGTTATCAGTTGCGTTTTTGTTTGTTGTTGGGTCTTTGGTGCGCGAAGGTCGCGAGGCCATGCGCGCGGGTAGGAAAATGCAATCATGAGCGTCGCAAAAGAATTGGGTGTGTTTTCATCGGTGGTAAATTCTGCCGAGTTGCCTGCTAAAGTCCGCAACACGATCAGCAATTTATTACTTGATGTTGTCGGTCTGTGTGTTGCCGCGCGAAACAATGACTATGTGAATGCCGCGCGCGCCAGCGCAATCCAAAATGGCTCGGCCTCTGCGCTGGGCCATGAGGGAAGTTTTGGTCCCTATGATGCGGCACTGATTAACGGAACCGCCGCACATGGCGAAGATTATGATGACACCTTTGAAGGCGGCCCCGTTCATGCTGGCGCGGTCATCGTTCCCGCCGTTCTTGCGATTGCCGAGGAACGCGGCCTTGATGGCGACGCGGTCACGCGAGGCATTGCGGTGGGTGTCGAGCTCATGTGCCGCATGAGTCTGGTGACGCCCCAAGCCATTCACAAAGCTTGTTTTCATCCTACTGCGGTTATTGGTGCGCCTGCAGCCGCGTGCGCGGTCGCTGCAGCCATCGGGCTTGATGCAGCCCGGACTATGTATGCCATTGGCGTTTCGGGAAGTCTTGCGTCTGGGATTATAGAATATCTTGCGGATGGAAGCTGGACCAAGCGTCTTCATGCGGGTGCAGCCGCTCAGTCCGGAATGCGTGCAGCGCTTCTGGCTGAAGCGGGTTTCACCGGTCCAGTGAGTGTGCTCGAAGGGGTGCATGGGTTCTACAAAGCTTTCGCACCATCAAAAGAGCCGGATTTCGCGTCACTATTGGATGGGCTGGGATCAGATTGGGTTCTGGAAAAGCTGGCGTTCAAATCCTATGCCTGCGGAACCATGACCCAACCCTTTATCGATTGCGCCATCGAGCTCGCCCAAAGTGGCATCCACGCTGACGATATCGAGAGCATGGTTTGCGAAGTTGGCGAAGGCACTGTGCATCGCCTGTGGGAACCACTTGAGCTCAAACATGCGCCGCCCAACGCCTATGCTGGAAAATTTTCGACACCTTATTGTATTGCCGTGGGATTTCTTGATGGCAAAGCGGGCTTCGAGCAATTCACCAAGGCGCGTGTGGCCGAAGAGGACGTTCGTGCACTTTGCGTTAAAGTTTCCTATGTCATTGATCCCGACAATGAATACCCGAAGAACTTTACTGGCCATATTCGCGCCACGTTGAAAGATGGGAGTGTGCATGAAGTGCGCAAATCTCATATGCGTGGAGGAGTGCATGAACCTTTGTCAGATTCCGACATTGCAGAAAAGTTTCGTGACAATGCCGTGTTTGGCGGCTGGTCCAATGAGCGCATAAATGCGACAGAAGCTGCGTTACAGCGTATTGGAATGCTTGGTGTCGTTGATCTAAAAATGACAAGAGGATAAATGCGATGGGCGAGTTAGAGGGGTTGGTCGCAATCGTTACTGGCGCAGCAAGAAATATCGGTCGCGCCATCGCACTTGATCTCGCAGCCGGTGGCGCCAAGCTTGCCATTGTTACAAAATCAGATATCGAAGGTGTGAACGCGGTCGCGAAAGACATCGAAGCGAAAGGCGGAAAGGCAATCCCGCTTCAGGCGGATGTCAGCGACCAGGCCTCGGTGAGAAATATGGTCGCTGAAACGATCGGTAAATTTGGCCGCATCGACATTCTTGTGAATAATGCTGGTGTACGCCCTGAATCGCCACTTGGAGATTTAAGCTGGGATGAATGGCGCAACGTTCAAGGTGTGATCCTCGACGGTGCGTTTTTATGCTCCCAGGCGGTGTTTCCCTATATCGAGAAAAATGGGTGTGGTACGATCATCAACATTGGTGGTCTTACCGCCTATACCGGTGCAGCGCACCGCGTACATGTTGTCTCGGCCAAGGCCGGTCTTGATGGGCTCACCAAGGCCCTTGCCGTCGAGCTTGCGCCCCGCGGCGTCACCGTCAATTTGGTTTCTCCTGGCTTGATCGAGACGGTGCGAGGCAAAAGCTCGACCGCAGTGCCAGCCCACCACAAAAAACGTACAACGCTGTTGGGCCGGCGCGGCAAACCCGAGGAGATTGCCTCAATGGTACGCTATCTTGTAGGACCAAAGGCACGTTATCTGACTGGTCAAACTATCCACGCCAATGGCGGCGCGTTTCTCCCCTAAACTATCGACCCTTCTAAGGAGGGCTCTATTGCGCGACGGCTTCATCATTGACGACCATGAAGGAAAGAAATTTCTTTTAAACCGCGAGGCGCTAGTTTCGCCTAGCGTCCAGCAAGAAGAATTGCGCAAGGTCTTCGCCAAATGCTGGATCTATGTCGGGCACGCCTCGGAGATCAAAGAGCCTGGCGATTTTGTCACTCGCCGTGTCGCGGTGCGGCCAATCATCTTCTGCCGCGATATGGACGGTGAAGTGCATTGTTTTTTTAACACCTGCCGTCATCGTGGCGCCATCGTTTGTACCGAGCATAAGGGCAACAAAAGAAGTTTTCGCTGCGTCTATCACGGCTGGTCTTATCTCAATGATGGAACGCTGGCCGGCGTACCTGGTTCGGATGCCTATGCTGACACATTTGATAAGAATACGCTGGGCTTGAGGAGCCCCGCGCGCTTCGAATCCTATCGCGATTTTTACTTCCTTTGCCTCGATGCCAACGCGCCGTCTTTGGAAGAATATTTAGGTCGCGCCAAAGACTATATGGATATTGTGCTCGATCAATCTCCGTCGGGAAATATGGAAATCATCAGCGGCGTTCAGGAATATGACATCGCGGCAAACTGGAAGTTGATGGTCGAGAACAGTGTCGACGATTACCATATTCCGACCACACACTCGACCTGGCTTGCCTATCTGGCAAATTCTGGCGTGAACATCGCCGTGCCGAAGGGCGAAGGATTGGTGCTTCCCACCAAGGGGCTAGCAATAGAACTCGGTAATGGCCATTTCACGACCGATAATGTCAATTTTCGTGGTCGCCCTGTCGCGAAATGGATTCCTATCTATGGTGAAGACGCCAAACCGGAGATGGAAGAAATTCGGAACGAACTAGTCGAGCGTTTGGGGCCCGAGCGTGCAGCACGTGTTGCCGATACCAATCGTAACCTCGTAATTTTTCCGAACCTTGTGATCAATGATGGTTCATCAGTCACTGTTCGGACGTTCTTTCCAGAAAATGCGGCAAAGATGAATGTGAGGGCCTGGGCATTGGGTCCGGTTGAGGAAAGCAAAACCGCGCGCTCGCGTCGGCTCGATGCGTTTCTCACCTTTTATGGCCCGGGCGGTGTTGCGACCCCCGACGATGTCGAGGCGCTTGAGCTTGTGCAACAAGGTCTCGCCAATTGGCAGGATGATCCCTGGTCAGAAATGTCACGTGGAATGGGCAAAGAAGATGAACAGCTCAATAGCGACGAACATCATTTGCGGATTTTCTGGCGCCGCTGGAACGAATTGATGGAGGCGCTCTGATGAATGCACCTAGTGCAGCTGTGCAGATATCACGCCCTGAAATAGAAGACTTTCTTTTCCACGAGGCGGCGCTTATCGATGAGTGGCGCCTTGACGAATGGCTGGATCTCCTCACTGAGGATGCGACCTATGAGGTTCCGCCCAACGATACGCCAATGGGTGACTCCAAGAACACGTTATTTATTATTGCCGACGATATTGTGCGTATCCGTGAGCGCGTGAAACGGCTAAATAGCCCCAATTGCCACGCAGAACATCCCCATTCGCGCACCCGCCGGATGATCTCGAATGTCCGTATCTTGGAACGCGACGGCGATCTGATCACCGTGACGGCAAATTTTGTTTGCTACCGCTATCGACGCCATGAACGCATTCGTGAATACGTCGGCTCCTATCGCCATATTCTAAAATGTGGTGTGAGTGGAATCAAAATCAAATCCCGTCGCACTATACTGGACGCTTATGAACTTGGCTCGCTCGGCGCGGTGAGTTTTATTCTTTAATCGTGGTTGTACGGAACAAAGAGTTTCTTGTCATGGCCCGCGTAAGCAGGCCACCAAAATGATTGTGTGACTCTTTTACCGCGTAGACGCGCGGTTACTTAGTGGTCCAATCAAGTCGGTCCATGGCAAATAGGTTAGGGGCTTTTACTTTAAGCACCAGATACTTAAGAGGGTCTGGATTTTCAAGAGGCCTGGAAGGCTAGCTAATGGCGGATAAAACACTCGTATCGGATGTGTTGGCAAAGAAGTTTGCCTCCGAGAAGGATTTGGACACGCCTTATCGGCGCTGGATCGACACCGAAGGGCTCGATGTTGTTTCTGCCCATTACATTCCGAATTTGCGCACCGTCGATTTGAAGCCTTGGCCACGACGCGAGGCCAAGGGGCTTTACATAAACCATGAAGCCTCGCGGACCTCTAATGATTGCTATATCTGCGAAATTGCGTCCGGAAGTAAGCTCGTCCCGCAGCGCCAACTTTTCGAAGAGATGGTACTGATCCTTAACGGGCGTGGCTCGACTGCTGTATGGAATGACAAGGGCGAGCGCGTTACCTTTGAATGGAAGGCGGGCGCTATGTTCGCAATTCCTCTGAATTGCTGGCATCAGCATTTTAATGGCTCTGGCACCGAGCATGTACGCTATGTCGCGGTAACCAATGGCCCGGTGGTGATGAACCTATATGAGGATCCGTCCTTTGTGTTTGGTTGGGAGCACGACTTTCCAAACCGCTTCAGTGGTGAGCCAGATTTTTTTTCGACCAAGGGCGAACAAAAAGGTTTTTTGCTCGATTCCAATTTTATTCCCGACGTCGTCAATCTGCCGTTGATTCACGCCAAAGAGCGTGGCGCAGGTGGTGGCCATATTCGCTTCAATATGGCCAAGGGGTCGATCCCGAGCCACATCTCAGAATTTCCCGTAGGCACTTATAAAAAAGCTCATTGCCACGGTCCGGGTGCGCATGTCGTGGTGTTAAGCGGGGAAGGCTATTCGCTGATGTGGCCTGAAAACGAGGAGCCCAAGCGTTATGATTGGCAGCCCGGCACATTGATTGTGCCGCCCAATCGGGTGTTCCATCAGCATTTCAACACCAGCCCCTCCCAGGGACGCTATCTCGCCTTTAAGCATTTTTCGCCGCGGAATCCGCAAGGGGTGCCGCTTTCCTGGATTTCCCGCCGGCTGGGTGGCAATCAGATCGATTATGCCGATGAGAGCGAACTAGTTCGTGCCATGTATGCCGAGGCGCTGGCCAAAAATGGCGTTACCCCGAAAATGGATAAGGTTTATCAGGACGAACTCACGACCCTACCACCGCTCACTGCATAACGTTAGGATGCCGGCCGTCTCGGGGGGCTAGTATAGTGATGTATGTTGCATCAATAAAAATTCGTACCTTCTCTTGCCTCGCAATATTTGTAGTCAGCATGCTCATTGCATCCTGTGGCCCAGCAAACGCTCCCGCAGAATTTGTATCCGGCGAAATATCCGAGCGCACTGCACAGCTTATAGAAGCTGCACGGAACGAGGGTTCGGTAATCGTCTATTCGTCGCTTCCTGTTCCTGTCATGACCCCAGTAGCCGCTGCTTTTCGTCAAAAATATGGGATCGAGACAAGTATCTGGCGTGGTGGCTCAGAGGAGATCCTGCAGCGCTCGGTCGCAGAGGCGCGTGCTGGCCGTCATATGGTTGATGTCGTCGAGACCGCTTCTCCAGAAGTAGAGGCAATCGCGCGTGAACAGCTTCTTCAGATTGTCAGCTCCCCCGTGTTTGATGAGTTAATGGCAGGCTCCGTTTCCGAAGGCCGCGCCTGGATCATTTCGCGCCTGATCGTGTTTGTCGGTGCCTACAACACACTTGACGTGAACCCAGCTGACGCGCCTCAAACATTCCATGATTTATTGGATCCAAAATGGAGTGGTCGACTCACCGTCGAAGCCAATGATTTTGGTTGGATCAAAGGCATGGCTGATGCGCTTGGTGAAGAACAAGCGGTCACCCTTCTTCGCAGTATCGTTGATACCAATGGGGTTGGCGTGCGCGATGGGCATGGGCTGATCACCAATATGCTGGCTTCCGGCGAAGTAGAATTTACCTTCACGCAATATTACGAGCAGGCGGCCAATGCACGCGATCAAGGTGCGCCAATTGAAGTTGCGTTTCTTGATCCAGTGATCGCCGTGCCAACTGGGATCGCAATGTTCCAAAATGCGCCACATCCCAATGCAGCGATGCTTTTCCTTGAATTTTTTCTGACGGAGGGGCAGGAAATTCTTGCTGAATATGATTACATCGGCTCAAATCTCAGCCGCCAATCGCTTCCTGCAGGCATGAACCCTGTTGTGGTCGATATGTCCGACTATCTGGACGAATATCAAAAATGGCATGATTTGCATCGCGATATTTTTGCGGCCCAGCGGCGGTGAGGTGTCTCTCGCTGTCCCTTTCTAAAAGGGGATGCTCGTTAATGTTCACTGTTAGTTGCTTGATGCTTCAACGCTACATTCCTCCCCATTCGTGCCGAGTAATTTAGTGCAAGGCAAATTTCTAAATTTGCTTTTCCCCATTCACCATTAGGAAACACGTCTCGGTTTTCTCGTAACGCATCGCGCAATTCGATCAACTCAGCTGCGCGCCCCTGATTGGGAGGCAAGGAAATTTTCTCGCAGCCTTTATCCGTGTAGATCATGAGGCCATCAGGGGATTGTCGAATAACGCCGCGCTCGAATGAGATTATATGAAGCCCAAAGAACGGCATCGATCTGCCGAGACTTGTGTCGCGTGTGTGGGAATACTTTTCGTTCTCGTCACTGACGGCTTTGGCTCGTTTCGTAGGTTTTGAACTTTTCCGAACTTTGCCAAATGTTCCAACCCCCCAAGTAAGCTCGCTTGAATCAAAATAGCCATAACCGTTGAGGCTCATGCTCGCGATCGCGCCGGACTCGTAATTAATCAGTGCAGCGCAATTACCTTCACTTGGCACATTCGGATCCCACCGTCCGCTCATCGCGCGCACGCTTTGTGCAGGAGACGCCGAAATGTAATTCGCAATATCGACAAGATGAGGTGCCTGACGAAGAATAAACCCCGCGCCTTTTTTCTCGTTCAGTTCTTCGGCCAAGCGTGGGCGACGTAGCCAGTCATTATAAAGCCAGGAGTCGATCTGAATGACTTTGCCCAGCCTTCCAGAACGCGTGATATCTCCGATGGCGCGGATAGGTAGATCAAAAACTTTGGAATGGCCGACAAGCAGCCGCACATCATTGGCGCGGGATGCGCTGATCATTTTGTTACACTCATCAAGCGTTGCTGCGAGCGGCTTTGTACAAATCACATGCTTACCGCTTTGCGCTGCGCAAATCACATGCTCGGCGTGAAGGTGACTGGGTGTTTCAATCCAAACGGCGTCAATATTGTTTGAACTGCAAAGCTCTTCAATGCTCCCATACGTGGGGAGATTATGTGCTTTAGTAAATTCTTCACGTGCTTGTGGCCGGATATCGGCTGCGGCGGCGAGACGCACGCCTTCCACCTTGTCGAAATAGGGAAGAACTTGATTGGCTGCGGTCCCCAGGCCAGCGATGCCAATATTAAATTCTCT
>Ga0315338_1000842_pt1 | contig 51485 bp, 37 predicted proteins | sample ASW8metaG_FD_204518 | JGI IMG/M metagenome (GOLD analysis project Ga0315338, IMG submission 204518) | Ammonia-oxidizing marine archaeal communities from Monterey Bay, California, United States - ASW #8 | ecosystem: Environmental > Aquatic > Marine > Coastal | place: USA: California | collected... | reverse complement strand
TGAAGAGGCCATCGCTAAAAACTATCGCTTCTATTCCTATGGCGATGCATGCCTGCTATTTCGTGCATCGTCATGAGAAAATTTTGTTTTGAGCTTGGAGCAAGTGATGGATCGGCACGCACGGGTGTGGTTCACACACTACGCGGGCAAATACGCACACCTGCATTTATGCCAGTTGGCACCGCAGCGACGGTCAAGGCAATGCTGCCGGCAAGCGTTCGTGCCACAGGTGCCGATATTGTTCTCGGTAATACTTATCATTTAATGCTGCGTCCCGGGCCGGAGCGGATTGCTGCTTTGGGTGGTCTGCATAATTTTATGAATTGGCCGCATCCCATCCTGACTGATTCAGGTGGTTTTCAAGTGATGTCACTTTCAAAGCTGCGCAAAATTACGGAAGAGGGTGTGCACTTCTCATCGCATATTGACGGCGACAAATATTTCTTAAGCCCTGAACGCGCGATGGAGATACAAGGCTTGCTTTGCTCGGAGATTCAAATGGTACTAGACGAATGTCCGCCTTTCTCTGCAAGCCAATCTGAAATTGAAAAATCTTTGGCGCTTTCGATGCGTTGGGCGGCGCGCTCTAAGGCCGCTTTTGGAGTGAAGGAAGGCAATGCTTGTTTCGGGATAGTGCAAGGCGGGGTCTATCCTGCTTTACGTCAACGCTCGGCTGAAATGTTGCAGGATATCGGGTTTGACGGTTATGCCATCGGCGGGCTTGCGGTCGGCGAAGGCCAGAAAGCGATGTTTGAGATGCTCGAGGCAACCACGCCGCATCTATCTGAAGCGCATCCGCGTTATCTGATGGGGGTGGGCAAGCCGGACGATATCGTTGGCGCTGTATTGCTCGGGGTGGATATGTTTGATTGTGTTTTGCCTACCCGCTCGGGCCGTAACGGCCAGGCTTTTACGCGTGTGGGTGCACTAAATTTACGCAATGCGTGCTTTGCGGATGACGCCACGCCGCTTGATCCAGAATGCATGTGCCCTGCATGTAAGAATTACAGTCGAGCCTATCTACACCACGTCGTGAAAGCCGGAGAGATAATAGGCTCAATGCTTCTCACTTGGCACAATTTGGCTTTCTACCAAGATTTGATGGCGGAGCTACGCGCAGCGATTGTAGAGGGTCACGCTGAGGAAACCTCAAAACTATTCCTTGAATCCTATGCTAGAGCCAGTGAGCTGAACTTTGAAAATGCAATCTAGATATCTTCGTTCCGATAATTATCTCAACTCAGCATCTTTATTGGCTTTCCTTGCATATTTAGCTGATTTTCTCTGTTCGCCCCTTTGGTTCTCTGTGATACCAAGACTGTGGCAGGCTTGATTCAGGTACGGCTAAATTTTTCCAAAGCCAATACACTAGCTTCTTGCATTGCCACTGCTAATTTTCCGGGGACGAGTCGAGATGCCGCCGAAGGGAATCTCATCGTCGAACGCCGTTTAAGGTTCGCCCAAGTGTCGTTTAGAAGAGCATTTCTACAAATAGTTCTGGCTGCGTTGTCGTTGGTGGGTCTGCTTCCTCTTCCGAGCTTTGCCGCAGAGCAAGAAAATGAATTTCTGGCGTCAAAACCGTCAATTAATGCAACCCGTATCGATATTTCACAAGCTCCGGAAATAGATGGCAGTCTATCTGATCCAGGCTGGGCAAGTGCCTCTTTGACCGATGAATTTCGTCAACGCAGGCCCATCTCCGGTCTTGCTGCGACAGAACGGACAACCGTTCAACTTATGTATGACGAGAACAATCTTTACATTGGAATCTACGCCTATGATTCTGAGCCAGACCAACTCGTCGTTCGGACAATGCAACGGGACGGGCAAATCTGGACTGGTGATAATATTTTCGTCACGCTCGATCCTGGGCCGACATGGCGCAATGCTTATACATTTCAGATCGGCCCCTCAGGTGGGCGGCAAGATGCGCTTCGCCTCAACAATACGAGAGAGCTCAACGCCTGGGATACGATCTGGTCAGTGCAAACTCAAATCGTACCTGATGGGTATATCGTCGAGATCGCGATACCCTTTCGTTCTATCTCTTATCCCGAGGGTCCCTCCGATTGGGGATTGGAAGTTGGACGAAACATAAGGCGAAAAAATGAGAGTGTGCGCTGGTCATCCATTGATCCTGCAGCAAACTTTGCAGATGTTAGCCAAGCAGGAATTATGACTGGCATAGATAATGTCAATCAAGGATTGGGCCTCAACATCCAGCCCTATGCCGGTTTTGGTGCTAAGCATAATTGGCAGCAGCCGGGAGACGGCGCCGGATTAACGGCCACCATGGGTGGGAATCTCTTCTACAAGATTACGCCGTCGCTTACGGGCACACTGACGGCTAACACGGATTTTTCAGATGCCCCGCTCGATACCCGCCAAGTCAATACCACCAGGTTTTCCCTGTTTTTCCCAGAGACGCGTGATTTTTTCTTGCAAGATGCAGGGGCGTTTGAATTTGGCGGCCGTGGATTTAATCGCGGCTATAATGATCGTGCAGCTAATAACGGCCAACCCTTCTTTTCACGCAATATAGGTCTCGCTGACGGAATTCCAGTGAGCATCATTGCCGGTGGCAAAGTGTCTGGAGAATTTGCTGGTTTCGAAGTTGGCGCATTGTCAGTTTACACCGACAATACATCGACTGCAGGCAATCAAGCTCTTTCGGTTGCGCGCATTACGCACCCAGTTGGTGAGACTTCGAAGATTGGCATGATTTTTACAAATGGCGATCCAACGGGAATGACTAACAACTCCTTGGTAGGTAGTGATTTTCAATATCGCAATACATCTTTTTTGGACAGCAAGATACTCGCTGTTGACACGAGCTACCAACGTAGTTTTTCCAATACCCTTTCTGAGGATGATAGTTTTACATTTGCGTTGGATTTTCCGAATGAGCCCTGGGGTGGTAATTTTGCGGCCAAACAGGTGGGAAGAAATTTTGCGCCAGAACTAGGTTTTACGAACCGTACCGGCGTCCGGGTTTACGAAGCTAATCTCAGAAGGGTTAAACGCTATCAAGAATCCTGGATCCTAATGTCGACCGTTTCGACCGGGCACTCGCTTGTCACGCAGTTCAACAATGAACTGGAAACGCGCGAAAGCAACATTAGTGCCGAGCTGGAAACAACGAATAACGACATCTATACGGTGACCGTCACAAACATAGCCGAGAATATTCCAATTGCCTTTGATCTTCCGGGAAGTGTTTTGGTTCCCGCTGCAGATTATAATTGGAATACGGCAACCATTCGAATTCGTTCGTCTAGCATCAGGGTGTTTTCACTCGATGCCCAATTGACCTGTTGTGCATTCTTTGATGGAACGAGTATTGCAGGCAATGTGATGGCTCATTACCGCCCTAATCCTTATTTCTCGGGGGAACTTTCTTACAGACCAACGTTTTTTAACCTTCCGGGCGGGAGTACCAACGTCCACCTACTCTCGGTTCAGGGTGCGTTCAATTTTACGCCAGATATGTCACTCGCCTTTCAGGTGGAATATGACAATATTAGTAAGTCCTTTGGCTCGCTTGCCCGCTATCGCTGGGAATATTCGCCAGGAAATGAGTTGCTTATTGCCTATGGCCAGTCAGCAGATATTCTTAATTCATACCTACGAGCGCAGACAACGCAATTTACATTGCGGTTGGTTCGGACCTTCCAGTTCTAATGTCCTTAGCTGTGATAAGGCGTAATCCTTGGTTGACCGGAATTAGTGGGCGTCCTAATCCTGCGACATTCTTTGGGGCCCGTAGCTCAGCGGTAGAGCATCTGACTTTTAATCAGGTGGTCGAAGGTTCGATCCCTTCCGGGCTCACCAAAAAAACCACCATTATCCTTTGCGTTGTGAATATGGTCTCAATCTTCAGTGGACCGTGTTTTGTGTCCATAATACGGTGACTGACTATACGTAGAAAACTACTCTGGGAATTTGCATGAAACATGGGAATTAGCATGGTCTTTCGAAAAAAAATCTTAACTACCCTCGCGACGATATTTCTCGCGAGCGCATGCGGTCAAAATGGTGATCAGGGCGGTGGCCTAACAGAAACTGCCAACGATCTAGTTCTTCGTCGAGGTAATGGCGCGGAACCAAAGACGCTTGACCCTCAACACGCCTCGGGCACATGGGAAAGCAGCATTATCGGAGACCTGGTCGTTGGTCTTTTGACAGATGATGCTGATGGCAGGCCAATTCCCGGCGCCGCTGAAACCTGGGAAGTGTCCGATGATGGCTTAACCTGGACCTTCCATTTACGTGAACATGAATGGTCCGACGGAACGCCGGTAACAGCAGAAGATTTTGTCTATGCCTGGCGACGCATCCTCAATCCAGAAACCGCTGCGGCTTACGCATCCATCCTATATGTCTTTAAGAACGCTGAAATGATTAATTCAGGGCAGATGCCACCTGAAGCCTTAGGGGCAATTGCAATTGATGAGCGCACCTTAGAGCTTCAACTTGAAAATCCCGCACCATACCTGACTGAACTTCTGACCCATTTTACGAGTTACCCACTTCCTCGGCAGGTTGTTGATGTGCATGGAAACGCTTGGACTAGGCCTGAAAATCACGTCGGTAACGGTCCATATACTCTAGTGGACTGGGTCCCAAACGATCATGTGACGCTAGCCAAGAACCCTCTCTTCTATGATGCTGAAAACGTTAGGATCGAAAGGGTTGAGTTTTATCCAACAACTGATTCTATGGCTGCCCTGAGCCGTTTCCGCGCGGGTGAACTAGATACGCAAGACCCGTTACCGATGCAGCAGATCGAGTGGCTCCGTGCAAATATGGCTGAAGCGATCCATATCGAGCCCTATCTTGGCGTCAGCTATATGCTGGTGAATCATGAAAGAGCACCGTTCAATGATGTGCGCGTACGTGAGGCGCTTAACCTTGCCTATGACCGAGAAACGATCACTGAAAGAGTAATTCGTCTTGGCGCCCCCCCTGCATACAGTGTTGTTCCGCCTGGGATTGCGAACTATCCGGGAGGTGTCGAACTATCATTTCGTGATCTTTCTTACCCGGAGCGAATTGCTCGTGCACAAGAATTGATGCGGGAGGCGGGATACGGGCCTAATAATCGCTTTGCAACGACGCTTTCAACCTCCGCTACACCCGATGCAAGGCTCATAGCGGCTGCAATTCAACAAATGCTGCGGGAGATATTCGTTGATATTGAAATTCTCCAGAGCGAAGTCCAAGTAAACTATCTCAAATTGCAACAGGGCGACTTTGACATTGGAAGCGCCGGTTGGGTCGCTGATTTCAACGACGCGAGGAATTTCCTATTTTTGTTGATGACGGACAATGGCGGACTCAATTATGGCCGTTATCAAAGTCCGGAATTTGACGCGCTTATAAAGCAGTCCGACCAAACACTGGACCTGACAGAACGTGGGGAGCTGCTAGCGCAGGCTGAAAGAATTGCTTTAGATGATTTCGCCTGGATACCAACCCGATTTCTTGTAACAACTAATATGGTTCAGCCTTATGTCAAAGGCTGGAATACAAATATTTCAGATGTAAATCGTACTCGGTGGCTTTGGCTGGAGCGATAAAGTTTTTGTCTTTGTCTGGTGTCCATTCTTGATACTTCAGATGGCTTCATTAATGGCGGTTAATCGCCGCTGAGAGCGGTCGCCATTGTGGTAGCCCTAAGAGAGTGCACAATCTGCATCTGGTGTCGCTAAAATTCCTTTATTTTACTAATAGTTGGCTGCCTCAAGCTATGCTATCGAACATTACGGCGTCTGTTATGGCGTCCTTAGTAGCGCTTTGCTGCGCTCAAAACATGGAGACGGTATGACGGCTGGGCGGCGTATCATTCCTGTTATTTTGTCGGGAGGTATTGGATCACGCTTGTGGCCCTTATCGCGTTTACACGTGCCTAAACAATTTTTGCCGCTGGTGAGCGAACGCACCATGATTCAGGAGACGGTTTTAAGAGCGGCACAGCTAACATCTGAGGCTCCGATCATCTTGTGCAACGAAGAACACCGTTTCATGGTTGCTCAGCAGATGCAGGAGATAGGCGTTAATATTCGTATTGTTCTCGAGCCCGAAGCGCGGGACACCGCCCCTGCCGCTGCTGTCGGCACGCGTCTTGTTGAAATAGAAGACCCAAATGCTCTGGTTTTACTTCTCCCAGCAGATCATAGCATTGCGGATGAGGGCGCCTTTGTTGAGGCAGGTAGGCGAGCGGCTAGCGCAGCAGATGCTGGCAGACTCGTGACTTTTGGAATGAAGGCAACGGAACCAAACACTGGCTATGGCTATATTCGTCCGAACTCCCCTCTCAGTGAGGGTGTATTTTCCGTTGCTGAATTCGTAGAGAAGCCAAATATCGAAACCGCTATTGAATATTTGCGCGCTGGATATCTCTGGAACAGCGGTATGTTTATGTTTCGAGTAGATGTATTTCGCAAGGAACTGGAAAATTTTTCACCTGAAATATTGAGTGCAGTCGATGCGGCAGTTGCCTCTGCCGAGCGTGATGTTGATTTTCTTCGTTTGGGTAGAGAGGCTTTTTCAAAAGCTCCTAGAATCTCAATCGACGTGGCTGTCATGGAGAAAACGCAGAGCGCAGCAGTTGTTCCTGCAGCAATTGGCTGGAGCGATGTAGGCTCTTGGTCCTCGCTCTGGCAAATCAGTTCACGTGACAATGCAGGAAATGTAAGCACCGGCGATGTGGTACTTCACGACAGTGTTAATTGCTATGTCCGCTCTGAGAAGAGGATGGTTGCTCTTGTCGGCACCGAAGATCTGATCGTGATTTCAACTGATGATGCGATTTTGGTGGCAAGTAAGGATAAGTCGCAGGACGTGAAGAAGCTCGTCGAAGCACTGAAGGCGGACGGCCGTATGGAGTATCTATCCCATACACATGTCTATCGTCCTTGGGGAGAATACCAAACAGTCGATACAGGGGATCGATTTCAGGTTAAACAAATTATGGTTAAGCCGGGAGGGAGGCTTTCTCTGCAATATCATAATCATCGCGCGGAGCACTGGATTGTGGTCGAAGGAACCGCGCTCGTGACCTGTGGCGATAAGGTGACCACACTCAAGGAGAACGAATCTACCTATATCCCCGTGGGCGCCAAACATCGCTTGGAAAATCCGGGGGACACTCCTTTGCGTATTATAGAGGTGCAGTCGGGTTCATATCTGGGCGAAGACGACATCGTTCGCTTGGAAGATGTGTATGGACGCAAATGATGACAAATTGAGCGCTGGTTACCCGCAATATATTAAACAACGCGTATCGATATATGCTCTTAGATCAAATTTGTGGTGCGTGGGGCTTTGCTCAATTCAAAAAATCTGCGGGAATCTTGCACAGAGAGGTGCTGCTCTCTATTTACAGCGCCAGATTGGTTCCTCGCGTGATACAGGGCGCCTAGTGTCATTGTTTCCTTATTTTTACAGACATTATTCCTGATGAGTACTTACACGTGAGCACGACACTACAAAAAAAAATACCGTTGTGGTTCCTCACCTGTGGCGGTGTCGGCTCCGGAAAGTCGACACTTATCAGTCGTATTTTCTCCGATTCCAAGCTGCCGCCTCCAGATCAGCTGACGGTGCCAGGGCGGCGCAGCGGTATTGATGTGGAATATCGTTTATTTGACACGTCAAAGCGAAAATTTGCCGTGGTCGTTACACCAGATGACAAACATCACATTCGCGATATGGCAATAGGTGCGCTGAATTCTGAACTTGTGGTGATTTTAGTTGATGGCCATAGGGGCATGGAAACGCAAACACGACGTGATGCCTATATTGCCTCATTACTTGGCATTCGAAATGTGGTCCTTGCGGTTAATAAAATGGATTTGATCGATTATTCCCAGGATATTTTCGAAAAAAATTGCAGAGCATTTTTTGAATTTACCACAAAACTGAACTTCAAGCAGGTTGTTCCAATACCGGTGAGCGCTGGCAACGGCGACAATGTCGTTACAAGGAGCGAGAGCACGACTTGGTATGACGGGCCGTCGCTTCTTACATGTCTGGAGGATATTGATACCGCTGCCGAGCTGGAATCGCATCCATTTCGGATGCCAGTCCAGGAGTCCGGCCACTCTAAGCTAGGTACTCAGCGTATTTCGGGGATGATCGTTGGGGGGCAGATCGCAAAGGGTGATCCAGTGACCCTTGCGCATTCGGGGCGTATTTCAATTGTTAAACAAATAAATACCGTAGCGGATGAAGTCTCGAAAGCTAAGGTGGGTCAAAGCATATCAATCATTTTAAATGAAGAAATCGATATTTCCTCGGGTGACGTTCTTGTGGGCCCTAAGGCACGTCCGCAATATGCGGATCAATTTGCCGCGCATTTGCTTTGGATAGATAAAGATGAACTTCTTCCCCACCGGCAATACCGAATTAATATCGGCACACAAACGGTCCCGGCGCATGTATCGCTGCTCAAGCACAAGGTGGATTCGACTTCTCTAGAACATCTTGCAGCACGCACGCTTCAACTCAATGAAATTGGTTATTGCAATTTTTCAACTGTCGCGCCGGTTGCGTTTGATCCCTACTCCGAGAATCGTGACACGGGCCTGTTCATCGTTGCTGATGACTTAACGAGTAAGATCGTTGGCATAGGTATGATCGAGTTTGGCCTTAGGCGTGCAACCAATGTTCATTGGCAAGCGCTCGATGTAAATGCCAATGCACGTGCTGAGCTTAAAAGTCAGAAGCCATGTATTCTTTGGTTTACCGGCCTGCCAGGATCCGGGAAATCTACAATAGCTAATCTGGTCGAGAAACGATTATTCGCTCAAGGTAGGCACACATATATTTTGGATGGTGACAATGTTCGTCATGGGCTCAGTCAAGACCTTGGTTTCACCGATGCCGATCGCGTAGAAAATATTCGCCGTGTTGCCGAAGCTGCTAATCTTTTAGTCGATGCCGGCCTTATCGTTCTTGTGTCATTTATTTCGCCATTCCGTTCTGAAAGGCGTCTGGCCCGTGATTTGGCGAAAGACGGTGCGTTCACAGAAATTTTTGTCGATACACCGATCGAAGTTTGTGCCTTGCGTGATCCCAAGGGCCTTTATAAGAGGGCTAAGGCTGGTGAAATCAAGAATTTCACTGGCATTGATAGCCCGTATGAGCCGCCTGAAAGCCCTGATATTGTTTTAAAAACAGAAAACGTTTCACCAGAAGAGATGGCTGAGCTTGTTTTGAAACATCTCTCAGAAAAAGGCCTGGTATCTAATATTTGAAGCGCGTCCAAACCAGGTTAGGGCAAGGAACGCTTTACAGCCTATTGCTAGGTGAAGCGTCTTATCTCGGTTTGAGTCTGCTAAGAAGTTCTTTGAGCTGCGGGGCGGTGTCCGGGCGTTCAAGGCCTATTACAACATTCGCATGCAGAAACCCAACCTTGTCACCGCAATCAAATCTACGGCAATCAGTTTTTATGGCGTGGAAAGGGACCTTCCCCACTAGCTTAGCCATTGCATCGGTGAGTTGAATTTCACCGCCTGCACCAGTCTGTTTTTTACCCAAAATTTCAAATATATCCGGCGGCAATATGTAACGCCCTATAACACATAGCGTCGATGGTGCATTTTTTGGCTTGGGCTTCTCAACAATGCTACGCACTTCTACTGCATTGCCTTTTGCTGCGCCAGGATCAACAACACCATAATGCTTAGTCTCATCGCGTGCCCTTTCCTCTGCAGCAACCAAAATGCCGCCACCTGTTACGGTATAGGCTTGCATCATTTGTTCTAGCGCGCCTGGACATCCAATCATCAAATCGTCAGGTAGCAAAACCGCGAAGGGCTTGTTGCCAACCAATTTGCGTGCACACCACACTGCGTGTCCAAGACCTAGAGGTTTGTCCTGATATGCTCGCTTCACTGAATTTGGTGGAAGAAGGCTGGTCTTAAGACTTTTGAGTTCCACCATTTTGTGACGCTCTTTGAGTTGCGACTGGAGGTCCACGTCATGCTCAAAATGTTCTGTAACTATAGATTTTTGGCTATGGGTGACAAAAATAAATTCTTCAATGCCTGCTTCGCGCGCTTCTTCAACGGCGTATTGAATCACAGGCTTATCGACGATGGGAAGCATCTCTTTTGGTATGACTTTGGTGGCCGGAAGTAGACGCGTTCCAAGTCCGGCCACCGGAAACACGGCTGTAGTTATGGGAGGTAAAGAAGAATTCATTTCTTAAATTAGGTCATCGTGCGGTGGGTTTATTGTTCGAGCAAAGAGGGTGGTCGACCAATGCTGATATATTCAAATCCAGCCTCCATCATCTCTTTAGGCTTATATATATTACGAAGGTCAACCATTAATGGATGTTTGAGCAACGCCTTAACTTTAGCAAGGTCGAGTGCTCTAAATTCATTCCATTCTGTGAGAAGGATCACTCCATCGGCGCCGGCGAGCGCGGCGTAAGCATCAGGGAACATTGTAACTTCGAGCTGCTTTGCGGCTTCCACCATACCTTCGGGGTCATAGGCTTGAATGGTTGCCCCACGTGCCATCAATTCTGGTAAAATGACAAGGCTCGGTGACTCACGCATATCGTCGGTGTTAGATTTGAAGGTTAGCCCCAACACGGCGATGCGTTTTTCCTTAACACCACCGAAGGCCTGCTCGATTTTCTCTGCCATGTGTGATTTGCGTTCATCATTTGCCGCGGCAACGGAGGCGATGATTTTCGAAGGCGTACCTGCCTCTTCGGCTGTACGCAAAAGCGCGAGCGTATCTTTGGGGAAGCAGGAGCCGCCATAACCCGGACCAGCGTTTAGAAATTTTGGGCCAATTCGCCTGTCTAACCCAATGCCGCGCGCCACGTCCTGTACGTCGGCACCAAGCTTCTCACATAAATCTGCCATCTCATTGATGAATGAGATTTTTGTCGCAAGAAACCCGTTCGCAGCATATTTAATCAATTCTGCGCTTTCGTGGGTAGTGAATAGGATTGGGGTCTCATTGAGGTATAGCGGACGGTACAACTCGCGCAACGCGTCACGTGCCCGGGGGCTTTCAGTACCACATATAATGCGGTCAGGCCGTTGGAAGTCTTCTATTGCAGAACCTTCTCGAAGAAATTCCGGATTTGAGACGACATCAAACTCAGCATCAGGATTCAAACGGCAGATTAGTTCTTTGACTCTGCGTCCTGTCCCAACAGGGACTGTCGATTTTGTTATAACTACTGTGTAACCATTCAGAGCTGCGGCTATTTCTTCGGTAGCTGCGAAAACATAGTCCAAATCTGCGTGGCCGTCGCCACGTCTCGAGGGCGTCCCTACGGCGATAAAAACGGCGTCCGCCTCCGGGACTGCTCGGTCAAGTTCTGTTGAAAAGGCAAGGCGTCCAGAACGAATGTTTGTGGAGACTAAGTTCTCGAGTCCGGGCTCATAGATTGGTATTTGTCCAGAATTTAGAGCGTCGATTCTATTCTCATCTTTATCGACACATATGACGTGATGGCCGAATTCTGAGAAGCAGGCGCCTGACACAAGGCCGACATAGCCCGAACCAATCATTGCAACGCGCATAGGCTGATAACTACCGAAAAATACCCCTTTTCTTCGCTTGCCTAGCTCTATCTTGCAAGGTCATTCTTAACGTAAATTTAAACCTCTATATGCCTAACCATTTGTTTTTTTTATATAATAAAATGAAGTTTGTTTCGTATCTCATTTCAGGAAGGGCTATCTTGCCTAAGAAACTTACTGAAATAGCAGGCAAGGCTCATCCTGAAAGTAAATAACGCACCGCTTCGTCACGCTCGAACAAATAGAGCAGCGTGCGCAATGCCTCGCCACGGGTTGATTTTAATTGCGGATCTTTTTGCAATATCAGTCTTGCATCGTCCCGAGCGCTAGCAAGAAGTTCACTATGAACAGTGATGTCTGCAAAGATAAATTCAGGTATCCCACTTTGTGTGACACCAAGTAGCTCGCCCTCTCCTCGAAGTAGCAGGTCTTTCTCGGCAATAACAAAGCCGTCATCATTATCCCGAAGTACTTTCAAGCGCTCGGTGGCAGTTGCTCCAATCGGGGTGTGATAGACTAAAAGACAGCTTGATTGCTCTAGGCCGCGGCCAACACGCCCGCGCAATTGGTGGAGTTGTGCCAGGCCAAAACGTTCGGCGTGTTCAACAACCATGATATTGGCTTCTGGGACATCGACGCCGACTTCGATCACAGTCGTGGCCACTAATATCTTTGTGTCGCCTTTCCTAAAGCTCTCCATCGTCTTGTCGCGGGCCGCAGCTTTCATGCGACCATGAATCAGGCCGACAACAGGGCCAAGAATATTTTCTAACATTGCTGCACGCTCCTCGACAGCAGCAAGATCACTTTTCTCGGATTCTTGAATTGCAGGGCAAACCCAATAGGCGCGCGCATTTTCTGCAATCGCCCGACGAAGGCCACTCACGACTTCTTCTACGCGGTCAGCTGGTAGCACACGGGTGGTGACTGGCTGTCGCCCAGGCAGTTTTCCGATAAGCCGCGATACTTCCATATCTCCATAAGCTGTAAGCTGAAGGGTGCGGGGGATGGGCGTTGCAGTCATGACCAAAACATCAGGGGGTTTTTCCCCTTTACTTTGAAGTTCCAACCTCTGGTGGACGCCGAAACGGTGCTGTTCATCAACAACAACCAGACCGAGGTCACGAAATGCCACATCTTCTGAAAAGAGAGCATGGGTTCCAACCAGGATATCGATTTTGCCGTTTTTTAAATCGTTAATCAGCGCAACTCGTTTTTGTCCGCGCTCACGGCCGGTCAGAAGTGCAAGGCGTATACTGGCGGCTTGTGCCATTGGGGTTAGCGCATCAATATGTTGGCATGCGAGAAGTTCAGTTGGCGCCATGAACGCGCCCTGCACTCCGGCTTCCACAGCGGTTAGCAGGGCGACCATCGCAACCACGGTCTTGCCAGAACCGACATCACCCTGGAGTAGGCGGAGCATTGGCGAACTTTGCGCCATATCCGCTACGATCTCGGACATTGCCACTTCCTGTGCATCAGTAAGCTCAAAAGGTAATGTTGCGAGCGCTTTATGGGTTAGCGTCTTGTTGCCTTTAAGTGCTCGTCCGGGGCGTGCGCGCATATTTTTGCGGACAAGCGCTTGTGCCAATTGATTGGCAAGGAGTTCATCATAGGCAAGGCGTGTCTTTGCTATAGCATCAGAACTGAAATCGTTCTCGGAGTCAGGGGCATGTAGGTTGCGAAGCGATCGTCCAAAACTACTCCATTCTTTTTTAGCGTGGTACGCTTGGTCCTGCCACTCCGGAAGTTCTGGAAGTTTTTCAAGCGCGTTCTGGACAATACGACCAAGTGTGCGTGCCGCGAGGCCTTCGGTCGTGCGGTAGACGGGTTCCACCATCGGCAGAGAATTTGCGTCTTCAATCGTTACAATGAAATCGGGATGCGCCATTTGTAGGCGATCGTTGAAGCGCTCTATCCGGCCACTTACCACACGCGTTTCCCCCTCTGGAAGCGTGCGCTTTATATGGTCTTCATATGCTCTGAAGAAGACAATCTCCATGACTGCAGTCTCATCCCTGACCATTACCCTGTATGGTAGGCGCCGGCCGCGTGGCGCAGGCTTATGCTTAAGGACATGGACCCTAACGGTTGCGATACGGTCAGTCTCAGCGTCAATCAGCATGGGGTGGTAATTACGATCAACAAATCCAAATGGCGGATGAAAAAGAAGATCAATGATTCTAGGCTTCTTAACCCCCGTTATCTTTGCCAATGATTTTTCGATCCGTGGACCAACCCCGGCGAGTGTTTGTGCATCAGCGAAGAGAGAGAAAAGTATTGCCGGCCGCATGGGTTGTTTAATGCCCCCTGTAAAAGCATCAAAGAAGATCTAATACACTTAGTGCCAACTAGCAGTAGCCGCTGGGCGTACGCCACGCTATAGGACCATTATGGGCGACACTACAGATATTGAACTCCGGCGGCGTAAAGCTAAATTCCGGGCCTTAAGGCGTGGATTTCGTGAGGTCGATCTGGTTTTTTCGGCCTTCGCTGACGCGCATCTAGCAACGCTTAATGTAGAGGAACTTGGTCAGTTCGAAGCACTTCTTCAGGCGCCTGACTGGGATGTCTATGCATGGTTTATGGGGCATAAACCAGTACCACCCAAATTTGATCATGCGGTGTTCGCGCGACTATGCGCCTACCGCAAAAATCTGCGTACCAGGACGTAATGGAACTTTTGTGGAACGTCTAACCGCCATTGCTAGTGAGCCTTCACGCTTATCTGTAAGCGGTACGCCGGAGGGATTTGATACTTTCGTTGCGGTTGAGGCAGCTAAGCGGTCTGGTGGCTTGGTCGTATTCGTTGCCGCAGACGATGCAAAAGCAAGCGTGGCATTGGAGGCCGCGAAGTTCTTTGCGCCAGAATTGCGGGTGTTGCATTTTCCAGCCTGGGATTGCTTACCCTATGACCGGGTCTCACCGCGTTCCGATATTGAGAGCAGACGCTTAGCGACCTTGGCGGCGCTTGCTGCGCCGAATCGAGAACCGTGCCCGGCGCTCGTAATAACGACGGTCAACGCCGTAGTTCAACGGGTGCCCGCGCGTATAACTATCGCTGCATCAAGTTTTTTAGTAAATGCAGGTGCTGTTGTTGATCTAGATGCGCTGACGCGATTTTTGTCACGCAATTCCTACATCCGTACCGGGACAGTTCGGGAGCCAGGAGAATATGCATTCCGCGGAGGTATCGTGGATATTTGGCCGCCCGGTAATGATGATCCAATCCGGTTCGATTTTTTTGGAACGCAACTTGAGACGATAAAGCGCTTTGATGCTGAGACACAACGTTCCCATGACACCATAGCCTCTGTGAAACTACTACCCGCGAGTGAATCACCGCTCGATCCCCAAAGTATTAGCCGCTTTCGCTCAGGCTATGTTGCAGCATTCGGCGCGGTCACAGACGAAGACCCACTCTACACGGCAGTCAGTGCTGGTCGCAAACATGCGGGGATGGAACATTGGCTTCCGCTATTTCATGCGAAGATGGAGACATTGTTTGACTACACCGGAGATGTTCCAATGTTTTTCACGGCGCAAGTGGAAGATGCATTGAAAGCCCGTCTTGATCTAGTCGCAGATTATTATACAACCCGCAAATCTTTACTCGATGCTGAGAGCAAAAGAGGGGCTAGCAAAGGAGCCTCATTCGCCGCACCCTACAAACCTATAAAGCCCGAAGCGTTCTACCTCACCGAGGTCGAGTGGTTGAAGATATATTCCGCCCGCCTCGCACGCATCTTATCCCCTTTTGCTACGCCGGATTCAAAAGGTGTCTTACATGCAGGCGGTCGCTTGGGACGTGATTTTGCACCAGAGCGGGTTCAGGAAGGGGGGGGCGAAGCGCGTGTCAATGTTTTTGAGGCTGCGGTCGAACATTTGCGAGCACTCCAGCAAGGTGGAAAGCGGGTCACCGTTGCGTGTTGGAGTGCTGGTTCTGCAGAGCGCATGGGGGGCGTTCTGGCTGATCACGGGCTAACCGCCATCAAACGCGTTGCCGATTGGGACGAGAGCCAATTGCTTCATGAAAGCGCGGTTTCTCTCGTTGTATTGGGGCTTGAGCATGGGTTTGAAGCGCCTGATTTTGCCATTATTACAGAGCAAGATGTGCTTGGCGACCGCATGGTGCGCAGTCGTGGGCGCGAGCGGCGGTCAAAGAACTTTCTTGCGGAAGCATCGTCGCTATCGGCTGGTGATCTTGTTACCCATATAGAACATGGCGTTGGACGCTATGTATGTTTGAAGACCATCAAGGTTGATGGCGCTCCTCATGACTGCCTTGAACTTCACTATGATGGAGGAAAGCTTTTTCTTCCCGTAGTAAATATAGAACTTATAACCCGCTATGGCTCGGAAGAATCTGCTGTCCAATTAGACAAGCTTGGAGGATTGGGTTGGCAGTCGCGTAAAGCACGCATGAAAGAGCGTGTCCGTGAGATCGCGGCTGAGCTCATTCGTATTGCTGCGTCGCGGGCTCTAAAGAAAATGTCTGCAGTAGAAACGCCCGACGGCGCATATGATGAGTTTAGCACTAGATTTCCCTATCAGGAGACTGAGGATCAAGAGCGTGCGATTGCCGATGTTGTAGAAGATTTTTCTAAAGGCCACCCTATGGATCGGCTTATTTGTGGCGACGTCGGATTTGGTAAAACAGAAGTGGCGCTGCGGGCGGCGTTTGTAATGGCAATGTCTGGGCAGCAGGTTGCAGTGGTTGTACCGACAACGCTTCTTGCACGTCAGCACTACAGAAATTTCACCGAACGCTTTGTGGGTCTACCTATCAAAATCGCCCAGCTATCAAGATTTTCTACAGCTAAGGAGGCGGCATTTACGAAAGAGCAATTAGAATCTGGGAAAGTAGACATAGTAATCGGTACGCATGCTCTTCTTTCTAAGTCAATCTCCTTTAAAACTCTTGGGCTTCTCATTGTTGATGAAGAACAGCATTTTGGGGTTGCACATAAAGAACAGCTAAAAAGCATTAAGTCTGATGTTCATGTGTTGACACTTACAGCAACGCCCATTCCACGTACGCTGCAGCTTGCACTTTCGGGTGTACGAGACCTTTCGCTCATCACAACGGCGCCTATCGATCGCCTCGCTGTTCGGACATATGTGACGCCCTTCGATCCGCTTATCTTGCGTGAAGCCTTATTACGCGAACATTATCGGGGTGGTCAGAGTTTTTACGTTGTTCCACGTATTTCCGACCTTGGTGCAGCGGCCAAATTCTTGAAGGAAACTGTACCAGAGCTGAAATACGCAATTGCTCATGGGCAATTAGCAGCAACACAGCTCGAGGACGCGATGACAACATTTTATGATGGTAAGGTTGATGTGCTCATTTCGACGAATATTGTTGAAAGTGGGCTTGATATTCCAACTGCAAATACTTTGATTGTCCACCACGCTGACCGATTTGGGCTGTCGCAGCTTTATCAATTACGTGGACGTATTGGACGCTCCAAGCAGCGAGCTTATGCTTATTTAACGACCCCTGCTGACGCACAGATTACTGATGCCGCGGAGCGGAGGCTGCATATTCTTCAATCTTTAGACAGTCTTGGAGCAGGGTTTTCCATTGCGAGTCATGATCTGGATCTTCGTGGAGCAGGCAATCTGGTTGGAGATGAGCAATCGGGTCATATTCGTGAAGTGGGGGTCGAGCTTTACCAAGCAATGTTGGAGGAGGCGGTCTCTTCGCTCCGCATCGGAGGAGCTAATGAAAGTGAGGATGCTTGGTCGCCGATCATCAGTTTAGGTGCGCCAGTTTTGATTCCAGAAAAATATGTTTCTGATCTAAATGTGCGGATGTCGCTATACCGGCGGCTGGCTGAGATTGAAGGTAAATCAGATATGGAAGGGTTTGCCGCGGAGCTTATTGATCGTTTTGGTCCCATTCCGGAAGAGGTCGAAAATCTTTTGAAAATTGTCGCGATAAAACAATTCTGTCTAGCGGCACAGGTTACAAAAATTGACGCTGGGCCCAAAGGAGCCACTATTTCTTTTCGTAATAATTGTTTTCCTAATCCGGCTGGCCTTATCGCGTTTATTACTGCCGATCAGCAAACAATGCGCGTGCGTCCAGATCAGACCCTTGTCCTAATCCGTAATTGGCCAGAGCCGGAGCAAAGGTTAAAGGGCATTGATCGTGTGCTTGCCCATTTGGCCGAGATCGCCACTGAGGCTGCCGTCTAGAAATCAGGCATGTCGTCTAAAGGGATTGGGTAGAGTTCACCTTCAGTATTGCGATTGTTCTCTGCACAAATAAACTGTTCCCAGTTGCGATTTGAGCGGGAGTAGCTCGCTCGTGCTGTCCACGGCATCGTAAAATTGTCTGGATCTGTCACTGTAATGTGAACTTCAAGCGTTCGCCACTCTTCGATGATGCGATAGCGTTCCACGACACGTAAAGATTCACTATGTGGAGTACCAAAGCGATCAGTTGGTGTCTTCTCATTGAGGCCGATGGTGTCAACAACCAATTGGTCCCCTTCGTAATGTCCGACTGAGTGACCAAAATAACTCGGCTTGATATTTTCGGGATGCTCTTCATTCAAATATATGTGGCGCGTTGTCTGATCGCGCTCGTAAAGAAGTGTTACGATCCCCGGTGATTGTAGAACTTGGAACTTGCCGAGAATGTTCATGATATTTGGGACCCCGGACGGTCGACATAGCTGTGTTGGGGTATAGGGGGCGTACCCCGCCATATTGGCTTCTCCATTTGACCTGACAATTTCTGCGGCGTGCGGCTGTAAGATGGCATTGGTGTGATCACCAACCCATATCTGACGGCTAACAATTGTGTTTCTCACTGGTCCTGGGCCCACAGCAGGTGGATCAAAGGCAATGCCGTCGCGCTGCCAAAGACCTTCAAAGCTTGGTCTATCAGGCATTTCATACCATCCGGCGAAGGGGCCGGTCTGCGCATTACCTGTTGTGGAGCTAACGCTCAGCCCAAGGCAGATCATGAATACTAGGCACGAAATTGCTGGAATATTCCATTGGAAGAATCCCAATTCGTGTTTCATGTACCATCCCTCATTACGGTTAACACGATTTAGCTAGCAATGCCCTTAAGCAATTGTTTTCCCTGCTGCGTTCAGTAACGTCAATGGTACACTAGCTATCGGCTCCCGGCTGCGCGTCAAAATAGGGAAATCACGATTATGTTACAAAAGGCCGCTTAGACGACGTCGCGTCTAAGCGATTAAGTTCACTTGGGAACGTTCTTTTAGGGGCTCTGTGTCGTGGATGTGCTAATGTTAGGCTGGGTTAAGCCAAAATTTGGGGTTTGATATGAGCATTCGCATTCTATTTTTGCTAGTCGTTGTTTTTTCGGTAATGGCAATTAGCAACGGTACTTTTGCGCAAGATTCAGCACCAAGAATGCTTACGCCGGCAACTTTTGATGATGCTGGTTATCCCTTAAGCGCTCTAGCTGCACACGAAGAAGGATTCGTTGTTCTGGACCTTTCTGTTTCACCATCTGGAGTTGTATCGGACGCACGCATAGTAAGCTCTACGGGCTCAGAAGCTCTAGACCGGGCCACGGTACGGATTGCAAAGGGCCATTGGCGTTTTACGCCTGCGATGCAAGGCGGTCGCCCTATTGCGGCAAGTGTTCAGGTTGAGGCGAGCTGGTCGCTTCCACTAATCCCAGCGTCTGAGAGTTATTTTGAAGTTCCGGACGTAGTGGGCGCGAGCCTAGCCGTGCCAAATAGTAGCTATGAGGCGCGGTTTCTGGATTATCCTCCGGCGGCAGCTGCAGGGCGGGCTCAGGGTGTGGTTGGGTTACGCTATCAGGTTAGTACGACAGGCAATGTGACCGATGCCGTCATTGTAGAATCTAGTGGTAATTCTAGATTTGATGCTTCGTCACTTCTTATTGCGCGAAACCGAAGCTTTATTCCAGCCAGTCGCAATGGAACACCGGTCTCTGTTTGGCAAGGTCTCACAGTATCGTTTGCTATTCTTCCAGCGAATGCCTCGATTGTGAGACAGCCATGCTACGCGCAGCCAATTCTGGCGCGTGATGCGGTGTTGGTGGGGACAACGCCGCACCGTGTGGAGGTTTCGTTTGAATCTGCAAAATACCGGACCCGTTGGGAGACACGTGCGGTTACCGATTGGATTGGAATCTGGGTACAAGTGTCCGACACCGGCGAACCTACCGAGGTCCTGCTTTTTACCGACGGTGGGTGGATGGTACCTTCAGATGTTATTGTCAGTCGTCTTACCGCTGCACGTAATTATCCAACTGGTCGTGGTGGATGCTGGTTTTATGATCCGGTGTCCATTTTGGGTTAGGGTCAAATGTAATTAATTATTTTCAATAAGTGGAAATTATCATGATCAGAGGATTAGCCAGAATATGCCTAACTATTCTAGGTACAATTTACTTACCGGCGGGTGTTGCAGTGGCCCAAATTGATGACACGAAAATCTGGCCTCTCCTCGATGATCCCCAGGCCATATTTGTTTCTGTTCCTGAAAACGAGTTTCGTTCACTTGGGGCAAACTTTGTTCTTCCCGATGATGGCAGGAACGTCACGGAACTTGCTCTTGCAGCACCTGGAGGAGCCTTTGATCCGCGGTCACTTGAAGATATTCCCGTTGACGAACTCGGCTATCAGGCAGATTGGCTCGTGGAGCGGTTTAGTCGGTACAATCTATATTGGGATATAACTGGTCTGCGCCTCACCAGCCGTGATGCCGATGCTGCGAGTTACCCTTGGGTTGTCATCATCAATGGTGGTGCAGCAAATTTTTATGAATTCTACGTTGATTTAAAAAACCAACCCGGCTGGGCGCAGTATTTGGCTCAAAAACTAAACGTGCTCATTGTTACCATTCCTGGAAATTTCAAATATGGCGGCTGGGACCAGCCGGTGGTCGATACGGCACGCCAGCCGGCTTATCTCCTCGATCAAGAACTTTCCTTGGACGAGAACAAACTTCGTCACATGATCTATACGAATACGCTCATTATGCAGGGGCTTAAAGACCTGATTATGAATCATACCGAAGGAGATATATTGATTGTAGGGCATTCGACTTCTGGCGAGCTGGCGCAAATGGCTTATGAAGATTCAGATCTTGCGCCGCGGCTCAAGAGGCATTTTCTTGGCTGGGGAAGTGGTGGCGCAGCTCGGGTTGAGTCCATTCAAGCAATTCGCGAGGGCATGCCACCCGACGCGGCAAACGTCAACCGCCGCGCTTCACTACCCTTGGATGTTCTTGAGCGCCGGACGCCTGAAGTCTATAGCGACGGATATAGCGGTGTTCTCAATCCATTCTACGAGCAGGGAATGACCATGCTTGAAGTCGCTGAGATTTGGTTGGGTGCAGAAGCGCGCCGCCGGGCCAACTTCAAACAACAATTGCAGAATTGGGAGCACACAAATCTTCTTTCTTTGAAGGCGCGTACGGAAGTCATTCTGGAAGACCATTTAGCTGCAACTGGTAATCCTTGGGGAATTAGCCTGGAGGAGGTGAACAAAGATCTCTTCGCGACCCATTTCACTCGAATGGATGGGTTTACTCGGATGGTCTGGATGACGGCGCGCTGGGATACAAATCATTGGGACCCGCACGATCAGAGCAAGTCACCAGAAATTTTTGTTACCAATGAATACAGGAGAAAGAATCCGAATGGCGAACTGCGTCTGATAAATTGGGATTTACCGATGACCCATTATGGCCATCTGGAACTTCCGCGAGAGCTTGCCGGCGCGACATTTAGCGTTGTGCGCTGGCTCGACCGATAGCAAATCTTTGCTAGAACCTTTTGGTACTCTCATGTTTTGCTTGGTTCACTTAAAATTACGATTAGAGAGTGAGGATGGAGTAGAATAATGAACTGTGAGCTCACAGTATATTGGCCTGGATTAGGGTCCGCCGGTTTGAACTCAACATTTTCTTCAGTAGCAATCATGGTGCATCCCCCACACGCTCAGTTTGCGTAAGGGAGAAACGACAATGCTTAAGGAGAAATGCTTGGTAGGTATAAAATAACTCTTTGCGTTATTTTATCTTTCCTTCCTTGAACTCCACATGCTTACGAAGTTTAGGATCATATTTTTTCATTGAAATTTTTTCAGTCTGGTTGCGAGCATTCTTTTTGGTGACATAGTAAAAGCCGGTTCCGGCAGAACTATTTAGCCGAATCTTCATAGTCGTAGGCTTTGCCATGGCAATTCTTTCTTTTTGACCAGACCGAAGACCAATAAAATAGTCTCACGTCTTTTAATATCAAGAAGCAGAAATATATCAAGCGCTCTTGCGTGTTTTGCTCTATCCCTAAAAAGTCAAACCCCCGCATTTAGCGAGGGTGTGACTGGGAGTCGTTCACAACGCGCAGACAACCGCGCGGGCAGGCTAATCAGTTAAGAGATTCGAGGTAGGCGATAAGATTTTCCCTGTCTGCGGGATCGCTGAAGCCAGGAAATCCCATAATCGTTCCAGGAATCATTTCGGCGGGACTATCAACAAAGGTACCTAGAGATTCCGCATCCCAGACAATTGCAGCGTCCTGAATCGCAGCCGAAAAATTAGCATATCCCTCTGCTGTTCCAGACGTACGTCCGACAATGCCAAATAAATTAGGTCCAATTTTATGGCCACCACCTTGTTCCGCTGCATGGCAAATCCCGCAATTATCGCCAAAAACGAATTCGCCCTCCGCTGCATCGGCAGCTAGGGCCGAACCGGTGCCAAAAAACAATGCCGCCGAAAAAATACCAGCGGAAACAATTGTTGCTTTCTTATTTTGAGCCACGTGAACCCTCATTCGTTATACCCATCCTCAGAGGCGACCGTGTAGCCGAACTATTAGGTAAATTGAAGGCGGCAAAATGTGGATTAATCAACTTTTCCTACTTTTCCTACTTTTCGGGGACTTTTTGGCTTGTTTTGAACTGCGGCTTTTTCGCGCGGGCTTTAGGGAGGGCTCCAACACAGAGTTGTTTTTACTAGTAAGTTCAAATCTGAGCCCGCCCGTCAGGGGGGTAGCCTCTGCGAGTCGGACGTCAATGATGTCCCCAAGCTGGTAGGTGGTGCGGGTGCGCTCTCCAACTAACGTTTGGCGTTTCTGATCATGCCGGAATCGTTGTGCGCCAAGAGCGCGCATAGGAAGAATTCCGTCCGCCCCAATTTCTACTAACCTCACAAAGAGACCAAAACGAGTTACGCTGGTAATGCGCGCGTTGAACATCGCCCCCACGCGGTCCTCCATAAAGGCAGCAACATAGCGTTCGACGGAGTCCCTCTCAGCAGCCATCGCCCTGCGCTCCGTCGTGGATATGTGCTCGGCAGTTTGAGATGTTCTATTTGCTTCGCTTTCGGTTAGTCCGCCGTCACCGAGTTTGAGGCTGGCAATTAGTGCGCGGTGGACGACCAGGTCGGCGTAGCGGCGGATAGGGGAGGTGAAATGCACATAGCGCCTGAGGTTCAATCCGAAATGCCCAACATTGTCTTGTGAGTAGACGGCCTGCGATTGGGTACGCAAGATAATCTCGCTTATAATTTCTTCATTCGGCGTGTCTTTCGCGCGCGCAAGGATGCGATTAAACGCAGCTGGTTTTACAACTTGCCCTTTAGTGAAGGAGAGATTGATCGCGCGCAAATAGTCGGCAAAAGCAGATAGTTTTTCGAGGCTTGGTTTTTCGTGAATGCGATAAAGAGCTGGCCGTTGTGTCTTCTCCAAAGTTTCGGCCGAAGCAACATTTGCCTGAATCATAAACTCCTCGACGAGGCGCATGGACTCCAGACGCTCACGAAACCCGATCGACTGGACATTGCCTTTGTCGTCCAGAATTACACGCCGCTCGGGCAAATTAAGATTGAGCGGATTGCGTTTGTCGCGTGCTTTCGCTACGGCCTTATAGGCCGCCCAGAGCGGTTTCAAAATGCTTTTCGCAATGTTCTTTGCTCGCGCGTTAGGCTTGCCCTCGAAAGCAGATTGCGCGTCAGAATAGCTAAGGCGTGCAGCAGAGCGCATAATGACACGTTCAAATTTGTGACGGCGCTTTACTCCTTGCGCATCAAAAATCATCCAAACAGCCATTGCTGCCCGATCTTCACCCTCACGCAAACTACAAAGATCTGTCGAAAGCGCCTCAGGAAGCATGGGTACAACGCGATCCGGAAAATAGACCGAGTTCCCTCGGACATACGCTTCGCGGTCAATCATAGATCCAGGACGCACATAATTTGCGACATCTGCAATCGCAACGATAACGATATGCCCACCAGGGTTTGATGTATCGAGGTCTGGTCCAGCCCACACGGCATCGTCATGATCGCGCGCATCTTCGGGATCGATTGTAACCAGCGGGATGTCGCGAAGATCTACCCGGCCCCGAAGGGGGACGGGCTTAGCTTTTTCAGCCTCAAGAATGGCGTCTGATGAAAATTTTGTTGGTATGCCGTGTGCGTGAATGGCGATGAGACTGACCGCTTTGGGCTTACTAATAGAGCCAAGGCGTTCGGTAATATTTGCGCGGGGAAGGCCGTATTGGCGCCCGGCTAGCGGTTCAACGACTACAAGTTCGCCGTCGGGAATGTCTTTCACTTCGGTTGCTTCAACGATGAAGCCGTAGCGTGATTTGCGGTCGATTGGTTCAATGCGCACGTTCGGCCCGTCGCGTTTTACAACGCCAAGTACGCGGTGCGCGCTTGCACCGAGCCGCTTGATGACGCGGCCCTCTATGCCATCTTTCTCCTGGTGGATACGGGCGAGTACACGCTCGCCCGGTCCCAATGCTGCACCGGCATCCTCGCGTCTCGGTACAATTAGGATTTGCGGCGGCTCACCATCTCGGTCCCATCGTGCCGGACGGCCAAGCAAATCGCCATCAGCATCAGTGCCGGTAATTTCAAGGACGGTTACTGAGGGAAGGGCGCTGGATTTGGAAAAGCTCTTTTTTTTGCCGCGGTGAATCAAACCTTCGTCAGCAAGCTCTTGTAGGAAGCGTTTGAGTGTCTGCCGGTCTTGACCGCGAACGCCAAGCGCCTTCGCAAGGTCACGCTTTGTGGCGCCCGGGTTCGCAGCAAAATGAGCTAAAACTGCATCTTTCGAGATAACAGATGTGGGTTTTATTTTTTTAGATTTGGGCAAGCATGTTTCTCAAAGTTCGGACACATGAAGAATAAACTCAGGGCATGGTTTACCGCAGAGTTTAGCAGTGCATTGCAGTTGCTAGGCTTTAATGCGCGAGCGAGTCCGGGCGTAGCTGAAAATTATAGACTTTGGGTCGTGTTCCTGGGCCCGTCTCCATGTGCGCGGGCGTCCGGTGGCCCGACGTTGTCCACAAACCGCGGCCCTTCCAGCCACCATCGGGATTATCGATGCGTCCGTCTACACCCTTTGCAAAGAATCCAAGCGGGTAGGGTACGGTGAAGGTCACAATTTCGTCATCCACCAACGCGTGTAACGAGCCGGATGCATTGCCAATGATGATGGGCACATCATTACCGAGACCGAATGTGTCGTGTTGATCAACCCAGGAGTAATAGCTGGTCTCCACACTGCCAGGTACATCTTGCATGGATTTAAAATTGGGGCCAGGCAGTTCCCAGAATTGCCAGCCTTCTGGGCAATGGCTACCAGTTGCCTCGGGGCCGTTTAGCGGCGCTGTGCATTTGCGTACATCGAAACTTGCAACATGGCCGCTCTGCGTTCCTGCCCACATCACGCCATTGCTGTCGATGTCCGCACCGCGCAGCGAATGCGCTTTTACCGGAGTATTCTCATCATAATAAGGTATCTCGTAAAATTGCGAGAGGGCTGTGTAGGGCGGATTATCGCCCGGAATAACGCGGACATAGCCGCTTGGGAATGGAACAAAAGTCCCCCAAATCGATCCATCCGCCGGGCTGACAGCGACCGAATAATTGCCGATATGCATAATTTTATCCCGCGCTGGGTCTATTGGATCGTCGGCACCAACGGGGTTGGGATCGCGCAGTCCGTTGGCGTTTGTGTCAAGAACGAATGTTGTCCAGCCCTGCGCAGCTTCGGAATCGCCCGCCTCATCAAATAGCGCGGTGTTGAACCAGCCAATCACCGTTCCTCTATTATTCGGTCCACCGGCCGAAAACCAAAGGGTGTGCGTGTTGTCTTCCGAAAAATTGAGATGGTGCGTTCCAAAGCAGGTCGGGATCAGTGTCCACTCACCCGTCGTCGGGTCATAACGCGAAAGATCACGCCCTGAATTATTGAGCGGCATCAGTTGCGCAGAAGGGTGATCCGAATTCTCTCGACAAAATTCTGGATTTGCATTCGGTTTAACGCGCGATGTGAACCACACACGGCCCAAATGATCCATCATCGGATTATGGGTCACACTGTGACTATCCCAAATAGGCTCTGGTCCCCAGATCGGTGAAGACTGAAACATTGGGTCTTCCAGTGTTGACGGTGTAGCGGGGTCTTGGAGCGGCACCACTGTATGTGTCGCAACATGGGCAATGGGGTCGAGTATTGGAATTTGATCCGTACTGTTTTCGGGAGAGCCAAACATTTCTCCATGAGCATTAACGGTTGGGTCGCGACGGTCTGTTGCGATCAAGTCGTGCATATAAAATTGGGGCTCTGACCAATCCCACTGAGTAACAACAACGTTGCGTTCAGCGCCGGTGGGTCTCTCTGGAGCCTCGAAGGGAACTTCACCAGCTGCGATACGGTCGGTCCAATCAGCCAGTTCACCTAGTGCACGCGTGGGGCCCATTCGAGTAATTGCACCGACCATTTGCCCACTGGCTTGGCCTGATTGAATCCGGCGTGTCCAGGCTTCAACCGAATTATCAAACTCGTCAAGGCTTGGCGCAAGCGTACGCGTGTATTCGCTGCCCAATTGATGACAGGAATAACATCCAGTAGATTTTACGTAATGTAACCACTCAGCTTGGCTCTCTACATTAGGCGAAATACCGTTTCCACCATCGCCCGAGCCTGGAAATTCTTCCGCTGTGGGAATGCCGAGCAGCGCATACCAGTATAAGCCCGGATATATCTTTGCGGCCGTTGCCGTATCGGCCGCTTCTTCTTGGTTAAGGTTCACTTGCAAACCAGGCACAGCACTTGTTTTGTTAGAATCAATCAATCCATAGCCGCGCGAAAAAACTTCATAGTTGGCAGAGGGGAGATCGGGGATGACGTATTGGCCTTGATCATTGGTGACCACGCTACGCACGAATTTAGTTGGTAAGTCATCGGTCTCAGCGATTACCCAAACGCCCGCCTCGGGTCCATTCGGACCCATCACCATGCCACCGATGTCGTCAGCGTCAATTGCGATGCTGCCGGCAGCTCCATTGCTCATGCCTGCAAGCCAGCCCTGCTCATTCGCATACCAACCAAGTGCAGCTAGGCTGATTAGTCCACCGACGATAACAAGTGGTTTCGAAGCGCTCATGATTTGACTCTCCCAATCCGTATGGTGGCAGCATAGCACCTTTGAACAATATCATCTTAGGCCAAGTAGATAAAAAGAAGCGGCACATGAGATTGCTCCCCTGCGCCGCTAATTCAGCTGAATCTTGGAGATTAATCTTGTTAGTGCTCCAAGGGATCTTGTCGCACTTGAAAATGATAGACTTTTGGTGGGGTTCCCTTGCCTGTTTCCATGTGGAATGGCGTGCGTTGCCCGGAAGTCACCCATAAACCTCGGCCCTTCCAGCCAATGTCTGGGTCGTCAATGCGGCCATCAAGCCCCTTGGCAAAGAAGCCCATCGGATAGGGCACACGCATTGAGATCACTTCATTATCAACCAACGCTAGGAGTGAATCAGAAGCGTTGCCGATCACGATAGGCGTGTTGTCTCCTAAATTACTCGTATTGAATTGATCAACCCAAGTGTAATAGCTCGTTTCTGCACTGCCTGGGACATCTTGAATGTTTTTGTATTGCGGTCCCGGGAATTGCCAGAAGGCCCAGCCTTCGGGGCAATGACGTCCTGTTGCTTCAGGCCCATTCAGCGGTGCGGTGCATTTACGAATATCAAAGCTTGCAATGTGACCGCTCTGAACGCCTGCCCACATAACTCCGTTACGGTCGATGTCTGCGCCACGAATAGAATGGCCCTTGATTGGTGCGTTTTCATCGTAATAAGGCATCTCATAAAATTGTGCGAGTGTTGTACTCGGAGGATTGTTGCCAGGAATAACACGAACAAAGCCGCTTGGAAATTGAACTACGGCACCCCAGATGGTGCCGTCGACTGGGCTAATAGATACAGAGTAATTACCCTTTCTTCTAATCGCGTCTCGCGTCGGATCAATGGGATCATTTTCGCCCACGGGGTTCGGATCACGAACGCCATTGCCATTGGTGTCAAACACAAAATTTGTCCAACCTTGTGCCGCCTGCAGATCACCCGTCTCCTCATAGACGCTTGTGTTGAACCAACCAATAAATTGATTAGGATTGTTTACCCCACCGCTCGAAAACCAAAGCGTGTCGGTGTTGTCTTCTGAGAAAACAAGATGATGTGTCTGAAAGCAGGTTGGGATCAGATCCCATTCCCCTGTTCTCGGATCATACATCGAAAGATCGCGGCCTGAGCCGTTGATGGGCGCGAGCTGCGCCGATGGGTGATCGGAACCTTGGCGACAAAAATCTGGATTAGGGTTGGTATGGACGCGCGAAGTGAACCAAACACGACCAAGGTGATCCATCATCGGATTATGCGTGACGCTATGGCTATCCCAAATCACTTCACTGCCCCAATAAGGCGATGGCTGGAACATCGTAGCATCTGCCGTTGTTGGAAGGTCCAGATCAGCAACTGGAATTTCGATGAAGGAGGTTTCGTGCGTTACCGGATCGAGCACTGGGAAGCGGTCTGTGCTAAGTTCCGGCGAACCATATAGCTTGCCATAAGCATTGACGGTTGGGTTGCGGCGGTCAGTTGAGATCTCGTCATGCATATAAACGGTCGGTTCAGACCAGTCCCATTGCGTAATCACAACATTGCGTTCGATGCCTTGAGGGCGCTCCGGTGCATCGAAAGGAAGCTCGCCGGCGGCAACGCGGTCCGTCCAATTGGCATATTCTTCAAGGGCGCGGGCCGCCCCAAAGGTCGCTATAGGATTTACCATTGAGGCGCTGGCCTGGCCGGCTTGGATGCGGCGCATCCAAGCGTCTACCGAAGATTCAAAATCACCCAGTTCCGGGAGAAGCGTGCGGGTGGCCTCATTGCCAAACTGATGACAAGAATAGCAGCCCGTAGATTTCACAAGATGAAGCCATTGTCCTTGATTTGTGAGGTCGGGGTTGATGCCGTTTCCCTCATCACCTGTCCCTGGAAACTCTTCCGCTTCCGGAATTTCTAAAAGAGATCCCCAATACAGCGCAGGGTAGATTTCAGCTGCGGCCCTTTCGTCCGGTGCGGTAGCTTGCTCGAGAGTTAGATGCACGCCTGCGGTTGTTGTCGTCTTGGCGGAGTCAAGAAGACCGTAACCACGGGCCCAAACTTGAAAATTTGCTTGCGGAAGGTCAGGTAAAACAAAACGACCTTCATCATCAGTGACTACGCTACGAACAAAATAGGTGGGTAGATCATTAGTTTCAGCAATCACCCACACGCCCGCTTCCGGCCCATCAGGGCCTACAACCACGCCGCCAATGTCGTCATCATCGATCGTAATACTGGCTTCGATGCCACTACCCAGCAAGCCTTGGTCAGAGGCGTACCAAATCGCGGCGCCAATAATTCCTATGCCGCTAATAACGGCCAACACTTTAGATGAACTCATTTTACTTGGGCCTCCGCCAATGTTTTCGTCTTCGCGCAACCAATCTGGGAAATACTAGCAATTGCAGATCAAATTGGTCGATGGGCGCTAAACACAGTATTTTTATACCGGATTGTTTGTTCACGGGACTTTTATTCATCGTGCATTCTATTTTCTAGTCTACGTCACTTTTTTAGCATTCCCTGGCTGTTTAGAGGATTTAGCTTTGCCAGCCTTCGATTTAGCAGCTGATTTCTTTGTCGTTGCTTTTCTGTGCTTAGAGGTGGGCTTCTTTGCAGTTTTTTTCTTTGTAGTTTTTCTTTTCTTTTTCACTGGCCCCTTGGCCGCGCGCACGGCGATTAGTTCCAGTGCCTGGTCAAGCTCGACTGACAGAGGGTCAATTCCATTAGGTATGGTGGCATTGGTCACACCGTCCGAAACATATGGGCCGTACCGACCTTTCAGAACTCGGATTACTGCATCTGAATTGGGGGCTTTGCCTAACTCTTTAAGCGCCTGCGCGCCGCGTGGGCGGCCACCTTTTTCTTTGCGCTCGGCAATCAGCGTTACTGCTCTATTGAGTCCTACCGTGAACACATCCTCGGGTGTTTCGAGCGATGCATACCCGCCGTCATGGGCAACAAATGGGCCATAACGACCAAATCCTGCAACGATTGGCTTGCCACTCTCCGGATGAAGGCCAATTTCTCGCGGCAGAGAGAGAAGTTTTATAGCCATTTCTAGGTCAATGGCGTCAGGCGCCAAACCTTTTGGTATTCCAGCGCGCTTAGGCTTTTCGTTATCTCCCAGCTGGACATATGGTCCAAAGCGGCCTGTTTTAAGAAAGATTATTTCGCCAGTTTCTGGGTCTGGACCTAATTCTCGTGGTTCCACGGAAGCATTTTTATCACCTAGTCCAATTTGACGGGTGAACTTACACTCTGGATAGTTCGAGCAACCGACAAAGGCTCCAAATCTACCAAGCTTTAGGTTTAGCCTTCCATCTTCGCAAGATGAACATTTTCGTGGATCGACGCCATCTTTTTGTTTCGGAAAAATGTGCGGCGCTAGAATTTTATCAAGCGCGTCTATGACATCCGAGAATTTAATATTTTTTGTTTCTTCCGTGGCTGCGTGAAAACTATCCCAGAATTCACGGAGCAATTTTTTCCAAGCCAATTTTCCTGCTGAAATTTTGTCAAGATTTTCTTCCAGCTCAGCAGTGAAGTCATATTCCACATAGCGCTTAAAAAAACTGGTGAGAAACGCCGTAACGATTCGTCCTTTATCCTCTGGGATGAATCTGTTTCTGTCCGTTCGTACATAAGCCCGGTCACGTAATGTCGAGAGAATGGATGCGTAGGTTGAAGGTCGGCCAATACCTAATTCTTCAAGTTTTTTTACAAGGCTGGCTTCCGAATAACGTGGCGGAGGCTCGGTAAAGTGCTGCTCTGGGTTGACGTTCTTTGTGGACAGCCTGTCTCCTTGCGCTAAGGCTGGTAAGTTTCCACCTTCAGCGTCCGCATCGTCATCGCTGCCCTCTTGGTAAAGGGTGAGAAAACCATCAAACACAGTAACTGTTCCGGTAACACGAAGAATTGTCTGCTTTTCTGACGACATAGTTTCAATAGTTGTACGTTCCTGCTCTGCGCTTGCCATCTGCGATGCCAAGGCGCGCTTCCATATCAGCTCGTACAATTTAGCTTGATCACTATGAAGATGTTGGCGCATCTCGTCAGGTGTTCTAGCAAGGCTGGTCGGGCGGATCGCTTCATGGGCTTCTTGCGCATTTTTGGCACGCGATGAATAGGTCCGTGTGGTTTTCGGGAGGTAGCGTTTCCCATGTAGACGCTCGATGACATCCTGACACTCTGCGACGGCCTCCGCGGCCATAGTAACGCCGTCAGTCCGCATATAAGTAATCAGACCGGTGGTCTCGCCGCCCACGCTTACACCTTCATATAGTCCCTGCGCGATTTTCATTGTTTGGGAGGCCACAAAGCCAAGCTTGCGCGATGCTTCCTGCTGTAGGGTTGAAGTAATGAAGGGCGGTGCCGGGTGGCGACGCACTGGTTTTTTCTCGATGCTACCTACCGAGAAATCTGCCTTCTCGATGATGCCACGCGCGCGTGTGGCATCAGCTTCGTTTTTAAGCGAGAGTTTATCAAGCTTTTTGCCATCAAGATGCGTGAGGCGTGTGGTGAAGTCTCCCGCCTCAGCAGAGAAATTAGCTTCGATCGACCAATATTCTTGAGAGATGAAGGCTTCAATATCCAATTCACGTTCGCAGATCAGTCGCAATGCAACAGATTGCACCCGCCCAGCCGAGCGGGCGCCAGGTAGCTTACGCCATAGGACGGGGGAGAGATTAAACCCGACGAGATAGTCAAGTGCACGACGCGCAAGATAGGCATCAACTAGCTCGCCATTGATGGCGCGCGGGTTGGCCATGCCATCCAACACCGCATTCTTAGTGATGGCATTGAAGACAACACGCTGGACCTCTGCTTTGCCCAAAGCACGTTTCTGTTTCAATGTTTCCAGAATATGCCAGGAAATCGCCTCCCCCTCACGGTCTGGGTCGGTGGCCAGGATTAGCCTTGAAGCCGATTTCATCGCGTCAGCAATGTTTTTCATCCGCTTTTGGGCTTTGGTATCGACCTCCCAGGTCATGGCAAAGTCTTCGTCCGGCTTTACAGAGCCGTCCTTGGAGGGCAAATCGCGGATGTGCCCATAGCTCGCCAACACTTTGTAATCACTGCCTAAATACTTGTTAATAGTCTTTGCTTTGGCAGGAGATTCGACGACAACAACGTTTGAAGGTTCGGCCATGGCACTCTTAATACTAGTGTTGACCGGAATTTTACCGGCGTGGAAGCGGCGGACACTGGTCGAAGCTTCTCACCACTGTCAACGCCCCAACTCTACTTTAAGTAGAAAAAATAGATTAAGAATTAATAATCTACTTTTAGTTGTACATAGGACGTTATTCTAGCGACGCTCAGTTTTGTTTTTTACATCCCATTCTTCAATTGTTGGATGGAAAAGAGTTACAGATCTCGCAGTGCCCTAATGGTCATGGCAAGATCCAGTCGCCTTTGTGCTTTGGGCAGGATATGAGCTGTTCAACAGCCTAGTGTATGTGGTCAAGTCGCAGACACTCTGTGTCGGGAGATCAAAATGAAAAAACAGATTCGTGTTGCGATCCTAAGCGGGCTTTGTGCTGCGGTTGGAGTATCGTTCGTTCAGGCTCAGGACGTAGTCGAGCCTGAGCCTCTGTGGGCATGGGCTTTTAGTACTCAGCCTCAGCCTGGCGACCAGGCAATCGCGCAAGCGCCCCCGAGCAGAGGTCTGCGCCCAGGGGATGATTCCGTGGAGGTGAGCAGGGCGAGATCCGTCGAGGGGAGTAGTGCGACGTACTCGCGCATGGACGTCCGCGACGGAAGCAACGTCATCGACTGGTTTCCCGGAGATCATCCGCCGATGACTGATATCATTAGACACGGTCCCGCGAGCATGAGGGACGCTGGTGGTCGGGGTTGTGGCTCGTGTCACCTACCGAATGGTAAGGGACGGCCAGAAAATGCCCCTCCGGCGGGGCAGCCAGTCGAATACACGATCCAACAACTGCAGGATATGGCAAACGGTCTGCGGTACAGCTCTGACCCGAGGAAGCCAAATTCACCCACTATGAATATACTGGCCGCTGCGATGACCGAAGAAGAAATGCGGGAGGCAGCTGAGTACTTCGCCGCGATCCCGTGGACACCTTGGATGACCGTGATCGAGGCAGAAATGATTCCGGAGATGCACCTTGAGGAAGGCGGCATGTACATCACGGTCGGAACGGAGCCAACTGAGCCACTCAATGGTCGAATCGTGGAGACCCCCCAGTCTGATCACCAGGCCAACTACCTCCGTAATCCACGTTCGGGTTGGAACGTGTACGTGCCGGTAGGCAGTCTTGCGAGGGGTGAGGAGTTAGTAACGACAGGGGCAGGTAAGACTATGCAGTGCGCTATATGCCATGGAGTAGACCTCATGGGCCTGGCCACGGTCCCAGGGATCGGCGGGCGGTCCCCCAGTTACATGATGCGCCAACTCTACGACATGAAAGTTGGCACCCGAAACGGTCTGAGCGCACAGCTGATGAAGCCGGTTATTGCTAACCTCACGGTCGACGATATGACGGATATCGTCGCGTACCTGGCCTCGGTAGAACCGCCGACGCCCGCGCCGACTGATCCGCAGTAAGCAACCAGATGGAACGCCGTCGTCTTCATTTAGAGGTAGACGGCGTTCTGATCTTGCGGGCCCCGCTCTATTGAGCTGAGGACGTAGCGACCCTATCGCGAACCGATTGATGGTTCCTGCTTCGAAATGAGGCGAGCAATATTAGTGCGGTGCGTAACAAAAATGATGGTCATAAGCACCAGCTCGAGGATTACAAATAAAAGCATTTCTTGTCCGGCACGCCAAAAATATATGTCGTACCAGAACAGAAAAAAGAGAGGTGTAAACGCGGCTGAAACAAGTGCAGCGAGTGAAGACATACGAAAAACTATGGCAGTGGCTAGCCAACTAATGCAGGTTAGCAATCCTATCGGCCAGAATAGCCCTAGGGTAACGCCAACAAAAGTTGCAACGCCTTTGCCACCTCGAAAGCCTAGCCAGACAGGGAAAACATGCCCAAGAAACACCCAGAGGCCGGCAATCGCTGCAAAAGGCCCGCCCCCATAATAATCTGCCATGAGGACAGCCGTTATGCCCTTTCCCATATCTAAAAGCAGCGTTACGAAGGCAGCCCATCTATTGCCGGTACGAAGAACATTTGTCGCGCCGATGTTTCCTGAACCAATATTGCGCAGATTTCCTGCACCAGTCATCCGTGCAATGATAACGCCGAACGGAATAGAGCCTAGGAGATAGGCAATAACCGCAGTGCACAAAAGATAGGGCGCTGCTTCACGCCAGGGTAGATAGGCAAGCGAAGTCAGCATGCGGTTAGTCCATCCTGTGTTCTGGTGGCTGTTAGGCGCCGACTAGCTGTGCGTCGCACGTCGCGGTGCACGCGGAACGTACCCTACATCTTGAGCATTTTTCTCGCTGGTAAAAAAGATCGTATCTGACGGATTCTTTGGCAGTTGATGCCTTTGCACCGCTAGTTCATAAGTTTTTTGTCGACGGTTGGCGACAAAAAATGTCTCAATATCATTCTCGCAATAGTGACACCTGAGTCGTGGAACTTTTCCGTCGATAATATGAAATTTGTTAAGCGCATATTTTCCGTCGAGCGGATCATGGACAATGCAATTTGGATTTGTGCATTGCCCACCCACCTCTCTAGGCTGTTCATAAAGTATGTGATGAGAGGGTCGAAATCCTGTTTCAAAGGGCTCCAGAACCTCTTTCTGTGACAGTGACAGCAATAGGGATGTCAGCGCCATTCTTATTGGAACCCCATAGGCGGCCTGCCGAAAATAGACAGCCCGTGGATCATCATCAAAAGCGACGTCAAGCTCTCCGACACGTGGCAGCGGATGCATGACGCTTGAGTGTAAAAATTCTTTTCCCTTTAAAAAATTTGCGTCAACAGTTGGGTAATCTTGATCCTTATCGACCCATCGCTCCTTTTGAAAGCGAGTTACATAGACTGCATCAATCGCTTTCTTTGTGCGCTTTGGATCTTTCTTAAGAAGGTCGTCAATCGCATCAGGCTCGGCAATAAGCGCCAATTGATGTGGCTGATCTGCAGTTACATAAAGCGCGTCGACTTCTGGATCAGCGTTTCCAACCGGGCGGTCTGGCGAGCATTTATATTCGTGTAGTAAGCGCCAATAGACATGTTCTGGTAAGTCCATGCCGTGCGCAGGCAAGAGGGTTACCCCGGCGCCAAAACGGGCAAGCGCATAGACGAAGGAATGTATGGTTCTACTGCCCTTAAGATCGCCTGATATAGCAACATTCAATTCATTGAGGTTCTTGTTTTCTTTTTTCAGCGTAAATAGATCGCACAATGTCTGGGTAGGATGCTCATGGGCGCCATCACCGCCATTGATGACTGGCACGGACGCGAAGTCTGAGGCAAAACGCGCCGCTCCATCGCGCGGATGCCGAATGACCAGCACATCGGCATAATTTGAAGCAACACGGACGGTGTCGGCTAGACTTTCACCCTTGGCGGCAGAGCTGGTTGCTGGGTCTGCGCTTGAAATTGATTTGCCGCCAAGGCGAATCATTGCGGTCTCAAAGGAGAGGCGGGTTCGTGTGCTGGGCTCATAAAAGAGAGTCGCAAGAATAGAGCCTGATGCGACTTGGATGCTTTGGCCAATGCGGTAAGGAGTGTGCGGGTCGCCGAGTTCGTGCAAATAACGATCAGCAAGGGAAAAGAGCGCCTCGATCTCATCGATCCGTAGATCGTTAATCGAGGTAAGATGCCTGAAGCGCCTTGGATTTTTTTTGTCCATTAAAGGTGGGCTTATAGGTATCTATGGAGAGAAGTCCAAGCTTTCCTGTCTCAGCACGCTCTCATTTGGTCCAAAGCACCCTGGAGAATATAGGCTGCTGCCACCTTATCTACTGTTTCGGCCCGTTTTTTTCGAGATGAGTCGGCTTCCAAGAGAACTCTGTTGGCTACGACAGTAGAGAGGCGCTCATCCACCATCACGAGTGGAATGGAGGAACGCCGGGAGAAGTTTTGAGCAAAAGCGCGGGCCGACTGGGCTGAGCGGCCTGAGCTGCCATCCATATTGAGCGGTAAACCGATGATTAGACCGCCTATGCCGTGTTCGGCCACCAGGGCATCCAGGCGTGTCGCATTATCAGAAAATTTTCCCCGCGCCATGATTGTCAGAGGTGTTGCAACCGTCAGGGAAGTATCTGAAAGCGCGAGTCCGATAGCCTTTTCACCCAGATCAAGCCCAAGTAGCCGTTGGCCAGGGTTAAGAACGGTTTTCAGTTCGTTAAGTTCAAGAACCGCCATAGGAGCCTTTAAGCCTGCTTGCCAGTAGGAAAGTCGATTGCTAGCAAGACTTAACAGAATTCGAGCATTCGGAAATCCTGTAATGAATATCGCCCTACGGAATTCTTAGAGAACCTATGTCAGTAGACAAAGACACCGTCCAGCGCATTGCCCGGCTGGCCAAGCTCGCAATGGATGAGGATCGCCTTGCGCCGATGGTCAACGAGTTAAATATGATCCTCGCCTGGGTCGAACAGCTCAGCGCAGTCAATGTTGATGGCGTCGAGCCGCTCACAAGTGTCGTCGCGCAGAAGTTAAAGATGCGTGAAGATGTCGTGGATGATGGTGGATATCCTGATGATGTGACCAAGAATGCGCCGCTTACCGAAGACCATTTCTTTGTCGTGCCAAAAGTAGTGGAGTGAAGGTGTCCACTGATCCAACCTTCTTCACGTTGGCGGAAGCGCGTGCCGCAATCCGTACAAAACAAATATCTTCTCGAGAGCTCACCGAGGCCCACATCGCGTCAATAGAAGGTGCAGGAGCGCTTAATGCGTTTGTTACGGCGACACCAGAACAGGCATTGAAGATGGCTGGGGAATCCGACGCACGTCTTGCAAGGGGTGAGTCGCTTCCGCTTGAGGGGTTACCCCTCGCCATAAAGGATTTGTTTTGCACCAAGGGCATTAGAACCACGGCAGGAAGTCATATTCTTGGTGAGTTTGTGCCAACTTATGAATCGACGGTTTCACGAAATTTATGGGATTCAGGCGCTGTTCTTCTCGGCAAGACAAATCTAGATGAGTTTGCCATGGGCTCGTCCAATGAAACGAGCTATTTCGGACCAGCAATTAATCCTTGGCGTGGTGCGTCCTCAAGTCAGGATCTGGTGCCGGGTGGCTCTTCGGGTGGTTCGGCGAGTGCTGTTGCCGCCAATCTCTGCTTGGGTGCAACGGGAACCGATACTGGCGGTTCAATCCGCCAGCCGGCTGCAGTAACAGGCACCGTCGGGATCAAGCCTACATATGGCCGTTGCTCCCGCTGGGGCATTGTCGCATTTGCTTCATCGCTCGATCAGGCGGGTCCGATGACCAGAACAGTTCGCGACGCAGCGATCATGCTTGGCGCGATGGCAAGCCACGACCCAAAGGATTCTACAAGTGTAGATATCCCGGTTCCTGATTATGAAAGTGGCCTCCAGCAAGGCATAAAGGGTCTTCGCGTTGGAATACCAAAAGAATATCGGATTGACGGCGCGCCACCTGAAATCGAAGACTTATGGACCAAAGGAGCCGAATGGTTGAAGGCGCAGGGTGCAGAAATTGTCGAGGTTTCGCTCCCCCACACTAAGTACGCTTTGCCGGTCTATTACATTGTTGCGCCTGCTGAAGCCTCAAGCAATCTCGCCCGTTATGACGGAATGCGGTATGGTCATCGGGCCCAAGACGCTGACGAATTAATTGAGCTTTACGAGAAAAGTCGTGCCGAAGGTTTCGGGCATGAAGTTCAACGGCGAATATTGATCGGTACATATGTTCTTTCGGCGGGGTATTACGACGCGTATTATCTTCGCGCTCAAAAAATACGCACACTCATCGCTCGTGATTTTTCGGAGGCTTATAAATCTTGTGATGTGCTTCTGACCCCGGCGACCCCTTCGGCGGCTTTTGCCATCGGCGAGAAGATCGCTGATCCAGTTTCAATGTATCTCAATGATGTTTTTACCGTGACCGTAAACCTCGCTGGATTGCCGGCCATTTCGGTGCCGGCGGGTCTTTCAGGCGACGGTCTCCCTTTAGGCTTGCAAATTATAGGTAAGGCGTTCGACGAGGTGACAGTATTGCGCGTTGGGCGGGCGATTGAAGAAGCGGCTAGTTTTTCAGCAAAACCGTCAAAATGGTGGAATTCACCATGAGCACGCGTGCTGTGAAATTTATTGAAAGCGCCACGGGGTCTTGGGAAGTTATCATCGGCATGGAAGTTCATGCTCAGATTCGCTCTCACGCCAAGCTGTTCTCTGGTGCCTCCACTGAGTTTGGTGGCGAGACGAACGCCAATGTCAGTCTTGTTGATGCCGCCATGCCGGGAATGCTTCCAGTGATTAATCAAAAATGCGTTGAACAGGCCGTGCGCACGGGGCTAGGCTTGAACGCACAAATCAATCTGCATTCAGTATTTGATCGCAAAAATTATTTCTATCCAGATCAGCCGTCCGGATATCAAATATCTCAGTACAAACAGCCTATTGTCGGCGAAGGTGAAGTTTTTCTCGACCTGGCAGGTGGGGCTAGCGTACTGGTCGGCATCGAGCGGCTTCATCTTGAGCAGGATGCCGGAAAGAGTCTCCACGACCAGCACCCAGACCATACTTATGTGGATCTTAATCGTGCCGGCGTGGCGCTGATGGAGATTGTATCCAAGCCAGATATGCGCTCAAGCGAAGAAGCTGCAGCTTTTTTACGCAAACTCCGAGCAATTGTTCGCTATCTTGGGACTTGTGACGGGAATATGGAGGAGGGTTCGATGCGCGCGGATGTCAACGTGTCCGTACGTAAGCCTGGCGAACCCCTTGGAACACGATGTGAGATCAAGAACGTCAATTCAATGCGTTTTGTCGTTCAAGCGGTGGAGTATGAGGCGCGTAGACAAATAGATATTATTGAAGATGGCCGCGTGATTAAGCAGGAGACACGGTTATTTGACTCACGTCTGGGTGAAACTCGCTCGATGCGCTCTAAGGAAGAGGCACATGACTATCGCTATTTTCCGGACCCTGACCTTCTGCCGTTGGTGATTGAACAGAGCTTTGTAGACGAAATTGCGGCTACGCTTCCTGAGCTTCCCGACGACAAGAAAACGCGGTTCATCGCATTAGGTCTTTCGCACTATGATTCTAGTGTTCTCGTGTCCGAAAAAGAGTCCGCCGATTTTTTTGATGGGATGCTGGACGCCGGTGCTGAGGCTAAATCCGCTGCAAATTGGCTGAATAACGAGTATTTTGGCCGTCTAAAAAAAGCTGGGCTCTCGATTTTGGAGGGCCCAATCTCGCCTGAGCGGGCAAGTCAGCTGCTTTCATTAGTTGCTACCAAAGTTATTTCTGGAAAAATTGCCAAAGACCTTACTGATATCATGTGGAGTGACATGCGCGACCCGAAAGTGATTGTTAAGGAGCGCGGACTTAAACAAGTTACTGATGAGAGTGCAATCGAAGCTGCCGTCGATAAGGTTATCGCTGCCAATCCCGACAAGGTAGAAGAGGTTAAGGTGAAACCAAAACTTGCTGGTTGGTTTGTCGGACAAGTCATGAAGCTAACCGGTGGAAAAGCAAATCCGCAGGTCGTAAATGCCATTCTTAAGCGTCGTTTAGATTTAAACGATAACGAGTGATTCGTTCGTATCTGTCCTTTTTTGCTTTTTTTGCAAGTTGTCAAGTGAATGGTGTTTTTTTAATCTGCATATATACTATCGTCTAAACACTAGTAAAAATAAGGGTTTCCTGTTGATTATGTTTTAACACAAAATTCTGCAGTTTACCCTGGTGTTGCATTTATTAATGTAACTTCTTCATATTCCTAGTGTTTTGTGTCGCGCGTGTTGCGTGTCCTGAATTTGTAAAGGGAGTTGTTTCAATGCCGATGACTGCAAAGAAAAAGCCTGCAAAGCGCAAGGCCGCAAAGAAGAAGCCGGCCAAGCGTAAAGCTGCGAAGCGGAAACCTGCCAAGCGTAAAGCCGCGAAGCGCAAACCCGCGAAGCGGAAAGCTGCGAAGAAGAAGAAACCTGCTAAGCGCAAAGCCGCGAAGCGCAAACCCGCGAAGCGTAAAGCTGCGAAGCGTAAACCCGCGAAGCGGAAAGCTGCGAAGAAGAAGAAACCTGCTAAGCGCAAAGCTGCGAAGAAGAAGCCTGCCAAGCGTAAAGCTGCAAAGCGTAAACCCGCCAAGCGTAAAGCCGCGAAGCGGAAACCCGCGAAGCGGAAAGCCAAGAAGAAGAAATAGTTTTTTTTTGGTAGCATAGGCATAGGCCGCGGTTTCTCAGATTTTGAGAGCCGCGGCCTGCCTACCTTTTCCGATTATCCACCTGAAAACTCTAGAATTTTTGGTAACAGCGCCTTACGGTGCTGCTCTTGCCTGTATGGGTTACAGGCTTAGTGGTGATATCTCAGGGACGATATATGTCTGAGCCAGGCTCCTCAAATTCAGGCGAAAAGCTGATTGAACTCTTTTATTGGCCAACGCCAAATGGCCTCAAGATCAGCATCATGCTGGAAGAGTGCCGCACCCCTTACGTCATTCGCCCAGTTGTCATTCGCAAGGGTGACCAATTCAAGCCAGAATTTGAGGCGATATCACCGAATACCCGCATACCTGCGATCATAGATCCGGATGGACCCGGTGGGCGGCCTGTTTCCATCTTCGAGTCCGGTGCAATCTTGCAATATCTTGGACGAAAAACAGGAAAGTTCTACCCGCGTGGTCGTGCTGGCGTGGAAGTTGATGCGTGGCTGTTTTGGCAGGTAGCAAATGTTGGGCCGATATTCGGACAGATAAATCACTTCCGAAATTATTCACAGACAAAAGTTCCCTATGCCATCGAGCGCTTTGTGAATGAAGCGCATCGTCTTTACGGCGTAATGGAAAAGCGTTTTGCCGAGTGCGATTACCTTGCCGGGCGTTATTCTATCGCGGATATTGCAACCTGGCCGTGGGCGCGAAGCCATGACCGGCGCGGTATCGATATTGAAGAGTTTCCCAAGGTGAAGTCTTGGCTGGCGCGCGTTGAGAAGCGTCCGGGGGTTCAGCGTGGCGCTAAAGTTGGTGAAGATTTGCGCGCTCCGGACTATGATCTTGGTAAAGATCTTGAGGCGCAGAAAATCTTATTTGGACAGCGAGCAAGAAAATAGCTTATATTTTATATGCTTTTTGTAAGTTTTTTTATTGCTTTTCAACCGCAGAAATTAACGAAAGCTGAACACCAGCGTTAAACTTGCCAAGCCTTACCTGATCTCACCCAAAAATCTGTCAATAGCGGCGACTGCCTCCTTTTCATTTAGAAACGGAGCATGGCCACGCTGCTTGATGGTTATGCTTCTAAGGTCCCGCTTCACCAAATGCATCTTCTGTAGCGTGTCGACGGACAGAAGGTCAGAGTTTTCACCCCGCAAAACTAAAGTTGGCATTTGCGCAAGCGTTGAGAACAATGACCATAAAGATACCCCCGGACCATCGGGCGAGATGGTTGGAACGTTTTGGCGTACTGCGTCGCCTAATTGTGGATCGTAATCAGGCACGATACGACCATCTTCTTCCCGGTAAAGCGCGCGGGTGAAGGCCATCCATTCAGAATTATCTACATTTGGAAATGTCGCTTCAGAGTTTTGCTTCAGAGCTGCTGTGGCGGCTTCCCAGCTGTTCATTAATGGTTCACGTCCAATGACCTCCCAAATACGACTAAGACCAAGCGCGTCCAGCTCACCGCCGATATCGTTCAAGATCACGCCTTTGAGAGTGTCAGGGCGAGTAGCAGCCATTGTCATGGCTACAATGCCACCACGTGATGTGCCGAGGACAATCACATTTTTGATTTTTGCGTTGTCCAGCAGGCGGATCATGTCGGCCGCCTCGATTGCCACGGTATAGTGACGAGGGTCCTTGGCGTAGTCTGATTTTCCACGCCCCCTTAAGTCAGCCACGATTACCCGACGCGTTGTTGCCAGGTGTGAAGCGATGAAGTCAAAGTCTCGGCTATTGCGGGTGAGGCCTGGAAGGCACAAGATCGGTGTCCGGTCTGATGGTTTTAGATAGTCCCGGTAGTAAAGATTAAGTCCGTCGGTGGAGTTGTAATAGTGCTCTTTAAAGTGCGGAAGAGGCACGCCCAAAATATGCTTTGCAATCGACTGAAAGAAATTCATTTACCCTAGTCGTGTTTCTAGCCGCGTGGGGCGGGCAGGGGTAGTGGTATATCGTCTATGGGCGCGTTACTGCGGGCAAGGTCTTCAAGGATTTCAAGTGGATGATTTACACCTCCCAGACGGGCACGATAAACCTGAATATTCTCTAGCACGCGCTGGACATAATTCCGAGTTTCACCAAACGGTATGAGTTCGATCCAATCAATCACGTCCACTCCTGGTAGTTGTGGATCGCCATAGGTCTCAACCCATTCTGTTACATTTCTCGAGCCTGCATTATAGGCAGCGATCGCTAGAACATAGGAGCCACTCCAGCGCTCAAGAAGTTCCTCTAAATGTGCGGACCCGAGCTGCATATTATAATTGCGGTCGGTAAGGCGGGTTTGGTTGTATGTAACGCCAATCTGGCGTGCCGTCTGCCGCGCGGTACCAGGCATGAGTTGCATGAGGCCGCGTGCTCCAGCGTGGCTGATTGCACGGTGGTCAAATTCGCTTTCTTGGCGGACTAATCCAAGGATGAGGGCAGGCTCAACACTGTCTCGTTGTGCAGCCTGCGGAATATCAACTATAGGGTCGAGATATGGCAGCAGCATAATGTCGCGATAGCTTGCCAGCTTGGCGATCCGAAGTGCCTGCATCTGATCGCCTGCACCGCTCATAAAATCAGCCAAATAACGCATACGACCGGGGCTACGGTCCTCATTCGCCAGCTGCTGTGCGAAAATTCTAACCAAAGCTCGGCGATCTAGGTCCACCAGTGTATTCATCGCATGGATTCTATCGTCATCTTCCAAGCGTCTATCAGGTTCTGGCATCTGTACTACGAGTGCAAGTATCGGATTTGGCGAAAGGCGAGTCAGTGCAAGTTGTCCATAAAATGTTGTGGGATCTTCTGCCGCGCGCTGATAGCTCGCAATTGCATCCTCGTCGAGGCCAAGTTCTTCTTGGGCGCGTCCGGACCAATAATAGGCGCGCGCACGACTTATTGGGAAAGAAACGCCGCCAGCGAGCCTTTGAAAATGTTCAAGTGCGATCCCAGGATTGTCCTGGTAGCGAAGAGCAATCCAGCCAGATAGAAACTCAGCGTCTGCAAACCCACCACCTGATTGCATCCCGTTCTCAGCAGTAAGCTGGTAGGAAACATCATATGCACTGAGTTTAAGTGCATCGCGCGCCATAATATGGCGTTCACGCCACCACCGCTCAGGGCTAGGTACCGGTCCAGTCGTGCTGCGCATAACACTCCAGGCTTCCATGTCGTTCCCGTTACGGCGTAGCGCACGTGCATAATCAAATATAAACCAAGGGTCGCTTCGGTCTGAAGAGGTGAGTGAGGTTGGAATATGTAGTACGTTTGCAGGTGTAGTCTTTAAAGTTATGCGCGCGTCAGCAAGTCTTTTTGTCTGTGCATCTACACGCCCTAATTGGCGTCGTGCCTCGTTAACATCGTCTCCAGCAAGAAGTTCGATAAGCCGGGCACTGTGGTCTTCTGGTCGGATAATATTGTTGTATGTCGCTAGAATCACGTTTTCTTCGGACGTAGTGAAACTGTTTCTAACCCAAGCGTCACGGATAATTCTTGTGCCATATTCAATCTGGCCCACGTTTGTCATCGCTTGCCCAAGTTGAAGTGCACCCATGCTTGTTTCAGGCTTACGTTCGCCAAACCACGCAATGACCTCGTTTGGTCCGAGTGTTACGGACATTTTTTCTTCGGCACGGGCAAGCAAGCGCGCACGCCAAGGCCAGTCAGAATGCTGCACCAGAAAGTCGTTTATGTCTTCAAAAGTGGCGTCGCTATCATCGTCAATTAGGTAACGCCAATGCATGATGCGCGTGGCGATCTCGTCTGAGCCTTGTGCAGCCAAGCGTCTCGCCTCATTCCAGTTATTGCGATCTCCTGCACGATGAGCTTGCTCGAAAACAATTAAATCGGTGGCACTGAGGGTCTGGTTGCCTGGACCAGCCGGGTAAGGTGTAGCGCCCGCTGCCTGCGCCTGGCCGGTGGTTGCAAGTGCCGCAACGGCCAAATAGGCGAGCTCTGAGATTCTCGGCAGGAAACTAGGACGACGAAACATAGCGGTACCTTGGCATTCCTAACATTAACGATAATGTGAGTCTGACCACCTTTTCCATCGCTTTGTGACTATTTACAAGGCGGCTTTGCGCCTGGTTAGCCAGAAGAGTAATGTCCGCCGCGAAACCAGTTCGGGGTACGTTATGGCGGACCTATTTGGCCGCATTCAGGGTTCAATTACCGCATTGATTACGCCGTTCAAGGGTGGCGAGGTCGATGAGGACGCTTTTTGTCGGCTGGTGGATTGGCAGATTTCGGAGGGTACACATGGATTGGTTCCGGTTGGGACTACCGGGGAATCTCCGACACTGAGTCATGAAGAGCATATGCGCGTTGTCGAACTTTGTGTCGAAACCGCAAGCGCACGTGTTCCAGTCGTTGCAGGTGCGGGCTCGAATTCAACCAAGGAGGCGATTGAATTTACACGCCATGCGAAAGCAGTTGGTGCTGACTCTGTATTGTCGGTCTCGCCTTACTATAACAAGCCGACGCAGGAGGGTCTTTACCGGCATTTTGCGACGATTGCAGAGGCGGTCGATATACCGATAATTCTCTATAACATTCCTGGGCGTAGCATCGTTGAAATTACGGTTGAAACAATGGCGCGCCTTTCCAAAATTTCAAACATCGTTGGTGTAAAAGATGCGACTGCAAATCTCTTACGCGCGAGCAGGGACCGGGGGCAGCTGCCCAATGACTTTATCCAGCTCTCAGGCGAGGATGGTACTGCGCTTGGTTTCAACGCCCATGGGGGGCGCGGATGTATCTCTGTCACTTCGAATGTTACGCCCCGTGCCTGTGCTGAATTTCAATTGGCCTGTCAGGCAGGTGATTTTTCTGCCGCACTTAATATTCAAGATAGGTTGATGCCTCTCCATGACGCGTTGTTCGTTGAATCGAGCCCTGCGCCGACAAAATATGCTGCATCGTTACTAGGATTGTGTGAAGAAGATGTACGCCTTCCAATCCTCCCCGTAAGTGAGCGCGGGCGCGCGATCATTCGTCAGGCTATGTCTAAAGCCGGATTGCTCGACAATTAAGAATTAAATGGCAAAGAAAGCCTCACCTGACCAGAAGGTTGTCGCTGACAATCGTAAGGCACGTTATTCATTTTCAATCGAATCTACGATCGAGGCGGGATTGATTCTTTTTGGTAGTGAAGTGAAATCCCTACGCACTGGAAAGGCGACAATCGCCGAGGCCTATGCACACGCCAAGGACGGAGAAATTTTCCTTGTTAATGCCTACATATCTGAATATCAGATGGCCGGTCGATTTAACCATGAGCCAAAGCGTGTACGAAAATTGCTGGTACGCAAGGGCGAAGCACATAAGCTTGCCGCGGCAGTCCACAGACAAGGAATGACACTTGTTCCCTTGAAGCTTTATTTTAACCGAAAGGGGATTGCCAAAATCGAGCTTGGCATTGCGCGCGGTAAGAGGGTTCACGACAAGCGTCAGACCGAGAAGGCACGGGATTGGGACCGTCAAAGAGGCCGTCTACTGCGTGAAAAAGGGTAGCAGACTTTGTTTGCAAGCTGTTCACTTGATTGTTCATGAGTTAGCGGAAAAGTCACTGACGTTTAGTGTTAGAACAATGGACAATAAAATGGTTAGGGGAATAAATGGCTGAATCGATTTGGAATGCGTTTCTAACCGAGCGTGATAAACAAGTATTTGCTGCTGCGGGCTATGGTGCGCGGGCTGGTTTTGGTAAACGCCCAGTGTTGTTAGTCATTGATGTGAGCTGGGCATTCACTGGTGAAAAATCGGAGACTATCCTTGAATCAATAAAGAAATGGCCGAGTTCGTCAGGTGAAGAAGCCTGGGATGCAGTTGCGCATATCAAGAAATTATTAGATGTGGCGCGTTCCAAGGGCGTCCCAATTATTTACACAACCAACTCTAAACGTGAGGATGGCTGGGACAGGGGGGCCTGGAGTTGGAAGAAAAATCGACCGCAAATTTCGCAAAGCAATCGCGATGGATATGAGATTATTGATGATATCGCTCCGCAATCAAAGGATCTTGTTGTTGTCAAACAAAAGCCTTCAGGTTTTTTTGGCACGCCATTGTCGAGCTATCTCACTTTGCTTGGTGCGGATTCGGTGATTGTGACCGGCGGAACAACGTCGGGCTGCGTTCGTGCGACCTGCGTTGATGCCTTCAGCCATAATTACCGCGTTGCACTGGTAGAGGAGGGGTGTTTTGATCGCAGTCAAGCTAGCCAGGCAATGACGTTCTGTGATCTTAATGCAAAATATGCTGACATCGTGAAAACAGAAGAAGTTTTGGGGTATTTTAATTCCTTGCCGGACGGTCTATTTGATTTGCCAAATGGCGCTTGAAATAACAATGAGGTTTTGCGGGATTAGTTAGTCTAACCTAACGACATTAGGCGAGATTTTTTCTATCGTAACGCTAAATTTTGACAGAAAATTTAAAGTCCTGCAGCAACCTTTGCTTTTTGCATGGCGGCCTCAAACATCACCGGGGTCAGTACGCGGGTATTCGTGTTGTAGCGCGAGCAATGATAGCTGGAGACAAGATTCAGATTATTGATCTTGGTAATTGCACCGTGCGCAAATGGATAGTCCTTCCGCCTTATACCGAAGGTTGCAGAGACAGCATTATGTGCGATTTGCCCAAGGCTAAGGATTGCTCGAAGTTCCACCATTGTTGATATTTCGCTCTCTAGAAATCTAAAACATGTCTTGATTTCTATTGGCAAAGGTTTGTTTTTTGGCGGGACGCACCGAACAGCATTGGTTACTCTAACGCCTTGCAGTTCAAAGCTGTCATCAGCCCGGCGGTCATATTTACCGCGAGCAAGGCCAAGACGTATTAAGGTTGAGTAGAGTAAATCTCCTGCATAGTCGCCGGTAAAAGGTCGGCCCGTCTGATTTGCACCCTTTAAGCCCGGCGCCAATCCAACAATAAGTAGTGCAGCATTGATCGGGCCGAAACTTGGCACTGGTCTGTTGTAAAAATCTGGATAGGTCTCGCGGTTCTCAAAGCGAAACTTTGCTAATCGTGGGCAGAGCGAACAGTCTTGTGGTGGCTGATGGGGAGAGTTTTCCATTATGAAATAGCTTAACGGTGCGGAGGCCCTAGAAGAAGTGCTGCTTGCATTTGTTTTCAAACTGTCTCCATGTTTCAGAACTCTAATTAAGATTGGCACTACAGTGAGAATTGTGTGCGAAAGATTCTTGTTTTTTTTACTGCGACACCTGTTTTTTTGGCTGCCCCTTCATTGCTGTTGGCATTCTAGGATTCTATGAGACAATGATGATTATAATCGCGCTTGGCGCTAATTTACCGTCTGCAGCTGGACCGCCGGAGAGCGGACTACGGATGGCGCTCGATATGCTGTCAGATGCTGGTGTTGAGATTGTTGTTCGTTCCCAGCTCTATCGCAGTCCAGCTTGGCCCAACCCTGCAGATCCAACATTCGTAAACGCCGTTGCGAGAGTTTCGACTGTGCATTCACCGCTCGGTCTGCTCAACCTATTACATGCAGTTGAAGCCTCTTTCGGACGTTGCCGTTCAGATGATTTAACATTAAAAAATGCTCCGCGAACACTTGACCTCGATCTTATTGATTACAATGGATTGGTTCAGTCTGGCCCACCTACACTCCCCCATCCACGAATGAGCGAGCGTGCTTTTGTTCTCGTGCCTCTGCATGAGGCCGCCCCAAACTGGCGGCACCCTGAAAAGGGATTTTTAATTGCTGACATGATAGCCGCGCTTGGCACCGAGGCCAAAGTACCACGTGCTATATAGGGCCATGATCAAGCGAAAGCCACGCGCAAAGGGCACAACAAAAAGACAGCCGTGAGACCGCGATTGGTTTTTTGTTTACTGAATTAGGCGCTTACAATTTTATGGGGCGGAATTAGGCTCTAAAGCTATTCTACCTCCAGGCAACGCGTATCCGGCGCCGCGCCCCCACCAAATGGATCGCAAAGCGCTGTTCCATCAGAAAGAATAATGGTTCCAAGTACGCCACCATAAGAGCCGTCTTTAAGGGGTCTAATCAAAGCAGAAATGGTGTCGCCTGGTTGCATGCTGTCAGCAGCCCAACCACGGCGCGTCAGTTGGCCGGTCGAGCCTGATTCCAAGGCCCATTCTTGCGCTTCGCCATCTTCACCCATGACTGTAATGTATATCCAGGTGTGCGGATTGATCCATTGGTAATCAACGACGGTCCCGGTGATCTCAATCGCATTACTAGGTTCATAATTAGCGTGCGAATGATGTGCCAAGGCAGGGACTGCTATAGTGAGTGCAGTCAAACCAGCGAGTGCCATAGTCTTTACGGACATATCTTTTCTCCCAACTCATATTGTCATGAGTGTACTTGCTTCGGTTCTCAAATCAACTCGATCGAGCAATCTGGCTCATATGACTGATTACCAAGCGATTGGTAACTGTGTGTTTTTTTGATTTTATTTGTGGTCTCCTGGTATTGGTATGGTTGTGATTACAGTTTCCGCTGAATAAAGGAATTAGGCTTTCTGATCTTAACTTAGGAGAGCAAAGCGCAAGTAAAGATTATTCGGTGGAAGGCAGAATCTTAAAAAATAGTTAGGAGAAGAATCTATGGAGTGGTGTCCCAGAAAAGAGCAACGCTTTGTTTTTAAAGCGCAAACCGTCTCTTGATGCGGCGCAGCGAAGCAGCTAGTATCCAAAATTCCTTAGATTTCAGATGCTTGTATAGGAGCCGCGATGGCGCGCGTAACTGTTGAAGATTGTGTCGACAAAGTACCCAACCGTTTTGATCTGGTGCTGCTTTCAGGGCACCGTGCCCGCCAACTTTCCGGTGGATCTGAGCCTCTTGTGGACAGAGATCGTGACAAGAATCCGGTTGTCGCCTTGCGAGAAATCGCGGATCGCGTACTTACACCGGAAGACATCAAGGAAGAATATATTAAAAGTCTTCAGCGCCATGCCGAAGTTGACGAGCCGGAACCGGAAATGCCGATTGAGGAAACTGTTTCCGAGGACATGTTGCATCGCCAAATCACCGAGGAAGAGCTTCTGCGGGCACTTACCACGGAGGCACATCGCCGTTCCGAGCCCCAGCGGGAAGAACCGGTCGAATACGAAGATTAGTATAGTAGGCCAGGAAGAATATGGGTGGCGCGTGTCATGATATCGCGCTCCAAACGCCGGCTGATGCGCCAGACAGAACTAGTCGAGTGCGTCAAAAAATACGATCCGCAGGCTGATGAAACACTTCTCAACCGCGCCTATGTCTTTGCGATGCGCGCGCATGGACCGCAAAAGCGGGCTTCTGGGGATCCTTATTTTTCACACCCGTTGGAAGTTGCGGGGATACTTACTGATCTAAAAATGGATACAGCGACGATAGCTACTGCACTGTTGCACGATACTGTAGAGGACACTGACACCACCATACAAAAGGTACAAAAATCCTTCGGGCCAGAAGTTGCTGGCCTTGTCGATGGTGTAACAAAACTTTCTCAGCTGGAAGTATTTTCGGAGCGGACGCAACAAGCTGAAAATTTTCGCAAGATGATGCTTGCAATGTCGGATGACATCCGCGTGCTGTTAGTGAAGCTTGCTGATCGCTTACACAATATGCGTACACTTTCGTACTTAAAAAGCGAAACCACGCGACAGAGAATCGCTACCGAGACGATAGAAATTTATGCACCGCTGGCTGGGCGGATAGGCATGCAAAACCTGAGGGAAGAGCTCGAAGATCTTGCCTTTGCAGAACTGGACCCTGAAGCAAGAGAATCGATTGTTCGCCGTCTTGAACAGCTTGACGCGCAGTCGGCGGTTCGAGTCGACCGAATTGCCGATACTATTAAGCGCAAACTTTCTGATACTGGCGTTGAAGCCTGGTTGAGCGGCAGAACCAAACGCCCCTATTCCATCTGGCGTAAATTGAAAGACAAACAGCGTAGCTTTGAACAGCTTTCCGATGTCTTTGGATTTCGCGTAGTGGTAGTAAATGAAGAAGATTGTTATCGCGCACTCGGTATCATTCACCGTGCTTGGAAAATGGTACCAGAACGGTTCAAGGACTTTATTTCTCTACCAAAATCAAATGATTATCGTTCTTTACACACGACGGTCATGGGACCAGAAAATAATCGTGTCGAGATACAAATTAGAACAAAGGAAATGCACGACGTAGCCGAACGCGGTGTCGCCGCACATTGGCGGTATCGTGAACATGTCGAAGAGCGCGATCGAAATGCGCTCAAAGCATATGAGTGGCTTCGTGATTTAGTTGAGTTGCTTGAGCGTGGAGAGAACACGGAAGAGTTCTACGAGCACTCTAAATTAAATCTATATCAGGACCAGGTTTTTTGTTTTACACCCAAGGGCATGCTCATCGCACTTCCACGTGGAGCAACGCCAATTGATTTTGCATATTTTGTGCATTCGGATGTTGGCAATACGGCTGTCGGAGCAAAAATTAATGGCGCTCACACGCCCTTGTACACGCCGCTAAAAAATGGCGATCAAGTAGAAATCATTACGTCGAAGGAGCAAACTCCGTCACCGCTTTGGGAGCGTTTCGTGCAGACTGGGCGTGCACGTTCAGAGATCAGACGTTTCTTGCGTCATGCACAGCGCGATCAACATGTCAAACTTGGACGCCGAATTCTAGAAAAAGTTTTTGCCGACGAAGGGTTTGATGTTGGTGAAAAGGCAATTGCCGGTGTCCTAAACAAACTTCGCCTCGAAAAGCCCGATGATGTGTATATGGATGTTGGCCGAGGAGCGCTGCGTGCAGACGAAGTGTTGAAGGCTGTCTACCCGGAACTTAAGCGCGGTAAAGCACAAAGCCGTGATGGCGGCACTTCAATTCCTGGAGGTGATCGTCCGGTATCCATTGAAGGACTCACGGAAGGAATTGCTTATAGTTTGGGAGGCTGTTGCCTGCCAATTCCAGGTGACCAGATTGTTGGGCTCATGGTTCCAGGCGAGGGAGTAATTATTCACGCTGTTGACTGCGATGTTTTAGACCGACATCAAGAAAGCATGCTTGATTGGATGGATGTACGTTGGCGCGACCGGGGGGAGGACAGCGCTTATTCAAATGCACGTATAGTTGTACGCGTTGAAAATACTACAGGCTCGCTTGCTTCAATTGCTAATATCATCAGTCGTAATGGAGCGAACATTTCAAATTTGAAGATCACCAATCGTAACCCGCTTTATTTTGAACTTCAGATTGATCTTGAAGTTCGTGA